>OEIU01000250.1_pt1 | contig 53843 bp, 43 predicted proteins | sample 1539221 | NCBI WGS metagenome assembly OEIU01 (sample SAMN03792071, study PRJEB22550) | activated sludge metagenome | feature: wastewater treatment plant; material: activated sludge; isolation source: Wastewater treatment plant of a petroleum refinery complex | place: Argentina: Zarate | collected... | reverse complement strand
TCAACGCACCACCACCGATCTGGTCGGAGCGCCTACCGCGCGAGCGGTTTAGTCCCCCGTCCGCCAGTTGACGAAGACGAGCGACGGCAGGGTTTCACATTGCCGTCATTGGGGCTTCAAAGGCAGGTCTATGGCGCATAGCTGCCGACCAGGGTCACAGAGGGAGTAGCCGCCGACCCTGAGCCGACATCCGCTGCCCTGAAATCGGTGCCCTACAGCGGTCGGTCGGACCTACATCGTCGCGGGTGAGGGTGCGCCACCAGTTGGAGCCGAATCGGGTAATTTGCGCTCAGGCCCGGGACCACTTTCCTGGGCTCCCACGGTCTGCGTCAAACGCCGGCCGTGGCGCGCTCCATGTCCAGGCGTGGAGTCGCACCGCCGTTCAGGCCCTCACTTCGACCACCTGTTCGAAGCCGCCAATGATCGTGCGCTTGCCGTCGAAGGGCATGGGGGGATTGCCGGGGGTGGACGGGGCCATGCGCGGGTCTTCCACCATCTTCTTCATGGCGGCGTCGCGCGTAGCCTTGTCGGGCCATTCGACCCACGCAAAGCCCTCCGACGCGCCCGAGCCTTTCCGTCACGGGAACCAGATTAGTGAGCGATGCCGCACGCGCGAAGCAGAACCAGACTGATGTCAACTTGTCGGCGTTCAATCGTGTAAGCCTGAGGCGCCAGTCTGCCTCGACTCGGGTGTCTCGCCACCGGCGGCGAACCAGACCCCAGCGCAACCGCCCACATTCGCGCCACCGAAAGTTTGATATCGCTCGAGGCGATGGACGCCCCGCAGGCCGCTCCAGCTATGTGCGCGCGAATTGAAGCAGATCAAAGAAGCGTAGGTTCGGGCTTTGTACATTGGCTGTACCAATCTGGTAGAGCCAGATAAGTGAATCGCCCTCTATGAAAACCAGTTCCTCGCTTCCTGCAACTCGAACGGTTCCGCAAGGCGACGCCGGCGCGTTGATCGTGCGTCTACTGCAGTTCATTGGCGAGCGGCGATTGGAGCCTGGTGAAAGACTGCCGGCTGAGCGCCTCCTCGCTGAGCGCTTCGGTGTCACGCGCACGATCGTCCGCGAGGCGCTGACGGTCCTCGATGCAATGCGCATCGTGGAGTGCCGCGCTCGCTCGGGCGTGTACCTGCGGGCGGAAGCCCACGTCGGAAGCCTCGATGCCGTCGTTATGAAGGCCGACCTCGGGCTGCCTTTCGGGCCAAGCGAAGCCGAGGAGTTGAACGAGTTCCGCTCAATTCTGGAATCGCAAGCCATACCGCTTGCGTGTGCCCGCCGTACGCCGCAGGACATAGCGCGCCTTGACGCTTGCATGGACTTGTGTCGGGAGCGTTTGCAGCGCGGCGAATCCATTGCCCAACCCAGTGCGGACTTCCACCTGGCGCTCGTTGCGGCCACACACAACCAGTTCTTGTTGCGAGCTGCAAACTCCTGCTACCTGGCGACACGCGAACCGCGCGAAGCCTTGTTCGCCGATCCTGAAATCGGCCTCCGCTCGATTCGCGATCACCAGGAAATCCGAGACGCAATCGCGGCGGGCAGCATCACCCGTGCGCGCAAGGCGCTGAAGGCGCACCTGGATGTTGCCGGCCACTACTGGCGGGCGCATATCGAGCCCGCCCCCGTCATTGCAAGCAAGCCGACACCGGCGAAGCACCGTCGTCATCGCGGTTCGATGACAGGATGAAACGAGGAGACGAGACATGGAGACAGGCAAACGCACACTGTTGAAGTCCGGGCTGATTGCGGGCGCGGCAGTCACTTTGGGCACCCCGGCCATCGCGCAGGAGAAGCGCGAGCTGAAGATGGTGCTCGGCTGGCCACGCAACTCACCCGGCAACGGCACAGCCGTCGAGCGATTTGCCAAGAACGTCACCAAGGCCAGCGACGGGCGCATTACCTTTCGCATCTACGGCGCAAACGAGCTGGTGCCGGTACTCGGCATGTTCGACGCAGTCTCCAAGGGCTCGGTGGACGTCGCCAACTCCACCGCCTACTACTGGACGGGGAAGTCGAAGGCCTACAACTTCTTCTCGACGGTTCCGTTCGGCATGTTGCCCATGGAGCACTTCGCGTGGCTGACCTACGGTGGCGGCCAGGCGCTGTGGGACGAGCTCAACGCCCCGCATGGCCTGAAGTCACTGGCGATCAGCCAGACCGGTGCACAGATGGGCGGCTGGTACAGGAAAGAGGTTAACGGACTCGCCGACATGAAGGGTCTCAAGGTTCGCTACCCCGGTTTCGGCGGTGAGATCATGAAGTCGATCGGTGCTACCCCGGTGTTGATGCCGCTCGGCGAGGTGTTCCCGGCGATGCAGTCCGGCGCGCTCGATGCCGCTGAGCTCGCCACGCCATGGTTCGACATGGGCTACGGCCTGTACAAGGTCGCGAAGTTCTACTACAGCCCGGGCTTTCACGAGCCGGGCCACACGCTCGAACTGCTGTTCAACAAGAAGGTCTGGGACAGCTTCAGCCCGGCCGACCAGACCATCATCAAACTGGCCGCCGATGCCGAGTTGCTGAACTCCGAGGCCGAGGTCGTTGCGAACGATCCGGCGGCGCTCGAACAGTTGACGGGCAAGTTCGGTGTGCAGCTGCGCGTGTTTCCGGACGACATCCTGCGTGCGATGCAAAAAGCCGCGGCCGAGATCATTCCGGCCGCCGTCGCCGACGATCCGATGGCGAAGAAGATCTACGAGTCGTACTCGACCTTCCAGAAGAAGTCACTCGCGCGCGGACTGCTCATGCCGGGTGCGGTCTGGCAGATGCGCAGGCTCTGACAGTGGCCGCGAGCACGCCGCAAGGCGCGCCGACCGGCGGACCGATCGCCGACACCCTCGACCGCGTAGGCGAGGTCGTCGGTCGAACGCTCTCCTGGTTGACGCTGGGTTGCGTGCTCGTGTGTTTTGCGGTCGTGGTGCTGCGCTATGGCTTCAATCTGGGCTTCATCTGGATGCAGGAGCTCTACGTGTGGATGCATGCAATCGTATTCACGGGTTGCGCAGCCTACGCGTTGAAGCACGACACCCATGTGCGGGTGGACGTGTTCTATACACGCATGTCGCTGCGCACCAGGGCATGGGTCAACCTCGCGGGCGCGGCGCTGATGGTGCTGCCGTGGATGGCCGTCACCGCGTGGTTCGCCGCGCCCTGGGTGTTCGACTCCTGGCGAGTGCGCGAGACATCAGGCGCAGCCGACGGCATGCCAGGGCTCTACGTGCTCAAGGCCATGTTGCTGGTGATGTCGCTGCTGCTCTCGCTGCAGGCGGTCGCCCTCGCAGCGCGCTCATTGCATACGCTGCGAAACGATTGAAACCATGTCGACCACCGGCGAAATCCTGAGCGTCCTGCTTCTCGCATCGTCGCTGGGTCTGATGATGTTCGGCTTCGGCGTTGCGTTCTCGTTGGCCGCCATCGGTCTGCTCTTTGCCGGAATCGGTTCAGCGCTGGGAGTCTTCGATCTACTCCTGCTCGGAATCCTGCCGAGCCGCTACTTCAGCATCATGCAAAACGAGGTGCTCGTAGCGGTGCCGTTGTTCATCTTCATGGGCACCGTGCTCGAGCGCTCGGGTATCGCCGAAGAACTCCTCGAGACGGCCGGTCGGTTGTTCGGACGGGTCCGCGGCGGTGTCGCGGTTTCGGTGGTGGTCGTGGGTGCGGTGTTCGCCGCCTCGACCGGCATCGTCGGCGCGGCCGTCGTCACGATGGGCTTGATAAGCCTGCCGCTGATGCTGCGTGTGGGCTACGACCCACGGGTGGCGACCGGAACAATCTGCGCATCGGCAACGCTGGCGCAGATCATTCCACCGTCGACCGTGCTCATCTTCATGGGCGACATGCTGCAGACGGCCAACAGCCAGGCGCAATTGGCACGCGGCAACATGGCCCCCGACCCGGTTTCAGTCGGCGATCTCTTCTTCGGCGCCCTCATCCCCGGCCTGTTGCTCACAGCCTGCTACATCGTCTGGCTGCTGGTGCTGGGTTGGCGGCGCGGAGATCTCTGTCCCGCCCTCCCAGCCGAAGAGGCGCAGTCCGACGGACTGCTGGCGCGCGCGCTGCTCGCCTTGCTGCCGCCGCTGATACTGGTCGTGGCCGTTCTGGGCTCGATCCTGGGCGGCATCGCCACTGCGACCGAATCGGCCTCCGTAGGCGCCGTCGGCGCCATGGCGCTCGCCGCGGCGCGCGGCAAGCTCAATCGCGAAATGCTCAGCGGCGTCACGCAGACCACGGCCAGATTGACGGCGATGGCGTTTCTGCTGCTGTTCGGCGCGGCGATGTTCATTCTCGTCTTTCGCGGCCTGGGGGGCGATGTGTTGGTGAGCGAACTTCTGCATGCGCTGCCGGGCGGCATGCACGCAGCGCTGGCGGTGGTGATGCTGATCGTATTCGTGCTCGGCTTCTTCTTAGACCCCTTCGAGATCATCTTCATCATCGTGCCGATCGCGGGTCCTGTGCTGATCACACTGGGGGCCGATCCGCTGTGGCTCGGCGTGCTGATCGCGCTGAACTTGCAAACCAGCTTCCTCACGCCACCGTTCGGCTTCTCGCTGTTCTACCTGCGCAGCGTTGCGCCGCCCGAGGTGACGACGCAGCACATCTACCGTGGCATCGTGCCCTTCGTCGCAATCCAGTTGTTGATCATCGCGCTCGTCTGGAAGTTGCCGCAGATCGCCACGCAACTGCCCAAGCTGCTGTACGCCAACTGAACGATGCCTACCGTACTCGTCGTCGGCACCATGGACACCAAAGGTCGCGAGTCGGCCTTCCTGGCCGATGCAATTCGCGCAGGCGGTTGCGAGGTCCTGCTGATGGACGTGGGCATCCTGGGCGAGGCCATAGACGTGCAATGCGAGATCGGCCGCGCCGAGGTCGCCGGGGCCGCAGGAACGACCATCGACGCCTTGCGCCACGCCGGCAGCCGGGGCAAGGCGGTCGAGGGCATGCGCGTCGGGGCGCGACGCATCGCCCAGGCATTGGCCGCGGAGCAGCGCATCCACGGCGCGATCGCGCTCGGTGGCGCCGAAGGTGCGGTGCTGGCGGCTGCGGTGATGCAGGAACTGCCGCTGGGCATGCCCAAGACCATCGTCTCACCGATCGCGTCGGGCCAACGCAGCTTCGGCCCCTTCGTCGGCACGTCAGACATCAGTGTCATGCATTCGGTGATCGACATCCTCGGTTTGAACTCGATCGCGCGCCAGGTTTTCGGGAGTGCCGCAGCCGCATGCGCAGGCGCCGCGATGAACTATGAGCGGACGCTGGCCGAGTTTGCCGTGCGGTCGGGCCGTAAACAGATCGCCGCGACGATGCTCGGCAACACGACGCGGCCGCTGATGCAGATCCGCCGCCCGTTCGAAGAGCAATGCGGCGACTTGGTGATCTTTCATGCGAATGGCGTCGGCGGCGCGGCGCTCGAAGAGCAAATCGCGGTCGGCAACATCGACGGTGTTATCGACTACACGCTGAGCGAAATCATCGCCCACATCGCCGGCGGCTTTCACGACGCCGGACCGACGCGCCTGCAGGCGGCAGGACGCGCGGGGCTGCCGCAACTCATCGTGCCCGGCTGCGTGGACTTCATGGTGTGCGGTCCGCTGGCCGACCTGCCCGAGCGCTGGCAAGGCCGACCCGTCTACTACCACAACCCCGAGTTCACCCTGGTGCGCGCGACGCAGGATGAACAGCTCGAGGCGGCACGCCAGATTGCCCACAAACTGAATGTCGCGCGCGGACCTGTCGTGCTGCTGGTGCCCACACGCGGCTTATCCATACCGAACTGCGAGATCGATCAGACAGGCCAGCCGGGGGTCTTCTGGAACCCGGCGCTGGATGCAGCCTTTCGTGCGGAGTTGCGCAGCAGGCTGCACCCTCACATCGCGTATCGCGAGATTGCAGCGCACATCAACGACGAATCATTCGCCCAGGCCGTCATGGACGAAGCACGGGCACTCTTCATGGCCAACGACAGGAGCAATTGAGCATGGCAACGAACCCAAAGAGCACGACGACGAAGGCGGCAGCACGCGCGCCAGCGAAGAAGGTGGTAGCGCGCGGGCCCGCGAAGAAGGCAACTGCCAAGGATGGACCGAGCGCCGCCGATCGCGGCCTCGCCGCCGACGAAACCTGGAGCCTGGCCAGCGGGCCCGCAGCGCACATCAAGCCGTCGCATCAGGACGAGGCGCATGCCCCCCGTCGCAAGACCCTCGACCTGAAGTTCCCCTCGTGGTGCCTGGGCGACGTCAGCGCCGCCGACGTGAAGGCCTACCTGCGCCACAGCGACACGATCCTGATTCCGAAGGCCTCGCTCGAGCAGCACGGCGCGCACCTGCCGCTGTTTTGCGACAGCATCACTTCCGATCAGGTGGCACGTCGCGCCGGCCGCAAGGCGGGGATTCTCTACACCCCGACGCTGTGGACGGGTTACAGCCCGCAGCACTTGAAGGCTCCCGGCGCGGGCACGGGCACGATCACGCTGCGCGTGGACACCTACCTGAACCTGATCTACGACGTTGCGCGTTCGCTGATCCACCACGGCTTCAGGCGTCTGATCTTCGTCAATGGCCACGGTTCGAACGTGAAGGTGGTCGATCCGGTACTGCGCAAGCTGCGCAACGAGACCGGCGCGCTGGTGGCCTACTACAAGCCCTACGCCGAACGCTACATGGGCATGCTGGCCGACGTGCTCGAAGGCCCGGTCGAGGAAACGCCAGGCTGGCATGCCGGCGAACTCGAGACCTCGCAATGCCTTTGCCACAACCCGCAGCTTGTGCGCATGGACCGCGCCGTGAACAGCAAGGCGCACGCGCCGGGCTGGCTCGGCAAGGCCTGGACCAAGAAGGACGGCATGCCCGACATCGAGTTCCAGGGCTACCGCTACTTCGACATGCCCTTCGAGCATGGCGAATTCACCGAGACCGGCGTCATGGGCAACCCCCAGCGCGCCGCCGCCTACAAGGGTGAAATCGCGTTCAACCGCTTCGCCAACCACTTGATCGACGCCGTGCACGAGTTGGAGAAGGTCAAGGTGAAGATGCGCAACATCGACTGGACCGCGGGCAAGACCATGGGGGGCACGGCATGACGTCCACCAGCCACGGTGTGTATCGCACGGCCGCCCCTCGATCGGAGTTCGACAGTCGGGCGCTGGCAGCAGAACTGGCACAACTGATCGGCCCCGAACTGGTTCTGCACGGGCCCGAGGCGCGTCGCCGGCACCCCGGCGACATGAGCTGGCTGACCTACATCCATGCCGAGCACGGCCAGCCACTGAACTGCCAGGACGTGGTCGCCACGCCGACATCGACGCAGCAGGTGTCAATGATCCTGAAGCTGGCGGCGCGGCTGGGTGTGCCGGTCACCCCCGTCGGCGGCGCGTCCGGCGTGCAGGGTGCAGCCAACGCCAACTGCGGCGGCATCCTGCTCAACCTGCGCGAGATGAAGCGCGTGCGCCAGCTCGATCGCAAGTCCTTCACCTGCACCGTCGAGCCGGGAATGATCGTCAAGGACTTTGAGGAGCAGCTCAACGCGCAAGGGCTGAGCTTCACGCACTATCCGGCGTCGGCCGAGTGGGCCAGTGTGGGCGGCTGCGTCGCGGCGCGAGGTTCGGGTGTGCTGTCGACCAAGTACGGAACCATCCAGGACCACGTGCTTTCGGCCGAGGTCGTGCTGCCCGGCGGCGACATCATGCAATTGCCGGCCGTGCCGCGGCACGGCGTGGGGCCGGAGCTGACGCAGCTCTTCATCGGCAGCGAAGGCACGCTGGGCGTCATTACAGCCGTCACCGTCAAGCTGCGCGCGTTGCCGGCGCATCGCCACTTCAGCGCGTTTCGATTCGATGGCCTGGCGGCGGGCATTGAAGCCGGCCGCCGCATCATGACCACCGGCCTGCGCCCTGCGGTGATGCGCCTTTACGATCATGAGGCTGCCACCCACAGCCTGGAACGTGCGGTCAATTCCGGACTTGACAGCGAGACCATGGTGATCATGGTCGATGGCGACCACGCTGCAGTCGTCGAAGCCGAAACCGCCGCATGCCGGGAGTTGTGCCTGGAGCAAGGCGCGCGTGAACTCGACGCAATCGTCGGTCAGACTTGGTGGGACAAGCGCTACGTCTTCTATCACCCGCCCTATGCGCCCGCCCTTCCGCAGATCTGGTGCACCATGGACATGGTGGCCGACTTCGCGCACATCGAGGCGGTCTATGAAAAGGTCACCCGCGCCATGCGCGAGGCGGTCGATCCGCGCTGGGGCCTGACGCTAAAGACGCATCTTTCGCACTGGTACGAATGGGGGTCGATGATCTACCCGCGCTTCGGAATTCCGAAGGGTCCCGACAAGCTCGACGAAGCGCTTGCCCTGCACGACAGCATCGTGAAAGCGGCAACGTTGGCGGCGCTCGAGGCGGGCGGCGTCATCAACGATCACCACGGCGTTGGCATGCGGCTGGCGCCGTATCTCGAACGCCAGTTCGGCTTCGCAGGCATGGCACTGCTGCGAAACATCAAGGGTGCCGTTGATCCCGATCACACCTTGTGCCCTGGCAAGCTGGCACTTCAGTAGTTTGCCCGCTGGGTTATGGCTTGATCGGCGTGGGCAGTCGGCGCCAAGCCGTCGCGGGCTTGTTCGCCTTTGCCTGCAGCCGCACCGAAACCGCAGGCAAGACTGATGCCGCCACATTGCGCAGGATGCATGCGCAAATCGAGGGCAGCTCGGCGCGCGGCAAGATCGTGCTCGAAGGATTCTGAGGAGGCCGAGATGAAGAACGACCCGGATGCCAACAAACGCAACGCCATCGACTTCTATCGCACGGCCTACCTGGGCGACCCGACTCAGGCGGTTGCGCGCCACGTCGGCGCCGACTACATCCAGCACAACCCGATGGTGGCGGACGGCAAGCAGGCCTTCATCGACTACTTCACCGAAATGGCGCAGCAGTACCCGGGCAAGACGATCGAATTCGTGCGCGCGGTGGCCGAGGGCGATCTGGTCGCGCTGCACACGCACCAGACCTGGCCGGGTGGCGACGAATACGTGACGATGGATTTCTTTCGCTTCGACGCCGACGGCAAGATCGTCGAGCATTGGGATGCCATCCAGATCGTGCCGCCCGAGACGAAGAGCGGCAACTCGATGTATTGAGCTTGCGACGCCGCTTCCTCCAGTGAAACCGGGCCCGGCGCGATTGGGGTTCCAGGAAGCAGCCGATGGTCAGCGGCAGGACTTGGCCGTCAAGAGCCAGCCAGTTGACGGCGGCGAACGGCGGGAATGGTTCGTACTTCTGCCCGTCGCGCGAACAGGGCGGTGATCGCTTTGACGACGATCTCAACGGTCCATCGACGTTGCTCGGTTGATTCAGCCCCGGGCGTGTCCCCGCTGCGCAGGGCCGGGCTGTTGCGCTGCGCGTCGAGCCGCTGTCGAAGGCCCAGCGTCTCGCCCCTTCGGGCGGCCATCCCTCACGCGGGCTCGCCGCCAACCTCCGCGCTCGTCGGCGCGCAGGATGGCGCCGGACTTCGGCCCGACGGGCCTTGCCGGTTCGCTCGCGAATACAGCGATCAAGGCCGCGCCTTCATCGCGATGCCGAACAGCCAGATCGGGCCGGCGATGCCGGCGTGATTCACGACAGCGGCCCGTTCCCGTGCCCGGGGATCGCGGGCTCTTGCTTCATTCACGCTGCGCGCGAACGACGCCCGCTTGACGAACTGACCGGCGTTCCGCTCTCTGTGCTGCGCTGCGTTCGCTGCACGTCAGCCAGATCGCCACCCCGGTCACCCGCCAAACCCGATGCCGGGCCGCTGAATACGCCGAACCCGTTGAAGTGCTCACAGCGGCTCGACCGCCGCGCCAGTCGCTGCGCTTGGTGTCACGTCGGCCGCAGGGCCGCCGCTGCTCGTGATTTGGCGGTCGGCTTCGCTGCGCTGCGCCGCCCGCTGTGGTGTGGCAGCGCGTGCGCCAGACGTCCCACCGCGCTCCCCCCAACTGCGCCCCCGTCGAATCACGAGGGGGACTTGTGGGGGGATCTTCAAGCGGTGGGCCGGGAAACTGGCTCACTGCTTCGGCTGCTGGAGAGAACACCACCCATCCCCCACCCCTTCCCGTGAAGGAAGGGGCCGTGCCCACCCCCCGCCCGCCCGTGGGCGGGAGCGAGGAAGTCCGAGCAGAAGGATCAGTTTTCAGCAGCCCAAGACGGGAAGCGGCTGGTCCTTCCGATGAGGAGTTCATCATGGCTTTCGTTCGTGTCGAACAACGCAATGCACACCTGGCCGGCGCCGTCCGGCTGCACACCGTCGAGGGCCGCGACGGCCCCGTTTCCAAGGCCACGCTGACCGCGATCAGCAACACCCGGCGCGGCTCGGGCGAGAACCGCGGCGAAGAGGCCACCGCGATCCAGTGGACGCTGTGGGGCAAGCAGGCCGAGAACGCGGCGCAGTACCTGGGCAAGGGCAGCCACGTCAACGTGGTCGGCCGGGTGCAGAACAACAACTACGACAAAGACGGCGAGACGGTCTACACGATGGCCTTCACGGCCGAGGAAATCGACTACCTCGACACCAAGGCCGAGGGCGAGGCGCTGCGGGGCAAGCAGAGCCCGGCGCGGGCGGACGGCGACCCTGCACCGCAGGCCAAGCCGGCCACCAAGGCGAAGAGCGCGAAGAACCGCAAGGCGACCGCCGCGACCGCGCAGACCGAACTCGACGAGCACGGCGACCCGATCCCGTTCTGACCACCGGTGGGCGGAGCGTTCGACCGACTCGGCGTTCCGCCCCTTCACACCCCATCGATTGAAGGAACCGACATGTACTCAACACCCACTCTCGCGACGCGCTTCGCACGCAATGCCCGCGTGCTGCGCGCCGATGCACCGCTGTCCGAAGACCAGATGCGCTGCGCAGCACCGTCCGTGTTCGCCGAAGGCAAGCACGCCAGCCGCTCCGAGCGCTACACCTACATCCCGACCATCGAGGTCCTGCGCGGCTTGCGCAAGGAAGGCTTCGAGCCCTTCATGGTCGCGCAGGGACAGAGCCGCGTCGAAGGCAAGGCTGAGTTCACCAAGCACATGATCCGCATGCGCCACGCGGGGCAGGTGCAGACCCGGCCCGAGGCGAACGAGATCATCCTGATCAACAGCCACGATGGCGCCAGCAGCTACCAGATGCTCGCCGGAATGTTCCGCTTTGTCTGCTGCAACGGCCTGGTGGTGGGCGACGTGGTCGAGGACATTCGCATCCCGCATAAGGGCAACATTCAAGGCGAGGTGATCGAAGGCGCCTTCCGCGTGCTCGATGAATTCGAGGTAGTGAACGAGCACACCGAAGCGATGAAGGCGCTGCAACTGCAGCCGCCGGAAGAGATCGCCTTCGCGACGGCCGCCCTGGCACTGCGCTTCGGTGAGCGCGGCGTAGAGGAAACCGGAGGGCATCGGCCGGCCCCGGTGACCGCCGAGCAGTTGATCGAGGCGCGCCGACCCGAAGACCTCGGGCACAGCCTGTGGACCACCTTCCAGCGCGTGCAGGAGAACGTGATCCGCGGTGGCCAGCCTGGCCGCAGCGCCCAGGGGCGCCGGCTGCAGACCCGGCCGGTCGGCAGCATCGACCGCGGCGTGAGTCTCAACCGCGCGTTGTGGATGCTGGCTGAGGAGATGCGCAAGCTCAAAGCCTGACTGACGGGAGCACAAGCCCGGCGCGCTGCAAGATTTGAGGGCAAATCCAGCGCGCCCCCAGCACTGCACCGCCCCGATCATCGGGACGGTGCGTGCGTGCGCCCGGCCTTGAATGGCGCGCGCTCGCCGGCTGGCGCCGGCTCGCGCGACCCCGGCAGCCAGCCTTGCAGGCGTGGCCGCCGGGAAGCAGTCCCTGCACCGTGACCTGGCCGCTGTCGGTCGCGAGCAAGGACGCTTGATGAAGACACTCGTACTCGCCAACCAGAAGGGTGGCGTCGGCAAGTCGGCGGTGGCCACGCTGCTGTGCCACTACTTCGCCCAGCATGGGCAACGCGTGCTGGCCATCGACTTCGATCACCAAGGCAACTTCACCGGCGCCCTTCGCCGATCGAACCGGGCCGTCGCCGCCGGCGTCACGGCCGACCGGCTGCTGGCCGAGGCAGTGTGCGCGATGCCGAGCGCCGACTTCGTCATCGTGCCGGGCGATGCGCCGCTGTCGATGCTGGAACGGCAGTCGACGCTGCACACGCCGTTCGCACGCAACCTGCGCGCTTTCCTGGCGTCCATTGACCCGCAGTTCGACGTGTGCGTGATCGACACCAACCCGAGCCCCGACATTCGCGTCATCGCCGCATTGGCCTCGGCCGACTTCGTGCTGTCCCCGATCCAGCTCAACCAGGAGGCGATGGAAGGCGTGCACGGGCTGCTCAACCACCCGCGTGCCGGCGTGCGCAAGATCAAGGCGGTGTTGAACCCGAAGCTGCAGCTGATCGGCTTGTTGCCGACGATGGTCGAATCCACGCCGTTCCAGCGGGCCAACTTCGTGCAGATCTTGCAGCGCTATCACCCGCTGCTGATCCGCATCGGTGCCGGCCCGGGCGATTTCGCCTCGATGCCGCGCCGATCGGCCATTGCCGAAGCGCAGGCGCATGGCCAGGTGCTGTGGGAGATGAAGAAGACCGCGGCGCGCGATGCGTGGAAGGAGATCGAGCCGACGCTGCGGGGCTTGGCGCGGATCGTTACGACACAGGTGCAAGGACAGGCGCAGCCAGAGGTCGCCCATGACGCTGCCGCTGGATGACCTGGACCTGCTGGCCACACCCGGTGATCTGCTGGCCGGCGCGCCGCTGCAGCTGCGCATCGACACTATCGACGAAGACCCGGACCAGCCGCGTTGCGAGTTCGACCCCGAGCGCCTGGCCGAACTGGCGGAGACCATCAAGACGCGCGGCGTGCGCCAGGCGGTCTCGGTTCGGCGGCATCCGGCTCAACCCGACCGCTGGATGCTGAACTTCGGCGCCCGGCGTCTGCGTGCGTCGAAGCTGGCCGGCAAGGAGGCGATTCCGGCCTTCATCGACAACGCCGCCGACAGCTACGACCAGGTCATCGAGAATGAGCAGCGCGAAGGCTTGAAGCCGCTCGAGCTGGCGCTGTTCGTGCAGCGCCGACTGGCCACCGGTGAGAGCCAGGCGGACATCGCGCGGCGACTGGGCAAGAGCCGAGCCTTCGTCACCCTTGCTACCGCTCTGATCGACGCGCCGGAATGGATGCTGGCCACGTATCGCGAGGGACGCTGTCGCGGCCTGCGCGAGCTGTACGAGCTGCGCCAGGCGCATGAACGCATGGGCGTCAATGTAGAGGTCTGGGCGGCGGCACAGCCGATGATCACGCGCAGCGAACTGGCAGCGCTGCGGGCCTCGAAGTCGGACGGCGATGCGGTCGAGGCGGCCGGGCAGGGCGCGCCCCTCGAGAGTCAAACGCCGCGCGCTGAGGGCGTACCAGCTGAACGGCAACACCTGCCATTGGTTGGCCGGAGAGCGCTGCCAACCGGCAGCCCCGAGGCTGCCCCGTCGGTCGGTGCGTCGGTGCCGCGCCTGATCGTGCAAGCCGAGGTCGAAGGCCAGGCAGTCGAGGTGCTGCTGGATCGCCTGCCGGCAGATGCTTCGCGCGTGTTCGTGCGAGCCGATGGCCAGTCTGCGGCGTGGAAGGTGTCCATCACCGCCGTGACGTTGCGCCATCTGCTTCGCCGATAGCGACGAGAAGTCCCCCGGCACTTTGCTGGCGCGGATGCTGCGTTGCATCTGTTGGCAACCAGCACTCATCAGGGCTGGCGCCTTCGTCAATTCAGATCGCGTCGGTACGCGCAGTCTCGCTCCGAGCGCTTCGCCCCGTGTTTGACAGGCAAACACTTTGCAGTTTGCCGTGCGAGAAATCGACCCGAATCCAGCGTCTCGGATGCATCGATCCTCGACCAAACTGAATGCGTAGGTGAGTGCAGAGATAGGCGGCCTGCCGCCGATTTGTGAAGTGCTTCACTTGCCTCGAAACGCATCGATTGCTCGGCCCATGAACACCCCCACCCATGACTTCGTCACGGTTGACATGCGCGGCCTGAAGGCCCCGCTGGTGACGCGCGCGCAGGCGCTGCGGGTCAGCGTGTCGGTGCTGGTGCGCAAGGCAGTCGAGCGGGAGTTGGCGCTCGTCGACGGATCGACAGAGCTCGAGCACGCGATGCGCGCCACACCCTCCGCGGCTTTGATCGTGAAGCTGTCAATCCGAATGACAAGCGGCGAGGCCGAGCAGCTCGATGCAGCAGCGCGGCGGGCTGGCCTCTCGCGAGGAGCGTTCCTCGCCGGCCTGCTCACCAACGTGCCGTCGTTGACCGGCAGCGCGGGGAGCCGTCTTGATTGTTTGGCCGCCCTGACTGCGTCGAGCGCCGAACTGTCGACGCTGAGCCGAAACATCAACCACCTGACGTTCCTGCTGCGTCAAGGCGAGGTGCGGGCGGCTCAGGAGTACCGCCGCATGCTCGACACGCTGGGCGATGACGTGCGCGCACACCTGAGTTTGGCTGCAAGGGTCCTGGCCGCCCTGCGGCCCTCTCGCCCATCCGGCACGAGCAGCGAGCCGCGCCGGACCGCAGCCTCGTAACGCGAAGGAGATCGCCATGTCACAACCACCCAACATCGACGGCGTGCTGATCCAGTGGGGCGACCGGCTGTTCTATCCCGGCAACTGCATCGTCAAGGGGCAGCAGCAACCAAAGCTCAGCAGTCTGGCCGCACGCCAGCGCGCCGCGGCCATCCGCGAGCGCATCCAGGCGACGGTGGTGCGCCGGGCTCCGCAGGTGATGGTCAAGGTGACGGGCGGCGGGCGAGGCATGAAGGCCATCGTGGCGCACTTGCGCTACATCAGCAAGAACGAACGGCTCGAGATCGAGGACGAGCGCGGCGAGAAGATGAACGGCAAGGAGTCAATGCGCACGCTGGCCGACGACTGGCGATACGGCGGCAGCCTGATCGAGGACGTGAGCGATCGGCGCGAGGCCTTCAACATCATGCTGTCGATGCCGCGTGGCACCGACCCGCTGACCGTGCAATGGGCGGCGCGCGAGTTCGCGAAGATCGAGTTGGCCGACCACAAGTACGTCATGGTGCTGCATGACCACCAGGCCAACCCGCACGTGCATATCAGCGTTCGCGCCGAGTCGAAGCACGGCAAGCGCCTGAACCCACGCAAGACCGATCTGCACCGCTGGCGCGAGACCTTCGCCGAGAAGCTGCGCGAGCGCGGCATCGAGGCCGAGGCGACGCGGCAGGCGACGCGGGGGGTAGGGCGGCGCTATCCAGACCTGTGGCAAGTCAAGGCGCGTGAGGACGGCCGGCTGCTGAAGACCCCCGCGACCGGGAAGCGCGGCGCCGCGAGCAAGGCCAGCCGCGATGCGGCGCGCAAGACCTGGCGAGAGCTTGCGGCCGTTCTCGCCACCACCGGCAGCGAGGCGGACCGGCGACTTGCGCGCTCGATCGAGGCCTTTGCTTCCGGCATGACGCAGCAACTCGCGCCCGAGCCAAGGCGAGACCTTGGCTCACATCCGACACCGTCGGATAGGGATCGAGCCCGGTAGCGCAAAAGACTGGACGTTTGTACAGTATCACCTTCAGTCCCTACGACACGATCCACGATTGCCATGACCGCCCCGAACCCGCCGCTGCTGCCCGAGGTGCTGCTTGGCGCGCAGCCCACCGATCAACCGAACCTCGACCTCGCCAGCGAGGGCGTGCAGCGCTATGTCTGGCACAGCGCCTACGGCCCGATGCTGATCGAAGTGCGCGACGGTATCGCCTTCGTCAACGGCGATCGGGTGGCTTCGATGGCTGAGCTGCGCGCCGCCGAGTCGTGAGCCTCGCCCTACGGTCGCCAGGAGGTGTTGTGTGAGCAGACCAAGGCCCCAGGCGCTGCTTCTCAGGTCGAGCGTGGCGGTTGGTACGATGCTGCGGCGCCCGAGGAGCGCCCGCACACTCATGAACGCCGTAGAAATCGAACAAGCCATCTCCGACCTGGCGCTTCAGCCCTTTGATGCCGCTGAGTTCCCCTTCGCCTTTCTGGCCGCTTTCGGCAACAAGGACACCACGCTCAGGCGCCTGCGCGCCGGCAACAACAACGTCTCCGACGTGCCCGGCGGCGTGCTCCAGCGCAACAACATCCACATCGCCGTCTGCCCGCCCGGCACCACCGGCGCCGGGCTGCAAGCGCTGCGCGGCAGCCCGGCCACCGCAAAGGGCAAGGCCAAGTTCATCCTTGCCACCGACGGCCAGACGCTCGAAGCCGAAGACCTCACTGCCGGCGAAACCATTGCCTGCGACTACCCGGACTTCCCTGACTACTTCGGCTTCTTCCTGCCGCTGGCCGGCATCTCCACCGTCAAGGAGATCAAGGACAACCCCATCGACGTGCGCGCCACCGGCCGCCTGAACAAGCTCTACGTCGAGCTGCTGCGCGAGAACCCCGACTGGGCCGCGGCCGAGCGCCGCGGCGACATGAACCACTTCATGGCGCGGCTGATCTTCTGCTTCTTCGCCGAGGACACCGACATCTTCAACGGCGAAGCCCTGTTCACGCGCACGCTCGAGCAGATGAGCGGGCGCGACGCCAGCAACACGCACCAGGTGCTGTCCGAGATCTTCCGCGCGATGAACGTCAAGATCGGCGACCGCGCCGGCGCGAACCTGCGCCCGTGGGCCGACCAGTTCCCCTACGTCAACGGCGGGCTGTTCGCCGGCAGCGCCGAGGTGCCGCGCTTCACGCGCATGGCGCGCACCTACCTGCTGCACGCCGGCACGCTGAACTGGAAGAGAATCAACCCCGACATCTTCGGCAGCATGATCCAGGCCGTGGCCGACGAGGACGAGCGCGGCGAGCTGGGCATGCACTACACCAGCGTGCCCAACATCCTGAAGGTGCTGAACCCGCTGTTCCTGGACGACCTGCGCGCGCAGCTCGAGGCCGCGGGCGACAACAAGATCAAGCTGCTGAACCTGCGCCGCCGCATGGCGCGCATCCGCGTCTTCGACCCGGCCTGCGGCAGCGGCAACTTCCTGGTCATCGCCTACAAGCAGATGCGCGAGATCGAGGCGGAGATCAATCGGCGTCGAAGCGAGTCGCACTTGGGCAGCGAAATCGCGCTGACCAACTTCCGCGGCATCGAACTGCGCGACTTTCCGGCGGAGATTGCGCGCTTGGCGCTCATCATCGCGGAGTTTCAGTGTGACGTGCTGTACCGCGGGCAGAAGGATGCGTTGGCGGAGTTCTTGCCGTTGTCGGCAGAGAACTGGATCGTCTGTGGCAATGCGCTGCGGTTGGATTGGCTCAGCGTATGCCCGCCGACGGGAACGGGCGCAAAAGTCACGGCGGATGACCTGTTCGCGACGCCGCTTGATCAGACGGAGATCGATTTCGAGAACGAGGGAGGCGAGACCTACATCTGCGGCAACCCGCCGTACAAGGGCAGCCAAGGTCAAACCGACGAACAAAAGGCTGATCTTCATGCCGTGCTGGCGCGCCACACCAAGAACTGGAAGTCGCTGGATTACGTGGCTGGTTGGTTCATCAAGGCTGCGGAGTACGGTACTTACAGTGACTCTTCCGCGGCTTTTGTGGCAACCAATTCGATTTGCCAGGGCAGGCAAGTCCCGACGCTTTGGCCGTCAATCTTTGCCACGGGGCACGAGATCGGCTTTGCCCACACCTCGTTCAAGTGGGCCAACTTAGCCAGTCACAACGCCGGTGTCACGGTCGCTGTCATCGGCATCACGCGGCGGCCACCGGCTGTGCGGCGTCTGATCGGCACCTCGGATGACGGCAGCGCACTGATACGCCACGTTGTGCACATCAACGCGTACCTTGTGCCCGGCCCGCAGGCGGCCGTCGATGCTCAGCCCACACCGCTATCCAAATTGCATCCGATGAGCTTCGGTAGCATGCCCAACGACGGTGGACATCTGCTGCTAACGCGCTCCGAGGCGGAAGATGCCATTCGACGCCACGGAGTTGGCGCCGGCTTCATTCGGCCGTTTCTCGGTTCGCAGGAATTCATACGAGGCCAAGAAAGGCGCTGCATCTGGGTTCGCGCCGATCAAGTGGACGGCGTGCGCGGAAACCATTGGCTGACTGGGCGTTTCGAGGCGGTTCGGCGGCAGCGTGCTGCGTCGAGCCGTGGCAACACGAGTGCACTAGCCGATGTCTCACATCGCTTTGGTGAGGTCCGGCAGCGTGGAGACGAGACAGCGCTGATCGTGCCCCGTGTCTCGTCCGAATCGCGTTCGTATCTTCCTGTTGGCCTGGTTGACAAAGGTGTAGTCGTCAGCAGTGAGGCATTTGCGCTGTTCAACGCCTCCCTCTGGAACATGGCGCTCATTGCTAGCCGCCTGCATCTAGTCTGGATAGCGACTGTTTGCGGCAAGCTGGAAACCCGGTACCGCTACTCCAACACCCTCGGCTGGAACACCTTCCCCGTTCCGCTGCTGACCGAGCAGAACAAAACCGACCTCACCCACTGCGCCGAGAACATCCTGCTTGCCCGCGAAGCGCATTTCCCCGCGACCATCGCCGACCTCTACGACCCCGACACGATGCCGGAGAACCTGCGCCAGGCCCACGAGCACAACGACGAGGTGCTGGAGCGCATCTACATCGGCCGCCGCTTCAAGAACGACACCGAGCGGCTGGAGAAGTTGTTCGAGCTGTACACGAAGATGGTGGCGAAGCCGGGCACAGCCAAGCAGGTCAAGGCAGCGGCGTCCAAGAAGGCTGCTCGAAGGGAAGCCGCATGAGCCCGACGAGCGACCGGCCCGTGAGTCTGACACCGCCGCCGCAGGGCTACGCCGAGTGGCTGGCGGAGTTGAAGCGCCGCATCCACACCGCGCAGCAGCGCGCCACGCTGGCCGTCAATCGGGAACTTGTGCTGCTGTACTGGCAGATCGGCCGCGACGTCCTGGCGCGGCAGGCCGAGCAAGGCTGGGGCGCGAAGGTCATCGACCGGCTGGCGAAGGACCTGCGAGCGGCCTTTCCCGACATGAAGGGCTTCTCGCCGCGCAACCTGAAATACATGCGGGCGTTTGCCGATGCCTGGCCGGACGGCGAGTTTGTGCAAGCGGTGCTTGCACAATTGCCCTGGTACCACCAGCTGGCGCTGCTGGACAAGCTGCCCGGCGCGGAGGCGCGCCGCTGGTACGCGGCCAAGGCGATCGAGCACAACTGGTCGCGCAACGTGCTGGTGATGCAGATTGAGACCCGGTTGCTGGAGCGCAGCGGCCAAGCCGTCACCAATTTCCCAGCCACGTTGCCCGCGCCGCAGTCTGACCTGGCGCGGGAATCCATCAAGGACCCATACCGCTTCGACTTCCTCGGCCTGAGCGACGAGGCGCAGGAGCGCGAGATCGAACACGCGCTGGTGCGCCACGTCACCGACTTCCTGCTCGAGCTGGGCGCCGGCTTCGCCTTCGTCGGCCGGCAGGTGCTGCTCGACGTGGCCGGCGACGAGTTCTTCATCGACCTGCTGTTCTATCACCTGAAGCTGCGCTGCTACGTGGTGATCGAACTCAAGGGCGGCAAATTCAAGCCGGAGCACCTGGGCCAGTTGAGCTTCTACCTGACCGCGGTGGACGAGCAGGTCAAGCACCCGCAAGACGGCCCGACCATCGGCCTGCTGCTGTGCAAGAGCAGGAACAAAGTGGTGGCCGAGTACGCCCTGCGCAACATGAACAAGCCTCTGGGCGTGGCGGACTATCAACTGGTGGAGTCCTTGCCGCCGGAGCTGCGAACCAGCCTGCCGAGCATCGAGCAGATCGAGCGTGAACTGGGCGGCGCCGCTGATTCCGATCACTCAGGCATCTCGGCCGCAGGCGACGAAGAATCATGACGAACCCGATCAACCCGATCAACACCCTCACCGTGCCGTCGGTGTCCATCACCACGGCGCGCACCGGCGCTTCTGCCAGGGCAAACGAACTGGGCATGCGCACGATGCAGGAGCGGGCCTACGCCAAGCGCGGCGAGCAGTACCTGCTCATCAAGTCGCCGCCGGCATCGGGCAAAAGCCGGGCGTTGATGTTCATTGCGCTGGACAAGCTGCACAACCAGGGGCTGCAGCAAGCCATCGTCGTGGTGCCGGAGCGATCGATCGGCGGCAGCTTCGCCGATGAAGCCCTGACCCAACACGGCTTCTACTGGGACTGGACCGTCGCGCCGCAGTGGAATCTGTGCAACGCGCCGGGCATCGACGAGCCGCGCATCGCCAAGTCCAAGGTCGAAGCAGTCAAGAAGTTCCTGGCGAGCGACGACAAGCTGCTGGTCTGCACACATGCCACCTTTCGTTTTGCGGTCGAGGAACTGGGCATCCAGGCGTTCGACAACCGCCTGATCGCCGTCGACGAGTTCCACCACGTTTCCGCCAACCCGGACAACAAGCTGGGCAGCCAGCTGGGCGCGTTCATCGCCCGCGACAAGGTGCACCTCGTTGCGATGACGGGCTCCTACTTCCGCGGCGACAGCGAGGCGGTGCTGGGGCCTGCCGACGAAGGCAAGTTCGAGACCGTCACCTACACCTATTACGAACAGCTGAACGGCTACCGCTGGCTAAAGTCGCTGGACATCGGCTATTTCTTCTACACAGGTCGCTACGTCGATGCCGTGGCGAAGGTGCTGGACCCGGCGCTCAAGACCATCGTCCACATCCCCAGCGTCAACTCGCGCGAAAGCCTGAAGGACAAGGAGCGTGAGGTCAACGAGATCATGCAATCGCTCGGCGAGTGGAAGGGGATCGACGAGACGACGGGCTTCCACCTCATCGGCGCGAAAGACGGCCGCACCTTGAAGGTGGCTGACCTGGTGGACGACAGCGACGCTGCCAAGCGCGCCCGCGTACTGGGCGCGCTGAAGGACCCCGCGCACAAGCACGACCGCGACCATGTGGACATCATCATCGCGCTCGGCATGGCGAAGGAAGGCTTCGACTGGATCTGGTGCGAGCACGCCCTGACCATCGGCTACCGCAGCAGCCTGACCGAAGTGGTGCAGATCATCGGCCGTGCCACGCGCGACGCCGAAGGCAAGGAACGCGCACGCTTCACCAACCTGATCGCCGAGCCGACGGCCGAGCAGTCCGCGGTGGCCGAGGCGGTGAACGACATGCTCAAGGCGATCTCCGCCAGCCTGCTGATGGAGCAGGTGCTGGCCCCGCGCTACGAGTTCACGCCGCGCAACGCCGGCGAACAGGCTGGCTTCGACTACGGCCCGGATGGCTACGTGGACGGCGGCAAGAACCTGGGCGTGAACAAGGAGACCGGCGAGATCCATATCGAGATCAACGGCCTGGCCAAGCCCAAGAGCAAGGAGGGCAGGCGCATCTGCAAGGAAGACTTGAACGAAGTCATCGCTGCCTTCATCCAGGACAAGCCTGCGCTCGAGCGCGGCACGCTGGACAAGGAAAACACGATCCCCGAGGAGCTGACCATCGAACGCCTGGGCAAGATCGTGCGCGAGCGCTACCCGGAGCTGAGCGATGCCGACCAGGAAGCGGTGCGCCAACACGCCATTGCCGTCATCAACATTACCCAGCAGGCCAAGCTAGCGCTCGATACGCCCGACCAGGTACGGCCGCCGATCTCTACAACGGATGGCGATGATGGTGGCACCCCCGGCGACAACGGTTACAGCAACACCGACCTGATCGAAGGCGTGCGTAAGTTCATCAACGTGCGCGATCTGGACATCGACCTGATCGACCGCATCAATCCGTTCGAGGCCGCGTATGCGGTGCTGGCCAAGACAATGGACGAGAAGTCGTTGCGCCAGATTCAGGCCAGCATCGCCGGCAAGAAAATCAAGATCACCGAGGACGAGGCGCGCGAGCTGGCGAAGCGTGCCCTGCAGTTCAAGAACGAACGCGGCCGCGTGCCGGACATCAACTCGGCTGATGCCTGGGAAAAGAGGATGGCCGAGGGTGTCGCCGCTTTCGCGCGCTATCGCGCCCAGGCCAAGGCTGCCCAGGCGCAAGGAGCGTCCGGCAATGGCTGACCTGGACGACGACGAACTGCTGCAGGCCCTGGGCGTCGAGGTCGCGCCCATCAAACCCGGCGGTCGCACGCCCCGCGAAGAACGGATCATTGCGGGCTTCGAGGACATCCTCCGCTTTCACGAAGCGCACAAGCGCGCGCCGCAGCACGGCGAAAGCAGCGACATCTTCGAGCGCCTGTACGCGGTGCGCCTGGATCAGCTTCGCAAGCTGCCCGAGGCGCACGCCCTGCTGGCCGAGCTGGACAAGCCCGGCCTGCTGTCCGAAGCACCGGCGACGTCGATTGATGTGAACGAACTGGAAGAAGATGCCTTGCTCGCCGAGTTGGGGGTCAGCGGCGACCCATCCGACCATGCCGACATCACCGTGCTGCGCCATGTTCGCCCCCTGGCAGCGAGACAAGCCGCAGAAGAGATCGCCGACCGCACGCCGTGCGAGGACTTCGACAAGTTCCAGCCGCTGTTCGAGCGCGCCGAGCGCGAGCTGAAAGACGGCATACGAACGGCGATTCCGTTCAAGAACGAAGCCAGTGTCGAACAGGGGAACTTCTTCATCGTCGGCGGACAGTTCGCCTATGTGGCAGCCAAGGGCGCAGAGTTCCAGACCAGCAGCGGGCAGCCCGATGCGCGGCTGCGGCTCATCTACGGCAACGGGACCGAAAGCAATCTGCTGATGCGGTCACTGCAAAGAGCGCTGACGCAGGATGGCAACGGGCGGCGGCTGAGTGACCCGGATGTCGGCCCGCTGTTCGGTGACGCCGCCGAACCGGACGACATCGAGTCGGGCACGATCTATGTGTTGCGCAGCCTGTCCAAGCACCCGTTCGTATCCGAACACCGCACGTTGATCCACAAGATCGGCGTCACCGGCGGCAAAGTCGAGACACGCATTGCCGACGCCGAGAACCAGGCAACGTACCTGCTGGCCCCGGTCGAGATCGTGGCCGAGTACCGGCTGCACAACCTCAACCGAACCAGGATGGAGAGCATTTTTCATCGGCTGTTCAGCGCCGTCCAACTCGACCTCACCATCGAGGATCGCTTCGGCAAGCCCGTGAAGCCGAGAGAGTGGTTCGTCGTGCCGCTGCATGTGATCGACGAGGCGGTTGAGCGCATTCGGGACGGGACGATCACGGAGCTTGTCTATGACGCGCAGACGGCCAGGCTTGCGTGTGACGCGAAGAGGGTCTGAGTGCATGCCGATTCCCGAGTCGGCGCGCTCTCAAGATCCGCTTTGCAGCGGTTGCGGTCAGTCGCCGTTGAGATATGTACTCACGCTGACCGGCACCAAGCCGTCGTTGAGCCGAGACACTCAGCCTCGGATTGCCTTCGCCATCCACACCTCGCAGCCGAGCCCGTGCTACCCCTAGCGCTTGGCTCGCGCTCGTCGCGGCGCGGTCTCTCGCGCATCGTTCTGACGATCCGCCGTGCGACTCTGCAGTAGCAGCTTTTCAACGACGGACTGCAATCGCTCCAGCAACTCAAGACGAGCGCTTTCGATTTCAACCTGGCCGGTCGCGGCGGCTCTCTTTCGTCTGGTGACATCGGTTGCGGGCGCGGTCGCCAGCAACTCGTAGGTCTTTCGAGCAGCGCGCATGAAGTCCTTCTCATCCGTCGAGAGAAACTTCTCGACCGCGCTCACCACCTGTGGCGGCACTTCCGGCAAGAGTTCCAGGAGACCAAGCACCGCCAAACGGGATGTGAGGTCGAAGGCCTCCAGGGAAAGGGCGGTGCGAGTCGGCGTCCCGGGCGGATTCATTGGCGCGAATCGATGGGTCGTCGGATGTATCGCGGCAAGCACTTGTGTGGCCTTCGCGTACTCAGCTAACGGATTGAGCCTTAGGGAGTCGGCGTGTCGCTGTTCCCAGATGCGCGGAATGAGAGCGGCAACTCGATCTTCTGCAGCCCTTCGCTCTGCGATATCAGCGCTTTTTGCCTCGACCAAGAGTTCCGCCAGGTGGTGTGCCATCCACCGGCCCAGCGTGTCCACGCCGTCGCCCAGCCCGAGTTGCTTGACGAGGTACTGTCCAAGTTCCAAGACATCCGTCGGCTCCCTCGATGCGCCCGTCCCTCCGAAGGACGACGACGAAGTCGTACGAGGCCTCCTTGGAGTCTTGCGAATCGTCGCTGCCATAGCCATCCCCCGTTCTTCGTGTCAGATCAACCTCAACGATCAAGTCCATCTTCCGTGCGACCAGAAAGTCTTGGATCGCGGACCTCGACGCCATCAGGCGATGGCCGTACGAACGCAAATAGCCCGACGAATACCTGGCCGTCGCATCCGACATGTCGTCGCTCCAGGCAACGTACCGAAACTTGACATCGCCGCCGGGTCCGACCCAGCACGCGGGTTCGCTGCTCCTGTCCTGCACGAGCCCAAGAACCTTTGAGACCGTGTCTCCGGGCTTGACAGCACAGGCCGCGACCTGGCGCCGAAGGACGTCTTCGTCGTCCAGTCTGGCGTCGCGTTGGGGGTGGCGCAGCCAACCGACCAGGCGATATGGCGCCTCATCGATCTCCATGTCCTCACCTTCCTCTGGAATCTTGTAGTCCCAGGCGTTGCCGATCGACTGCAGAGCGCGGACCAGCGCGGAGGCCGCCTCGGGCGAAACCAAAGCGCTCGAGATGTTCAACGTCGAGCGTTGATTGCCCTCCCACGCGGAAACATAGCCGGCGACTACAACTTCGCTCCTCGTCTCGTTCAGGCCTACCTCGGCGAGTAGGTCTTCAAAGCAAACACCTTGCAGCCAATCCTCATCGTTCTCGCCCCTTCCGTACCACAGGCGTTCTTCCAGCGGCTTCACGCCCCGGAGGTCGGAGAGCCAGTAGGGCGGCTCCGTCAGGCCACTGCGCGACCACCAATAGTCCCAATCGCGCCAGCGGTCGTCGCGACTCTCCGCCAGTGGCTTGGTCAAGAGCAGTTCGCCTACCGTGCACCACATAGCATGCCACTCGAGATGCGTGTGAGCCCGCTCGATCGTCGGTAACGACCCGTGACGATGCGAACTCGAATACGGCTCGCGCTGGAAGCGGTGTTTCCTGGGCTCGTTGGCCCACATCCAGACATTGGTATCCGCCTTCCAACGGTCAACAATCCAGCGTTCCGCGATATCCAGGAACTCGTTGCCGCTCACATCGGCAAAGAGCTGAAGCGGCTCGTCATACCAGTATGGAAGCGTGTCGGTCGAGTCGAATCGGAAGCGACGGCTATCCTGGTCTCCAAAGCGACCGAAGGCCTTGTGGCCAGCCGATGGCATCGTGGGCAGGACGGACTTGGTTGCACTGTCGAGAGTTGCTTCCTCCGCAGCGTTCAACGAAACCAACCCGCGCCCGTGCAGCAAATCAACGGCACCCTTGGCGAAGCGCTGGCAAAGGAGATGGGGAAAGCTGGCGTCGGTGGCAATCGAAAAGAGGAAGCGACCGTGCTTCGCCACGGCGACGGGTGATTCCTCGGCGATCCTTTCCATCGCGATGAGCAACCACAGCCTCGCCGCAAGCCAGTAGAACGGGGCCCGCGCGTCCCGGAAGGTGTTCTCAACTGATCGAGGCCACTGTTCCACCACCGCGTCGACGATGGCATGCTGACCCAGTCGCGCTGCGACTCTCAGCGCGTGCGCCGCGCCCCAGCGCACCCTTAGGTCGGCGTCACCCAGCATGGCATAGAGCAGGCGACCCACCGCCTCGACGACCCCATTGGGAAGGTCGCCAGCTTCGAATCTCTCCTCTCGACGCTTCAAGTCGGCAATCTCCTTAGCGAGGTGGCGCGTTAACGCGTCGGCTGCCTCAACGGGCGCGATGTGTACAGCAAGCAATTCGAGGATGCCGTACACTGAGGCGGCATCCCACTCGTTGGCATGCAACTCGAGTCCTTCCAAGAGCGCCTCGCATACGCGATCGTGCGACAGGCCACTGGCCGCCCACAATCCAGGCAAGACAGCCGAGTCCCGGCGGAGTTTGGCCGCGTAGTAGAAATCTGGCAGTCGTTGGGCGATGAGTGAGGGCAGAGTCTCCTGGCACCAGCTTGCAACTGACGGCGAAGCAGCGGCCCACTCGGTAACGGCCCCAGCGATCGCAGCAGCGAGGTCACTCCGCCGTCGCTCGAAATCGCACAGCGCAAGCGCATCCAGATGTGCTCGTCGATCGATCACATTGACGCTCCGCCGAATCTCTCGCAAGACATCGAGAGCATCGACGTAGTGCTCGTTCCGACGGGCTTCGGCCTCGACCCGACGAAGTGTCGCTTCGACTTCCGCGGCCGAAGTGTGTCGGCCGGATTGCTGCACAGCCGCACGAATGTCAGCCCCCGAAGGGTTCTCCGGCGGTGGGGAGCTATCGGCCTGCACTTCGCCAATCCCGCGGTTCTGTCCGTCGAAGAACCGCAGGATGTTTCGTCCACGCCCGACCCATGGTGTCGACTGATCCGTCTGAGCGATGTCGATAGACACCCTGACCTCTGACAGCCCATCATGGCCATCGATACCCATGACCGTGAGCCTTGCCAACTCCTCGGCAACGTCAGACCTCCCTGACGTATGTCCTGGCGCCGAGAGCGCTTTTGCGATCGGGTCGAGCACATTGCTGTCCACATCAACACCGAGGCACAGAAGCGGCACGACGGAGTCAACTGCGATCGACCCCGCTTCCACGCCAACTGTCAGGATGTCGGGGATCAGTCGGTGCGCGCGGACGAGACCCGCGTCGTCCCAACGGCCGGCGGCCCCAAGGGCGACGGGAAGGTCGAGCGTCGTCAGCGATGCTGCCAAGGACTCCCACGGAAAACGTTCGTGATCCCCCAGTACGCCCCAAAACTCTGCCGCCAGCTCGGCAATCTGGCACGCCGCAATCCGCCGCTCTACTGTTCCCATTGCGCCAATGGCGGTGCGCGCGAATGGCCCGAGCATCTCAAGGTGAAAGATGCTGTCGACGTCAACATCTTCCAGCACGGCCGATGCGTCAGCGAAGAGGGCTTCGGCGTCACTCGGGCTGAATGGGCTGATCAGCCTGGCCAACTCCACCAGCCGCTCCGCCTTGTCGGTAGCTGGAGCCATATCATTCTTGACGGCCACTGCGTGCGCTACTGCCTTCTCTAGCACGAACGTATGCACGCCACCGTGCAGCGAAAGCGTGCGCAGCATGCTCAGCTCTTCGCGTGAGAGGTGGCCCTCTTGAACATGACAAGCGCCGTAGGCCAGCTCCGCACATTCTGGCCCGCCAATCTCGGGCACGTGCTGCATTGCCGCGATCGATTGGCCGATCCGATCCCTCATGGCCTCAGTGTCGTGGTCGTCGCGCATCGAGTAGTCGCCGCGCCCATAGCCAGCAACCGCAGCCCCGAACCGCTCCCACTCGGCGCTACGGTCGGACCAGGGAACGATGCACTTGGCCCGAGCGCTATAGATCGGCAACAGGTCTCGAATGAACTTTTCGAGCCGCTCCACACGCTCGTCTTCATGGTTCTTCTTGCCTTTCTGGCCAGCCTCGCCGCTCTCACTCCCAGAAGGCTTGGCCGGTCCGAGATAAGACTCGACAGTGGCATCCCTGCCGTCGAGCAGCTCGAGCAAAGTGTGGGCGCGAAGAGTGGCATCGATGAATTCGCGTGCGCTTCGATGGATGTTCTGACGTGTACGCCAAGACGGACTCGCAATGACTTCGAGGACTTGACGCACCTCACGCACAATGCCCCTCTGCGCCACGATCACCTCGGCGCCGGTCAGCAGCAGTCCGACCAGCGGACCGTGTCGGCCGGATTGATCCAGGTCACGCGGAGCCACGCTCTGGCCGAGCCAGCCACGCCTCACCCACCGTCCGAGGTTGGTCTGCAACTCCGCGAGGCCTCCGTCTTCACCTGCGAGCGCAAGTGGAACCCGAATGGTCACGTCCCAAACCGGCGCGCGCTGAAGACTTCCGAGTACGGCTTTTACAAGCTTCTGCTCCCCAGACGCGAGCAAGCGGTGCGTGATGGTGTCTATGACCCTTGGCATCAGAGTCTTCGGCTTCCACCGACGCAGGGTGGCGACTCCGTGGCGAGGACCTTCGGCGCGCAATACAGCCTCGCCCTCGGCCGCAAGGTCGTCATGGTCCAATTTCCACTCCGGGTGCCTGTCCTTTTTCTCCTTTCGCCGTTCGAAGTAGGACTCGAGCCATGCCATGAATTGCCGTCGCCAGTCTCGCGCTCGAAGCGCATCGCCTCTCACCGCGCAATCGAGCATCAAGTGGCAGAGCGTGCGCCCATGCAGCCCAACATGCTTCCGCTCCTGCAGCACGGTCTTCCGCAGACTCCTCTGCGCAAAGCGAGCCGAAAGGTCCACGTTGTCCGTCAGCATCTTGCGAACGGCCTCGTCGGTCTTCAGAGCGCGCGCACCTCGCAGGAGTACAAGGATCGCCTCTGCGCGTTGACCCGCCAACCGCGCCACGCGCATTGCAAGTTTCAGCCGGTGCAGCTGTACCTCCCGCCTTCTGACGGGATCCTTTATGACTCTCGGTTCCGGGTGTGCCTGAGCGAGTTGTAGGAGTTTGGCTCCGTCGCCCGCCGCCAGCAGCGCCGCCGCGACGTGCTCGGCGCAGTACTCGTCTTCCCCGTGCTTTGCGAGAAGGATCGCCGCTGCCGTCTCGCGCGCAACGGGCAGGAAAGCATCGGCGCGTTCGGAGATGAACGCCTCAAAGTCCTCATCTGCGAAAGCCAGGTAGTCACCATCGCGGCGAAGCCCAGGGGCGAGGTCGTTGCACAAGTCTTGGACGTGCGCCTCGCTGACACCGAGGACAGCGGCCAGAAGCTTGACCGGCACCGGCCGGGCCAAGACGACGAGTGCGGCGCACAACTTGCCGAACCCCAGTTCATCGCCACCCTTGCGAAGCGCTTCCTTGACCCGCTCGCCAAAGATCAGCGCAAGCTCCTTTCCACTCGGCCTGAGGTAGGCCACAGCGTTCCTCGGCTGCCTACCCGCATAGTCGAACGCGTAGCTGATTACACGAGGATTGCCGTCGGACAAGAAATGCAAGTCCTCGATCCAACGCTCCGGAGCGGCCTTCCAACGCTGTCGTGCGAACTCGGCTGCCTCCGAGAGAGTGAAGCCCGCGAGGGGTATTGGTTTGAAGGCCGAGGGCAAGCGCAGGGCATCCAGCCGGCCCGTTCTTGCAGCGACGACGATCCGAACGTTTGTCGGTAGATCCCCAAGCTCCGCAACGTCGTGCACGAAGCTGCGCTCAGGCGGCACGCGTGTTTGCGCTGCCGTGACAGAGTTGTCGGCCGCGTCGATCGCAATGACCAGCAACGCATCGACGTCTCGGGCTCGAATCACCTCCGCAGCCATGCGGAGCCTCGAGCTGAATTCTCTGACGTAGTCCACAGAGGGCGAGGCCGTGACCAGCATCGGCACGCCAAGTCGCGCGGAGATCTCATTGCACAAGTGCAGCAGGGCGTGCCGCGAAAGATGCCGTTGGCCATCGGAGTCCAAGTAGCGGCCCGCGCCGTAGCAGTCGAACACAACTAGCTCTGAGCCGCTTGGAAGCTTGTGCTTGAGGTCTTGCAGCGCGGTGGTCTTCCCGCTGCCGCCTTCCCCGTGGAGGCAAGCCCGTTGATGCGCCCGAAGTTCTTGCGCGAGCGTCATCACGCTTCCTCGCGCTACCAACGTTTCGACCAGCTTGAGCTGAGAGGGGCAAGGCAGCAACGCCTGGGGATCTCCGACGAACAGCGCTCCGAGAAGCACCGCGCGCGTGATGGGCGATTGGTCGTCCGGCAACATGCGCGTGTAGACAACGTTCCGAAGTTCGAGCATTGCCTGGCGACTTTCGGATGCTGCGATCTGCCCGATTGCCGCGACCACACGAAGATGCATATCAAACCGAGACGGCCCTTGGCACTCGCTGAAGTCGAGCGCGTCCGCAAACTGCGCAAATTCGGTCTCCGCCAGACCGCTGGCCTGTCTCAGCTTCTTCCGATCGGATCCGGCTTTTGAGCTTGGGGCCACAGCTCGTGAGCGACCTGCGGTTGTGAGTGCCCGCAGGACGTTGTCGTGGATCGGTTGGTTGCTGACGAGCTTCACGACGACGGCCGTCGGGGAGAGGTGCGCAGCGAGCCTTCGCGCTTCGACATAGGCCTTGGCAAGGCGCGCGATGACCGAGTTGTTGCCGACCCTCCGTGTTGAGTGACAGAGGCGGGCGACCGTCCAAGCCGAAGTAGGCGAGGTCGTCGAGTACTTGAGCTGCTGGAGTTCTACTCTCGAGGCGCTGCTCATCGACTCACCTCCGTAGAACAGCCCGACATCCACGCCGTCCCACGCTCCCTGCTGGGCCTTTAGGCCGGTTGCGACGGGGACTCCCTCAACAGTAACTGCGGACAGATTCGACGACGGATCGAGAATTCGCACGGCATGACTTAGCGCCCACAAGATGTGGAAGTCGTCACCCGCGTTCGATGCTCTCGCCCCTACAACATCGGTTCGATCCATCTTCTGATCCTGTTCACATGGGCGCCGGCTTCGAGGGAAGTGGCGTTGCCCCGGGCCAGTCTACTCATCAGGCCGGTGGCGAACAGGCAAACGCGAGCGAGCCTCTGCGCTCAACACCTGGTCAACGTCAGGTTCCGAGGCTTGCCGCCCCTCAGTGGCTGAACATGACCGACCGCAACCAGTCTGGTGCCGAAGTGCCTGATCTGAGCCGAGTGTTTCCAACACAGCCAGTGCGGCGTCGGCGCGGAACTCAACGTGAGGCATGCGCGCTGGTTGTAGCGGCAAGATTAGGCAAAGGAAATCGGGGCATGGCTTCCGATGCCGGCTTCCAAATCCAGACCGGCGCATCGCCGCGAGGGTTCGCGCCGTTGGTGCCCTCGACCACTGCTACTCCCTCGAACCCTGGCGACACGACGAACATCAAAGACGCGGTGTCGCCCGTGTCCGTCAGCGTGGCGGTGGCAACGCACTGGTGACGATGCAGGTTGTATCGGAGCCCCTTGATGAACGCTCGCCCATCCGCAACGAGCTGCTCGACGAGCTGGTGCTCGAACGAGTCCTCGATCGGCAGCCACTGCGCCGTGACCGGCATCAGCGACATCTCGGCAATCGCCGGAACGCCGGCACTGCTCACGCCGAAGGTCGCGATCATGACCATGTGTATGTCGTCGGTGGCACCCCACAGCGCCAGCTCCGGCTCGAAGCGGCGTCCGAGCCGTCGGTAGAGCTGTTCGTCGATCGCGAAGGCCAGATCGGGCATGTGCTTGACGATCGCCTTGAAACCGTAGCGTGCCGGCACGATCTCCTTGACCTCGGCGATCAGCAGCATCAGATGCTGCGGCTTACCGGGGGCGGCCACGACGTGCTGCCACTGCGTCAGACGCCGCGCGTTGATCGCATCGCGCCGGTCGATCGAGAAAGGCTCCGGCACGTAGAGCCGGGCCCGAAGTGCGGCACCGCGGGCGAGCTTGTGCTCCGCTGCCTGCAGGAGGTGCCTTCGTACCGTGGCCCAAGTTCGCTTTCCGGCGAAGCCCGGATGCCAGCGTGTCAGCTCGGCCTGGTCCCACAGGTAATGCAGCAGGCCACGCAATGAGAGCTTGGTGCCGGTGGAGGAAACGCTGTCACCATCGTTGCCGGCAGGGGGCATCGTCGATCGGCCAGGCATCTTTGCCAGCGGGAAGTCCAGCTTCAGCATCGTCTCGCCGGTGGCCGGGTCTTCGGTGATCGCCGAGCCCAATACCTGCTCGAGGCCGGAAGCCTCGGGCGGCGGTTCGTAAGAGGGGCAGTCCGGCGCGTGGTGGCTGCCCGTGTCGGGCATGCGCTTGACGATGTAGCGCCCATTCGTGCCAGCCAGGCGGGCGATGTACATCTCGATGCCTTCGACGAGACACAGGCACCGCGGTCGTTGACGGGCTGCATGCGCAGCGGCGATTGCCTCGGCGAATCCGGGCGATCCGGTTTCGAATCGCCTGCCGCCTACCAGGTAAGCCGCACGCCGCCCGGCGGGCTCTGCGGCTTCGTTCTGAACGATCATGCAGGCGACCCGAAGGCGAGCGTCGCGCTACCGCACCAGCGCTGCACGCTCGCGCGTGCGCTGCACCTCTGGCACCGGCGTCAAGACCGGTCGCTGCGACGGTGCAGCCTTGTCGTACACCTTGACTTTCGGCGCCTGGCCGTCGCGCATGCGCTGCGCGAGCTTCTCGGTCGCGGCGGTCATGATGGCTTCGCGCTGCTTTTCGGGAACCCGCTTGGCCACCAGCACCGCTTCGATCGCAATCAGCACGGCCTTGCGGCCGCTACCGCCGCGGGCCGAGCCTTTCTCGTTCGGTGCAGCGCCTGCGGCCTTGTCGGCCGCCGCGTCCCGAGCCGGCTCGATGCGATTGACCAGGCGCGACTCGCGCTCTTTCTTCAGCACTTCGAGGTCGCCCGGGTTCGGCTCGTAGCCCAGGGTCTTGACGCCGCGCACCGAGGCCTCCAGCCAGACCATGCGCCGGAAGTCTTCGTTGCCGGAGACTCTCAGTGCGCGCCAGTTGCGCGCCTCGGCCACATCCACCATCGAGCGTGCCACCGACGGGCTGTTGGTGTCGGTCGCAAGCCGAAAGGTCGATTCGGTGAACGCGATGCGCGAAGGTTCGCCGCGGAAGCGATATTCGGTGCGGCCGATGGTCACGTCACCCACCGTGACAGGCGCACGCTTGATGAGATAGCGCTCGACCAGCGCCGATTCGAGCCGGGCGACGAGCGCGGCGCGTTCGGCCTGGGCATCGAGACGCGCGACGGCAACGCCGTCCACATCACCAGGCCTGGCCGGCGCGATCGGCTCGTTCCTTGAAGCTGACTTCGGTGCAGCGTTGGTGCCGGCCACATCGGGTACTTCATCTCGCTCAGGCAGTGGGTCGAGGGGTCGCTCCGGCGCGGCGGGCCGCTGGGCGCAACGCTGCCACGCACCATCGGTCCGCTGTACCGTCGTGCGCTTGCCTTCGGCGTCGATCGCGGTGAAGCGGCTGGCGCCGAGCTGGTCGGCCTTGGCGATGATCTCGGCCATCTTGTTCGAGCGATACGTGACCTCGGCGAAGGGGTCGCGAAGCTCGTACCGCTCGCCGGGCACGTCGATTGGTGTCTGGAACAACTCCTTGGCGACCGTCGCCCGGTTCGCAGGCTCGACGGTGCCGCCTCGGCTGGGGGGCTGTGGGCGGGCGGGGGAGGGGTCGGCATCCATGTCGTTCTCGCTTTCAACACTTCCAAGGCAATGAGGGGCAAGCGTCAAGGCTGCGGGGGACCAGCCAGGCCCGCCAGCCGCGCCGTCACGCCGACGGCGACGGGCGCCGCCCGGTACACCTCGATCTCGACGCGGCGGTTCAGCGAACGGCCGGTGGCGTCGGTGTTGTCCGCGGCGTGATCGCCGACCGGCTGCCAGGTGGCGCGGATGCGCGAAACATCGACACCGGCCGCAATCAGGAAGTCACGCACCGCCGCTGCACGCTCACGCGCGACGCGGTTCTCGGCCGGTGAATCCGAAGTGCCGTCCGTACGGCCCCTGAGCACCACCAGTGGTGCCGAGCGGGCTTCCTCGACCAGCGCTGCCGACAGCTCGGCCGGCATCGCCACCCGCGTGCTGCCGAACTCGAAGCGCACTGTGAAGACGCTGTTGGGTCGCGGTGCAAGGGCGGGCGCGGATGCGGGCACCGGCGCTTGCGTCTGAAGAGCCGCGATGGCTTGCTGCCGCGCCGCGATCTGTTGCAACGTCGCCGTCGTCGAATCCGCGATCCGCCCTGATTCTGTAGCGAGGATCTGCGTGTTCCGAAGATCGTTCTTGCAGACCTGCAACTCGATCGCCATCGTCGTGTTGACGGGTCGCTTCTGCGATTCGTCGACCGTCGGTGGTTTCGGCGGCGAACTGCAGGAGGCCAGCAGGGGCAGCAAAGGGAGCAGCAGGCGAAAGCGTACCGGTAGTTCGCGCATGAAGGTCTCCGTTCAAGGCATTGCGCTCATGACGCGCTTGCCTGCTCTAATGCCGGCGTGGTCGCTGCTGCCGCTTCCTGGTCGATCACCACGCCGTCGTCATCTGCCGCGGGTTCGATCGCGTTTCCGGGGCCATGGCCGGGGTCGCCTTGACCGAAGAAGTCCAGCATCACTTCGGCCATCTGGGGAGGAGCGCCATCGAAGTTGTCCGGCAGCAACGTGATGTCGTACGCCAGCGCCTCCAGGCACAAGCTTTCGCCGGGCGCAAGGTCGTCGTCGGCAAAGCGCCAACGCTGCTGCACCCGGGCCAGGTGCAGGTCCATGTCCATCTGTGGCACTTTGGGTGGGGGCCGCAGACGCGCGGTGAAGGCTTGGTCCCGGTGGTAGCGAATCTTCTCGGCGAGGATCGGCTTGCAGTTCTCGAAGATCACCACCAGCCGTTCGCTGCCCAGTTCCTTGAACTCCTGCGGCAGCAGCAGAGCCCTGCGCTGCTCACTTTCGTTGCGGCTGACCGAACTGTGGCCGTGCTGGCTGAAAGACCGGCTGCGGCTGCGCGAGGTGGCGCGCTCGGTGAAGTTGCCGAGCATCGCGCTGTACTCGTCGGCATCGCGCTGCTCGCGCGGTGCATAGAGGATCTGCAGGCCGTGGTTGGTGGCGAAGGTGCGGGCCTCCTTGTCGCCATAGACGGCGTCGAGCTGTGACATGGCCTGCACCACGGTCAGCAGACGCAGGTTGTAGCCGGCCAGGAACGCAGCAGCCGACGAGATCACGCCGACACGGCCCATCGCGGCGAATTCGTCGTTGACCAGCAGGCACTGCAATTTGAGGCTCGGGTCTTGCTCGGGCAGGGCCTGCGTGTTCAGGCTCACCAGCTGCGAGAAAAACAGGTTCAGCAGCGGCCGCGCATTCGCCAGCCGGTTCGGCGGGATGCGAACGTAGATCGACATGGGTTGGCGGCGCACGTCCTCGAGCCGGAAATCTTCGGCACTGGTCGCGGCGTCCACCACCGCATCGGCGAAGATCGTCAGCGGCGCGTTCAGCGTCGAGACGATGCTGGTGAGTGTGTTCTCAGAATTCGACAGCAGGCGCAGCAGCGCGTCGGTGCATTCGTCAGAAAGGGGATGGCCTTCAGTCTTGCGCTGCTCGATCAGGGCGGTCAGGTGGCCCTTCAGCGACTGCCCACGGCCGGACGACTGGCGCAGCAGTTCGCCGATCGTGCGCGGCAGTGCGGGCGTTTCCAGCAGAACCAGGCCGAGGCCGAGGAAGAGGTTGCGCGCCTGGTCGTTGAAGAACGCTTCCGACGACGTGCCGCTGCCATCGTTCGGGAAGAACACCTGCCCGATGGTGAGCAGATCGCCGACGCGGTGCAGCGGGCTGGTGCGCACGGAAGTCAGCGGGTTCCAGCGGTGGCTGCGTGCTTCTTCGTCGAACGGCGAAAACGAATAGACCGCCTGGCCACGCTCGGCACGCCAGCCGGCCGTGATGTCGAAGTTCTCGCCCTTGATGTCGAGCACGACGACCGAGTCGGGCCAATTCAACAGGTTCGGGATGACTACACCGACGCCCTTGCCGCTGCGCGTCGGTGCCGACAACATCACCGAGAGCTGGCCGGGCAGGGCGAGGAACTTGCTGCGGTAACGCCCGATGAGGATGCTCGGGCCGGACGCCTTCGCCGCGCCGAGCAGACCGGCGTGCGCGACCTCACCGGGGTTCGCAAACCGTGCATCGCCATGCAGTGGCCGACGGGTCCGGGTGGCGGCGAATAACACGCTGGGCAGCACCACCAGCAGCCCGAGCCCGGACACGACAATTGAAGCAACGAGCTTCTTGCGAAGCGCGGCATCGTCGGCATACAGCGCCCAGTAGTGGCTGATGCTGGCAAACCGGGCTTGGCGCGGGCTCGCCTTGTTCAGCACCAGGAACAGCACCGCCGACAGGTACACCGCTGCACAGGCCAGGGCCGCGAAGCCAGCGATTGCAAACCCGCCCGCTGCCATCTTGCGGCCGGTGGGCCAGCTCGACAGGGGCAGGGGAGTGACGCCGTTCATGCCACCGCCGTTGAATCGTCCCAACGCGCGAGCCTCTGGCGTCGCGGTTCGTAGGAGATCTCGGAAATGAAGCGCCCGCGCTCGTCGCGGTCAAACTGCACGATGACGTCGACGACCACGCCGAGCAGCCATTTGATCTCGTTCATGCGCAGCCCGCCGCCTGCACCACTCTCGCGGATCATCAGCGACATCTGCTCGACGGCGAGCGCGCAACTGCCGGCGTGCACGCTGGTGATGCTGCCCGGGTGGCCCGAAGCCGCAAGGCGCACGAAGTAGAAGCACTCGTCACCGCGCACCTCGGCCAGGAAGATGCGATCCGGCTTCATGCGCAGGCAGGCTTCGAGCAACGACTTGGCGGTGACCTTGGCTGTCCCCTGCGCATCCTTGCTGTAGAACAAGTGCACCACGTTCGGGTGGTTTGGCAAGGTCAGCTCGGCGGTATCCTCGATCGTGATCAGCCGCTCGTGCTTCGGCACTTCCTCGACCAGGCCCTTCATGAACGTCGTCTTGCCCGACCCGGTTTTGCCGCTTACGACGATGGTCTGGTGCCGGCGCACCGCCAGGCGCAGGAAGTCGGCGTAGCGGCCTGCGTCCTTCAAGCTCAGCAGTTCCTGCTCGAGCGGCGATAGCCCGCCGGATGAGGTCCGGCCCACTGCGACGGCTCGCTCGAACAGGCCTTCGCGCTCGAAGTCCTCCAGCCGCCTGATCATCTGCGATGGCTTGCGCACTGTGATCGATACCGTGCCGCGCGTGACCGCCGGCGGAATGACGAACTGGATGCGTTCGCCGCCGGGCAATGTGGCCGACAACAGCGGCCGCTCCTGATTGATCTGCTGGTCACAGAACGTTGCCACGGCAGTCGCCAGCGAAAGACAGCGCTCCTGCGTCATTTCGCCGGCTGCTACCCTCTGCCAGCCACGCGCGGTTTCAACCATCAATTCGCCTGGGCGATTGACACAGACCTCCAAGACGTGGGGCGCGTCGAGCTGGTCGCGCAGTGGGCGCAGGAACTCATTCACGGAAGTCGCGTCGCCCTGCCATGCTGGGGACTTCTCGAAGAAGTCGAACAGCGCGTCGACCATCAGCGCGGTTTCATGGCTCATTGCCGGGCCTCCCGATGGGTTGGCTGCAACTCGTATACCGACGAGAAGTCCACGTCGCGCGCGACGTAGATGCCGACGATGCCGCCCTGGTTCTGGTAGATCAACGGCGGGATGTTGATGGTGCTGTCGAGCACCTTTTCGGCGAGCTTGCTGGTACTCGCAGTGGTCGACGGGAAGATGATCGTGTCGCCGGTGCCATCGTTGGTCTGGTTCTGGATGACGAGCTGCACGGCGTCGTTGATCAGTGACACCAACAAAGCCGCACCGATGCGTTCGACCCAGCGGTTGTCGACGTAGCCGTCGATGCCCGACTCGCCGAGCGCGCCGGTCGCCGGCGAGTCGATGTCCACCGTCACGCCGTTGGGCGTACGCACGCGCGTCCACACGACCGGGATGCGCACTGTGCCGGGTCGCACCGATGTGGCTCGATATTCACCGTCCATGTGCGAACCGCGTTCGATCAACAAGACGCGGCCGTCGTCGCTGAACACATTGCGCAGCACCTGGCAGCCGACCATCCCCGACACGGCGCTGATGACCTTGGTCTTCAATGCGCAGGTGAAGGCGGTGCCCTTGGGCAAGACGAGGCTGCGACTGCCCAGCATCGACGCCGCCACTCGGGGCGTGCCTGATCCATGTACCTGTCCACCAAGAAGGTCACCGCTGGGCGACCCACCCGTTGGAGGGCCACCGGATGGGGGTCCCCCGAAAGGCTGCCCACCAAGGAGGGCACCCGTCGGAGCGGCTCCGACTGCCTGCCCGGTGGCAATCGCTGTGCTGCGGGTCAAGGTGTCGAGCAGACCATGCAATTGCCGTTGGTAGTCCTGCAAGTTGCGCGTTGTGGCAGCGAGCGCGTCGTTGGGGCCCAGCTCCTGGCTGTCCTGCGCTGAATTCGCGGGCAGCGCAGGGCTCTTGGCCGCAGGCGCCGCCGATTGCTTGCCAGCGGCTGCCGGTCGGGTCGTCACCAGCAAAACGGGTGCATCCTCAGGAGGGGTTGACTTGCCGCCGCCTGAGGGTGCGCCCTGGCCGGTCCGTCGCACCCCGATCGGTTCGGCGACCTCCTCGGGCGTCGGCACCAACGCCGGGATGCGCGGCGTGGTCGCCACCGCGGCGCCCGACGCCGGCAGCGTCGGCATCTCCAACTTGCGCGGCTCGGCCGTCGCGGCCGTTGGCCGGTCGCTCACGCGCCTCGACTCGTCGGAGTCGACCTTGTGTCCGCTGGACGTGAAGCGCTGGATCGACACCGCCGCGACCGCGATCATGGAAACTATCAACAGGGCAACTGCCAGCAGGCCCTTTCTCGACATCGGCGTACGGCGGCGTTCGGCGACATTCGGGATGCCCGCTTCGCCTGGCAGTGGTTCGATCTTGTCGCCGCCGAGGCGGGTGTCGGGTTCGGCGCGATCGGCAGGCTCACGCGGGTCAGTCATGATGTTGCTCCCCCACGCTACGGCGACCAGGATGATTGAGCTCAGCCTTCATCACACGCTGCACGCCGGGCACCGTGGTTCCATCCGCGGGGGGTACGCCTTCGAGGTCAAAAGCCTCGTTCCAAACGCCCACCACTGCCAAGCCTGCACGCAGCATCAGTCGTCGGCTGACCCGGTCGACAACGAGCAGATCGTCTTCCATGCGGCTGTTGACGATGGTTTCGCTGCCATCGCCAAGCACGCCAAACACGACAGGTACCTCGCGGTTCCCGGGAAACCGGAAATACGTGAAGCGCCCGTCGTCGAAGACCAGTGTGGGCACGATGTCTTCCGAATCACTGCCTTCGGCGATCGAATAGTTCGAGTTCAGTAGCTGAGGCTTGGCCTGAAGTCGCGAGGCAACCAGTTCCTGCGGCGATGGTGGTGGCGGCACCTGCGCAAGCGGCGGCTTCGGCAATGCATCACGGACGACGAGGCGCGCCGAATTGGTCGGTTGCGCAACAGGCGCCTTCACCACGAGCCGGTACACCGGTGGTCTTGGATCGTTGTCCGCCAGCACCACGAACCGAAACGAGTGCGTGCGCCGGTCGGTGACCACGGCCAGGTTGTTTGCAGCGGCTGCCGTGCTCTTTGCCTTGACGAACAGGTTGCGCCCGCCCGACTGCGCGGCAATGCACCACGCTGCATCGGCCTTGGCGCAATCGCCTCCAAGTCCCGCAGCTACGTCGGTGATGACCTCGTCCGCGTCGAGCACCACCAGCGTCACCATGCCTCGCTTGACAGGCACCGTCACGACGGCGGCAGGGTCGTACAGGACTTCGCGAAGTCTCGGGTCCGGGCCGGCCGCAGCGGCGGCACTCGCTGCCGATGCCGAGACGGCGATGAGCAGCATCAGCCAACGCAGCGCGCGGCGGTTCACGGCTTGGCTCCCGCGGGCGACGTATAGATCTCGGGATCCGAGCGATACGCGGTGACTACAAAGCCGAACGGGTTCTCCAGTCTATCCCGCTCCTTCGCCAGCACCTTCGGTTGGTACTGGAAAACGACGCTAGCCACGTGTCGTGTCGTGACATCCGGCAGGTTGCGTTCGGTCAGGCGCACGACCTTGTCGTAGGTGACCGTGGCTTCACCACTGTTGCCCTTGCGACCGGCAGCGGCCAGGCGCACGCCGACGACGTTGATGCGCCACTCCTCGCTGGCGCCCACCTTCTTCTGACGGGCGTTGTCGCCTTCGAACTGACGGTTGTAGTCAGCGAACACCGCCGGCACTGCCATGCGTGCGACCTGGTCGAAGTCGCGCTGCAGGAACATCCAGCTGTAGCCCTCTCGCGCCCGAACGAAGGTGGCCAGGTTGTGCTTGTCCAGGGCTTCCATGGGCGGGATGGACTCGACGCTCAGGCGTTGCTGGATGGTCGCTTCGCCGGTGACACGGTCCACCACGATCGGAATTTCGACGACGCGCCGCAGCGGGCCCTGGACGAACACGGCTGCGATTCCGATCAGGCCCAATACGAGCCCGGAGATCGCCACCCACCAGGCGCGGCGCTCGGAGCGTTCGAGCATCAACGCGTGATCGACCTCCCAGCCGCGGTTGGCGTCCGGCGCCCGATCCGGCTCGAGGAACTCGTCACCGGCTCGGGCAGCAGGCAATGCAGCGGCCGGACCCGGCCCCAGACCGGGTTGGTAAACAGCACTCATGATTGCTCCGCGCTAGGGTAGGTAGTCGGCGATCCGACCGGTGCGGCCGAGCATCTGGTACTGCCGCTCTCGGTCGCGCGACCGCGCGATGCGCTCTTCGCTGTCGGCCATTCCTTGCAGCATCTGCACCTGCGACATCTCATGCGCCAGCAGTGCGTTCTCGGCGCCGATGCGGGCCTGGATTTCCTGGACTGACTTCTGGTCGTTCGTCGCGTCGATCTGGTCCATCAGCGAACTGATCTGCGCGAGGCGTCCGGATGCCGATTTCATGGCGTCCTGCAGCAGGCCCTTTTGCTGATATGGCTGTGCCAACGTCGCCTGGCAACTGGTCCGCGCGCCGCCTGAGAGGTCGAGACAGTTGTAGATCATGTTGGCATCGCGCAGCGTCTTGCCAGTCGCGCCCAGTCCCGAATAGCCGGAGGCATCGATTGCGTTGATGAAGTTGAAGGCGTCGGCCGGCACGTAGTTCTTCAACATCGGGTTGTTGAAGACGTTGCCCAGATTGCGCATGCCGTTGATGCTGTTGAGCTGGCTCTGCAGCTGAGCGATCTGCTGCACCTGGTTGTTGATCTCGGTGATGTCATTGACCACCTGCTGTACGGTCTGGACCAGGTTGGCCGCATCGATGACCGGGATACCTTGGGCGCAGGCATTGCCCGTGCCCAAGGCGACGGAAAGCGTCGATACGCTTGCGATGACCTTCAAACGATTGCCCATTCAAACTCTCCTCGAACTTCCTCGACTACGTGCGCCCGCGCAGCGCAGCAAGCTTGTAGGCTGCAGTCCGGGCCGCGCCGAAGCTCCGCCGAACAACACTGCCCGCGCCGCCGGCCGCCAACCGGCCTCCAGCACCTGCTACCTGACCCGCGGCAAACGGTAGCCCGGCGCCGGCGCGAATCACCCCGCCGCCCGGGGCCGCCCCCGCGCCGCGGCTCGCGGACACCGACCGCAGGCCGGCGACCATCATGGCGTTCTGCACCATGTGGACGCCTTGCTGGATCGCGGCGCCACCGGTCAATGCCGATGCAAGGCTGGGCGCCTGGAAGCAGATGATGGCCATCAGGATCATCAACACGCAGTAGCGCGTGGCTTCGCCCAGGACGTTGAACGTCCCGCCGAGGAAGCCGCCGCCGTCCGAGATGGCCTTGAACATCGAGACACCCATGAAGGCGCTGAGCCCCAACGCGAAGAACGCGAACCAGGTCAAGACGACTGCATTCAGCACCATCGACAGCCAGCTATCGAAGAAGCGCGCCGTGGGTCGCCACGCGAGGCACAAGATGAACAGCGGTCCGATGGCGACTACGAAGGTCAGGAACAGCTTGGACAGCGTGACGACGAACAGCGCAATGCAGAGGAAGATGACCGAGCCGAAGGAGAACATCGCCGCTGCCAACAGCAGATCGAGCCGGAACATGCTCGCCTCCTTCATGATGTCGGCGACTTGAGCGCTCGCGTCGTCGTTGAACTTGTCGAGCAGTGCATACGGCGTGGTCACTGTCGCCGGGTCCACTCCGGTCGGCAGGAAGGTTGATGCCACACCCATGGCCAGCGCGTTGGCCGTGTCGGACACGTTGGCAACGTAAAAGCCCGACTGCAAGGCGAACGCCAGCACAAAGCCAATCTTCACGATCTTCCACAGGAAGTTCGGCGCGGTCTCCGACACCTCGTTGCGCATCACCGCCCAGCCGTACAGGCCAACCCACAACGTCATCGCTGTGAGCGCGACTGGTGCGATGGCCGCCATCAGCGCCACCACCACGTCGAGCACATAGGTGCTCAGAATTGCGTCGAGTTGGGCGCCGACCCAGTTGAACATGACCTGCCCCGTACGCTATTGAGCTGCCGGATACGGGAGGTTGCCGGGTGGGCGCGCGAACATGTTCACGCACTTGCTCGCAACATCCGGGAGCTGACACTGGAGCCAGTTGCCGCCGGACTTGACTACCCAGAGCCGTAGAAGTTTTGTCGTACCGTAGCTTGAGGCACGACACGTGCCTGGCCGTGCGTAGGCTTCGGTGCATTCGAGCAGACCATCTGCCGTCTCAACCATGTGCCACGAACCTGCATGACAACCGGCATTTGCCAGGCACGGCTTCGAGTTTCGGATCGGACCCGTAGTCGGCAAGGGTGCCGTCTCGACTCGCTTCGTGCCGTCCGGCATGACCTTAACTGCCTCGTTTCCCTTGACGAACTGTGCGAACGTGGCCGACGGGCCGAACGCAAGCACGGCGGAGACGACGACAAATTGAACGACGTTCATGCTGTACCCCTGGAGGTTCTGGATCTGCGATCTTGGACCTCACGAAGAAGAACGGGAAGCCATTGAAACGGATCGTCACCATGGCGTTCGCGAACACTGTCGAGCAAGGCGACGTTGTCGGTGGTAGCCGACAAGACCGTCACGAAATCATCCAGGCCCGCGAGGTCAAGCTCGCAGACCGCACTGGCATGCCCTTGCTTGACGAGAAAACGCCGGCCGCCCTGAGCGCCAAGGCTGCGAACGATCTCGAACTCGGCCTCGCTGAGACCGAAACCGTCGACATATTCCTCGCGCACCGCTTCGGGATTGGCGAGGAAGATCTTGGTCACGCTCTGCTCGACCATCGTGCGGCCGATCGCGTGGCGCAGTACGTCCGACGGGCTCTGCGTGTCGAAGATGCCGAGACCGTTCTGCTTGCGGATCGTCTTCTGCTTCTGCTTGGCGAAGTCGCTGAAGATCGGGTGGTCGAGTGCCTTCCAGAATTCGGAGATCACATAGATCAGACGTTCGCCGTTGACGAGTTCCTCCATGACCTGCAGCAGGTACAGCATCACAGGCGTGCGCACCTCGGGCAGGTCGAGGAATTCGGTCGTGTCGAAGCCGATCACCGACGCGGCCTGCAGATCGCCCAGCCGATCATCGGCCTGGTCGAACACCCAGCCCAGCGCACCACCCTGGCACCAACGGCCGAGTCGCTCATAGAGGCTGTTCTCGCCCGCCTTCGGCAGGTTCTGCCGCACCGTCGAAAACCGACGCAGCGCCCTCGGCATCATCGCCACTGACTTCACTGCGTCGGCGATGGCACGTTCGTCCGCCGGGAACAGTGGCAAGGCCTGTGTGGCGATGCAGGTGCGGATCAGCTGCTCCCAGAACTGCACGCGCGCCGGCGTCGGGTCGCGCTGCAGTGGATTGCAGCCCGTGGGCTTGCCCGCCTCGAGCGTGAAGTAGCGTCCGCCCATGGCGCGGATCGCAATCTCGCAACCCCGATCCAGGTCGAACAACACCAGCCGCGGCGCCGGATCCCACTTTCGGGTGAGCGTCAGCAGGAACATCTCGAGCGTCGTCTTGCCGACGCCAGTCGAGCCGATGATCAGCGTGTTTCCCGGAAGCTTCTTGTCACCAGAGTCCTCGCCTTCCGGGCTGCTGTGCAGGTTCAGATAGAAGGGCTGACCCGAGGGTGTGCGCAGCAACGCCAGCGCTTCGCCCCAGGGGTTGCCGTCTCGCTTGCCACGTGCGAAGTTGTGGCCGCTGGCCAGCGCCGCGAAGGCACGCGACGACAGCTTCGCGTCACGGGGCCGCCATTGCCAGTTCCCCGGCATCTGAGCAAACCAGGCGGCATCGGCGACCAGATCGACCGGCGACATCTGCAGGCTGGACGCTTCGCCCATGGCGCCGATAGCCTGAGCCGCGCGGCGCCCGGCATCCGCCACGTCGTCCCCGAACACGACGAGGCTGTAGTGGTACTCGCCCATGCAGAACTGCCCATCGCCCAATTCGTTGAGAGCGACGTCCATGTCGGCGACCTGGGTTTCGACCACGTCGTCGCTCGCGATCAGCTGGTCACGCTGCAGTTCCAGCGCGCGCACGGCGTCGCGCCGCGGCAGAATCGAGAAGCTCTGCGTCTCGATGAATTCGCTCGCTTCGTAGAGAAGCGCGTTCAGAGTGCCAGGCTCCACCGCGTCGGCGTACTCCTTGATGTCGACCAGCGCGGCGAATCGCCGGCAATCGCCGTGCCGCAATTCGAGCTTGTCTCCGCCGAACGAGAGGCGAGTGGTCGGCAGCAAGCGGTACAGCGGGCCGATGGCCATGGGGATCGGGCGCCAGGCACCGTTGACCAGGTAGCCGAGAAACTCGGCCACCTCCGAATAGCTGCGCGCGCGCAACCGGCGTGTGCCGAGCAGTTGAGGCCCAAAGCCGCGCAGCACACGCGCGACGAGCGCTGAGCGTTCTTCCATCACGCGCAGGGCATCCGCCTGGGCTTCGGCGATCGCGGCGCGGGAACGCCGTGTCGACTGCATCGCACGGCTCACGCGCGAAGCGTTGGGTCGGTAGACCAGGGTCAGATAGAGCTCGTTGCTCATCATCCGGCGATCACCAAGCTTGGCCTGGTAGGCGATGGACAGCTCGCGTGCGAACCCGGCATCCTTGGGGTGCTGCAACGCATCGCTGACGACCCGATGCAACCGATGAGTCCAGACCGCCCATTGCCCGCCGGCGAGGTTCCGCAGCAGGCTGCACAGCGCTTCGTGCCGCTCGCCGATCAAGTGTTCGTCGGCACATTCGAAGGCCACGCCGTCGAGCCGCCAGACCCGCAAGTAGTCGCCGCCTCGCGAAATCACGTCGTGCGGGCTCACCAGCGACGAGAACGGCACGAAGCGCGCGAGGGGGTTCTCGGCCTTGGCCTGCCGCCAGTATCGCGGCCTGTGAGCGGGTCCGGCAGACCGACCGTGCCACTCGGCTTGCGCTCTCGTTTCAGACATGCCAGGCATCGCGAGCTCCCCGAAGCAGGTTGGGTGTGTAGCTGCGGGCATTCCACAGGCGCCTGTTGCGATCATGCAGCCGCAGCTTCATGGCAACGAACATCTGGCGGAAACGCTGGTCGTCTTGCGCCGTCACAAAGCGCATCCAGGCCAATGCCGGGACGAATGCCACAACCACGGCGAGTGCGATCCACCAACTCACCAGCGTGCCGCCCCACATGATCAGCAGCATGCCGACGCCCAACAGCACGACCAGGGGCACGAGCGGAATGCCCAGCTTCATCGCCGGCCGGGTGGCGCCCTTGTAGATTGCTTCGGCCTGCATGGCTCGCGCTCCCGACGGCTATCAGCTGACGATGTAGCTGGCGAATGCCGCGGCACCGCCCACGAGCGTGCCGCCGATCAGCACATTGGCGACATCGGCCAGGCGGGCGCCCTGGAAGATCATCTTGAAGCCGGCCCAGATGATCGCGATCGTGACCACCGCGATCGAGATCGTCACCAGGATCGCGTTGACGTTGTTGACGGTGTCGTCGATCTTGTCGAAGCCGGCAGCAAGAGCGAAACGCGAGCTCAGCAGGGTCAGGGCCGCCACCAGGGCGACGAGCGCTAGTCTGGCGTAGTTGTGTGACATGGGTCGTACAGTGGGCTGCATGATCATTTCCTTAAAAAATGTTCGGGAGTTGGGGTCACGTGCACAAATCAGTTCACGGCGGCACGCCACTGGCAATCCGGCCTTGCTGCGCGGCGCGCGTGACTCGCTGTACATAGCCCTGACGAAACCCGGTGACGAAGTTGCCGCTGTAGTAGCAAGACAGCGCCTGCCGAAGGGCAGTCTGCTCGGGCGCATGCGCCGCGGACCGGTCGATGCACTCACCCAGTACTGTCTGCATGGCACGCAGGTTCGTGCATGGATCGAGAGCCGTGGCAACGGTCAGCCCCAGACGCTCGAGATTTCGTGCGTTGATCTGTGCCAGGCCAACGCTGAAGTTCCAGCCTTTGGCCTGCAGGTCTTGCGCCGTGGCGAGCGCTTCCGCTCGGTTGCGAGGTTGTCTGTCGAGCACGCCGCCGACGACGCCGATCGCGTGCGGATTGAAGCCGCTTTCTACCGCGACGAGCGCCTGCGCGGTACTCGCATGCACCTGCGGAGCGCAGGCCGCGGCCAGGATGTAGAAGGCAATGGTGTCCATGCGGGTCTCAGCAAGCCGGGCAGGGCGGTTCAGGCGGCGGCAGCGACGCGAGCCAGGCCGCATAGTCGGTGTCGAACTTGGTGTCCCAGGTGCCCAACTGCGCTTTCGCCGCAGGGGTGAATTCCGTCGACGTGTCGCCGCCGAAACCCCACCAGGTGCGCGTCCACACGGTGCCTTCAACGCTGACGGTCACGGCGCCGGTGTAGTCGCAGCTGAAGACCGGTCCATTCGGACCATCGAAGACCCGCGTGTATTGCGGCGGGCAATAGTCCGGCGCGCTGGCCCACTGATGCCTCGCGCTGTTGCCGGGCCCCGACATACCGCAAGTAGGAAATGGACGTCCGCGCGCCAGGTCGCGCAACACCTCGCGAATCGGCGGCACGCACTGAGGTATCGCGCGCCAGCTGGGTGCGGCGAAACACAGCAGCACCAGGCAGCCATCGACAGCACGCGCAGGCATTGGCCAGGTAGCGGCGGCAAGCGCGACGATGACGGTGGCGAAGGCTGCCGCCAACAAATTGCTTGGGCGGCGTACCCCCCAGACCCCATACTTCGCAGTGCCGGATGTCGGGTCTACAGTTGTTGGATGGCGCATTTGATGGGTTCCCGCTGCTGAACGACTTGGTTGAGCCGTGAGACAACTCTAGGACTGGACAGACCTCCTTCCCGCGCTGGATTTGGTTCGTTTTCTCGCAAGAACATCGTCGGATAGCCGATGCCCGGATTCGCATCACCGCTCAGTTCGCTGCTGCATCCGCACCAGATCGAGGTGCAGGAGTTCGACGCCTATGCACTGGTCATCGATGCTCGAACGGCGGCGGAATACGAGGAGGACCATCTGCCAGGTGCGGTGAATCTCCCGGCTGCGCCGCTCGCGATACCAATCCGCGCAGCGGGCAGCGCCCACGCAAATTCGTCGAATGAACCTCGGCGAGGTCTGGAGGGACTGCCTGAGGCACTCCGGGCGCTCGTCTCGCGCCTTTCACCCGATGATCGAGTGCTGATCTATTGCCACCGTGGAGGCCTGGACAGCATTGTCTGGGCCGAGCCGCTTCGTGCTGCCGGATGGTCGGTCGACGTGTTGCCGGGCGGTTGGCCGAACTACCGACGATGGGTCGTGGCGGGGTTGGAAGTGCTGCCGCGCGGCCTGGCATTTCGCGTCCTACGGGCGCCCCCGCTCAGCGGGATCGAACACGTGCTCGCAGCGCTCGAATTCCAGGGGCACCAGGTGCTCGATCTGGTCGCATTGACCGGCCAGCGCCTCATGCCAGGAGTGTCGTCACGCGCAGATCCGGGCGCTTCCCAGGCGGCGTTCGAATCCGCGGTGCTGCACGCGCTGAGGCACTACACACCCGACCGCGAGGTCTGGGTCAATGCGCTTGCGGTCCACCACGAGGACGGTCTTGCCTTGCCATCGACCCTGGCGCAACAACTGCGGCAATCGCCCGCGGTTCGCGTGCTTGTTCCGCTCGCCCAGCGATCGCAGGCATGGCACCAGAATCTCACCGCTTCGAACGCCGATCTGGATCAGATTTTCGACGCGCTATGCGCATTGCCGGCGGCGCCGACCAAGGCCATGACCGCGCGCTGGCGAAAGACCGCCGCGCTCGGAAGCATCTGCACCGCGTTGAGCGCGATCATCGAAGAGTTCATCGATCCGCGCTACGACAAGCTGAGCGCCGAGGACGGCGCCGGTCCGGTCGAATGTACGCTCGAGATCGATTCGCTGGTGCCGCTGCGGGGCCGCGCACCTGCTGCCGTTCCCGAGCTGGCCGCCGCGCTGGCCACCCCCTCTCACTGACAGGGCAAGTCCCGCGAGGACATCTCGGCAACTACCGTGGCGGGATGAGCCCGTACAGTTCGGCGAAGCGCAGTGCCGAGCGGCGGTTCGCCATGCCGAGACGACTCGTCAGCCGCTGAAACCGGCAATCGATGGTGGCAGGTTGCGTGTTCATCGCGCTGGCAATGACCTTGCTGCTGTGGCCCTGCTGCTCATGCCGCAGCAGCGCCAGTTCGTCGGCCGTGATCTTGACCTTGGCCGCAAGTTCGTCACGGACGCGCCGGTACCACCATTCGTGCAGTTCCATGGCCAGGCCTTGCGCCAGGACCTTGAACTGCGCATAGCCATCGGCCTCGAAGTACCCCTGCGTTGCCGACCCGAGGCAAAGCATGCCCAGGCGCGAATGCCCGGCGGGCGAGGGCGCCGGCACGATGACCGCTGACGCGAAGCCGAACCTGGTCGACGCTTCGCACATCGCGAACTGAACGGCACTCGTCGGATTCAGCTCGCTTGCGCGGATGGCCGTGGCGCTGCGCAAGGCGTGGTGCAACCAGGGGTCATCGAGGAACCAGTTGTTTCGCGCGTATTCGTTGCCCCACTGCGGGTCGCAGGCCAGCATGGACCGGTACGAAGTGCTCGTCGCGTCGTCGCGCACGAAGCTCGTGAACACGCCAGCGTCCGCGCCAAGTGCGCGCACGGCCGACTTCAGCTGACCCAGCACGACCCCGGTTTCGGAAGCGTCAGCGATGCTCGCGACGATCCCGAAGACCGATGAGGCGTAGCCTGGTGCGGCCACCCTCTCGGCCAGCGATCGGCCATCACCCTTTGGCGGCGAAGTAGTCATCACCTTGGCGCCGGAGCTGGCCATGCAGCAGCGGGTACTGAAAGCGAACTGGGTCAGTGTCGGACCACCGTTTGAACGATGTCGCGTCGTCGAACAGGAACACCTGCATAAACTGCGTGCCGAGCGGGCGTCTCTGCACGCGTTCGATGCCGAGGCCCGCAGCCGTCGCCTCGACCGTGAAGCTCACCGCTCCGTCCTCGCTCATCAAGTGATTCTCGGCGCCTTCGGCCAGGTCTTTTTGCCCCGCCTTGCGGTTTGCGCGCCTGGCATGCAACACCGCAGCCTTCGGTCCAAGCGGGCGGGCAGGTTCATCCAGCGCTTCCTGGCGACGGCGCCCAATAGCCCGAGATTGCTCGGCGGGTACCGTGCCGCTGGCGGTGCCATCAATCAATGAGGTGTACACACTCATCTCTCGGTCAGTCGAAGGACGGCCCCTTCGTACAAATCGACGCGAACAGAACGCGAGTGAAACAGGTTTGAACTCGCCCGGCTAGCGCAATTGCGCTTTCACCATGGGCCAAGTGGTGTCAAGTTGTTTCACACGGGTCACCAGGCCGTTGCCGTGCGGACGTCATGCGACATGCAAGTGATGGTCCGGAACAGGCAAGCCAAGTCCATCGTCGGTTTGGCAGAGCGCCCCCGCCTTCATCGGCCGCCTGAAGTGCGAACCGTAGCGTCGCGCGCCCGGGCACAAGGGCCTTTCGCGGCATAAACGGCCGCCTTCCCGCCGCCGCCGTCGCTGCCGCTTCGGCACCGACGGGCCCCTTCCATTTATTCCACGGTGCCCTTGCGCCCGCGCTTCATCGCGGCGCTGTCGGTGTCGCACGGCGACCGACGAATGCGGGGCAGAACCCAGCTCGACAGCACACCCAACGCCGAGGGATGAACAGCCCAATCCGGCTCCCTCGGAAATTAGGGCAGGTGCCTGAAGCCAGGAAAGCAAGGACATGGATATGCGATGTCATGGAGTAGCGCAGAGCGCCACCGCTGCGAGTCGCGGTGTGGTGGGCGTGGCGATGAGAGCGGCCAACGGCTTCATTCCGCTGCCCGGCGTACCACCTTGAGGGGGTTGACGGGATCGATTCACATCGTCTGTCAACTGTTGGAGATGAGCATGGAACATACCAAGGAACTGCTGTCGATCAACCTGTCGAACCTCGTCGCGTCGCCGATGAACGTGCGCCGCCACTCGGCGAGCAGTGTCGAGGAACTGGCGGCGCTGATCGCGTCGCAGGGTTTGCTGCATCCGCTGATCGTCACGGAACACATGGTCGGCCGCAGCCGTGCCGGCAAGCTGAAGTTCGCGGTCGCAGCCGGCGAGCGCAGGCGCAAGGCGTTGTTGCTGTTGCAGCACCGTGGCCACCTGGCGAGGACGCACGAGGTGTTGTGCGAACTGGTGTCACCAGAGCGCGCGCTGGAAGTGAGCGTGGCCGAAAACAGCGGCCGGGAGGCACTGCATCCCGCCGACGAGTTCGAGGCTTTCAAGGCCATGATCGACGGCGGCAAGGGCATCGAGGACGTGGCGGCGCGCTTCGGCGTTTCGGTGCTGACCGTGCAGCGCAGGCTCAAACTGTCGGCCCTGTCGCCAAAGCTGCTGGCGCTGTACCGGCAGGACGGTATCAACCTCGACCAGTTGATGGCGCTGGCGATCAGTGACGATCATGTCGCGCAGGAGCGAGCCTGGTTCGACGCGCAGCCCTGGGAGCGGTCACCGGCGGCACTGCGCCGCAAGCTCACTGCCGGGGAGGTCGAGGCCGCCGGACACGCGCTCGTGCGCTTCGTCGGCATTGATGCCTACGAAGCGGCGGGTGGTGTCGTGCGGCGCGACCTGTTCGACGACGAACAGAGCCGGTACTTGTCGGACTCGGCTTTGCTGCAGAGGCTTGCAGCGGAGAAGCTGGAGGCCCTGGCAGCGGCGGTGGTTCAGGAAGGGTGGGCATGGGTGGAGCCGCGCCTGGAGCTCGATTCGCAGGCGCTGCGGCAGTTCTCGCCGTGCGTTCACACGCTTCGGGAGCCGACATCGCAGGAGCGCGACGAGCTGGCTGCGCTCGACCGCCGAACCGTCGAGCTTGAGCAGCAAGCGCAGGCGCTCGACGATGCACCCGAGTGGTCGGCCGACGAGGCCGAGTGCATCGACCTCGAGGAGCAGGACATCGCGGCAAGGCGCAAGGTGCTTCGCGAGGGTCTGAAAACCTGGTCCCCCGACGTCAAAGGCCACGCGGGCGCGATTGTCACGGTCAGCCGAGAGGGCGACGGGGAGGTGATTCGTGGGTTCGTTCGGGACACGGACCGCAAAGCACTGAGGGCACAGCAGAGCGTGGGTCGTTCACGTGCTGCTGAGCGCGGTCCCTCGACAGACAACCCGGCATCCAATCTGGCTGTCAGCGAACCGTCTGGGGCAGGCTGCAGCGAGAGCCTTGCCAAACGACTTGCCGCCCACCGCACGGTGGCGTCGCAGTTGGCGCTCTCGCGAAACACACCTGTGGCGCTGGCAGCGCTGGCGCATGTTCTCGCGCAGCGAGTCTTCGTCGCGGACTACCGACGCTCGGGGTCTGCCTTGCAGATCTCGACCCAACCGCCCGAGTTCGCGCTGCATGCAGCCGCGGACGACCTGAAGCAGAGCACGGCATGGCAGGCGCTTGAGGCCGCACGGCTCGCATGTAAAGAGCGGCTGCCCGAACATGCAAGCAGCTGGCTGCCCTGGTTGATCGCCTTGCCGCAGGCCGAACTGCTCGACCTGTTGGCGCTGTGCGGTGCTTTGACGCTGAACGCGCTGCCTAGCGCCGGCGCGACGCTCGACGCGAATGCGATCGCACAGGCCGTGAATCTGGACATGGCCGACTGGTGGGAGCCCACGCCGCAGGGCTACTTGAACCATGTGCCAAAGGCGCAGATCGTTCAGGCCCTCAAGGAGGCCGGCGCGGATCTCGTCGACGACGGTGTCGGTGCGTTGAAGAAGGACGCCCTGGTAGCCAAGGCTCACGCGGGCGTGGCCGGGCAGCCCTGGCTGCCGGCCCCGGTGGGCCCCCCGCCGGGTTGATGGCGAGAAGGGGGGGGGGCGGCCCGGGCGGGATAGAACCCGACCGCGCAGCCCTCCTCGGAGTGAGACATGTGGTTGCTGGTTTCACGAGAACCGAGACCGGACGTAGCGTACTGGCCCGGCCGGCGCTTGCTCGCGGCAATCGATGCGGTGGCCTGGCCGTTCCTGTGGACGATGGTCTTTGCACACGCCCCTGAACCTGTCGGCATCGTCGGTCCGTTCGTCGCCGCCGTAGCCTTCCTATGCACGTTGGGGCGCCTGCGCCGAGCCCTATGGCTCAACCACCGCTATTGGTTCACGACCTGGCGCTGGGCTCGTGTCGTTGCTGCAGGGCTCGTCGCGGGTGCGGTGTTGAGATTGACGTTGCCTGCGTGACCAGACGCTTCGTAGCGGCATCGAACGGCCGCTGAACGCCGCAACTGCGCGATCACTGCGTCGCTGCAGGCAACGTCTCGCTCCACCGGTCGAGGTCTGCCCGCCGCCAAGCGACAGCGCGCGGACCCAACCGGACCGGACTCGGAAACTTCCGGTCGGCGATCAGCCGATAGATCGTCGATCGCCCGAGACCTGTCATTCGCATCACCGTGGGCATGCGCAGGAAGACGGGCGTCAAATTGGCGGCACGGACTGACGATGAGGTAGGTGGAGTACGCTGCACGGTCCGCCTCCGGAGGTGAGTCATGTCAGCTACTCTAGGGGTGCCTTGCGACGTGCCCTGTGCTGGATTCGCGTCGAATTCTCGCAAGCCAGCTATCGATTCCTTCGCCGCGGTGCGCGGCTTCGATTCATACCAAGCATGACTGCTTCAGACGAAGGTACGCTCCCGCCAGTGCATCCGCAGCAGCTCGGGGTGCGCGACTTTGCCTCCTACGCGATGGTGATCGACGCCAGGTCTCCGCACGAGTACGCGGAAGATCACATCCCCGGCGCCGTGAACCTGCCGGTGGTTGACGACGGCGAGTTCGCCGAGGTCGGCATCCGGCACAAGACGGACAAGCATGCGGCCTATCTCGTCGGGGTTGAATACTCGTTGCGGAACATCGCCGACCAGATCAAGCCTCTGATTTCGCGCTACACGCCCCAAGATCGCTTCCTGGTGTACTGCTTTCGTGGGGGCAAGCGCAGCCGCCTGTGGGCCGACAACCTGCGGACCATCGGCTTCGAGGTCGATTTGCTCATCGGTGGCTGGAAGAACTATCGCCGCTGGGTCCGATCAGGGTTGGACGCGCTGCCGCGGGCGTTCAGCTACCAGGTGCTGTGCGGCCCCACGGGATGTGGAAAGACGCGGGTGCTGTACGAACTGCAGCGCCAAGGTCAGCAGGTGCTTGACCTGGAAGCGCTGGCCCACCATCGGGGCTCCCTGCTTGGCGACTTGCCGGGCGATGCGCAACCGACGCAGAAACTCTTCGACACGGCCTTGCTCGACGCGATGAGAAGGTTCGACCTGAACCGCACCATTTGGCTCGAAGCCGAAAGCAAGAAGATCGGCAACCTCCAGTTGCCCGAATCGCTGTTCGAGGCGATGCACCGTTCGCCGGTGATCAACATCGACGCACCCATGGTCGAGCGGGTGAGGCTGTGGCGCGAGGACTATCCGCACTTCGCGGTTGATCCGCGAGCCATGGTGCGCAAGCTCGAGCCGTTGAAGCCGCTGGTGGGCAAGGAGACGCTGGCGCACTGGATGGCGCTGGCGACCGAAGGGCGAGTGGACGAGCTCTTCGAGAGCGTCATGACGCGGCACTATGACCCTTGCTATGGGCGGTCCACCAAGCGCAACTATGGCGAACAGCCGGAAGCGCTGGAACTTCCGCTGACGTCCCTGGGACCTGCCGGCCTGATGACGGCAGCGCGTCAACTGGTAGAGGTCCACGAATCGCGATCGACGCGGGCGTAGCCCGGCAACGGGTGACGGGTGCATTTCGCCGACCGGTTGACCGCTTCACGGTCGCCAGCCGCCGCTCGTTCGTGACGGCTGGCCGGTCCTTCCCGGCCAGCGGACTAAACCGCTCGCGCGGTAGGCGCTCCGACCAGATCGGTGGTGGTGCGTTGA
>OEIU01000249.1_pt1 | contig 54218 bp, 47 predicted proteins | sample 1539221 | NCBI WGS metagenome assembly OEIU01 (sample SAMN03792071, study PRJEB22550) | activated sludge metagenome | feature: wastewater treatment plant; material: activated sludge; isolation source: Wastewater treatment plant of a petroleum refinery complex | place: Argentina: Zarate | collected... | reverse complement strand
GATGGCTCGGGCCGGACGTCGGCCGCGGCGCCGGCTTCTGCGAGGCTGCGCGCCCCGGATGGGTCAGGCAGCCGGCCAACACCTGGAGCAACCTCGGGTTCGTCGTCCTCGGCCTGGCGGTCGCCGTCCACGCGACCCGTCCGCTGCGGCTCGGCCTGACCCTCGGCGCGAACCCGTCGCTCGCCACGGCGTACGCGGTGCTCGTGGTCCTCCTCGGCCCGGGCAGCATGGCGATGCACGCGACCCAGAGTGACGTCGGCGGCCACCTCGACCTGCTGAGCATGTTCCTGCTGTCCGGCTTCGCGCTCGGCTACGCGGCGATGCGGGTCACCCGCCGCGGGCCGAGCGTCCTGTGGCTCGTCTTCGCGGTGGCCGTCGCCCTCGGGATGGCGGCGCACTTCCGCGGGGGGCACGTGCCGCTGCTCGGCCACGGCGGCAACGCGGCGTTCGCGGCGGAGCTCCTCGGCGCCGTCGCGCTCGAGGCGGTCCTCGTCGTCCGCGGGCGCCGGAGCGCCGACCCTCACCAGGCCCTGCGGTTCGGCCTGGCGTCGGTCGGGGTCCTCGGGCTGGCCTTCGCCATCTGGACCACGGGGATGACCGGGCACGCGTGGTGCCGGCCCCACTCACTGCTGCAGCAGCACGCGGCGTGGCACGTCCTCGACGCCGTCGCGGCGTACCTGCTGTTCCGCTACTACGCCGGCGAGCGGCGCCCTGCCTGAGCCCGAGCCCGGGCGCTCAGCGCGCGGCGTCGGGGTCGACGCCGTCGGCCACCCGCACGTCCTCGAGGTCGATCTCGCCGGCGATGTCGCGGTCGCGCCGGTCGACGCCGGTGATGAGGTGGAAGGTCGCGCCGGCGATGGCCGCGCCGAAGATCGGGGCCACCCAGAACAGCCACAGCTGGCCCGGGGCGCCGTTGCCGTTGAAGAACGCGACCGCGGTGGAGCGGGCCGGGTTGACCGAGGTGTTCGAGATGGGGATCGAGACGAGGTGGATGAGGGTCAGCGCCAGGCCGATCGCGATCGGCGCGAAGCCCTGCGGGGCGCGCGAGTCGGTGGCGCCGAGGATGACGTAGACGAACACGGCGGTGAGCAGCGCCTCGGCGATGAACACGGCGAGCAGCGAGTAGCCGCCGGGGGAGTGCTCGCCGTAGCCGTTGGCGGCGAGGTTGCCGGTGGCGTCGAAGCCGTCGCGGCCGCGGGCGATGCCCCAGACGGCGAGCCCGCCGAGCAGCCCGCCGACCACCTGGGTGACGACGTAGGCCGGCACGTCGCGCCACTCGAACCGGCGCGCGATGGCCACGCCGATGGTCACGGCCGGGTTGAAGTGCGCGCCGGAGACGTGCCCGACCGCGTAGGCCATCGTCATGACGGTGAGGCCGAAGGCCAGGGCCACGCCGACGAAGCCGATGCCGAGCTGGACGCTCTGCCCGGAGGTGATGTTGGGCGCCAGGTACATCGCGGCGAAGACCGCCGACCCGCAGCCGCCGAAGACGAGCCAGAACGTTCCGAGCAGCTCGGCGCCGAGCCGCTGCACCATCGTGGGCGTGGTCATGGCGCTCAGTGTGGCGGCTCCGGCCCCGCGGCGCACCTGTCCCACGGCGCGCCGCGGTCGGCGGGTCAGCGCTTGAGGGCGTCGAGGATGCCGTTGAAGGTGGCGCTCGGGCGCATCACGGCCGCGGCCTTCTCGGGGTCCGGGCGGTAGTAGCCGCCGATGTCGGCGGGCTTGCCCTGCACCGCGATGAGCTCGGCGTCGATGGCGTGGGACTGCGCGACGAGCTGCTCGGCGACGGGGGTGAAGATCGCGGCGAGCGCCTCGTCCTCGGTCTGCGCCGCGAGCTCCTGCGCCCAGTAGCGGGCGAGCCAGAAGTGGCTGCCGCGGTTGTCGATCGAGCCGACCCGGCGGGCCGGGGACTTGTTCTCGTCGAGCAGCGTGCCGGTGGCGCGGTCGAGGGTGTCGCCGAGCACGCCGGCGCGGGCGTTGCCGCGCTCGGCCTCGTGCCGGAGGGACTCGGCGAGCGCGAGGAACTCTCCGAGGCTGTCCCAGCGCAGGTAGTCCTCGGCGACGAGCTGCTGCACGTGCTTCGGGGCCGAGCCGCCGGCGCCGGTCTCGAACAGGCCGCCACCGTTCATCAGCGGCACGACGGAGAGCATCTTCGCCGAGGTGCCGAGCTCGAGGATGGGGAAGAGGTCGGTGTTGTAGTCGCGCAGGACGTTGCCGGTGACCGAGATGGTGTCCTCGCCGCGGCGGATGCGCTCGACCGACAGCTTGGCCGCCTCGACCGGCGACATGATGCGGATGTCGAGGCCCTCGGTGTCGTGCTCGGGGAGGTAGGCCTCGACCTTGGCGATGAGGTTGCGGTCGTGGGCGCGGGTCTCGTCGAGCCAGAACACGGCCGGGGTGGCCGAGGCGCGGGCGCGGGTGACGGCGAGCTTGACCCAGTCGCGGATCGGGGCGTCCTTGGTCTGGCAGGCGCGCCAGATGTCGCCGGCCTCGACGTCGTGGCTCATGAGGACCTCGCCGGAGCCGTCGACGACCTCGACCCGGCCGGCGGTGTCCATCTCGAAGGTCTTGTCGTGGCTGCCGTACTCCTCGGCCTTCTGCGCCATGAGGCCGACGTTCGGCACCGAGCCCATCGTCGTCGGGTCGAAGGCGCCGTGGGCCTGGCAGTCCTCGATGACCGCCTGGTAGACGCCGGCGTACGAGGAGTCGGGGATGACGGCGAGGGTGTCGTGCTCCTCACCGTCGGGGCCCCACATGTGCCCGGAGGTGCGGATCATCGCGGGCATCGAGGCGTCGACGATGACGTCGCTGGGGACGTGCAGGTTGGTGATGCCCTTGTCGGAGTTGACCATCGCGAGGCGCGGGCCGTCGGCGAGGCCCTTCTCGAAGGCGGCGCGGATCTCGGCGCCGTTCGGGAGGGCGTCGAGGCCGTCGAGGATGGCGCCGAGGCCGTTGTTGGGGGAGAGGCCGGCGGCGGCGAGGTCGGCGCCGTACTGCTCGAAGACCTCGGGGAAGAACGCCTTGACGACGTGGCCGAAGATGATCGGGTCGCTGACCTTCATCATCGTGGCCTTGAGGTGCACCGAGAAGAGGACGTCGTCGGCGGCGGCCTTGGCGACCTGCTCGCGCAGGAAGGCCTCGAGCGCGGCGGCGCGCATCACGGTGGCGTCGACGACCTCGCCCTCGAGGACCTTCAGGCCGTCCTTGAGGACGGTCTGGGTGCCGTCGGCGGCGACGTGACGGATGGTCAGGGTGTCGTCGGCGCGCAGGACGACGGACTGCTCGTTGCTGCGGAAGTCGTCGGCACCCATGGTCGCGACGCGGGTGCGGCTGGTCGGCGACCACTCGCCCATCGAGTGCGGGTGCTTGCGGGCGTAGTTCTTGACGGCGGCGGGGGCGCGGCGGTCGGAGTTGCCCTCACGCAGGACCGGGTTGACGGCGCTGCCCTTGACCTTGTCGTAGCGGGCGCGGACGTCGCGCTCCTCGTCGGTCTGCGGGTCGTCCGGGTAGTCGGGGAGGCCGTAGCCCTGGGCCTGCAGCTCCTTGATGGCCGCCTTGAGCTGCGGCATCGAGGCGGAGATGTTCGGCAGCTTGATGATGTTGGCCTCGGGCGTCGTCGCGAGCTCGCCGAGCTCGGTCAGGGCGTCGCCGATGCGCTGCTCCTCGGTGAGGTGCTCGGGGAAGAGGGCGAGGATGCGCCCGGCGAGCGAGATGTCCCGCGTCTCGACGTCGACGCCGGCCGAGGAGGCGAAGGCCTCGATCACCGGGAGGAACGAGTACGTGGCCAGCATCGGGGCCTCGTCGGTCAGGGTGTAGATGATCTTCGTGGCCATGGTCGTCGTCGACGCTCCTCGGTGGTGGCGGCAGTTATCTTGACGTCAAGAGAAAATCCTACCCGACGGCAGCCCTGGATGACAGGGCCGCCGCGGGTGTCGGGGCGAGGGCCCACGGGTGAGTGGCATCGTCCCGCTCGGCTAGAGTTCGTCCTCGGGGGTCGTCGGTCGTTCGGAGATGGAGGGGCTACGCGTCATGCTCTCGGCCCCGCAGCATCCGGCTCGACGTGTGCGGGGGCGGACGGCCCACTTGTCGAGGACGCGTCCGCGCACCCACCGGGGCTGGCCGTGACTTCCCGGACCGGCCTCGTGATCCGGGGAATGGCGACGTCCGCAGTGAGCCGAGGCGTGGCTGCCGTCGCACCCATCGTCACGGTGCCCCTCGCCCTGCGGGCGCTCGGCGCGTCCGGGTACGGCGCTTGGTCGTCCGCCCTGTCCCTCACGGCCCTCGCGGTCTGGGCCGACCTCGGCCTGGGGGCCGGTCTCATGACCCGACTGGCCGCGTCGATGGAGTCCGGCGACATGGACGAGGGGCGGCGCCTGGTCTCGTCTGCGTACGCGGCGGTGTGCAGCGTCGCGCTCGTGCTGCTCGTCGGCCTCGCGGGGTCCGCCGCCTTCCTGGACTGGGGAGCCGTCGTCGCCGGCGACGAGGGCAGGGGCAGCGCCGAGACGGAGGCCGTGGTCCTCGTGACGCTGGCGGCCTTCACGGTCGGCATTGCAGCCAACCTCATCGTCAGGGTGCAGTACGCCTCCAAGCAGATCGGCCGGTCGAACAGCTGGCAGGCCGCCGGTACCGCAGCCGGTGTGGTGGCGATCTTCATCGCCGCACGGGCCGGCATCGGCGGCGCCGGGTTCGTCGCCGTGGCCGCGTTCGTGCCTCCCGCCACCGCCCTGATCAACACGGTGCACTTCTTCCGGGGGCCGCTGGGTCACCCGATCACGCCGCGCGTCACGAGCGTGCACCGGCGCACCGTCCGAGAACTGCTGGGTCTCGGCCTCGGCTTCCTCGCGATCACCATGCTCATGGCGATCGGCATCTCGCTGGACACCTGGATCGTCGGCCGCACGACGAGCTTGGCAGACGCGGCCGAGTTCTCGGTGCTCCTCCGTGTTCTCACGGTCGTCGGCACCCTCGTCAGCGTGCTGTCGATCCCGCTGTGGCCCAACTACGCGGCGGCCCTCAGGGCCCGGGACCATGACTGGATTCGGCGCAGCACCCGGAGGATGCTCGTCCTGTCCCCAGCACTCGTCGGCGCCACCTCCGTCCTCGCGGTCCTCGTGCTCCCCCTCATCCTCCCTCGTTGGCTCGGGCCGAGTTTCCACGCAGACCTCACGGCCGCGTGGGGACTCGCGGCATGGAACGTCGTCCAGGCGCTGGCAGCCCCGCTCTTCATGGTGCAGAACGCCGCAGGGGCGCTGAGGCCCCAGCTCGTCGGATATGCCCTCCTCACGGTCATCGTGCCGATCAAATGGGCGGTCTCGGTGCACTTCGGCTACGGGTGGGTTCCGCTGGTCACCACCATCGGGTACCTCGTCGTCATGCTCCCTGCCGCCGTCGTCGGCTACCGACTGGCGATGCGGACCGATCTCGAACCTGTCGGGGTGGTCGCGTGAGATCTCCGCGCATCGCCTACATCAGCACCTACGCCTACGCCGGTGGCGCCGCCAACGACGTCCGGTCCCGGGGGGTGCTCGACGCCCTCGCGAACCTGGGGTGTTCCGTCGAGGTGATGGATGTGTCGGCCGGGACCACCTCGTCACGGGCGCAGCACGGCGGCGGTCGAGTTCGCCGACTGTTTGGGGTCTTGGCAGTCGGCGGCGGACTCGCCGCTTGGCTCGACGGGCTCCCGGAGAGACCGGATGCAGTCTGGCTCTACGGCGCGGACATCCGCTTCAGCGCGCGCGCCCTCCGGTGGGCACGCCGCCGAGGTGTCCCCGTGATCGGCGAGCTGGTCGACTGGTACGAGCTCGATGACGTCTCCGGAGTGGGCCCCACCGCGGTGCTGGCGCTGTCCAACGGAATCGCCATGCCGTGGCTCCGGCGCCGGGCCGCCGGCTTCGTCGTCGCCAGTAGCGAGCTGGCCGGCTACGTCGCTCGACACGGCACGCCGGTCGAGGTCGTGCCGGCCGTGATGTCCGCGGTGGGCGTTTCCGGCAGCCGTCGCGTAGCCGACGGCGTCCTGAGGGTGGGGTACGTCGGTTCGCCGGGGCGCCGTGACGGTCCGACGCTGAGCAACCTCGAGCACGTGGCCAGATCGTGGGAGGGGCCACCGCTCGAGATCCACGTGGCCGGCGTCGACCCGCCGAGCAACGGCTGGGTCGCGGCGCCCGACGTCCGGGTCGTCCACCATGGCCGGGTTCCGCGGGAGGAGGCCCTCGCCTTGGTCGGTGGCTGCGACGCCACGGTGCTGCAGCGACAGGCGGAGCGTCGTTTCGCCCGCGCTGGCTTCCCGTCGAAGGTCGCCGAGTCGATGGTGCTGGGGACGACACCGGTCGTGAACCCGACGAGTGATCTCGCCGCCCTCCTCCACTCCGGACGCGACTGCATCCTTCTCCGCGACGACTCGGCGGCGGCCCTGCTGGACGGACTCACCGCGCTGGTCGAGTCGCCCATCGAGCGTCGGCGGGTCGAGGCCACCGGTGTCCGTCTCTTCTCCGTGGCTTCGGCCGAGGGATGCCTCCGCGCCCTCCTGTCCACGGTCGGTGTCCTGTGACGCGCGGAGGGACCCGGAGCGGGCGGGCCGTGCTGTCGATGCCGGCGGTCGCGGTCGTCACCTACCTCCCGCCCACCACGCTGCCCTCCCTCGTCCCGTGCGGGACCGGACGTGAAGTTCCTCGCCCGTTGGGGACTGCCAGCCGGGGTGCCCTCCATGCGGCGTGCGGACGCCTCGCTGATGCGCTCCGCTCGGTCGACGGGGCGCTCTAGATGGCAGCGTTCCAACCGCTCGCGCCCCCGGGACATCCTGGCGGCGTGGTGGACCACGTCCGCCGCTTCCCCAGGCGGGTTGCGGCCTACGTCGTCCGGACTTCGCGGCGGTGGTACGGACGTATCCGTCTCGAGGTCCTCAACCGGGTGTCTCGACGGCCAGTGAACGACCCTCGCGGAGTTGCCACTGTCTCGGTCACGACGTTCGCTCCCCGGCTCGGCGCCGTCCACATTGCGCTCGAGTCCATCGCAGGGGGTGTCTCTCGGCCACGACGGCTGGTTCTCTGGGTCGATGCTGAAGTGGTGGAGGTGGCCAGGTCCACGCCGGGACTGCGCCGCCTGCTGCGCCGAGGATTGGAGATTCGGTCAGCCGAGGCGTCTCTGGGGCCGCACAAGAAGTACATCCACGTGCTCGAGGAGTCCCCCCTGGATGATCTTGTCCTCGTGCTGGCCGACGACGACATCGTGTATCCCAAGGCGTGGCTCGTTGAGCTGCTGGAGCGGTTCGAGTCCTGTGGACGGCGGTCCGTGGTGTCGTGGTGGGTGAAGAACTACCGCTTCGGGCCCGAGGGGACATCGCTCGCGCCCTATCGAACCTGGGACTCGTGCGTCGACACGTCCGTACGCGGAGATCACTACCTCATGGGCGGGTCGGGCACAGTGTTTCCTCGGGCTGTGCTGGAACATCTCCGGGCACGAGGCCGGGAGTTCCTCGACGTCACGCCCCGAGCCGATGACATCTGGCTCAACCTCCACACGCTGCGCAGTGGCGTCGGGGTGGCCCAGGTGCGGTCCAGGTCGATGCCCATCATCACCGTGCCCATGACGCAGCGAGTCAAGCTGTCCCGGGACAACGTCGCCCGAGACCTCAATGACGAGTACCTGAGGTCGACCTTCGAGGCGGACGATCTCTCGAGGATCCGGAGCATGGCGAGCGACGCCCGGTGATGACGACTCCTTGGCGCGTGCTCGTGCTGGCGCCCTACTTCACGCCGGCGGTCCGGGCGGGAGGGCCGGTGCGAACCCTCGCTGCCCTGGTTTCTCAGGCGCCCGCGGGGATCGAGGTCGACGTCATCACGAGGCATTCGGATCACGGGACCCCCTTGGCGTCCCCCGTGCCCGAGCATTCTTGGGTCCCGCATGGCCGGCATCGTGTGCAGTACTTGAGGCGCAGCCGGTGGGCGGCAGCCAGAGCCGCTGTCACCCTCGACAGCGACCTCGTGTACCTCAACTCGTTCTTCGACCCGGCTTTTGCACTGCTACCTCAGGTCGCGCTGGCCCTGGTGCGCCGGTCGCGACCGGTGATGGTCGCGCCGCGCGGAGAGCTGTCTCCCGGCGCGCTGGAGCTCAAGTCGCGCAAGAAGCGGCTGGTGCTGTTCGTCTACCGCACGTTGGGGCTGCATCGCCGCGTTCTCTGGCATGCGTCCGCCGAGAGAGAGGCGACGGAGATCCGGTGCGCGCTCGGGCCGCACGTCGAGGTCCTGGTACGCGAAAACGAGACGGAACTTCCTGCGGAACCCCACGTACCTCGCGAACGACCGACGGGCCCCCTCAGGGCGGTGTTCCTGAGCCGTCTGGTCCCCAAGAAGGGGCTGCATGTCCTGCTGGAGGGCCTCGCGAGGGTCGAGGGGGATCTCTCCCTCGACGTCTACGGAACCGAGGAGGACGGGACTTACGTCCGTCGGTGTCGTGCGCTCGCAACAGCGAGCGGGAAGCGGGTCACCTTCCACGGACCGGTGGCTCCCGACGACGTCCGAGCACACTTGGCGTCGGCCGACGTCATGCTTTTTCCCACTGCATCGGAGAACTTCGGACATGTGATTGCCGAAGCCCTGTCGGTGTCGTGCCCCGTCGTCCTCCCAGACACCACACCCTGGTCGGATCTTGTTCGGCGTGGTGGCGGAGCGGTGGTTCAGGGCCTCAACGCGCAGGCGTGGGCCACCGAAATCGATGCTTGGACAAGGTTGACGCCGGATGTGCTCGCTAACCGCCGAAGGGCGGCAGCTATCGCATACCGCGAATGGAGGGGTGCAGACCAGCCGCCTCACGTCTTCGCTCAGGCCCGCCAGACCTTTGAGTTCACGGTTGCGCCGGGCGCTGCGACCCGGAGGGGTTAGCCCCTGCACCAGGGACGGGCCGCCGGGTCCGGTGGCCCCGTCGGCACACTGTGGAGGGACGGCTGTCGCTCGAGCGTGCAAATCCTACGCTGACCTCGGTGTCCCGACTGCGTTCTCGGCAGGCTTCACCCGTTGGGTGGAAAGGCACCCCGACCCTCCCCAAGCGCCTCACGACGCGCCAGAGACCACTCGTGCATCGCTGCATCCATCTCAGCAGGCATGACCCGGTGTTCTGCAGGGCGTCCGTGCTGCTGTGGTCGACTGACGAGAAAGCTGGATCTCCCAGTCGTTCCTATCCGTGGCCGTTTGGCTCGCACGGTGTGTACCTGACTCTCCGTCTCAGATTCAGTCTCGAGGATCCCGATGCTGCTGAAGAGAAAGAGCACCATCCACGCGCCTGGCGAGGCCTCCCACGAGCCAGTCAGATACGCAGGTCCCGTGGAACAGACGAACGTCCCGAGCAGTAGAGCGCGACGTGAGCTTCCCAGAGAAGCCGTCCCCCGAAACAGGGTCGCCCACACGAGCCAGCAGAACAGCGCAAGACCGACCACACCGAGGGCGCTCAAGATCTCGAGGAAGACGCTGTGCGCATCCATGTCAAGGGGCCCCAGGTAACGCATTGCCTTTGGGCCGTGTCCGACTAGCGGTGAGCTCGTCCACAGCTCCCGTGCTGCAGGCCAGAGGACGAGCCTGCCAGACAGATCACCGGTAGATCGCCCGCCGACGTCGAAGGCGCGGAGGGCTGAGTCGAATACACCGCTCGTGATGGCGACCGCTGCCAAGAAGGCCATGACGAGCAGGGTTCGGAAGGGAGGGCGCGAGAGGATGCGAGACCCGACGAGCCAGAAGGCCAGCGCCGCCGCTCCCAGGGCCGCCCCCCTGGTCCCGGTCAGCCAAGCCCCAACGAGGACCACGACGGCGGCAGCGATCAGAAGCCCCCTGACCTTTCGCGCGGTGGTGGTCCCCCACACCAGGACTGCAGCCCCAAGCGCGGCCGTCAGCGAATAGCCGAGGTAGTTGGCGTTGATCCCCTCGATGGTGTAACGGATCGTCGAGAACGCTGAGTAGTTGTAGCCATCGACGAAAAGGCGCAGCACCCCTAGCACGGCAGCGGCGACGAACGTACCAGCGACGACCCGCAGCTGGCGCCGTGTGCTCACGGCCACGCGCAAGATCAAGAACATCAGAGCGGTCTTCGCGGCCGTAACGACGAAGTTCAAGGCTTCAGGGTTCACCGCCCACGTCAAGCTGACCGTCTGCCAGACGACAAAGGCGGTCGTGGCCACGACGACCATGTCGGCTCGGGAGCTCCCCCAGCCTGGGAGGGGCGCAACGACCAGCGCGAGAAGGAAACCGTAGCGATTGAAGAGGCCGGGATTGGCCACGGACATTCCCACTATGACCGCGACGAGCCACAGCCGCACCTCGGCGAGGTGGGACTCATGCCGTGCCACCCACGCTCGGACTGCCCATGGACGAGTGGACTCGGCAGGAGGTAGTGCCGCGAGCTGCTCGCGCTCACCGGTCATGTCGCTTCCTGTCGATCGTTCGTCGGCACCCTACGGCGCCTTGGTGCTCCGGGCGCGCAGAGTGATGCCTCAGAGCCGCCGGCCGCCCATCGTGCAGTTGCCGGTGGCGGGTCTTTGGGCGTATCAGTCATGACGCGTCACGCGGATCCCGGCCCAGTCGTGATGACGCCGGGCCGTCGAGAGGATGAAGTTGACCGTGCGTTCGCTGGTGTTGGCGATGAGGTAGTCCTCGGGGGTGCGCTCGCCGATCTCGCCGCGGACGCGGGGCGCGCCCATCGCGACGGTGACCGCCTCGACGACGTCGTGGGCGTCGAGGCCGGTCATGAGGATGCCGCCGGTGTCGAGGGCCTCCGGCCGCTCGATGGAGTCGCGCAGCGTGACGGCGGGGAAGCCGAGCAGGGTCGACTCCTCGGCGATCGTGCCGCTGTCGGAGAGGCAGCAGGCTGCGGAGAGCTGGAGGCGGTTGTAGTCGTGGAAGCCGAGCGGCTCGCTGAACGTCACGCCCTCGGGCTCCGACCACTCGGGCAGGGCCTCGAGCCGCTTGCGCGTGCGCGGATGGGTGGAGACGAAGACCGGCAGGCGGAAGCGCTCGCGCACCGCGACGAGGCAGTCGAGGAGGGCGCCGAGGCGTTCGGGGGAGTCGACGTTCTCCTCGCGGTGGGCGCTGACGAGGAAGTAGCCCTCCTCCTCGAGCGCGAGCCGCGAGAGGACGTCGGAGGCGAGGATCTGGTCCCGGTAGGCGTCGAGCACCTCACGCATCGGCGAGCCGGTCTTGAGGATGCGGCGGGGGTGCAGACCCTCGGCGAGGAGGTTGCGGCGCGCGTGCTCAGTGTAGACGAGGTTGAAGTCGGCGACGTGGTCGACGAGCCGGCGGTTGGTCTCCTCTGGCACGTTCTCGTCGAAGCAGCGGTTGCCGGCTTCCATGTGGTACACCGGGATTCGCAGGCGCTTGGCCATCACGGCGGCGATGCAGGAGTTCGTGTCGCCGAGCACGACCACGGCGTCCGGGCGCTCCTCGAGCATCACCTTCTCGGCGGCCACGAGGGTGCCGCCGAGCACCGCCCCCAGTGACGAGGTGTCGACGCCGAGCATGTGGTCCGGCTCGCGGATGCCGAGGTCGCGGAAGAACACCTCGTTGAGCGCGTAGTCGTAGTTCTGCCCGGTGTGCACGAGGACGTGCTCGACGGTGGCGTCGAGCCGGGCGATGACGCGCGAGAGGCGGATCAGTTCGGGGCGCGTGCCGACGACGGTCATGACCTTGAGCATCAGGCGCCGACCTCCTGCGCGACAGGGTGGGGGAAGGTGTCCGGCGCGTCCGGGCGGAACAGCTCGTGCGACCAGAACTGGGTGAGGAGCACATCATCCCCGGTGTTGGTGATGTTGTGCGCCCACCCGGTGGGCATGTCGACCGCGCACGGCGCCTCGCCGGAGACCTCGAACTCGACGACCTCGTCGTGGAACATCCGGCGCAGGGCGATGGTCGCGCGGCCCTGGACGACGGCGAAGCGCTCGATCTTCGTCAGGTGGTAGTGCTCACCGCGGGTGACGCCGGGGACGGTGGTCGAGATGCTCGACTGCCCCTCGCCGCCCCGGCTACGCACGGTCTCGACGAAGGTGCCTCGCGCGTCGGCGTGCGGCTGGAGCGGCAGCGGGTAGCCAGTCGGGAAGAGCGCCGCGCGGTAGGTGTTGAAGAGGGCTACCCGGAACGGCGTGGACAGGTCGGGGAACTCGCCGGACGAGTAGGACTCCTCGAACTCACGGAGCAGGTCGAGGGTCTCCTGGACGCCAACTTCGCTGCCGTGAGGGTCGAGGCGCTCGGCGTCCGTGGTCAGCGCGTCGAGGAGCACCTGGGCGGCGTCCTGCACGTGCAGCAGCTCGACCGGGCGGTCCGCGACCTGCGGAACGTCACCGGCCGCCACGGCGTGGACGAAGGTGGCGACGAAGCTGTTGTAGCGAGGACGGCCGTGCTCACCGAAGAGGTTGGGCAGGCGGACATCGACGACAGTGTGGCCCTCGGTACGCAGCGCGCCGAGCACGCCGGCACCGCTCGCCTTGCCCGTGCCGTACGCGGTGCCGTTGCCGTCCTGGATGGAGTTGGCGTACACGACCCGCACCGGGTGGCCGGCCGCGCGGACGGCGGCGGCGACGTCCTCGGCGAGCCGGACGTTGCCGGCCTCCACCTCGTCGTCGGAGCCCCGGTTGACCCCGGCGACGTGGAGGACGGCGTCGGCGTTGCGCACCAGCGCATGCAGGTCCGCCCACTCATCGCGGGTCACGGCCACGACCTCGTGCTCGCCCTGCGCGTGCATCCGCACCCGGGTGTGCCAGCCGAGGAACCCCGCGGCCCCGGTGAGGACGACCCTCACGACCGGCTCGCCGCGAGGAGGGCCTGGATCTCGGGCAGGGTCAGGAGCATGGCCTCTGTCTCCTCGACGGTCATCTGGGTCGTGGTGGTGGAGTCGTACTCCTCGATCACGGCCTCGCCCGGCTCCCCGTGGTCGACGTAGATGCCGTAGTCGAGCGCCCGGGCGTCGACGGCGACCCGGAAGTACTCGCCCTGGTCCTCGGACCGGGCGAGTTCCTCGCGGGTCAAGAGGGTCTCGAACATCTTCTCGCCGTGCCGGATACCGATGACGTTGATCTCCGGCTCGCCGAAGCCGAGCACGCGCGAGGTGGCCCGGGCGAGGGTCTCGACGGTGCAGGCGGGGGCCTTCTTGACGAAGAGGTCGCCCGGGGCCGCGTGGAGGAAGGCGTGCTCGACGAGGTCGACCGACTCCTGGAGCGACATCAGGTAGCGGGTCATGCTCGGCTCGGTGAGGGTGAGCGGCCGACCTGACTGCAGCAGCTTGACGAAGAGCGGGATGACCGAGCCGCGCGAGTACATGACGTTGCCGTAGCGGGTGATCGACACCGTCGTCGCCGACTCGGGGTGGTTGCGGGCGAAGGCCTGCGCGGTCTTCTCCATCAGGGCCTTCGACATCCCCATCGCGTTGACGGGATAGACGGCCTTGTCCGTGCTCAGGCAGACGAGGGCGCGCACGCCGTGGCGGTGCGAGGCCTCGATGACGTTGTGGCTGCCGAGGACGTTGGTCTTGACGGCCTGGTCGGGGAAGAACTCGCAGGAGGGCACCTGCTTGAGCGCGGCCGCGTGGAACACGTAGTCGGCGCCGACGACCGCGTTGGCGACGCTCTCGAAGTCGCGGACGTCGCCCACGAAGAACTTCACCCGGCCGTCACCGAGCTGCTGGCGCATGTCGTCCTGCTTCGCCTCGTCGCGGCTGAGGATGTTGATGCGCCCGACTCCACGGGCCAGGAGGTGCTCGACCATCGTCGAGCCGAACGACCCCGTGCCGCCGGTGATGGTCACGGTGCTGTCGGCGAACGGGCTCTCGTGCGCCTCGGTCATCGTCGTCCCTTCGTGGTGGTGGATGTCTCGTCAACAAGTAGTCGCCCCAAGTCGCGCCAGGTGTCGTCCGAGGTGACCGGCGTCCAGCCCTGCTGTTCGAGCCAGCTCGGGGCCTGGGCCTGCCCGAACCACGTCATCTCGACGCGACGAGCGTATGGGGAGAGCCGGGGAGCCAACCGCGCCGCCCCGCGCGCACCGGCCATCGCCGCTCGGGAGAGCTTGCGGGGAAGGCGGCGCGGTTCGCGACCACCGCCGAGGTGGCGGAGCAGTCCGGCAGTGGTCAGGCCCTGTGCGGGATGGTGGACGATGCGCGGAGGCGCGATCGGACACGTGGCGAGGAAGACGATCGCCGAGGCGACGTCGTCGATGTGCGTCTGGGGTGTGGGGTCGTCACCGTGCCCTGCCACGCTCGACAGCGGTGACCGCGCAATACGGGAGAGCTGACGAGTGACCCTTCGATCGGCCGCGTGAACGCTCGGTGGCCGGTACACGACCGTCTGCGTGGGTCCGCCGGAGACCGCTGCTCGTTCGCCTGCGATCTTGCTGCGGGCATAGGCGGAGAAGGGGTCGACGTCCTCGCTGCTGTCGAGGACCACCCGGCGACCCTGGACGACAGCACTGCTCACGTGGACGTACCGCGTCACCCCTGCCGCATCTGCCGCGCGGCCGACGACCCCGGGCAGAACCCCGTTCGCCGCATCCAGGGCCGCTGAGTCGCCGGACGAGGCGTCGGGGTTTCCGGCGCAGTTCACGACCACGGCGTGGCCGGCCAGCGTCGCAGCCAGCTCCCGGACCGCCGGATCGGCGTCCGCCGGGCCGGACAGGCGAGGGGCGCGCAGGCGCGTGACGGCGTGGCCCCTGCGCTGGGCCTGGTCGGCCACATGGGAGCCGACGAATCCCGAGGCCCCGACGATCGCGATTCGACTCATGCGGCAGCCCTCGCGCGTGTGCCCGCAGCCTGCTCGAGCAGCTCGAGGAGCACCCTCGAGGACACGTCCTCACTGAAGTTGTCCACGTAGTGAGCCCGAGCGCGCCGGCCCCGGTCCGCCAAGGCCTCGCGGGAGAGATCCGCCAGGTTGCGAATGGCACCCGCGAGCGCGGGGGCGTCACCGGGGGTCACGACCGGTCCGGCACCGGACTCCCTGACGACAAGGGCGGCGTCCCCCGTGACCGCACCGACGAGTGGCCGACCGGCGGCAAGCGTGGCCTGGAGCTTGCTCGGCAGGGTCATGCGGAACAGGGGGAGATCCTGGAGGCTCACGAGGTGGGCGTCCCCGAGCGCCAGCACGGGGGTCATCTCGGCGAACGGCACCGGACCCACGAACTGAACTGCCTGGAGCCCCATGGTTCGAGCGCGGTTCCTGAGGGCCTGCTCCCGGACACCACCCCCGACGACCGCGATGCCGATGTCGGTGCGGTCGCGCAACAGCGCGGCGGCATCGAGCAACGTGTCAAGCCCCTGGTACGGGCCGAGGTTTCCGGCGTACATGAACGTGAACGGACGGGTGAGACCCAGGCGCTGTGCAAGGTCTTCGTCCCGCGCGACGGGCCGGAAGATCGACTCGTCGGCCCAGTTCGCGGCCACCCTGATCTTGTCGGACGGAACCCCCCGCTCGGCGACGCGCGGCGCCATGCTGGGCGAGGTGACGGCGATGGCCGAGGCGTGGCGATAGATCGTGTCGCACATGAGGTGCAGCGGCCGTTCGAGCCGGCGCGCTCGGCCCGAGGCGAGGAAGTCCGACGCCAGCACCGTCTGCGGCCACAGGTCCTGGACGTGGACGACGAACGGGAGACGCCGGGTGGCCTTGAGCGCCAGAGCGGGGAGGCCCGCCGTACCCGGAGTGGAGTGAACCAGCACCGCGTCCGCAGGCGGGGCGCGCAGGGCGCCGACGACACCCGCGCCCGCCGCCCAGCTGAGGTAGTTGAGCATGCGTCGGGTGGCCGCAGAGTCGTGGCTCGGCCACAGGGGCGCCCGGTGCACGGTGATTCCGTCGAGTGTCTCGCGTAGGTAGGGCCTGATGCGGTAGCCGTCGGCCACCTGTCCTGACGGGTAGTTCGGGAAGCCCGTCAGGACCTCGACGTGCGCACCATGACGCTTCAAAGAGCGGGCGATGACCCCGGCCTGCGCGGCCGACCCGCCCTCGGGGTCGAACCACTGGGTCACCATGAGGACCTTGAGGGTCACGGCGTCACCACGCCCCGGCTCGGTCGCGGCGCGAGCGCGAGGTAACCGCCGACGACGACGGCAGCGGCGAGGAGGCCGGGCAGCCATCCCTCCCGGACCACGAGGGTCACGACGAGCGCCGCCACGGCCATGGAGAACGAGACCGCCCAGTGCGCGAGCCCGCGCTCGTGGACGAGCCGCTGGTAGACGTGCCCGCGGTGCGCCTCGAGCAGAGGCTCCCCAAGCCGATGGCGTCGGGCGAGCGTGGCCGCGGTGTCGACGGCGAAGAGCAGGTAAGGCGCGGCGAGGCAGCCGAGGACCTCGGGCCGCCATCCGTCCGCGCCGGCGGTGAGGCCCAGCGTGACCGTCAGCCCCGCGAGCCCGCCGAGGAGGTAGCTGCCGACGTCGCCGAGGAAGACCTTGGCCCGCGGCGCGTTCCACGGGAGGAAGCCGAGGGCTCCGCCGGTCGTCAGCGCCCCGATCACCGAGAGGGCCTCGTTGCCAGAGGCGGCGCCGGCGAACAGTGCCCCCGCCCCGCCGACGGCGGCGTGAGCGGCGCAGATGCCGTTGATGCCGTCCATGAAGTTGACCATGTTGACAGCCGCCGGGACGACGAGCATCCCGACGACGAGACCGGCCGCGCCCCCGACCAGCCATCCGAGGAGGGCGCCCACGACGACCTGCGCCAGCAGGCGGGGGAGCGGCTCCAGCCCACGGGTGTCGTCGAGCAGGCCCACGGCGGCGAGGGCCAGCGGACCAAGGAAGAGGAGCACCACGTCGGACGGCCAGGCCGCGCCGGTCGCGACGGCCACGACAGCGGCGACCAACAGGCCGGCGACGATCGCCGAGCCGCCCCCGCGGGGCGTTGGGACGGTGTGGGAGGAACGGTGGTTCGGCAGGTCGAGACGGTTGGCACGGCGCAGCAGAGGGACGAGCACGCCGCCTGCGGCTGTAGTGACACCCCCGCACACGAGACCGGTCAGGAGCAGGGACGTCACGGCCTCGAGCCCACCGATCCGGACGCCGAGTACGCGTGCAACCAGGACCGGACGTCGTCCTCCTGCGTCGGCAGGTGCAGGCCGTCGGCGTCGAGACCGGGGACGACGACCGTGCGGATCAGCGGGTGCGTCGACTGGTGCACGTCCTCACCGGGGGTGAACAGCTCCTCGGTGAGCTTCTCGCCGGCCCGCAGGCCCGTGTAGACGATGTCGATGTCGGTGCGGCCGGCCATCCCGATCATCGTCGTCGCGACGTCGACGATCTTCACCGGCGTGCCCATGTCGAGGACCATCACCTCGCCGCCCTCGCCGATGCTGCTCGCCTGGAGCACGAGCTGGCAGGCTTCGGGGATGAGCATGAAGTAGCGCTCCACGTCCGGGTGGGTGACGGTGACCGGCCCTCCGGCGCGGATCTGCTCGGTGAAGGCGATGACGACCGAGCCGCGCGAGCCGAGGACGTTACCGAACCGGACGCTGACGTACCGAGCCGCCGGCTCGAGGGCGTCGGCGGCCGCCGTGAGTCGCTCGGCAACGCGCTTCGAGTACCCGAGGATCGACGAGGGGCTCGCCGCCTTGTCGGTGGAGATGTTGACGAAGGTCTTGACACCTACGGCCCGCGCGGCCTCCACGACGTGCTTGGTGCCGAGCACATTGGTCTGGAGGGCCTCGGTGGGGAAGCGCTCGAGGAGGGTCAGGTGCTTGAGCGCGGCGGCGTGGAAGACGATCTCAGGGCGGGTGCGTCGAAACGCGCGGTTGACGGCGGCGGGATCGCGGATGTCGCACAGCACGAGCGACTCGGACTCGAGGAGTGCGTGACCCTCGATGGACATCTGGGTGGCGTGGAGTCCGGACTCGTCACGATCGAGCATGAACAGCTCGGCGGGGAAGAAGCGGGTGATCTGCCGGCAGAGCTCCGCGCCGATCGACCCGCCCGCGCCGGTGACGAGCACGCGTCGACCGGACAGGTGCTCGGAGATGGCAGCCATGTCGAGGTCGACCGGCGTGCGGCCCAGGAGGTCGGCGATGTCGAGGTCGTGAAGGTCCGAGGCCCGCGGGCGCTGGCCGAAGAGGTCCTTGACCGGGGGGAGGACCAGCACCGACAGCCCGGCATCCGTCGCGATCGACGAGACCTTCCTCACGCTCTCAGCGGCGGCGCTCGGCGCCGCGATGATCAGGGTGTCGGCCTCGTACTTCTCGGCGAGTGCGGGGATGGCCGCGGACCGGCCGCGCACGCGCATCCCTGCGATGCGCAGGCGCTGCTTCAGGGGGTCGTCGTCAACGAGGGCGACGGCGACCAGCCCGCTTTCGGGGTCGCGGGCGAGACTCTCGACGAGGACGCGCCCTCCGGAACCGGCACCGAACACGATGGCCCGTCGCACGCCGTCAATCTCTTGGCGGCGACGCGTGCGACGCGAGCGCACGACGAACCGCGCGGCAAACATGAATGCCAGCGCGAGCACCGTTCCTGTGATGGGGACGCTGCGGGGGAGGCTGACGGAGTCTGTCGCGAAGGTGATGACGACCAGCACGGATCCCACGATCACCGTGGTGCGGGCGAGGTCGCTCGTCTCCTCGAAGGAGCCGAGCTCGTGGTCGATGCCGTAGGGGCCGAAGAGCCATCCGCCGACGATCTGGAGACACGCGACGACGGCGGTGGCGAGCACCAAGCCTTGGCCATAGGTCCGCGGGATGCCGAAGTCGAGACGCAGGATGGTGGCGGCGGTCAGCGCTCCGGCCCAGAGGAGGATGTCGAGCACCGTCCAGCGGACCCTCGTGAGGATCGCCCGCATTCGCGGTCTCATCCAATGCCTCCGCCCTCTACCGCGCCCGTCCCGTTCGTCGTGGTACAGCACCGTTCGTCATGACTCGCCGGTCGGCGTCCAACGCGCTCACCCCTGGGCGCATCGTACCGGTGACCGACCAAGGGCGCGGAGTCGAGGGTCGGGGGGCGCGTCGGCGTGGCGACGGCGGAGCGCCTGGGTGTGGGGCGGGTGGCTCCTCCGGGTCGGTGGATGGTGCACTGGTGGGCATGCTCCTCGTCTCGGCGAACGTCAACGGCATCCGGGCCGCGCTGCGCCGCGGCGGGGTGGACTGGCTCGTCGCCTCGGGGGCCGACGTCATCGCCCTCCAGGAGGTGCGCGCCGACGACGCGCAGCTGCGGGCGGCGCTCGCCGGCAGCACGCTCGAGGCGTGGGAGGTCGCGCACGCCGTGGCCGCCGAGAAGGGGCGCGCCGGGGTGGCGGTGCTGTCGCGGCACCCGGTCAAGGACGTGCGGGTCGAGGTGGCGGACGAGTTCGCCGGCACGGGGCGCTGGGTCGAGGCGGACGTGGTCGTCGGGGGTGAGGTCGTCACGGTCGCGTCGGCGTACGTGCACACGGGGCAGGCCGGTACCCCGCGGCAGGCCGAGAAGGAGCGCTTCCTCGCGGCGGTGGGGGAGCGGGTGGGGCAGTGGGCCGTGGACGGGCGGCCGGCGGTGCTGACCGGCGACCTCAACGTCGCGCACACCGCGGACGACCTCAAGAACTGGAAGGGCAACCGCGGCAAGGCCGGGTTCCTGCCGCAGGAGCAGGCGCACCTGAGCCGCTGGGCCGCCGAGCACGGGCTCGTCGACGTCACCCGGCGGCTGCACGGGCCGGGGCCGGGTCCGTACACGTGGTGGTCGTGGCGCGGGCAGGCCTTCGACAACGACTCGGGCTGGCGGATCGACTACCAGCTCGCGACCACGCCCCTGGCTGAGCGGGCCGTACGGGCCTCCGTCGGGCGGGCCGCGAGCTACGCCGAGCGCTGGAGCGACCACGCCCCGGTGCTCGTCGAGTACGACCTGTAGGTCCGGGCGGCCCGATCGGGCACGGCGGTGTGGCACCCTCGCCGGGTGCGTCCCCTCCTCGTCCTCGCCGGCCTCCTCCTCGTCGCCGGATGCAGTGCCGGGGATGGTGGCGCGACGCCGAGCGAGTCCGGCACGACGGGTCCCGGACCGTCGTCGTCGGCCGCGCCGTCGGCCTCGGGCTCCTCCACCGCGGCTGCGAGTGACCCGTGCTCGCTCCTCACGGCCGCGGAGGTCGCTCGGATCGCCGGCGGCACCGGCCAGTCGGCCGAGCCCGGGACGCTGGCCGGTCAGCCGATCTGCCAGTGGAAGGGTGCGGGCGACACCGTGGCCCAGGTGATCTCGCTGCGCGCCTCGGACTGGGCGGCCTCCCTGCCGCAGGTCATCGCCGGCGTCAAGTCCGCGGGGGCCGGGTCGGACCCGGAAGGGCTCGCCCGGCTCGAGAAGGCCAGCGGCATCGTCGAGCGGGGTGGGCGCGTCGCCGACGGCGAGGCCTGCGGCCTGTTCTCCGACCTGCTGACCATCGGCGGCCAGGCGCCCGGTAGCGACCGCTCGATCCAGGCCTACCCGTCGAGCAAGGACGCGCAGAGCCTCACCGCCCAGCTGTGCACGGACGGCCGCTTCACCTCCCTGGCGATCGTCTCGCCCTCCGGGCTCACGACCCCGCTGCCGCTCGACGAGGTGTCCGCGGCCGCCGCCAGCGCGCACCAGCGCTCCCTGGGCTGAGCGGGCGGCCGTCCGACAAACCGGACCTGACCTGCTCAGACGACCTTGACGCGGCGGACCGTGCTGTAGCCGACCGCCTGGCCGACCGTGCCGACGCGGAGCACGCGGATCTCCCACGTGCCACGGGTGCCCAGCCGGGCGGGCGCCCGGGCTGCCCCGGTGGACGCGACCGCTCCGGGGGCGAAGGTGACCCAGGACGTCGCCCCGGGTCGGCGGGCCTGCAGGCGGACGGTCGCACCCCGCTCGTACGGCCGGGTGATGACCACGGCCGACCACGACGCGCCGGACCGCACCGTGGTCGGTGCGGTCGACCACGCGACCGTCGCCACGGACGTCACCGGCCGTTCCGCGGTGACGACCGTCCTCGCCGGGGCGGCAGCGGGCAGGACGGCGCGCAGGCTTCCCGACCCGACGGTGACGTACCGGAGCGAGGCGACGCCGGTCGAGCCGGTGACGGTGGTGCCGACGGTGGACCACGTGGAGGTGCCCGCCCTGCGTCGCTGCACCGTGACGCGGACGCCGGGTGCCGGGGAGATCCTGACGACTCCTCCGTCGGTCCCGAGGTCCGTCTGGTCACGGACGACGACGGTGGCCACCGCCGTCGCACCGTAGGCCGCGCGTGCCGGGGCCGAGATGGTGGCCGTGCGGTTGGCGTACACGGTGACCGGGATCCGGCGCGTCTGGCCCGGGACGGCCCCGTCCATGAGGATCCTCGACTCGACCGTCGCCGGTCCTGCGGCCACCGGCATGACCGAGGTCGTGCCGTCCACGCTCGTGGCGGCCGGGCCGGGGCAGAGGTTCGGGCTCACGTACTGGAGCCGGCTGGTCGTGGTCGTCACGTCACAGAGGTGCATCGTCGTCCCGGAGGGTGCGCTCGCCGTGAAGCGGATGGTCCCGCGTTCGCCCACGACGAAGGTCGGGACGGCCACGGTGTCGTGGAAGTCCGCGACCTGGAGCGTCGTGGTCTGCGACCCGACCGTCGCCCCGGTCACGTCGAGCACGTCGACGGTCAGGAGGGCCGGCCCCGGAGGGAGCCCGGTCGTCGGGACGGTGGTGATGGTGTCACTCGGCGTGAAGGTGCCGGGCGGCCGGCGCCAGATCCCCGAGGGCACGACCGTCGTGGAGCCACCGACGGTGAGGCGGAGGCCGCCGAGGGCCGCGGACGAGGGGCGGGGCTCCGCGACGTCGACCCGCAGGGTGGCCTGTGACCCGGTGGCCACGACGCCGCCGCCGTCCACGCTGAGCGTCACGACGGGACGATGACGCACCACCATCCCACTCGACCCGGCGCAGGAGTAGTGGCCGGCGGCGTCGTGCGCCTGCGCCACGAGCCGGTAGGTGCCCTCGGCGAGACCGCTCGTGTCGAGGTGCACCTGTCCGGTGGCCAGTCCCAGGACCGGGTCGTCCGTCGTCCAGCTGCCGGCCGCGTTCATCAGGGGCGGGAGGTCCAGCCGGTTCTCGTCGGAGCTGTAGCCGCCGGGTGGGAGGACGAGCACCTCGACCTGCTCGTCGGGGAGCCGACCGGCGGCACCGCGGAAGGTCACCTGTGCACCGGTGTCGACGACCGCCCCGGTGTACCCCGGGGTGTTCGGCGTGGAATCGGCGACGAAGGTGGCCAACGTGGGCGACACGGTGGGCTGGTAGTAGACCGCGCTGCCGTACGTGACGACCGAACGCCCGGCCATCGCGGCCCGGACGTCGACGCGCGAGAACCCCGGGCACCACGGCGTGCCCTGTTGGGCGGGGTCGATGCGCCAGGTCAGCTCGCACGACACCGGGCAGCTGCCGGCCGGAACGGTCTGCGCGGGTGCCGTGGGCGCCCACGACCAGGAGGGGAGCCACGGGATGACGGTCAGGTCGTCGGTCACCCCGCCCGTGACTTCCACGACGAGGTCGAACGGCCCGTCGACGACCGGGGTCGGCGCGTCCGGCACGACCGAGGTGACCGTCTTCACGGCGACCAGCGGGTCGACGGGGTCGGCGGCGCGGGCCGGCGCGGCGCCGACCAGGGAGGCCAGCACGGCGGCCACGGCGAGCGACGAGGCGACTCGTCGGGTCGGACGAAGCATCGGGGTCCCCAAGGTGGTCGGCCGGCGACGATCCGCGGCGGTCGGGGACAAGGTACGGGACGACGGTCGTCCGGCGAGGCGGATTCGAGGGGACCCGCCGGGCTCGTCAGCCGGCGGTCGTCAGGGACGTGTCGTCGGCGTCGAGCTCGCGCCACCAGTCCTCGAGGTCGGGGTCGGCCGGCTCGGGCGGCAGCGGACCGATGAGGGCGTGGAGGAGGGTCGTCGACGGCTTCTCGTGGGGCCCTTCCTCGGCGGCGAGGCGGGCCAGGTGCCGGTCGTAGGAGCCGTCGGTGAGGTCCCAGACGACGTGCCGACCGTCGGGGCCGGGTCGGCCACGGACCTCGGCCCAGAGCCGGCGGCGGTGGACGGTGGTGTGGTGGGCCTGGCAGAGCAGCGCCGCGTTGGCGATGTCGGAGGCGCCCCCGTCGGCCCAGTGCCGGACGTGGTGCGCGCGCGCCCAGTCGGGCGGTGCGGTGCAGCCCGGGAACGTGCACCCACGGTCGCGACGGCGCAGGAGGCGGCGCTGGGGACGGGTGAACAGGCGGACGACGCGCCCGACGTCGAGGACCTCCCCGGCGGTGCCGAGCACGTAGGGCACCAGCGCAGCGTCGCAGGCGATGCGGCGGAGCGCCTCGGGGGTGACGAGGGTGCCGTCGGCGGTCGAGCCGAGGACCTCCCCGGCGCCGGTGCGGGCCTCCAGCTCGACGAGGTCGACACCGACGTGGAGGACGGCCGCCGCGGTGGACGGGTCGCCCGCCGCCGCGGCGTCGACGGCGCTGGACCGGCGGCAGACCTCGGTGAGGGCCTCGACCCGGCGCTGGCCGGCGGGGCGCAGGTCGCGCTCACCCGTCTCGGCGTTGGGCGAGGGCGCGGAGAGCGGCCCGATGGACGCCTCGAGGGTGGCGGCCTGCTCGGGGGTCATCCACAGCTGGTACTCCGTCAGGTCGCCGGACTCGACCCGCGGCGCGGAGAGCCGGGCCGCCGAGGTGAGGCGGTGGTGCAGGTCGTCGAACTCGCCGTGGTGGCCGTGCTCGGCGAGCAGCCGGGGGCGCAGCCGGCGCATCATCGACGGGCCCCACTGCTGCGCGAGGTCGACGAGGGCGGTCGTGACCGTGGGGACCGCGGCGGGCTGGAGGAGGGGAGTCAGCCGTTCGACCTCGCGCGTCACCGCGACCGCGGTGCCCGCAGCCAGCCGGCCGGACGTGACGGCCGCGCAGACGATGCCGGCGGACGACTCCGGGTCGGGGTCGTGGTGCTCGAGACCGGTGTCGGCCGCGACCACCTGGCGGGCCACGACCGCGACGGCGCTCGCGCCGCCCTGCCGCAGCGATGGCGCGTGCTCGCGCACCCAACCGTGGACCTCACCGCTCGAGCACTGGCCCCGGCGGACGGCCTCGACCGCCACCCGGACCCGGGCCGCCCCGGCGAGCGCTGCGACGTCGTCGACGACGCCCATCACCTCGGCCAGCTCGGGTCCGGACGCCGTCGAGAGCAACTCGTCGAGCCCCGCCAGCGCCTCGCGCGCAGCCTCGAACCGGGAGCGTCGCGACGCGAGGTCGAGGGGGTTCGGGGCCATGCCCCATCCTATCGAACGTGAGTTCGAACGGCAAGCCTTCACGGAGTCAATTGTGGATGAGGTCGCCTAGAGCAGAACGGAATCGGCCTACCGCTCATGGAGCGACGCCATGGAGGCGCATCGGCCGCGACTGGCCGGCCAACAGCCTGACGAGGTCGTGGCCGCACCCCGCCGGGTCTCGAGGCCTCAGAGGCGGTCGCGGGAACCGAGGAGGGCCCGGTGGGTCCGCCTGCGCCACGGCGCGAGCTCGGCGTCGACCCGTTGCCAGCGCTCGTCCGAGACCGTCAAGGTGGGCTCGGTCGTCGGCAGGGACTCGACGAGCCGCATCCGCTGGTCAGCGCTGGGATGCGTGCTCCAGAGGTCCGTGGTGCGCCGCGTGAGCTGGCGTTCCGCCCGAACCCGTGACGCGGCGGTCTCCAGCCCGACAGCGGCCGACCGCTCGAGGTCGTCCGGCTCGATCCGCGGCGCGATGTGCCAGAGGTCCTCCCAGACGTAGTGGGCGACGAGGGACGTCTCGAACGACTCGAGGAACGCGCGCGTCCCGGCGACGCGGACGGCGACGAGGTCCGCCCGGTACTCCGCGAGCCGGCTGTCGGGCATCGCGACGGAGTCCACGAGCAGCTGGACCGTCGCGGCGACGACGTTGACGACGGCCACGGCGCCGTGGATGACGAACCCCAGGAGACCGCCGCCCTGCTCGGCGGCGGAGGCCCCACCCGAGAACGCGCGGGACCACGGGTTGCGCCCACCGGTCGCCGCGACGGCGCGGGCTCCGAAGGTGCGGGCGGGCAACGTGCGGCGCATCCGGAGGGGGTCTCCGCCCACGAGGTGTCCCATCTCGTGGGCGAGCACGGACAGGCGTGCCGCGCGGGGGAGGGTCAGCCACAGGGGCATGCCGATGACGAGCAGCGACTGCTGGCGCCAGCCGACCTGGGCCACACCGGCGTTGATGCTCGAGTCGATCGCGACGACGTCCGGCGGGGGCGCGCCCACGGCATCGGCCACGTCCCGGATGAGCGCGTGCAGCTCGGGGGCGGCGTCCGCGCCGACCGCCAGGCCCTTCGGCAGGGTCGGGACGACCGGCCGCAGGAGCAGGAGGAGCGCCACGGCGGGGAGCGCGAGGAGCAGCCGCACACCCACCGGCAGGTCGGTCCCGAGCACGAGCCACGCGAGGTAGAGGAGCAGTGCGACGAACACGACGGCGAGGAGACCCGTCAGCGCGGTGAGCCACACCTCGCCCCGGGTGCGCGCGGGAGCCGGAGCGCCGGGGTCGGCCTGGAGGCGCTCACGGGCTCGGTCGTCGAGAACCGCGCCGCGGCGGAAGCCCCAGCGCCCCAGCAGGACCGTCCCGCGCCACGGCGCCAGCCGCTTGTCGTGGACGTCGAGGTTCCACTCGCAGGTTCCGCACCACGGCAGCGAGCCCGGCACCGCGAGGGTCAGGTCGGACCCACAGCGGGGGCAGGCGGTCGGCACCGGTGTCCTCGTCACGAGCGCACCCTAGGCGCGTCCGGCCGTCGGTGCGGCGCACCGACCTCAGGTGTCGCGGGCGGCGGGGCCGGAGGCGGTGACGGTGAAGCACGCCGGCTCGGTCCATCCGCGCGCACCGAACGCGGCCCGCACCGCGGCCTCCGCGTCGGCGGCCGACCCCTCCGGCACGAGCGCGATCGAGGACCCGCCGAAGCCGCCGCCGGTCATCCGGGCGCCGAGGGCGCCGGCCCCCTCGGCCGCCTCGACGGCCGCGTCGAGCTCGGCGCAGCTCACCTCGTAGTCGTCGCGCAGCGACGCGTGCGAGGCGGTGAAGAGCCGGCCCACCTCGTCGAGGTCGCCGGCCCGCAGCGCCTCGACCGTCGAGCGCACCCGAGCGATCTCGGTGACGACGTGGCGGGTGCGCCGGCGCAGCTCGTCGGAGGAGAGCCGGGCCAGCGCAGCGTCCAGCCCGTCGGGCGCCACCTCGCGCAGCGACCCGACGCCCAGCTCCTCGGCCGCGGCCTCGCAGGCCCGTCGCCGCGCCTCGTACTGCCCGTCGTTGAGCGAGTGGGAGGCCCGGGTGTCCGTCACGAGCAGCACCAGGCCGGCGGCGGCGAGGTCGAACGGCACCTGCTCGGTGGAGCCGTCGCGGCAGTCGAGCAGCAGGGCGGAGCCGGTGCGGCACAACAGCGCCGCGGACTGGTCCATCCCGCCGGTCGCGGCCCCGGCGACCTCGTTCTCGGCACGTACGCACGCGCGGGCCAGCCGGCCACGCGCGTCGTCGGAGCCGAGCAGGCCGAGGTCGAAGAGGTCGCTCGCCGCGGCACCGACCGCGCACTCCAGCGCCGCCGAGCTGGACAGGCCGGCGCCGAGCGGCACCTCGCTCGTCACCGTGACGTCCATCCCGCGCACCGCGAAGCCGTCCTCGCGCAGGGCCCACAGGACGCCCGCGACGTAGGCGCCCCAGCCTTCCGGGGGGCCGGCGCCGACGGACCCGAGGTCGACCTCGAGGGTCTCGCCCGCGGCCACCGAGTGGACGCGCAGGAGGTCGTCGTCGCGGGTCGACGCCGCCGCGACGGTGCGCTGCGGCAGGGCGATCGGCAGCGCGAGACCGCCGTTGTAGTCGGTGTGCTCGCCGATGAGGTTGACCCGGCCCGGCGCCGACCACACCCCGGCCGGGGCCGAGCCGAACACGTCGCGGTGGGTCTCGGCGGCGGTCGTCATGCCGGTGAGTCTAGGGATGGGCGGCAGGGCACAATGGGGGCCATGCCCGGTCACCCCACCTCCGATGGCGCACGCCCCCGCATCCTCTCCGGGATGCAGCCGACGAGCGACTCGCTCCACCTCGGCAACTACCTCGGGGCGCTGGTCAACTGGGTGGGCCTCCAGGACGAGTTCGACGCCTACTACTTCGTCGCCGACCTCCACGCGCTGACCGTCCCGACCGAGCCCGAGGTGCTGCGCCGGCGCACCCGCGTGACCGCCGCGCAGTTCATCGCCGGCGGTGTCGACCCGGAGCGCTCGGCCGTGTTCTGCCAGAGCCACGTCTCGCTGCACGCCGAGCTCGGCTGGGTGATGAACTGCCTGACCGCCGACGGCGAGGCCCGCCGGATGACGCAGTTCAAGGACAAGGTCGCCAAGGGGCAGAACGCCAACGTCGGGCTGCTCACCTACCCGATGCTCATGGCCGCCGACATCCTCATGTACGACGCCGCCTACGTGCCGGTCGGCGAGGACCAGCGCCAGCACCTCGAGATCACCCGCGACCTCGCGCAGCGGTTCAACACCCGCTTCGGCGAGACGCTCGTCGTGCCCGAGCCGTACATCGTCAAGGGCTCGGCGAAGATCCAGGACCTCCAGGAGCCGACGGCGAAGATGAGCAAGACCGGCTCCTCGCCGAAGGGCCTCATCGACCTCATGGACGACCCGGGCCGGATCGCGAAGAACATCCGCTCGGCGGTCACCGACACCGAGGCCGAGGTGCGCTACGACCCCGAGGCCAAGCCGGGTGTCTCCAACCTGCTCGTCATCCACTCGGTGCTCTCCGGCAGGCCGGTCGAGGAGGTCGCGGCGTCCTTCGCGGGCCGCGGCTACGGAGACCTCAAGAAAGAGGTGGCCGAGGTCGTCCTCGACGCGCTCACCCCGTTCCAGGACCGGATGAAGGAGCTGCTCGACGACCCCGCCGAGCTCGACCGCATCCTCGCCCGCGGGGCCGACCGCGCCGGCGAGGTCGCGCACGCGACGATGGCCCGGGTCCGCGACGCCGTCGGCCTGCTGCCGGCGGCCCGCTGAGGTCGCCGTCATGCCGATGCACGGTGTCGCCGTCACCGTCCCCGAACCGTGGGGCGAGCAGCTGCAGTCCGCGCGAGCGGAGTTCGGCGACCCGATGGCCGGCGCCATCCCGCCGCACGTCACGCTGCTGCCGCCCACCGCGGTGACCCCCGAGCTCCTCGAGGACTTCAACGCCCACCTCGACGCGCTGTGCCGGGAGGTCGCGCCGTTCCGCATGGTGCTCTCCGGCACCGGGACCTTCCGGCCGGTCTCGCCGGTCGTCTTCGTGCAGGTGTCCAGCGGCATCGCGCCCTGCGAGCAGCTCGAGCGGGCGATCCGGTCCGGTCCGGTGCGGCGCGAGCTGGAGTTCCCGTACCACCCGCACGTGACGATCGCGCACCACCTCGACGACGAGTCCCTCGACCGTGCCTTCGCCGGGCTCGCCGACTTCCGGTGCGCGTTCGAGGTGCGCAGCCTCGAGCTCTACCACCACGACCCGGACGGCGTGTGGCGCGTCGTCCGGTCGGTGCCGCTCGGCGGCTGACCCCGCCTCGGGCCGCGTCTCAGGCCACGGCTCAGGCCGCCGCTCAGGCCGCTCGCCTCCCGGCCCCGGCCACCACCGTGGCGTAGTGCCCGAGCAGCTCGTCGGTGACGCGGGACCAGGTGCGTCCCTCGACCGCCGCGCGCCCGGCCCGCCCCATCCGCTCGCGCAGGGCCGGGTCGGCGACGAGCTCCGCCATCCGCGCCGCCAGGTCGCCCGGCCGGTCCGGGTCGACGAGGAGGCCGGTGCGCCCGTGGTCGACGAGGTCGAGCGGGCCGCCGCGCGCCGGCGCGACGACGGGCAGGCCGCTCGCGTGCGCCTCCTGGAGGGTCTGCCCGAAGGTCTCGCGGGTGCCGGTGTGCACGAACACGTCGAGCAGGCCGTACGCGTCGGCCAGCGCCTCACCGGACCGCGCACCGAGGAACACCGGCGGGCGGTTGGGGCGTCCGGGGGCCGCGGCGACGGCCTCGGCGAGCGGTGGCGGGGCCGGGGGGCGGGGGGGGGGGCCGCCGCCGACGCGGCCCCGGGTGCCGGGGAGGGCGCCGCCCTCCCCGAGCCGGTCGGGCCCCTTCTCCGGCGCCAACCGGCCGACGTACCCGACGAGGACCTCCCCGCCGGGCGCCAGCTCGCGCCGGGCGGCCGCGACCCGGTCGCGGCGGCCGGGGTGGAACAGGCGCGCGTCGACCCCGCGGCCCCAGCGCGCGGTCGCCGTGACACCGTGCGCCGCGAGCTCGGCCGTCGTGTGCCGGGACGGGGCGAGGGTGAGGTCGGCTAGGCCGTGGACCCTGCGGACCCACCGCCAGGCCGCACCGGCCGCGCCCGTGCCGACCAGCCCCGGCGCGTGCTGCGCGAGGTAGCTCGGCATGTCGGTCTGGTAGACCGCGACCGACGGGATGCCGAGCCGTGCCGTCTCGCGCAGCGCCCGGGCCCCGAGGACGAACGGTGAGGCGACGTGCACGACGTCCGGGCGCACGGTCTCGAGGACGTCACGCACCGCCCCGGTCGGGATGCCGGTCGGGAAGGCGCGCACCGGGACCGACGGCACCGCGTGGACCGGCACCCCGGCGTGCTCGTCCGGCGCCGGCCGGGGGCAGACGACCGAGACCCGGTGCCCCGCGGCGGCGAGGCACTCCACCGTGCGGCAGACCGAGGTCGTCACGCCGTTGAGGGTCGGGAGGAAGGACTCGGTGACGACGACGACGCGCACGGACCCCAGCGTCGGCGGTCCGCGCGACCGGCCGGCCACGACGAGGTGGGTGTCGGGTGACCGGCCGGTGACGGGATACCCTCGGCGCCATGCCTGAGGTCGAGGGGTTCTGGGCCGTCGTCCCGGCCGGCGGAGCGGGCACACGGCTCTGGCCGCTGAGCCGCGCCGGCCACCCGAAGTTCCTCCTCGACCTCACCGGCTCCGGGCGCTCGCTGCTGCAGGCGACCATCGACCGGCTCGCGCCCCTCACCGGCGACCACGTCGTCGTCGTCACCGGCGCGGCGCACGCCGACGCCGTCCGCGGCCAGCTGCCCGGGCTGCCGGCCGACCGGGTGCTCGCCGAGCCGGCGCCGCGCGACTCGATGGCCGCCATCGGGCTCGCGGCCGCCGTCGTCGAGCGCACCGACCCCGGCGCCGTCATCGGCTCGTTCGCCGCCGACCACGTCATCCCCGACGCCGACGCGTTCCGGGCCGCGGTCCGCGAGGCCGTCGAGGTCGCCCGCGAGGGCCACCTGGTCACGCTCGGGGTCGAGCCCACCCATCCGGCCACCGGCTTCGGGTACATCCGGGCGGGGGAGCGGCTCGACGGCTTCCCGACAGCCCTGCGGGCGGTCGAGTTCGTCGAGAAGCCGGACGCCGAGCGGGCCGCCGGGTACCTGGCCGCCGGCGGGTACCGGTGGAACGCAGGGATGTTCGTGGTCCGCGCCAGGGTCCTGCTCGACCTCCTGCACACCTGGCACCCCGACCTCGCCGACGGCCTGCGGGCCATCGCCGCCGACCCGTCGCGGCTCGAGGAGCTGTGGCCCGGGCTCACCCGCATCGCCATCGACCACGCCGTCGCCGAGCCGGCCGCGGCCGCGGGTCACGTCGCCGTCGTCCCGGCCCCGTTCGGGTGGGACGACGTCGGCGACTTCGCGAGCCTCTCGGCGCTGCTGCCCGACGGTGACGGGCCGCACGTGCTCGGCGACGCCGACGCGGTGACGGCGCTCGGGAGCAGCGGCCTCGTCGTGGCCGGTGGCGCTCGCCGCGTCGCCGTCGTCGGGATGGACGACGTCGTGGTCGTCGACACCCCGGACGCCGTCCTCGTCACGACCCGGGCGCGGGCCCAGGAGGTCAAGGCGGTCGTCGACGCCCTGCGGGCCGAGGGGCGCGAGGACCTCCTCTGAGCCGGGTCACCCGTTCGGCCCCCGTTTCCGAGCGGCGTCACCGGCCCGGACGGCCGACCCGCTAACGTTCGGGCGGCGTGGCCGCCCGGAGCGGCCACGCCATCGAGCCAGCGCCCCGGCGTGATCGCCCGGCGCCCGACAGGGGGAGTCACCACGATGTCCTCGACCGAACCGCCCACCGGACAGCCCACCGAACCGCCCAACGGCCCGCCCAGCGGCCCGCTGCGCGGGCCCGACCGCTCCTTCGGGTGGCCGGCCCACGAGAGCGTCGGCGGCACCGACCCGGCCGCGGGGCCCGTCGTCGTCGAGGAGACCACGACCGGGCCGCGTCGCGGACTCGGGCGCGGGCTCGTCCTCGGCGGTGCGGCCGCCCTCCTCGCCCTCGGCGGCGCCGGCGCCTGGGCCTGGACCGCTCTCGGCGGCGGCGGGGAGCGCCCGGCCGACGCCCTGCCCTCGACGACGTTCGCCTACCTCGCCGTCGACCTCGACCCCGCCGCGGGCCAGAAGCTCGAGGCCCTGCGCACCCTCTCGAAGTTCCCCGGCCTCGCCGACCAGGGTGTCTCGGAGGACAAGGACCTCGGGACGACCCTCACCGACCTCCTCGTCGACAAGGGCTCCTGCACGAACCTCGACCCGAAGCGCGACGTCTCGTCGTGGCTCGGGCAGCGCGCGGCCGTCGCCGCCGTGACCGTCGGCGGCGACTCGGTGCCGGTCGGCGTCGTGCAGGTGAGCGACGAGTCGGCGGCGGGCAAGGGCCTGCTCGCCCTCCTCGCCTGCTCCGAGAGCCACGACGCCAAGGACACGAGCGGCCTGACGCCCACCTGGGTCCTGCGCGACGGCTGGGCCTACATCGCCGAGGACGCCGACACCGCGACGCGCGTCGCCGACGCCGCCGACGGCACGACGCTCGCGCAGTCGCGCGAATTCACCGAGTGGACCGGGAAGGTCGGCGAGCAGGGACTCGCCACCGTCTACCTCGCCCCGAAGCCGGGCGCGCAGATCCGCTCCCTCGTGAAGTCCTTCGACCTCGGCTCGCAGGCCGGGAACCTCGACGCCGTGACGGCGCAGTACGACTCGTTCCAGGGCGGAGCGGCGACGCTGCGCTTCGCCGACGGCGGCATCGAGCTGGAGGGCGCCGGCGGCCTCGACGACGCGACCCGCGGGATGCTCGGCAAGGGTGCCGGCCCGGCCCTGTCGACGCTCCCCGACGACACGCTCGCCGCGTTGGCGGTCAGCCCGGCCAAGGGCTGGGTCGACACCCAGTTCGCGCAGGCGGCCCGTGGGGCGAAGACCGACGTCGAGGACTTCTACTCGAGCGTCGAGGAGGCGACCGGGCTCGCGATGCCGGAGGACCTCGAGACGCTCTTCGGGTCGGCGACCGTCCTGTCCCTCGGTGGCTCCTTCGACCCGGCCGCCGTCGACGCCGGCGGCCCGGAGGCACTGCCGCTCGCGGCGAAGATCGTCGGCGACCCCGCCGGCATCTCGAGGGTGATCGGCCACTTCGCCTCCACCGACCCGTCCCTCCAGACGCTCCTCTCGATGACGTTCGTCGGCGACGACACGGTCATCGTCGGGCCGAGCGGGGCGTACCGGGGCGCCATCGCGACCGGCGGGAAGCTCGGCGACTCGGCCGCGTTCCGGTCCGTCGTCCCGCACGCCGACACCGCGGTGGTGGCCTTCTACCTCGACGTCGACGGCAAGGACAACTGGCTCGCGAACCTCGCGAAGGACGAGCCGGACGTCGCGAAGAACCTCGAGCCGCTCAAGGCGGTGGGCCTGTCCGTGTGGCCCGACGGCGACACCCTCCACAGCCGCCTCCGGGTCACGACCGACTGACCGGACCCCTGGTCCGGCCGTAGGCCATGAACCGGCTCTGGGTGGCCGCCCGACCTACGCGCGCACGCACGCCGGCTGGACCCACGTCGTGTTCGTCCGCGACGTCCTCTCGTCAGGGGGACGGCGGGGCAGATCCGGGCGCGCGGGCGCCCGGCCGCACGATCCCCGACTCGTAGGCGAGGATCACGGCCTGCACGCGGTCGCGCAGGTCCAGCTTGGCCAGCAGGCTCGCGACGTGCGTCTTGACGGTCGCCGGGCTGACGACGAGGCGCTCGGCTATCTCGCGGTTGGTCAGACCCTCGGCGAGCAGCGTCAGCACCTCGTGCTCTCGGGCGCTGAGCTGCTGCAACCGCGGCTCGGGTGGCGTGACGCGGGGAGCGCGGACGTACTCGTCGACCAGCCGCGCCACCACGCTCGGGGCGAGGGCCGCGTCGCCGGCCGCCACCGAGCGGACGGCGGCGACGAGGTCGTCGGGGTCGACGTCCTTGAGCAGGTAGCCGCTCGCGCCTGCGCGCAGAGCGGCGACCACGTACTCGTCGAGGTCGAACGTCGTCAGCACGAGCACGCGCGTCCGCGTGCCCGGTGCGGAGAGGATCCGCCGCGTCGCCTCCAGGCCGTCGGTGCCGGGCATCCGGACGTCCATCAGCACGACGTCTGGACGCTGCTCGCGCACCAGCGTGACGGCCTGCGCCCCGTCGGCTGCTTCGCCGCAGACCTCGATGTCGGGCTGCTGGTCCAGCATGAGCCGGAAGCCACCACGCACGAGCGCCTGGTCGTCGGCGACCACGATCCGGATCACGGGAGGGCCCCGGCGGCACGCGATCCCGGTTCGGCGGCGGTGACGACGTTGCCGCGGTCGGCGGAGCCGGTGCGCGGCAGCCAGGCGTCGACCACCCACGTGTCGCCGACCGGGCCGGTCCTCAGGGCGCCGCCGTACAGCTCGACCCGTTCGCGCATGCCCGTCAGGCCGTGCCCGAGAGGACCTTCCTCGCGCGCTTCCCGGGTGGTGAGCGAGCTCGTGATCGTCACACCGAGCGCCTGGTCACCGTAGGTCAGCAGGACGGCGGCCGGTGACGGGCCGCCGTGCCGGCGGGCGTTGGTCAAGGCCTCCTGCACGATGCGGTACCCGGCAAGACCGATACCCGGGCCCACGGCGTACGGCTCGCCGTCAGTACGCCACGAGGCGCCCGCGTCCGTGACGAGGGTCGGCAGCTGGTCGAGGCCCGGCTGCGGACCCACTACCGGGTGGCCGTCCGTCGACCGCAGCACCCCGAGCAGTCGCCGCAGCTCGGCCAGGGCGTCGCGGCCGGTGAGCCGGACAGCGGCGACCGGCTCACGCGCGGGGGAGCCCGGCGCCAGCAGCTGCTCGGCCGCTCCGGCTTGCACCACCATGGTGCTGACCGTGTGCGCGATGACGTCGTGCAGCTCACGGGCGATGCGGTGACGTTCCGCGAGGGCGACGGCTGCGGCGTGGTGCTCGCGCTCGAGCTCGAGCTGGGCCGCGAGCGAGCGCAGCCGGGCGGCCTGCGCCCGCGCCCGCCGCAGCAGGACGCCGGCGAGGGCCGGCGCCCCCATGACCACGAGCGGAGAGAGAGCGGTCTCGGCAGGGGTCGAGTCGCCGGCCAGCTGCAGGACGTAGCCGGAGACCAGGAGGGCGGCGAGCGCGAGGCCGAGAAGCCGGCCCTCGAGGTGCGCGCCGGCCGAGAACGCGACCACGAGGGCCACGACGAACGTCCACAACGGCGTCGCGGCGCCGGGCAGGAACGCGAAGGCCGTCACCGCGGCGGCCGCGAGCAGGCACATGACCAGTGGGGCCCGGCGTCGCAGCGTCACGGCGCCGGCGGCCACCAGGGCCAGCACCTCGCTCTGCGGGTGGCGGCCCATCGACTGCGCGGCGGACTCGGCGACGGCGAACGTCGCCAGGGCTGCGGCGAGCACGCCATCCAGCGCAGTGGTGCTGCGGTTGCCCCAACCCATGCTCGGCACCGTAGGGCACGGTGACCTGGCCGGGCTATCGGCCGGCCGGGCGAGAGCCGGTCGTCCACGCGGGCGAGCCGGCCCGCGGACGGAACCCGCCCGCGGGCCGGCGACGACCGCCGTGGCGGCCGATGTGCGGGCCGGGCCGCCGCTCCTAGCGTCACGACGTCACTTCGGGCGGTCGTCGTCTCGATCGCCCACCCCGCTCACCTCGAGGAGTCCCCGTGTCGTCTGGATCGGCGTCCCTGCCCGTGTTCGAACCCGCCTCGGCTGCGCTGGAGCCGACCGGCCCCGTCGAGGTCGCTGCCGCGCCGCCCCGGCCGGTGCTCGTGGCGGCCTGCCTGGTCGCGGCCCCGCTGTGCGAGGTGGTCGAGGCGGTGCTGTCGCCGCTGTCGGGCACCACCACGACCGCCGATCTGGAGGGCATCGCCGCGCACCAGCCCACGTTCGTCGTCTCGGTGCTCGTCGGGCTGGTCGGCACCGCGCTGTACGTTCCGGCGTTCCTGGGCCTGCTGCGACGCACGGCGGCGCGCAGCCCACGGCTGTCGTTGGTGGCGTCCGTCCTCGTCGTCGCGAGCATGTTGGGCTTCGCCGGCGTGCGCATGGGGCAGGCGGCCGAGCTGCAGGCGGTGCGCGAGGGGTTGCCGACCAGCCAGGCGGCCGCGCTGGTCGACCACCTCTCCGCGAATCCCGTCGGCGCCGTCCTGCTGGTGATGTTCCTCGGCGGCACGGTCGTGGGGATGCTGCTGCTCGCCGCTGCGGTCTGGCGATCGGGGCGCTTCCCCCGACCGGCCGTGGTGTTGCTCGTGCTGTTCCCGTTCGTCGACCTGGCGCTGGCGGGGCACGTGGGCGCGGTCGTCTCGCACCTGCTGCTCCTCGTCGGGCTGACGTGGATCGCGGTGCGGCTGCTGGCCACCGAGCGCCACTGACCTCGCGGCCCACTCCCGGTCGGCCGGCGTGACGTCAGGCGACGTCGCGCCGGCCGTAGGCCATCCCGCCGGCGGCGGTCAGTGCCGCCGCCACGAGGGTCATCACCGCGGCCGCGAGCGCCGCGAAGTCGCCGCCCGGCAGCTGGCTGAGGTGCGCGAACGGGGAGACGTCGACGAGCCAGCCCGGCAGGTCCATCGTCGGGCCGAGCTCGCCGAGGACGAACCCGACGAGCAGCAGCGCCCACGCGAAGGGCGCGAAGCGCGGCCGGGCGCCGACGAGCAGCGCGGCCGCCCCGACGAGCAGCCAGATGGCGGGGAGGGTGGCGAGGAACGCGCCGAGCACGGCACCGAGGGCCGGCGCGGACGCGCTGGCGAGCGGCCCGACGACCCCGACGGTGAGGCCGATGACGAGCATGAACAGTGTCGTCGCGGCGACGGCGACCGCGACGTGCGCCGCGTACCAGCGGGTGCGGCTCGGGGGCGTCGCGAGAACTGACTCGCCGATGCCGCTGCGTTCGGCCGCGCCCAGGCGCAGCACGAGGGCGATGCCCGCCGCCGCGACCGCGACGGCGACGAACTTTGTCTCGCTCGCGAGGTAGATGTCCTCGAGCGTGCCGGCGGAGCCGCCGAGCGCCTCGAGGAACCGCTTCATCTCGGCGTTGTTCGCGAGGTCTCCCACCGCGCTGAGCAGCGAGCCGAGGACGACCCCGCCGGTGACCAGCCCGACGAGCCAGCCGACGACCGTCCCGGTGGCCAGCCGGGAGACCAGCCCGAGCGGGCTGGACAGCAGCGAACCCCCGCGCGCCGGGCCGAGCCGGGTCGGGAGGACGCCGGCGCCGAGGTCGCGGCGATCGAGCACGGCGAACCCGGCGGCGACGCCGGCGACGAGGACGACGAGCCCCAGCCCGAGGATCCACAACCGGTCCTGCCCGTACGGCTCGACCCGGCCGGCCCAGCCGAGCGGGGAGAGCCACCCGAGGGCGTGGACGACGCCGCCGTCGACCGAGTCGGCCGCGGCGCGCATCAGGTAGGTGACCCCGAGGAAGCCGAAGGCGAGCCCGCCGGCGCCCCGGGTCGTCGAGGCGAGCTGGACCGCGAGGGCGGTCACCCCGACCTGGGCGAGCCCGGCGGTGGCCCACGAGACGCCGAAGGCGACCGACCCGGTCGGGTCCATCCCGAGGGCGGCGAGGCCGAGCGTGGACAGGAGGCTCGCGAGGACGACGGCGGTGACGGCGACGACGAGCGCGGCGGCGAGCGGCGCCCAGCGGCCGACCGCGCCGGCCCCGACGAGCTCGAGCCGGCCCTCCTCCTCCTCGGTGCGGGTGTGCCGGCGGACGATGACGAGCCCGAGGATCGCGGTGAGGACCGCGCCCATCATGATCGTCTTGAAGACGGCGAGCGCGTCGGCGTCGGCCGCGCTGATCGGCCCGTACATCGCGACGACCGCGGGGTTGCGGACGATGTCGGCGAGGCCGGCCTGCGCGGAGGCGGCGTCCGGGAAGAGGGCGAGCGTCGCCTGGGCCGAGCCGACCGAGAGCAGCACGAGCCCGAGCATGCTCGCGGGGACGATGATGCGGTCGCGCCGCCACGCGAGCCGGAGCAGCCGGCCGAGCCCGGCGAGCCGGCCGGTCATGCCGACACCTCCTCCGGGGCGGCGGCCGGGGTCGACTGGTAGCGGGCGAGGAAGAGCTCCTCGAGGGTGGGGGGCTGGCAGATGAGGCCGGTGACGCCGCGCGGCGCGAGCGCGCTGACCAGCCCGTCGAGGTGCTCGGCGTCGACGGTGAGGTGGAGGGTCGAGCCGTCGACCGAGACGTCGTGGGTGCCGGGCCAGCCGGCGACCTCGGCGACCGACGGCATGTCGCGCAGCTCGGCCCGGACGGTGGTCCGGGTGAGGTGGCGCAGCTCGTCGAGGGTGCCGGAGTCGACGACCCTCCCGGCCCGCACGATGCTCACCCGCTCGCAGGCGCGCTCGACCTCGCTGAGGATGTGGCTGGAGAGGAGCACGGTGCGTCCGCGCTCGCGCAGCGCGGCGAGCTCGGCCTGGAAGACCTGCTCCATCAGCGGGTCGAGGCCGGCGGTCGGCTCGTCGAGGACGAGCAGCGGGGCCTCGCTCGCGAGGGCGGCGACGAGGGCGACCTTCTGCCGGTTGCCCTTGCTGTAGGCCTTGCCCTTCTTGGTCTCGTCGAGCTCGAAGGCCTCGACGAGCCGGCGGCGCCGGGTGTCGTCGAGCCCGCCACGCAGCCGGCCGAGGAGGTCGATCGTCTCGCCGCCGGAGAGCGTGGGCCACAGGACCACGTCGCCGGGGACGTAGGCGAGGCTGCGGTGCAGGTCGGTGCTGTCGTGCCAGGGGTCGCGGCCGAGCACGGTCGCGGTGCCGCCGTCCGAGCGGAGCAGGCCGAGAAGGATGCGCAGGGTGGTCGACTTGCCGGCGCCGTTGGGGCCGAGGAAGCCGTGCACCTCGCCCTCGCGCACGACGAGGTCGAGGCCGTCGAGGGCGGTGGTGCGCCCGAAGGTCTTGCGGAGTCCGGAGACGGAGATGGCGTCGGTCACGTCGTCGACGGTACACCTTCTTCACAAGGTTGTGAATGTTGTAATGTTCGAGCCGTGACCGTCCCCAGCCTCCCCGGCTCTCCCGACCCCCCGGCCGACGTCGTCGAGCGCCTCGGCGGCGCCCTCGCCGAGGTCGGCATTCCCCTGCAGCCGGCTCGCGTCTTCGCCGCCCTGCTCGCGACCGAGGACGGCCGGCGCACCTCCGCGCAGCTCGTCGACCTGCTCGACATCAGCCCCGCCGCCGTGTCCGGAGCGGTCCGCTACCTCTCGCAGGTGCGGATGATCCGGCGGGAGCGCGAGCGGGGCAGCCGGCGCGACGTGTACGTGGCGCTCGACGACGCGTGGCACGACATGATGATGCAGACCGACCAGCTGTACGCCCCGATCCTCGCCGCCCTCGTCGCGGCCCGCGACAACGTCGGCCCCGGCACCCGGGCCGGGCAGCGGATGCAGCTCTCCGCCGAGTTCCTCGAGTTCATCCAACGCGAGATGGACGCCGTGGCCCACCGCTGGGAGGAGTACAAGTCCACCCGTTCGGCCCCCGCCCACCCCGCACCCGCGCCGACCCCCCGGGGCTAGACTCGGCCATCTGATGAACGACGATGCCCTCCTCGCCGCGCTCGGCGAGCGCATCACCTCGCTGTCACCCGAGCTCATCGACCTCCGGCGGGACCTCCACGCCCACCCCGAGCTGTCCCGCGAGGAGACGCGCACGACCGAGTGCGTCGCGCGCCGCCTCGACGCCGCCGGCGTCGCGGTCCGGCTCCTGCCCGGCACCGGCGTGCTCGCCGACCTCGGCGCCCCCGAGCCGGTCTACCGCGTCGCCCTGCGCGCGGACATGGACGCCCTGCCGGTGCGCGAGCGCTCGGGCCTGCTGTTCTCCTCCCGCGCCGAGGGCGTCTGCCACGCGTGCGGGCACGACGTCCACGTCTCCGCGCTCGTCGGGGCGGTGCTGGCGCTGCGGTCGGTGGAGGACTCCCTCGCCGAGCGCGGCATCGCCGTCCGCGCGGTCTTCCAGGCCGCCGAGGAGGTGATGCCCGGCGGCGCGCTCGACGCCATCACCGCCGGCGCCCTCGAGGGCGTCGACTCCATCTTCGCCGTGCACTGCGACCCGAGCATCGACGTCGGCCAGGTCGGGCTGCGCGAGGGCGCGCTCACCGCCGCCGCCGACCAGGTGCTCATCTCGCTGCACGGCCGCGGTGGGCACACCTCGCGCCCGCAGCTCACCGAGGACCTCGTGTACGCACTCGCCAAGGTCGTCACCGACGTGCCGGCGGTGCTCGGCCGGCGGCTCGACCCGCGCGCCGGCGCCGCCCTCGTCTGGGGGATGGTCGAGGCCGGCCGCGTGGCCAACGTCATCCCGTCCTCCGGTGAGTGCCGCGGCACGCTGCGGATGCTCGACGCCGAGTCGTGGCTCACCGTCGGCCCGCTTCTGGAGGAGATCGTCCACGGCGTCGTCCAGCCGTACGGGGTGCAGGCGAAGGTCGAGCGGCTCAAGGGGGTCCCGCCGGTCGTCAACACCGCCGACGGCATCTCCGCGCTGCGCCGCGCCGCGCTCGCCGGCCGGGTCACCCCGGTCCCGACCGCGCAGTCGCTCGGCGGCGAGGACTTCTCGTGGTACCTCGACCACTGCGCCGGTGCGATGGCGCGGCTCGGCACGCGCACGCCCGGCGGGCCGACCTACGACCTGCACCAGGGCGACCTCGTCGTCGACGAGCGGGCCATCGCGCTCGGTGCCCGGTTGCTCGCGACGGCGGCCGTCGTCCGCGGGCTCGACGCGCGGCGGACCGCGCCGGAGGAGGAGTCGTGAGCGACGTCGCCGTCGACTGGGAGGCCCTGCGCACCGAAGCGGTGCGGATGACCACCCTCGCGTACTGCCCGTACAGCGGCTTCCCCGTCGGGGTGGCCGGGCTCGTCGACGACGGCCGCGTCGTCTCCGGCTGCAACGTCGAGAACGCCGGCTACGGCGTCACGCTCTGCGCGGAGTGCGGGATGGTCTCGTCGCTGCACGCCGGTGGGGGAGGAAAGCTCGTCGCCGTGTGGTGCGTCGACGGCCGCGGCGAGACCCTGATGCCGTGTGGCCGCTGCCGACAGCTGCTGTGGGAGAACGGGACTCCCGAGACGCTCCTCCAGACGCCCGAGGGTGTGCTGACCATGCGCGAGGTGCTGCCCCAGGCCTTCGGCCCCGACGACCTCGAGTCCCGCCGCCCGTAGCGCGCGGCCCGGCGGCATGGCAGATGTCGACGACGCCCGGGCCTCCGACCCGTGACCGGTGCCGTTCTGGGGGTGCCGGCGACCCTGCCATGATGGCGGGATGACCGAAGCCTTCGACGCCGTCGACGTCATCGTCCACAAGCGCGACCGCCGCGAGCTCTCCGACGACGAGATCCGCTGGGTCGTCGACGCCTACACCCGGGGCGTCGTCGCCGAGGAGCAGATGAGCTCGCTCGCGATGGCCATCCTCCTCAACGGGATGACCCGCCGCGAGATCGCCACCTGGACCGGCGCGATGATCGCGAGCGGCGAGCGGATGGACTTCTCCTCGCTGTCCCGGCCGACCGCCGACAAGCACTCGACCGGCGGTGTGGGCGACAAGATCACGCTGCCGTTGGCCCCCCTCGTCGCCGTGTTCGACGTCGCCGTGCCGCAGCTGTCCGGCCGGGGCCTCGGCCACACCGGTGGCACGCTCGACAAGCTCGAGTCGGTGCCCGGCTGGCAGGCCGCCCTCTCCAACGAGGCGATGCTGCGCCAGCTCGACGAGGTCGGCGCCGTCATCTGCGCCGCCGGGTCCGGGCTCGCGCCGGCCGACAAGAAGCTCTACGCGCTGCGCGACGTCACCGGCACGGTCGAGGCCATCTCGCTCATCGCCTCCTCGATCATGAGCAAGAAGATCGCCGAGGGGACCGGGGCGCTCGTCCTCGACGTCAAGGTCGGCTCCGGCGCGTTCATGAAGACGCAGGAGGACGCCGCCGAGCTCGCCCGCACGATGGTCGACCTCGGCACCGACGCCGGCGTCACCACCGTCGCGCTGCTCACGGACATGTCGACCCCGCTCGGGCTGACCGCGGGCAACGCCCTCGAGGTGCGCGAGTCGGTCGAGGTGCTCGCCGGCGGCGGTCCCGAGGACGTCGTCGAGCTGACCGTCCGGCTCGCCGAGGAGATGCTCGAGGCGGCCGGCCGCGGCGGGCAGGACGTGCGGGCGGCGCTCTCCGACGGACGCGCGATGGATGTCTGGCGTCGGATGATCGCGGCCCAGGGCGGGGACCCGGACGCCGCCCTGCCGACGGCCCGGCACACCGAGGAGGTCCTGGCCGGCGGCGACGGCGTCGTGACGCAGATGGACGCCTACGCCGTGGGGGTCGCGGCGTGGCGGCTGGGCGCCGGCCGGGCCCGCAAGGAGGACCCGGTACAGGCCGGCGCCGGGGTCGAGCTGCACGTCAAGCCGGGCGCCACGGTGCGCGCCGGTGAGCGCCTCATGACCCTGCACACCGATACCCCCGAGCGGTTCGAGCGGGCCAAGGAGGCCCTCGAGGGTGCGGTGTTCATCGCCCCCGAGGGCTCGCGCCCGGCCACGGGGTCGGTCGTCATCGACCGGATCGCCTGAGCGAGCACCGTCCCGACACAGCGGAGGCCGCCACCCGCGGTATGCGGGCGGCGGCCTCCGGCGTGGTCGTCCGGCTCTCTCAGTACCAGTGGTTGCGTCCGCCGATCGCCCGGCCGGTGGCGCCGAGGATGGCGAGGATCGCGCCGATCACCAGCAGGATGACGCCGATGGTCGTGAGGATCGAGATCTTCGCGATGAGTCCGATCACCAGGAGGATGATGCCGAGAATGATCACGTTGGGGCTCCTTTCGAGTGGCTCCGCCGACACGCTAGTGGGGGGACAGGTGTCGGACGGTCCTCGTGAACAGGCAATTTGTCGGGGGCCCGGGCCGGCGTGGGCGACGGCGGCCGAATCGGTACGCTGAGCGGCGTGGTGGACCCGAGGACGACGGTGAGTGGCGCGACGACCGGCCGGCGGGACCCCCGATGACGACCGTCGCCGCCCCGAGCGCCGAGGTCGTCCGGCGCGCCCCGAAGGCGCTGCTCCACGACCACCTCGACGGCGGCCTGCGCCCGGCCACGGTCGTCGAGCTCGCGGCCGCCTCCGGCTACGACGGGCTGCCGACCACCGACCCAGTCTCGCTCGGCACCTGGTTCCGCGACGCCGCGGACTCCGGCTCGCTCGAGCGCTACCTCGAGACCTTCTCGCACACCGTCGCCGTGATGCAGACCGAGGAGCAGCTGCGCCGCGTGGCCCGCGAGTGCGCCCTCGACCTCGCCGCCGACGGTGTCGTCTACGCCGAGTCGCGCTTCGCCCCCGAGCTGCACATCGAGGGCGGGCTCTCCCTCGAGCAGGTGGTCCAGGCCGTGCTCGCCGGGTTCCGCGAGGGGGAGCAGCAGGCCGCCGCGGCCGGGACCCCCATCCGGATGCGCGCCCTGCTCACGGCGATGCGGCACGCGGCCCGCTCGCGGGAGATCGCCGAGCTCGCCGTCGCGCACCGCGACCACGGCGTCGGCGGCTTCGACATCGCCGGGGCCGAGGCGGGCTTCCCGCCCACCCGCCACCTCGACGCGTTCGAGTACCTGCGCCGCGAGAACGCGCACTTCACGATCCACGCCGGCGAGGCCTTCGGGCTCCCGTCCATCTGGGAGGCCATCCAGTGGTGCGGCGCCGACCGGCTCGGCCACGGCGTGCGCATCGTCGACGACGTCACGGTTGCCGAGGACGGCACCGTGTCGCTCGGGCGGCTGGCCGCCTACGTGCGCGACCGGCGCATCCCGCTCGAGATGTGCCCCACCTCGAACCTCCAGACGGGCGCCGCGGAGTCCATTGCCGCGCACCCGATCTCGCTGCTCAAGCGGCTGCGCTTCCGGGTCACCGTCAACACGGACAACCGGCTGATGAGCGGCACCTCGATGTCGCGCGAGATGCAGCTGCTCGTCGACGAGGCCGGCTGGACCCTCGAGGACCTGCGCTGGGTGACCATCAACGCGATGAAGTCCGCGTTCCTGCCCTTCGACGAGCGGCTCGAGCTCATCGAGCACGTCGTCAAGCCGGGCTACGCCGCGCTCGGCGCCTGACCCGCCCCCCTCTGACCCGACTTATTGCACATCGCCCACCTCGAGGGGCCCGAAAAGGCCTCTCGGAGGTGGGCAATCTGCAATAAGTCGGGTCAGGCGAGGGGGTCGGCGCCGACGACGCGGCGGCGCAGGGCGTCCTCGCGGGCCAGCCGCTCGGTGTCGCGGCGACGGCGCTCGGCGATGACCGCCGCGAGCACGTACTCGGGGTGGAACCCGGCCGGCGGAGCGGGCGCGACGAAGCGCAGCACCTCGGTCGCCAGCTCGCGACCGATGGCGTCGCGCGACCCCGGCGCGAGGCTCGCCGCGCGGGCGAGGAACTGCCGCACCGTGACCGTGAGCCCGGCCGGCAGCGCGGCGACGTCGGCCGAGACCGCCCACGCGGCCAGCGGCAGCGGCATCTGCGGCGGGGGGAGCAGCCGCATCCGGGAACGCTGGGTGACGACGTAGGTGCCGGCGGCGAGGTCGCCGAGGCGCTTGCCGCGGGCGTTGACGACCGAGCTGACGAGCGGCGGGATGCCGGACAGCAGCCAGATCTCGACGAACCCGACGAGCGCGCGGGTGATGGCGTGCCGGACCGTGATCGGGCCGCCGTCGTCCCTGACCACCCGCAGGCCGAGGGCGAGCTTCCCGAGCGTGCGGCCGCGGGTGAGGGTCTCGACGGTGGCCGGGAAGGCGACGAGGACGAGGACGGTGGCGACCAGACCGACCGCGGTGGCGACGGCGTCGCTCGTCTGCGCGGTGAGCCAGCCGACCCCGAAGGCGACCCCGACGAGCAGGACGACCTCGACGACGACGTCGATGAGCCCGCTGACCGCCCGGACCATCGTGCCGGCGACGGGCAGCTCGACGGCGACGCCCTCGCCGGTGACGACGTCCTCGGAGGCGTACGCCCGGTACGGCTGTCCGGTGCCCCCGCTGCTCTCCACGGCGACAGGCTAACCGGGCCCGGTCCCCGACGTGGTCACCTAGGCTGAGCCGGTGGACCTCGACGCCTACGTGGCCGCCCACCAGGCCCAGTGGAACCGGCTCGAGACGCTCGTCGCGCAGCGCCGGCACACCGGTGCCGAGGCCGACGAGCTGCTCGACCTCTACCAGCGCGTCTCGACCCACCTCTCGGTCGTCCGCTCGGCCAGCCCGGACCCCGCGCTCGTCGCCCACCTGTCCTCGCTCGTCGCGCGCGCCCGGTTCGCGACGGCCCGGCGCCGGGGCGGGTCGTGGCGCACCGTGCTCACCTTCTTCACCGCGACCTTCCCGGCCGGGCTCTACCGGCTGCGCTGGTGGTGGGTCTCGACGGCGCTGGCCAACGTGGCCCTCGCGTTCGTCGTCGGCTGGTACGCCTACCTGCACCCCCGGGTGTGGACCTCGCTCATGACGCCCCAGCAGATCCACCAGTTCGTCGACACCGACTTCGAGCAGTACTACAGCGAGTACGCGCACCTCGACTTCACCGGGCTGGTCTGGACGAACAACGCCTGGGTGGCGGCGCAGGTCATCGCCCTGGGCATCCTCGGGCTGCCGGTGCTCTACGTCCTCGCGCAGAACGTGCTCAACGTCGGGGTCGCCGGTGCGCTCATGGCCTACCACGACCGCACCGCCCTGTTCTTCGGGCTGATCCTCCCGCACGGCCTCCTCGAGCTGACCGCGATCTTCGTCGCGGGCGCCGTCGGGCTGCGCATCTGCTGGGCGTGGATCAGCCCCGGCGGGCTGCCGCGCGGGCAGTCGCTCGCGCGGGAGGCCCGCACGGCGGTCGGCATCGCGATGGGCCTGGTCGCGGTCCTCTTCGTCAGCGGCGTCATCGAGGGCTTCGTCACGCCGTCGGGCCTGCCGACGTGGGCGCGCATCGCCATCGGCCTCGTCGCCGAGACCGCGTTCCTGCTCTACGTGTTCGTCGTCGGGCGGGCGGCCGCGGCGCGCGGTGCGACCGGTGACGTCGAGGCCCGCGACGCCGGCGACGTCGTCGCCGTCTCGGCCTGACCGCCGACCGACGACCCGCTCAGAGCAGGCCCTCGCGCTTGAGCGCGAGGTAGTGGTCGGCCAGCCGCACCGGCAGCTCGTCGGGCGGTGCGTCGAGGACGTCGACCCCGAGGCGGCCGAGGGCGTCGGCGGCCTGCCGGCGCAGGGCGGTCGTCCGCTCGGCCGCGACCGCGCCCCACACCTCCTCCGAGCCGTCGCGCGACCGGCGCATCCGGTCCAGGGCGGGGTCGGCGACGGACGCGACGACGACCCGGTGGTGGGCGACGAGGGTCGGCAGCACCGGGACGAGACCCTCCTCGACGGCCGCCGGCTCGAGCGGGGTGAGGAGGACGACGAGGGAGCGGTGGGTCGAGCGGGTCACCTCGGAGGCGAGGACGCCCCAGTCGGTCTCGACGACCTGCGGGTCGATCGGGGTGAGGGCGGAGATGACGTCGTGCAGGAGGCGGGCGCGGTCGGCGCCGGTGACCCGGGCGTGGACCGTGCGGTCGCCCGCGACGACCTGTACCCGGTCGTGCGCGTGCCCGGCGAGGGCGGTGAGGAGGAGGGCGGCGTCCATCGCCGCGTCGAGGCGCGGGGCGTCGCCGACGCGGCCGGCGCTCGTGCGCCCGGTGTCGACGACGAGGACGATCCGGCGGTGCTGCTCGGGCTGCCAGGTGCGCACGACGAGGTGCTGGCGCCGCGCGGTGGCCCGCCAGTCGATGGAGCGGACGTCGTCACCGTCGACGTACTCGCGCAGGCTGTCGAACTCGGTGCCCTGCCCGCGGGTGCGGACGGCGGCGCGCCCGTCGAGCTCGCGCAGGACGGCGAGCCGGCTCGGGAGGTGCTTGCGCGCCGGGAAGGGGTGGAGCACCCGCAGCCGGCCCGGCGCCTCGACCGAGCGCTGCCGCCCGGCCAGCCCGAGCGGGCCCAGCAGGCGCACCGTGACCCGGTCGGCCCGGCGGTCGCCGCGCCGGGTCGGGGTGAGCGTGGTGGACATCCGACGCCGTTCGCCGGGCGGCACGTCGAGGGGGTGGCGGGCGGCGTCCGAGCCGGCCGACGGCGGCCAGCCGTCGCGCAGCACCCCTCGGGCGGAACGGCGTCCGGTGTTCTCGACGACGAGCGCGGCGCTCGTCGACTCGCCGAGGCGCACCTGCAGCGCGGGGTCCTCGCGGGTGAGGCGCAGGGCGCTCGGCGAGGTGGCGAGGAGGAGGTCGAGGCCGACGAGGACCAGCCACACGAGCGCCCACGCCGTCACCGTCGACCCCGCCGGCCGGAGCACGACGGGGACGACGCCGAGGAGGAGCAGCGCAGCCGCGCGGGTGGTGAGGGCCATCAGCGGGGGACGGGCACCGAGGCGAGGACGCTGTGCAGGACCGAGGTGACCGACGTGCCCTCGAGCTCGGCCTCGGGGCGGAGCATCAGGCGGTGCGCGAGCGTCGCGACGGCGAGCGCCTTGACGTCGTCCGGCGTGACGTAGCCGCGCCCGCTGAGCCACGCCCAGGCCCGGCTCGTCGCGAGGAGGGCGGTGGCGCCGCGGGGCGAGACCCCGAGCGCGAGGGAGGGGGAGTGCCGGGTGGCCCGGGCGATGTCGACGACGTACCCGAGCACCTCGTCGGAGACCTCGACCGAGCGGACCGCCGCGGCCCCGGCCTCGACGTCGGCGGCCGTCGCGACCGGGCGGATGCCGGCCCCGGCGAGGTCGCGCGGGTCGAAGCCGCCGGCGTGGCGACGGAGCACGGAGACCTCGTCGTCACGCTCCGGGACCGGCAGCACCACCTTGAGGAGGAACCGGTCGAGCTGGGCCTCGGGCAGCGGGTAGGTCCCCTCGTACTCGACGGGGTTCTGGGTGGCGGCGACGAGGAACGGCGACGGCAGCGGCCGGGGCGTGCCGTCGACCGACACCTGGCGCTCCTCCATCGCCTCGAGGAGGGCCGACTGGGTCTTGGGAGGCGTGCGGTTGATCTCGTCGGCGAGGAGGAGGTTGGTGAAGACCGGCCCCTCGCGGAACTCGAAGTCGCTGACCCGGCTGTCGTAGACGAGCGAGCCGGTGAGGTCGCCCGGCATGAGGTCGGGGGTGAACTGGACCCGCTTGGTGCCGACGTCGAGGGACGCGGCGAGGCTGCGCACGAGGAGCGTCTTGGCGACGCCGGGCACGCCCTCGAGGAGGATGTGGCCACGGCAGAGCAGCGCGACGAGCATCCCGGCGACGGCGGCGTCCTGCCCGACGACGGCCTTGGCGACCTCGGCCCGGACCCGGACGAGGGCGTCGCGCGCGCTGGCGGCGGAGGGCGGCGTGGTGGGGGTGTCAGTCATGACGAGCGGACCTTCTCCTCGAGGTGGGCGAGCTGCTGGGCGAGGTCGACGAGCCCGTGCTCGTCGGCCGGGGCCGGACCGCGCAGGAGGCGGTCGACCTCGGTGGACGGGAGGCCCGCGGCGTGGGCGGCGCGGGGCCCGACCGGCCCCGGGGTCGCTCCTGCGGGCAGGCGGAGGCGGGTGGCGAGCCGGCCGGTCGTCGCCGAGCGGAGGACGCGCGCGGCCCGCCACCGGTCGGCGGCGGCGCGGTAGAGCTCGGCGCGGCTCTCGGTCGTCTCGGCCGCGCGGACGACGACGGGCAGGGGCTCGGGCACGAGCCGGCCGAGCCGTCGGCCCCGGGCCACGGCGAACGCGACGAACGCGAGGGCCACGACGACGAGCCCGGGGGCGGTCCACCCGGGCCAGACCGACGGGGCGTCGCGGGCGGGGTTGGCCGTCGCGTCCTGCGGGCCGGGGTGGAACCAGACGAGGTGCGACGAGCCGCCGAGCAGGCGGAGGACGAGGGCGGCGTTGTCGCCCTCGGTGACGAAGCGGTTGGTCGCGGCGTCCGGGAAGCCGACGACGGTCACCGGTGCGTGGTCGCCGGTGGCCGGCAGGTCGACGGCCGCGTAGGCCGGCGGCTCACCGCCTCGGCGGGAGGTCGTCGGCCAGCAGCCGGGGGCGCCGCGCGGCAGGGCGTCGCCGGAGGCCGTGATCGCCCGGGAGATGCGGGTGACCCGCTCGCCGCCGTGCACCCAGGGCAGCGAGCAGTCGGGCCGGTCGGAGTCGCCGTCGGCCGCGCTCGCGACGACGCCGAGGTCGACCGAGCGCAGCACGCCGGGGGCGGCGTCGAGGAGGACGACGCGGTCGGCGGAGCGGGTGCCGCGCAGCAGGCGCTCGAACGCGGTGTCGGTCAACAGGTCCGAGTTGCCGACGACGAGGGTGTCGCCGTCGCGGGTGGCGTCGACGGCTGCCGTGGAGGTGGTGACCACCTCGACGTCGATGCCGTGGTCGCCGAGGACCTCGACGACGGCGCGGGCGCCGCCCTGTCCCGTGCCGTCCGGGTGCAGGTACTCCTCGGGGGGCTCGCCCCCGGCGACGAGGGCGAGGAGGGCGCCACCGAGGACGACGGCCAGCGCCCAGAGCAGCACGGCTCGGGTGCGGCGCACCGCGCGGCCGGTGTCGACGCCGGCCGGCGCGACCGTCGTGGTCATCGGACCGGCTCCGGCCGGGCGGCGTCGGGCCGGGCGGCGGCGAGCCGGTCGCCGAGGGCGACGACGTCCCGGGCCGCGGTCTCGGAGGCGGCGCGGTGGCCGTAGCGGACGGCGTCGAACGCGTCGGCGGCCGCGACGAGGGCGTCGCGCTCGTCGGCGAAGCGCTCGGCGAGGGCGACGGCCACCTCGTGCGCGGTCCGCCCCGGGGCGTCGTCGAGGACGACCCGCTCGACGGCCGCGCGGGCGGTGGCGCGCACCCCGTCGAGCACGGCGGTGTCCCAGTCGCCGCGGGCCAGGGCCGCCCGGGCCTGCGCGCGCAGGGTGGCGGCCGGGACGTCCGGCACGTCGAGGACCTGCCGTCCCCGACCGGACCCGGTGGCCCCGACGTCGCGGCGCAGCACCCGCCAGAGGACGAGCCCGAGGACGGCGAGGACGAGGCCGACCGCGACGGGGACCGCGACCGACGGGAGGCCGCCGTCCGGGCTGGCGGAGAGCAACCGGTCGAGGAGCTCGCGGAGCCGGTCGAGCAGCCCCGGCTGGGCGTGGTAGCGCGCGCTCGACAGCTCGTCCTCGAGCCAGCGCCGGGCCTCCTCGCCGGTCGGGTCGAGGGGCGCGTCGAACGGGGTCACGGGGAGGTGACCGGCCACGGCGGTTCGGCGGCTCCCTGGGCGGCCTGGATGAGCCGGATGTCGAGGCCCTCGGTGCGCACCCGGACGTCGACGTAGAGCAGGGCGTCGACGCCGGCGGTGAACGGCGTCGTCAGGGCGCCGGTGAGCAGCGCGGTGATGCCGGAGACGACGGTCTGGGCCACCGCGAGCGTGCCGGGGTCGACGTCACCGGATGCGGACGCGACGACGACGGCGACCAGGGCCAGGGAGATCGGGAAGGTGATCATCGAGGAGGCGATGCCCACGATGACGGCGGTGAGCAGCCGGATGCCGAAGATGCGCCAGAACGGGCCACGGCGAGGGCTGCCGGCGAGCTCCCAGCTGCGGCTCAGCGAGTCGAACACCCCCATCCGCTCCAGGACGACGGCCGGCGTGGCGAAGGACCACCGGACCCAGAGGAGGACGAGCAGCGCGACGGTGACGACCACGACGAGGAGGACGAGGAGCACGACCGCGGCGATCCCGCCGCCACCCTGCGGGTCGACGGCCATGACGAGGACCACGCAGACGAGGACGGCCGCGACGAGCAGCAGGAGGAACGCGGCGCCGGTGACGAGCACGACGCCGACCATCGGCAGCACGCGGCCGCGGGTGGCGCGCCACACCTCACCCATCCCGACCTTGCGGCCGAGGACGGCCTGGCCGACGACCTGGGCGAGGAAGCCCGCGAGGAGGATGCCGGCGAGGAGCTGGCCGATCCCCGGGAGGTACTGCCCGACGAGGGAGAGCGCGTAGCCGTCGGGGAGGGTGTCGCTCCCGGAGAAGGCGGTGCCGAGGGCATCGGTGCCACTGACCCCGGCGAGGAACGCGCCGAGCGCTGTCGTCGGCAGGAGGAGGACGAAGGAGGTGAGGGCGGCGAGGCCGATGGTCGCCGCGGGGTTGCCGCGGACGGCCTTGAGGACGCCGCCGTAGAGGTCGCCGAGGGTCAGCGGCCGCAGCGGCACGATGCCCGGGCGGAACTCGACCGCGCGGTAGGGGACGGGCGGCGGGCCGGCGGGCGGCGGAGGCGGCCACGCGCCGGGCGGGGGTCCCTGCGGAGCCGCGACCGGAGGGGCCGCGGGAGGGGCTGCGGACGGTGCTCCGGGAGGGGGTGGTGGCGGGGGCGGGACCGGCCGCGTGGGCTCGGAGCCCGGTGCCACCCAGGGCTGGTCGCTCATCCTCGGGCCCCCTCGACGGTCACGGCGCCACCCTAACCGAGGAGGTGCGCCTCCACGGCCGCTGCGCGGGATCCCACGGCCCCGAGGGCGGTCTGCCGGGCGACGATCCCCGGCTCGTCGCGCATGAGCCGCCACCCGCGCCGGACGAGCACCGCGGGGGCCTTGCGGCGCTCGCGCAGGTCGCGCAGCAGCCGGCGCACGAACGTCACGGCGGGCCGGTGGTGCACGCACCACGCGCTGTGCAGGATCCCCTCGGCGTCGAGCCGCGCGACGACCTCGGCGGCGAAGATCCCCTCGGCGAGGACGAGGTCGTCGGGCCGCGCCGTGACCTCGTGCGCACCGACCGCCCGGCTGCGGGAGATGTCGTACACCGGCAGCTCGGTGCATCCGGTGGCGAGCAGCTCGTGCAGGGCGGCGACCGCTCGCTCGCCGTCCCAGCTGTCCGGGTGGTCCCAGTCGACGATGCCGAGCTCGGGGTGGCGGGGCATCGCCGGGTCGTCCTCGTCGCGGTAGAAGTCGTCGAGCCGGAAGACCGGCCAGCCGCGGGCCGCGTGCAGGCGGTGGGCGAGGCGGGACTTGCCGGCGCCGCTCGGGCCGGCGAGGACGACGACGCGGCGCCGGTCGGGCGTGGCGTGCGGAGTGCTGTCGAGGGTGCTCTCCGGGGACGGTCCGGGCTTCTCGCGCGCGTCGTCCGGATCCTCCACGGGCGACCATCCTAGGCGCGCGGTGCGGTACCCGGCGACGTGGCCGGGAGGGCTCAGGACGGCGCCCGGTCCAGCCGGTCGAGGGCGGTGCGCATCGCGGCGAGGACCCGCAGCGTCGTCGCCACGTCCTCCTCGGTCAGCCCGCCGGGGGTGGCGCCCATCAGGGCGTGCTCCCGACCGACCACAGCGTCGATGGCTGCCCGGCCCGCGGGCGTCAGCGCGAGGAGGACCGAGCGGCGGTGGGACGGGTTGTCCCGGCGCTCGAGCCATCCGGCGTCGAGGGCGTCGTTGACCATCCGCTGGACGAACTGGCGACTCAGCTCGAGGTCGGCGGCGAGCCGCGGGACGGTCGTGGGGCGGTCGCGCCGGTGCAGGGCGTCGAGGACGGCCCGGACGCCGACGGACATCCCCATCGCGGGCTCGTCGGTCTCGACGCGGCGCTGCACCTGGCGGTACACGGTGCCGAGCAGGTGGTAGACCTCGGCGAGCCGGGGGCCGAGGCGGTCGGGGGTGAGCGGGGCGGACACCCGCCCAGTCTGGCACCGGGGTTGTCATCCGCCTCGGGCGTATGACACCTTGGGTGTCAACTGGCCACCGGGACCCGGGGGCGTGACGACGAGGGGGCCGCGATGGACCGCCGAGACTTGTTCGACCGCACGACGCGCAACCGGCTCCTCGTGGCCGACGTGCTCGACGGCCTGGCCCCCACACAGTGGGAGGCCGACACGCTCTGCGCGGGCTGGACGGTCCGGCACCTGGCCGGCCACCTGCTCCAGCCGGTGCTCGTCGGCTTCGGTCGCTTCGTCCTCGTCGCGCTGCGCCACCGTGGCGACACCGACGCCACGGTCGACGCCGTCGCCCGCCGGCTGGCCCGGCGGGAGCCCGCCGAGCTCGTCCGACTGCTCCGTGGGCACGCCGGTGACGAGGTCGACCCGCCGCGGGTCGGCCCGGTCGGCCCGTTCACGGACACGTGCATCCACCTGCGTGACCTGGCCCGGCCGCTCGGCCTCGACGCCGACGTCCCGGCCGCGGACTGGGTCGAGGTGCTCGACCACCTCACCGGTCCGGCGCCGCTGCCGAGCCTGCTCGACCCCGGCCGCCTGGCCGGGATCTCGTTGCGCGCCACCGACGCCGACTGGCACTGGGGTGACAGCGCCGAGGTCGCCGGGACGCTCGAGGCGCTGGCCCTCGGTCTCACCGGGCGAGGGGTGGTCCTCGACGAGCTGACCGGTCCCGGGGTCGAGGCCCTGCGGCGCTGACGTCGACGCGTCGTCCGAGGAGGGTCAGCGCTCGAAGTACCGCCACCGGCCCTCGGAGACCACCTCGACCGCACCGTCGACGACGCGCAGCGCGCTCTGCTCGTCGAGCGCGTAGGCCGGGACGTCGAGGGACGCCGCCCATCGCTCGGCGTCGGCCATCGTGTTGTGCGGGAAGGCGTCGAGGTGGGGGAAGATCGCGACGTCGACGAGGCCCAGGGTGCGGTCGTCGGGGGCGCCCGGCCACTCGACGAAGTCGTCGCCGATCCGCGGGGTCAGGACCATGCTTCCTGCGCTGACGCCCACCCACACGGTGTCGGTGAGGGTGGGCAGCAGCGCGGCGAGTCCGGACCCGCGCATCCAGTGCGCGAGGTAGGTGGCGTCGCCGCCGTCGACGAGCAGGACGTCGGCGTCGCGCACCCACGGCAGCCAGCGCTCCTCGCCGATGCTCGGCAGGGCGGTGAGCTCGAGGACGCCGAGCGACCCCCAGCCGAGCCCGGTGAGGTGCGGCGACCCGGCCCCGCCGCCCACGACCCGCTGCACGCTGCCGGGCCCGCACATCGGGTGGCCCCACTGCGCGGTCGGGATGCAGAGGGCGCGGGCCTCCTCGACGGGTCGGCCGAGCAGCTCGACGAGCGCGGCGTGGATCGTGGCGTTCGTGACGCCGCCTGACGTGAGCAACAGCTTCACGGCTCTCCTCGGTGGTGCGGAAACGGGTGGTCCATGATCTGACCGGTCTCGGGACGCGAACTCACCGCTCCAGGGCCGGGCACACGGCGGTGCTCGGGTTCGGTGGTGCGGGTCGCGGCGTTGGGGCCGTGCCAAGTGAGGGTGCCGTCGGGGTCGAGGACCGGTCGCCATCGGCCGGTCTGCTTGAACCGGTGGTGGTGCCGGCACAGGGACTCGAGCTCGGTGGGGATGGTCTGCCCGTCGGGCCAGGGTCGGCAGTGGTCGACGTCGCAGCGCGCAGCCGGTCTCGAGCAGCCCCACATCCGGCAGGTGCCGTCGCGGGTCCTGACGAAGTCGGCGATGGCCTTGGTGGGCCGGTAGGCGGCGGTGGTCAGGGAGGCCAGGGTGCCGGTCGGGGCGTCGAGGACGGCTCGGGCGACCTCCAGCGGGAGGGTCTTGAGGAGGCTGGCCATCGTGGTGGCGTCCACCCAGCCGACGCCCGGCAGCTGCGCCCCCGAGACCCAGGACCCCGGCCCCAGCGCGGCCATGACGGTGATGAGGTCCCCGGTCGGCTCCGGCGGCTCCTCCCGCCAGGACAGCTCCTCGCGGGAGCCGGGCTCGAGGTCGGCGTACCGGGTCACCTCACCGGTGACGGCGTCGACGACGGTGTCCTCGTCGTCCCACTCGACCCGGAACCGCTCACCCTGTGTGGGCTCCGGGGTGGACTGGTCGGTGACGACCGGCACCCCGAGCGTCACCTGCGCGGAGACGGTCACGTTCCGCAGGACCAGGTCGGCCAGCGCATCCGCGCGTGACTCGGGCAGCGACAGGTCGGCGTCGACCTGCCGGTACTGCCCGGCGAGCTTCTCCACGGCCGACCACATCGCCGCCGACGTGGCGGTGGGGAGCGAGCCGAACCAGTCGGTCAGCCCGTCCACCCCGGCCCGCACCTCGACGCACCGGCCCCGCTTCGTGGTCGCGGCATGGGCGGCGACCTGGTCGGCCGCCACCCGCGGCGCCACCCCTCCCGCCTCCGGGGTTCCCCGGGCCGGGTCCATCCCCGCCCGC
>OEIU01000248.1_pt1 | contig 54248 bp, 46 predicted proteins | sample 1539221 | NCBI WGS metagenome assembly OEIU01 (sample SAMN03792071, study PRJEB22550) | activated sludge metagenome | feature: wastewater treatment plant; material: activated sludge; isolation source: Wastewater treatment plant of a petroleum refinery complex | place: Argentina: Zarate | collected... | reverse complement strand
CGGCATCGACCTCCAGCGCGCTCAGCGCGTGGTCGGCGATGGCGCGGTCGACCGAACTGGCATCAGCCGCGGAGGCAAAGTCGCGGACGCGACGCAGCAGGCGGCCGGCGATGCGCGGCGTGCCGCGGGCGCGGCGCGCGATCTCGTTGGCGCCATCCTGCGTCATGCCGATATTGAGCACGCGGGCGCCGCGGGAGACGATCTTCTCGAGTTCCTCCTCGGTGTAGAAATTCAGGCGGATCGGAATGCCGAAGCGGTCGCGCAGCGGATTGGTCAAGAGGCCTGCGCGCGTGGTGGCGCCGACGAGGGTGAATTTTGCGAGATCGATCTTGACCGAGCGTGCCGCAGGTCCTTCGCCGATGATCAGGTCGAGCTGAAAATCCTCCATCGCGGGATAGAGCACTTCCTCGACCGCCGGGCTGAGGCGATGGATCTCGTCGATGAAGAGCACGTCGCGCTCTTCGAGATTGGTCAAGAGCGCCGCGAGATCGCCGGCCTTTGCGATCACAGGACCCGAGGTGGCGCGAAAGCCGACGCCGAGCTCGCGCGCAACGATCTGCGCCAGCGTGGTCTTGCCGAGGCCCGGAGGACCGACGAACAGCACGTGATCCAGCGCCTCGCCGCGCTTGCGCGCCGCCTCGATGAAGATCGAGAGATTCTTGCGCGCCTGCGCCTGGCCGACGAATTCGGACAGCAGTTGCGGACGCAGCGCGGTGTCGCCGACGTCGTCGCTGCGGCGTTCGGGGGTGACGATGCGGGAGGGAGGATTCACTTCGCCAGTTCCTTCAGGCCCAACCGGATCAATTGCGCCGTCTCGGCATTCTCGCCGGCGCTGCGCGACGCCGCGGCAATCGCGGCCGCCGCCTGCGGCTGGCCATAGCCGAGATTGACCAGCGCGGAAATCGCGTCGGTCACCGGGCGCGGCGCGCGCTGATCGTCGACGGCGCCGGCGAGATGCACCACGGCCGGATCGACGTTGGCGAACGCGGGCGCCTTGTCCTTCAATTCAGAGACGATGCGCTCGGCGACTTTCGGTCCGACACCGGGCGTGCGCGACACTGCGGCCTTGTCGCGCAGCGCGATGGCGTTGGCGAGTTCGGCCGGCGGCAAGGTACCGAGCACCGCGAGAGCGACTTTCGCGCCGACGCCCTGCACGGTCTGCAGCAGGCGAAACCATTCGCGCTCGGTATCGGTGCGGAAGCCGAACAGCTTGATCTGGTCCTCGCGGACATAGGTCTCGATCGACAGCACCGCGGCCTCGCCGGGCGACGGCAGCGCCTGCAGCGTGCGCGAGGAGCAATGCACCTGATAACCGACGCCGCCGACGTCGAGGATGACAAAGTCCTCGCCGTAGGTATCGATCAGGCCCTTGAGTTTACCGATCATAGGCTGGCCACCCTCATCCGCAGCGCGGCGCCCTGGCGGTGGTGGGCATGGGTGATGGCGATGGCGAGCGCGTCCGCGGCGTCGGGGGCTCGCGGGTCTGCCTTCGCCGCCAAACGATTTTGTATCGCTCCGGTTTGTTGCTTGTTCTTATGTCCCGCGCCGACCACGGTCTTCTTCACCCGGTTGGGCGCATATTCCGCAACCGATATACCGAACATCGCGGGCGCCAGCATGGCGACGCCGCGGGCCTGGCCGAGTTTCAGGGTAGCGACGCCGTCCTTGTTCACGAAGGTCTGCTCCACCGCGGCCTCGGCCGGGCGGAAATCGCCGAGCACGGCGGCCAATCCCTCATGGATCGCGAGCAGGCGGCTGGCCAGCGGCAGATCGTCCGGCGGCTCGACCGAGCCGCAGCCGATGAAGACGAGCCGGTTGCCCTCGCTCTCGATCACGCCCCAGCCGGTGCGGCGCAGGCCGGGGTCGATGCCGAGGATGCGGACGGGGTGGCGAATCGGTGGGGCTGTCATGGCGTAGTGATAACGCCAGAGCCGGATGAACGAAACATAAAGAGAACGGAAATCCCCGCCAAAGCGGCTGGCCGCGCCGCCGAACCATCGTCGTCCCTGCGAACGCTGCGTTCGCAGGGACCCATAGCCACCGTTGCCGATGGTGAAGGAAGTCGTCTCCCCTTGTGCCCTTTCCGCGGGCCGCGGCGTATGGGTCCCGGCTCAAGGCCGGGACGACGGATTACCCGCCCATCCTGGCGACGAGGGCGTCGGAGATTTCGAAATTGGCATAGACGTTCTGGACGTCGTCGTGCTCGTTGAGCACGTCCATCAGCTTCAACAGCTTCTCGCCGGTCTCGTCGTCGACCGCGATCGTGTTCTGCGGCTTCCAGGTCAGCGCGGCCTTGCGGGCTTCGCCGAACTTGCCTTCCAGCGCCTTTGCGACCTCGCGAAAGGTTTCCTGCGAAGCATAGACCTCGTGGCCGCTTTCGCTTGAAACCACGTCGTCGGCGCCGGCCTCGATCGCGGCTTCCAGCATGGCGTCGTCGGAAGCGACCCTGGCGTCATATTCGATGATGCCGGTGCGGTCGAACATGAAGGCGACCGAGCCGGTTTCGCCGAGGTTACCGCCGGACTTCGTGAAGTAGGAACGGATGTCGGACGCGGCGCGGTTGCGGTTATCGGTCAGCGCCTCGACGATCACGGCAACGCCGCCGGGGCCGTAACCCTCGTAACGGATTTCGTCGTAGCTCTCGCCATCACCGCCGGTCGCCTTCTTGATGGCGCGCTCGATATTGTCCTTCGGCATGTTTTCCTGGCGCGCCGCGATCACCGCCGCGCGCAGCCGCGGGTTCATGGCCGGGTCCGGCGTTCCCAATTTGGCGGCCACCGTGATTTCGCGCGCCAGCTTGCCGAACAGCTTGGACTTCTGGGCATCCTGCTTGCCCTTGCGGTGCATGATGTTCTTGAATTGGGAATGGCCGGCCATGCAGGGATCTCTTGGATTCGTCCAGGGAATGCGGGGGTTGAAGCGCGGCCTTATAGGCCCTGAACCGGCCGAAATCAAAGATTTGCGACCCCGCAGGGTATGAGGGTACTGCCGTGCGGCGAAATATCAGGCAGTTGTTAACCATGATTTCATGCTCGGATGAGAGGATTTTCCGCAGATCTTCAACTTTTACGAGATGTCATGGCCTTCGGATTGTTCAAGAAGCAGCCGTCAGGACCGGTCGCACCTGCCGTCGAGCCCAAGGCCCAGGCGACCGCCACCCCGGCGGAGGTCGCTTCCGGTGACGGCGATTCGGCCAAGGCGATCCTCGAACTTCTGGAACTCGAGCTCGGCGCGATGATCCGCCAGCTCGAGCGCGCGGCCAATTCGGTCGCCGGCGGCGCCGAGGCGACGGCTGCGACACTCTCGACCATCCGCGAGCGCACCGATGCCCTGACGAGCCGTTCCAGCGCCGCCCAGAGCACGGCGACGACGTTCTCGCACGCCGCCGACAAATTCACGCAGTCGGCAGAGGGCATCGGCACGCAGGTGCGCGACGCCGGCAAGCTTGCCGACCAGGCCAGCGAGGCCGCGCGCGAAGCCGGCGCCAATGTCGACCGCCTGCGCGAGTCCTCCGCGGCGATCGGCAATGTCGTCAATCTGATCGCGCAGATCGCGCGGCAGACCACCCTGCTCGCGCTCAATTCCACCATCGAGGCCGCGCGCGCCGGCGAGGCCGGCCGCGGCTTCGCCGTGGTCGCGACCGAAGTGAAGGCGCTCGCGGTGCAGACGCAGAACGCCACCGAGGAGATCACCAAGAAGATCGAGGCGCTGCAGCGCGACGCCGCCGGATCGGTCGACGCCGTTCACCGCATCACGCAGGCGATCGAAGCGATCCGCCCGGTGTTCGCTCACGTCAACAACGCGGTCGCCGAGCAGAACGCGACGACAGGCGAAATAGCCGACAATGCGGCTTCCGCTTCCAGCTTCATCGCCGCCGTCGGCGACAGCGCCGGCGAGATCGACAGCGCGACCAAGCAAGCCGAGTCCCATGGCGAAAGCGTCGCCAGGGCCGGACGCAATGTCACCGCGTTTGCGCAGAAGCTGAAGGCGCGCTGCGCCGTGCTGCTGCGACTGGATGAAAAGCAGGGCGAACGCACCGAGCGCCGCAAGGACGAAAGGTTGCCTTGCAACCTCAAGATCGAGATTACGGTCCCGCGCGGAGCGATATCAGCGCCGGTCTATGAAATTTCGAGGGGAGGCATTCTGGTCGGCGAGACCGAGGCGGAAGCGCTGGCGCAGGGCCAGAGTTTTGACGCGACGCTGCAGGATGTCGGCGCCTGCCGCATTCGTATCGTCCAGCGGTCGAAAGCCGGCGCGCACGCGCAGTTCGAACGGCCGGACACCGCGTTGACTGAAAAGATCGAAGACAAGATGTGGTCGATCCAGGACGACAACACCGAGGCGGTGACCCGTGCGATGGAAGCCGCGGCCGCGTTGAAGAAGATTTTTGAAAACGGCATCGACTCCGGCGCGATCTCGATGGAGGACATGTTCGACACCAACTATGTCGAGATACAAGGCAGCAATCCGGTGCAATACCGCACCAAAATTCTCGACTGGGCCGATCGCGCGCTGCCGCCGTTCCAGGAAGCCTTCCTCGCCAAGGACAAGCGGATGGCGTTCTGCGCCATGATCGACATCAACGGCTACCTGCCGGTTCACAACAAGATCTATTCGCACCCGCAGCGGCCGGGCGACGTCACCTGGAACACCGCCAACAGCCGCAACCGCCGCATCTTCAACGATGCGGCCGGGCTCGCCGCCGGGCGCAACCAGCGCGCCTATCTGCTCCAGAGCTATGCGCGCGACATGGGCAACGGTAACACGGTGATGATGCGCGAGATCGACGTGCCGATCCGTGTCAAAGGCCGCCACTGGGGCGGGTTCCGCACCGCCTACAAGCTCTAGTGCGCTCTCAGGCAAGACTCCAAGGCGCGAATCGCGTTCTAGACTTGGAATGGAATGCGATCGCAGCAACGGGCCGCCTCGCCGGCTCTGACTGGAGAAAGCTCTGACATGTCCGTTGTGCAGCGTGCCGTCCTGGACACTCTATCCAACCAGACCCTGGCCGAACGACTGATCGACCAGCTTGCCGACCGTATCGGCGGACTCGGCGTGGAGCTTGCCGATATCGCCGGCAGCGTGCAGGAGGTCGCAAGCCGCGTCGCGAACCAGTCGGAGCGGTTCCACCATCTGCAGAACACCGCGGAGACGATGGTCTCGGCCAATCGCGGCATCGCCAACGCATCGCAGGCGGTGCAATCGACGACATCAGCGGCCGTCGTGGAGATCGTCCAATCGCGCAGCGCGGTGGATACGGCCGTCAACCACATCGCCGAACTCGTCGAAGCGGTCGGCCGCATCGAGGCCCGGCTCAGCGCCGTCGGCACGGCGCTGTCGCAGGTCGCAAAGGTTTCCGGCTCGATCGAGGCGATTGCCAAGCAAACCAACCTGCTGGCGCTCAACGCCACGATCGAGGCGGCGCGCGCCGGAAGCGCCGGCCGCGGCTTTGCCGTGGTGGCGAGTGAAGTGAAGAGCCTGGCGGAAGGGACACGCCAGGCCACGCAGCAGATTTCCGATACCATCCGCGATCTCGACGGCCAGATCGGCAGCCTGATCGGCGAGAGCAGCGACGCCTCGCTCCGCGCCAAGAGTGCCGGCGAAGGCGCACGGCAGATCAGCGGCATCATCGCACGGGTGCACCAGGGCATCGCGTCGGTAGGTCAGGAAATCGATGGCGTCGCGCGGGCTGCGACGTCCAATCTCGGCCATTGCGACACCGTCATCACCGAGCTCAGCGAACTCGCCAGGGGCGTCGAGCTCTCCTCGCGCGATCTCAAGCACGCGGACGAGCGGGTGGCAAAGCTGCTCGAGACCTCCGAAGGCCTGATCGCGTTGATTGCCGACAGCGGCGTCGAGACCTCGGACGCGCCGCTGATCCGCGTCGTCGTCGACACCGCAAAGCGCATCTCGTCCGAGTTCGAGGCCGCGATCGACCGCGGCGAGATCACGCTCGACCGGCTCATGGACGAGAAGTATCGGGAAATCCCCGGCACCGATCCCAAGCAGTATCTGACCCATTACGTCGACTTCACCGACCGCGTGCTGCCCGGGATTCAGGATCCGATCCAGAAATCCGATCCGCGCATCGTGTTCTGCGTCGCCTGGGCCAGGAGCGGCTATCTGCCGACCCACAATCCGAACTACCGCCTGCCGCAGGGACCTGATCCGGTCTGGAACAACGCCAACTGCCGCAACCGCCGCCTATTCAACGATCGCGCGGTAAAGAAGGTAGCGGCGAACACAAAGCCGTTTCTGTTGCAGACCTACCGCCGCGACATGGGCGGCGGCAACTTCGTGCTGATGAAAGACCTGTCGTCACCGATCTTCATCCGCGGCCGCCATTGGGGCGCCTTCCGGATGGGTTTTCGGCAGAACTAAACTCCAGCGGAAACCTCATCACGCCCAGAACGAGGGCACGGCCGGCTCGAGCCTGCCGCCGGCCCGCACCGGCGCAACGCGCAGCGCGAGGCCGCTTGAATCATCGGTTTCGACCGCGACACCGCTCAGCGTCGCAACGCCGCCCGCAGGTTCGAAGCGGCTGGAGGGAATGCCGCCCGTGAAGCGCCGCAGCGGCTCTTCCTTCTGCATGCCGATCACGGAATCATAATCTCCGGTCATGCCGGCATCGGTCATGTAGGCGGTGCCGCCGGAAAGAATCTGGTGGTCGGCGGTCGGCACGTGGGTGTGGGTGCCGACGACGAGGCTGGCGCGGCCATCGCAGAAATAGCCGATCGCCTGCTTCTCGCTGGTCGCCTCGCCGTGGAAATCGACCACGATCGCGTCTGCCGCCTCGCGCAGCGGGCAGGCATCGAGCTCCCGGTTGAGCACCGCGAAGGGATCGTCGAACGGCGTCATGAAGACGCGGCCGATGGCGTTGATGACGAGCGCGCGCTTGCCGTTCCTGGTCTCGACCAGCGCCGCGCCGCGGCCCGGCGTGCCCTTCGGATAGTTGGCAGGGCGGATCAGTTTTGGCGCACGCTCGATGAACACCAGCGCCTCGCGCTGATCCCAGGCGTGATTGCCGAGCGTGATCGCATCGGCGCCGGCGTCGAGCAGTTCCTGATAGATCGCCTCGGTGATGCCGAAACCGCCGGCGGAATTCTCGCCATTGACGACGACAAGATCGAGCGCCCAGTCCTTGATCATGCCGGGCAGATGTTCCGAGATCGCGGTGCGGCCGGCCCGGCCGACGACGTCACCGACAAAGAGAATTCGCAAAGTTCAACTCCGGAAATCGAACACTTTCTTTTCCGTTAGCACATAATCCAGTGCGACGTCGTGCGGCAGGGCTGGAACGGCTTTTATTTCCTGCACCGAGAATGCGGTGCCGACAGCGATGATCGCCTTCGCCTTGCGCAGATGCGCGAGTGTGAAGTCGTAATGACCGGCGCCGTAGCCGATGCGATGGCCGGCGCGGTCGAACGCCGCCAATGGCACCAGCATGATGTCAGGAATGAGTTCTTCCGCCGCGGGCGACGGCTCGGGTATGCCGAGCGGTCCCAGCATCAGGCGATCCTCGGGCGACCATGCGCGAAAGGCGAGTGACTTGCCGCGCGACAGCACCGCGGGAAGCGCGAGCCGTGCGCCCTGCCCGGCGAGCTTTTTCATCAGGGGTGCGGGATCGATCTCGCTGCGGATCGGCGAATAGCCCGACACGACGAGGCCCCGCTCGATCTTGAACGGCAAGCCGCGTTTCGCCATCGCTTCCGAGGCGGCAGCGCGCTGCTCGTCGCTCATGGCATCGCGTTTGGCCAGCGCGGCGGCGCGGAGGTCGGCTTTCGACAGGGTTGTGGTCATGCGATGAACGATCCGGATTCCGAGCCAATCGTAGCCCGGATGGAGCGCAGCGAAATCCGGGATCATCTCGCAACCAAGAAGCGCCTGTCCCGGATTGCGCTGCGCTCCATCCGGGCTACGCTGGGCACGCCGTATCAGACAGCGATGCTCCGAAAGCTTGGGGAAACAGACTTGCCGACAAGCCAAAGTGCGAGGCCGCGAACGCCGTTGAAGCACTCGATCCCGGAGTTCCCTACGAAAGTAGGTGGGCACCATATGTCCGGGTCCACGGACCCGGCCAGGGACAGTTCCCTAAAGGATCGATAAGGCCCCGGGGATATATGGCTCCTGACGCACGACGCAGCTTCGCAACGACAATGTAAGCGCTGCAGACCGAATCCGCCAGCGGTTACCGAGCGATCATCCGAAGCTCTAACTCACCCTAAGATTGCGTTCTATTTCACCTTCTCCTGAAGGGTCCTCCAGGGGGTGAAGCAACCCAGCACCCAATGCTGTCTCCTCACCCGATCGCGATGCCGGTGCCGATGGTGCGGTTGATGATCTGCGTGGTCTTCTCGATGCGGTCGGCGGCGGCGTTCAGCGCGTTGGCGACGGCGATCTGCGTTGCCTTGGCGCGATCGGCGGCGGCGACGCGGACGTTGCGCAGGGTTTCCAGTTCGCTCTCCAGCGCGCGGACGCGGGCGTTGGCGTCGAGCAGTTCGTCGCACACGGTGAGCGCGGCCATCACGGTGAGGCGCGCATCGCCGATCTCGCCGAACTTGCCGCGCAGCTCGCCGACCCGCGATTCCAGGCTCTCGGCGAGCTTCAGGAGCCGCACTTCCTGTCCTTCCTCGCAGGCCATGCGGTACTGCCGGCCGTTGATGGTGACGTTGATGTGGCTCATTCGTCCTCTCCGGCATCGAGCACCGCGCGGATGGTGCCGATCGCGACATCAAGTCTTTCGGCGATCTCGCGGTTGGTGCGCTCCAGCCGCCGCGTCTTCACCAGCGAGCCGTCGAGCTCGTCGGCGAGCCGCGAGCGATCGGCGCCGAGCGCCTGGATCCGGCTCGCCAGTTCGTTCTCGTCGCGGTCGGCATCGCGCCGTCGTTCGGCTGCCGCCTCGAGCGCATCGAGCGCCAGCATCAGGCGCCGCGTGGCGGCGTCGATGTCGACCTGGACCTGCTCGGCCGTGCCGGTCCCATTGGTGTAACGATCGCTCATGAGAGGCTGCGCGCACCTTCGCGATAGGCCCGCCGCGTGACAGCAAAATCTGCGGTTCGGCAAGCGGTTAGAGGACGAAATTTACGTGGCAAGCGAGCCGAGCGCAACGGCCGCGCGAAGCTATGCACTGCTAGATCGGGGTGGACCCACACCCCGATCCAGCAGTCAAGTGCGCATGCCCTTATCGGAAAACCGGTCCCCACTTTTCGCTGGCGCGGCCCTTCGGGTCCGAGGTCATGCGGTAAGCAACCTTTCGCCCCAAAAGCCCGTTTCCACGCCTTGGACTCGACGGGATTGAGGTGCTATCCAGCCCCGGCCTTCCCTTGATCCACGCCCGTATCGCGGCCCTTCGCCCGATACGTTACCCGCAACCAAGCACCTCATTTCAGGCGGATTTTCATCATGACGCAGGTCGATCATACCCGTATGGCCAATGCGATTCGCGGGCTTGCCATGGATGCCGTCGAAAAGGCGAAATCCGGCCATCCCGGCCTGCCGATGGGTGCCGCCGACATCGCGACCGTGCTGTTCACGCAGTTCCTCAAATACGATGCCGCAGCTCCGAACTGGGCGGACCGCGACCGCTTCGTGCTCTCCGCCGGCCACGGCTCGATGCTGCTCTACGCATTGTTGTACCTCACCGGCAACAAGGAGATGACGCTCGATCAGATCAGGAATTTCCGTCAGCTCGGCTCCAAGACGCCGGGCCATCCGGAGAACTTCGAAACCAGCGGCGTCGAGACCACGACCGGCCCGCTCGGCCAGGGCATCGCGACCGCGGTCGGCATGGCGCTGGCTGAAAAGATGCTGGCCGCCGAGTTCGGCAAGAAGGTGGTGGGACATCACACCTACGTGCTCGCTTCCGACGGCGACCTGATGGAGGGCGTCTCGCAGGAAGCGATCGCGATGGCCGGGCACTGGAAGCTCTCCAAGATGATCGTGCTGTACGACGACAACGGCATCTCGATCGACGGCCCGACCTCGATCGCCGATTCGGTCGACCAGGTGAAACGCTTCAAGTCCGCCGGGTGGGCGGCGGAATTGATCGACGGCCATGATCCGAAAGCGATCGCAGCGGCGATCAGCCGCGCGCAGAAATCCAGCAAGCCGACGCTGATCGCCTGCAAGACCACGATCGGCTACGGCGCGCCGACGCGTGCCGGCACGGCAAAGGCACATGGCGAGGCGCTCGGCGCCGACGAACTCAAGGGCGCCAAGGAAAAGCTCGGCATCTCGCTCGAGCCGTTCTCGGTGCCCGACGACGTGCTGAAGGCGTGGCGCGAAGCCGGCAGCCGCGGCGCTGCCGCGCGCGCGGAATGGGAAGGCGTGTTCGCCGAGCTCGGCCCGCGCAAGCGCGCCGAGTTCGAGCGGCGGATGCGGCACGAGCGGCCGGCTGCACTCGCGAAAGCGCTCCGCGCGCACAAGAAGGCGCTGCTGGAAACGCCGCAGAATCTCGCCACGCGGAAGTCCTCGGAATCCGCGATCGACGCGATCGCGGCCGCGATGCCGATGGAATTCCTCGCCGGCTCCGCCGACCTCACCGGCTCCAACAACAACAAGGCGAAATCGGCGACCGCGTTCTCGGCCAAGACGCCGAAGGGCCGCTTCATCCATTACGGCATCCGCGAGCACGGCATGGCGGCTGCGATGAACGGCATCTTCCTGCATGGCGGCTTCGCCCCGAACGGCGCGACCTTCCTGGTGTTCACCGACTACGCCCGCCCGGCGATGCGGCTCGCCGCGCTGATGGGCGCCGGCGTCGTCTATGTGATGACCCACGATTCGATCGGGCTCGGCGAGGACGGCCCCACACACCAGCCGGTCGAGCATCTCTCAGCGCTCCGCGCCATGCCCAACATGCGCGTGTTCCGGCCCTGCGACGCCGTCGAAGTGACGGAATGCTGGGAACTGGCGCTCAACCGTATCGACGGCCCGACAGTGTTGGCGCTGACCCGCCAGAACCTGCCGCAGCTCCGCACCACCGCGCCGAACGATAATCCTTGTGCGCATGGCGCCTATGAACTGGTCGCAGCCCAGGGTGACGCAAAAGTGTCGCTGTTCGCCTCGGGCTCCGAGGTCGAGATCGCGGTAGCCGCCCAGAAGCAGCTCGCAGAGCGCGGGATCGCGGCACGGGTGGTATCGGTCCCGTCGGTCGAACTTCTGCTGGCGCAGCCCGCGGACCGAAAGACAGCCATTATCGGTAATGCCCCGGTCAAGATCGCCATCGAGGCCGGCGTGCGCTGGGGCTGGGATGCCGTGATCGGCCAGGATGGTGAATTCGTGGGCATGCACGGATTCGGCGCCAGCGCGCCCGCCAAGGACCTTTTCAAGCACTTCGGAATTACCGCCGAGGCCGCCGTTAACGCTGCCCTGAAGCGTTTGGCCTGACGGTTGAGATTGCGGGGAAAAAGGTCTACCTAGGCTCCCATCTTGACCGTTTCCGCCCGGCAGAACCGGGCGTTCCGCCGTCAGCCCCTCGTGGAACGATTCCGCGGGGATGGCACCAGCTATTAAGGGAGAAGCAGCATGGCAATCCGCGTTGGGATTAACGGATTTGGTCGCATCGGCCGCAATATCTTGCGAGCCATCGCCGAATCCGGCCGCAAGGATATCGAGGTGGTCGGCATCAACGATCTCGGCCCGGTCGAGACCAACGCCCATCTGCTGCGCTTCGACTCCGTGCATGGCCGCTTCCCCGGCACCGTGACCGTCGACGGCGACATGCTCAGCCTCGGCAATGGCAAGATCAAGGTTTGCGCCGAGCGCGATCCTTCCAAGCTGCCGTGGAAGGCGCTCGGCGTCGACATCGCGCTGGAGTGCACCGGCATCTTCACCGCCAAGGACAAGGCCTCCGCGCATCTGACCGCCGGCGCCAAGCGCGTGCTGGTTTCGGCGCCCGCCGACAATGCCGACGCCACCATCGTCTACGGCGTCAACCACGACACCCTGACCAAGGATCACCTGGTCGTCTCCAACGGCTCCTGCACCACTAACTGCCTGGCGCCGGTCGCCAAGGTGCTGAACGACACGGTCGGCATCGAGACCGGCTTCATGACCACGATCCACGCCTATACCGGCGACCAGCCGACGCTCGACACCCTGCACAAGGACCTCTACCGCGGCCGCGCCGCGGCGATGTCGATGATCCCGACCTCGACGGGTGCGGCCAAGGCGATCGGCCTCGTGCTGCCGGAGCTGAAGGGCAAGCTCGACGGCGTCGCGATCCGCGTGCCGACGCCGAACGTCTCGGTGGTCGACCTCAAGATCGTCGCCAAGCGCGCAACCGACGCCAAGGAGATCAACGCGGCGATGAAGCGCGCCTCCGAGCAGCAGCTCAAGGGCATCCTCGGCTATACCTCGGCGCCGAACGTCTCGATCGACTTCAACCACGATCCGCACTCCTCGACGTTCCACGAGGACCAGACCAAGGTGCAGAACGGCACGCTGGTGCGCGTGATGTCCTGGTACGACAATGAATGGGGTTTCTCCAACCGCATGGCCGACACCGCCGTCGCGATGGGCAAGCTGCTGTAAATTCTAATCTCGTGTCTCGGACGCGCCGCGGCACGAAGTGACGCGGTGCAGAGCCGGGACCCATTTCAGCGCAGGTCCTGGTTCAGCACAGCGGCACTTCGCGCCGCAGTGCGCCCGGGACAAGAGAGTGACAATGTCCAAAACCTTCCGCACCCTCGATGACGTCGACGTGAAGGGCAAGCGCGTGCTGCTGCGCGTCGACCTCAATGTGCCCATGGAAAACGGCCGCGTCACCGACGCGACAAGGCTCGAGCGCGTCGCGCCGACCATCACCGAGATTTCCGGCAAGGGCGGCAAGGTTGTCCTGCTCGCCCATTTCGGCCGCCCGAAAGGACGCGACGCCAAGGACTCGCTCAAGCCGGTCACTGAGGCGCTGTCGAAGGTGATCAAGAAGCCGGTCGCGTTCGCCGACGACTGCGTCGGCGAGGCCGCTGCCAAGGCCGTCGCCGCGATGAAGGACGGCGACATCCTCTGCCTGGAGAACACCCGCTTCCACAAGGAAGAAGAAAAGAACGATCCGACGTTCGTCGCCGAGCTGGCAAAGCTCGGCGACATCTGGGTCAACGACGCCTTCTCGGCCGCGCACCGCGCGCATGCTTCCACCGAAGGCCTCGGCCACAAGCTGCCCGCCTATGCCGGCCGCACCATGCAGGCCGAGCTCGACGCGCTTTCCAGGGCACTGGAAGCGCCGACCAAGCCCGTGATCGCGATCATCGGCGGCGCCAAGGTGTCGACCAAGATCGACCTGCTCGAAAACCTCGTCAGCAAGGTCGATGCGCTGGTAATCGGCGGCGGCATGGCCAATACGTTCCTGCACGCGCAGGGCGTCAATGTCGGCAAGTCGCTGGCGGAGAAGGATCTCGCCGCCACTGCGCTGCGCATCATGGAAAAGGCCGAGGCTGCGAACTGCGCCATCATCCTGCCGGTCGATGCGGTCGTCGCCTATCATTTCGCGGCCAACTCGCCCTCGCACGCCTACGGGCTCGATGCGATCCCGGCCGAGGGCATGATCCTCGACGTCGGCCCGCAATCGACCGCGCGGATCCACGCCGCGATCGACGATGCGGCGACTTTGGTTTGGAACGGCCCGCTCGGCGCATTCGAGATGACGCCGTTCGATCGCGGCACGATGATTGCGGCGAAGCATGCGGCTGAGCGCACCAAGGCGAAGAAGCTGATCTCGGTCGCCGGCGGCGGCGACACCGTCGCGGCGCTGAACCAGGCCGGTGTCGCCGACGAGTTTTCCTATGTTTCGACGGCCGGCGGCGCCTTCCTCGAATGGATGGAAGGGAAGCCGCTGCCCGGCGTGGAAGTTCTCAAGTCACGATAGACCAAGATTTTAATGGGGCGCCAGAGGCGCGGCAAATACAGGAGAATTTGAATGGCTCGCATTACCTTGCGTCAACTGCTCGATCATGCGGCAGAGCACGATTACGGGGTGCCGGCGTTCAACATCAACAACATGGAGCAGGCGCTCTCCATCATGGAGGCCGCCTCCGCGGTCGACGCGCCCGTCATCATCCAGGCCTCGCGCGGCGCGCGTTCCTACGCCAATGACGTCATGCTCAAGCACATGATGGACGCCGTCACCGAAATCTATCCGCAGATCCCGGTCTGCGTTCACCTCGATCACGGCAACGAGCCCGCCACCTGCATGACCGCAATCCAGGCCGGCTTCACCTCGGTCATGATGGACGGCTCGCTGAAGGCCGACGGCAAGACCCCCGGCGACTGGGACTACAATGTCGGCGTCACCAAGACGGTCACCGACATGGCGCATCTCGGCGGCATCTCGGTGGAAGGCGAACTCGGCGTGCTCGGCTCGCTCGAGACCGGCATGGGCGACAAGGAAGACGGCCACGGCGCCGAAGGCAAGCTGTCGCACGACCAGTTGCTCACCAACCCCGATGAAGCCGTGAAATTCGTCAAGGAGACAAAAGTCGACGCGCTCGCGATCGCGATGGGCACCTCGCACGGCGCCTACAAGTTCACCCGCAAGCCCGACGGCAACATCCTCGCCATGAACGTGATCGAGGAGATCCATCGCAAGCTGCCGAACACGCACCTGGTGATGCACGGCTCGTCCTCGGTGCCGCAGGAGCTGCAGGAGATCATCAACGCCAATGGCGGCAAGATGAAGCCGACCTGGGGCGTGCCGGTCGCGGAAATCCAGCGCGGCATCAAGAACGGCGTGCGCAAGATCAACATCGACACCGACAACCGCATGGCGATGACCGGCCAGATCCGGAAAGTCCTGAAGGACAACCCGGAAGAGTTCGACCCGCGCAAGTACCTGAAGCCGGCGATGGAAGCGATGGCCAAGCTGTGCAAGCAGCGGCTGCAGGAATTCAACACCGCCGGCCAGGCCAGCAAGCTCAAGAAGGTGCTGACCACGGCCGAAATGGCCAAGCGGTATGCCAAGGGTGAGCTCGACCCGCGTACGGCCTGAGCCGCCCGCGCGCCTCGCAAACACCCGAGGTGCGACGAACGATTTCTAGGCATTTGCCCGAGAACCGCCTATTTTGGTTTGCAAGGGCATGATGTTTCCGGAGAACGTTCCCATGAATCTTGCTGACCTCAACAAGGTTGCCCTCGCCCTGGTCACCCCAGGCAAGGGCATTCTCGCCGCCGACGAATCCTCGGGCACGATCAAGAAGCGTTTCGACGCGATCAAGGTCGAATCGACCGAGGAGAACCGCCGCGACTATCGCGAGATGCTGTTCCGCTCCACCGAGGCGATGAGCAGGTATGTCTCGGGGGTGATCCTCTACGACGAGACGATCTGGCAGAACGCGAAGGACGGCACGCCGCTGGTCAAGCTGATCGAGCAGGCAGGCGCGATCCCCGGCATCAAGGTCGACGAGGGGACGCAGGCGCTGCCGCAGTGTCCGGGTGAACTCGTCACCGTGGGCCTCGACAAGCTCGCCGAGCGGCTGAAGAAATATTACGAGCGCGGTGCGCGCTTCGCCAAATGGCGCGCGGTGATCGATATCGGCAGCGGCACTGGCGGCCGGGGCATCCCCACCATGACCGCGATCAGCGTCAACGCGCATGCGCTGGCGCGCTATGCGGCGCTGTGCCAGGCGGCGCAGATCGTGCCGATCGTCGAGCCGGAAGTGCTGATGGACGGCGATCACGATATCGACCGCTGCTACGACGTCACGCAGCGCGTGCTGAACAAGACGTTCCAGGAACTGCGGGTGCAGCGCGTCGAGCTCGAAGGCATGGTGCTGAAGCCGAACATGGCCATTTCAGGCAAGAAGTGCGCGAAGCAGGCGTCCGTTGCCGAAGTCGCTGACAAGACCGTGCGGATGCTGAAGGCTTGCGTCCCCGCGGCCGTGCCGGGCATCGCCTTCCTTTCCGGCGGACAATCCGACGAGGAAGCCACCGCGCATCTGGATGCCATGAACAGGATCGGCGGCCTGCCCTGGAAGCTCACCTTCTCCTACGGCCGCGCGCTGCAGGCGGCGCCGCAGAAGGCGTGGTCCGGCAAGGCCGAGAACCTCGCCGCGGGCCAGCGCGCGTTCACGCACCGTGCGAAAATGAATGCGCTGGCCAGCAAGGGCGAGTGGGACACCGGCCTGGAAAAGAAGGTCGCCTAGATTTGTCCAGCAAACCCGCTCCGCCGCGCCCGGCGCCGCGCCTCTATCTCGCGACGCCTGAGGTGGACGATCCGTCGCAGCTTGTGAGCCAGCTTCCCGAATTGCTGGCGGCGGCCGACGTCGCGGCGGTGCTGGTGCGGCTGAAGCCCACCGACCAGCGCACCATGATCACGCGCGCCAAAGCGCTGGCGCCGCCGATCCAGAATGCCGGCGCGGCGCTGCTGCTCGACGGCCATGCCGAACTGGTGGCTCGCGCCGGCGCCGACGGCGCGCATCTGACCGGCCTCGCCGCGCTGGAGGATGCCTGGCCAACGCTGAAGCCGGACCGCATCGCCGGCGTCGGCGGCCTTGCCACGCGGCATGATTCAATGGCTGCGGGTGAAGCCGGTGCGGACTATGTGCTGTTCGGCGAGCCGGACGCCAAGGGCCAGCGCCCCTCGACGGAGGCGATCGCCGAACGCCTGCAATGGTGGGATGAATTGTTCGAACCGCCTTGCGTCGGCTTTGCCGCCTCGCGCGAGGAAGCCTTTGAATTCGCCGCCGCCGGCGCCGACTTCGTGCTTGCAGGCGATTTCATCTGGGCCGATCCGCGCGGCGCCAGGGCGGCGCTGATCGATGCCGCCCAGGCCATCCAGCAAGCGCACGACGCCGCGCTTGAAAAAGCCAAGGTTGGCAAAGACACGGCTGGCAAAGACACGGCTGGCACAGATACAGCCGGACACGGATAACGCCGGATATGAAGCTGCTGCGTCCCATATCGCTGCTTGCGGGTCTCCTGCTGACGATGGCCGGCGCCACCGCGCAGGTGTCGCCGACGCCGCCGGCCGAGCAGCCACTGGCCAGTCCGCCGCTCGCAAAAAAGGAGGCGCCCAAAGCGAAGGCTGCTCCAAAGGCGGCGCCGAAGGAAACCAGGCAGCCCGCCGCGACGCCGTCACCGGCGACGACGCTCAAGCCTGCACTGACGACGAAGCCGGCTGCAACGCCGACGCCCTCCCCTTCGCCGACCACCGCCTTCGACGACCCGAACGCCGATCTCGTCTACGGCGCCTATCAGCGCGGCATGTACAAGACGGCGTTCGATCTCGCGATCACCCGCGCGCAATATAACGGCGACGCCAAGGCGATGACGATGCTGGGCGAGCTCTATGCCAACGGGCTCGGCGTCAAGCGCGACTATGCGAAGGCCGCCGACTGGTATCAGCGCGCCGCCGACGCCGGCGACCGCGAGGCCATGTTCGCACTGGCCATGATGCGGCTGTCCGGTCGCGGCGGAAACACCAATCGCGACCAGGCGGTCAAGCTGCTGGCCTCCTCCGCCAAGCTCGGCAACGCCAAGGCGGCCTACAATCTGTCGCTGCTCTATCTCGACGGCAATACGCTGCCGCAGGACGTCCGGCGCGCCGCCGAACTGCTGCGGCAGGCCGCCGACGCCGGCAATCCGGAAGCGCAATACGCGCTGGCGACCTTCTACAAGGAAGGCACCGGCGTGCCGAAGGACCTCGAAAGGGCGGTGCGGCTGCTGCAGGCGGCGTCGCTGGCCGACAATGTCGACGCCGAGGTCGAATATGCCATCGCGCTGTTCAACGGCACAGGCACGCCGAGGAATCAGCCCGCGGCGATCGCGCTGCTGCGCAAGGCAGCGCGGCAGAACTCGCCGATCGCGCAGAACCGCCTTGCCCGTGTGCTGGTGACCGGCCTCGGCGTGCCGGTCGACAAGATCGAGGGACTGAAGTGGCACCTCGTCGCCAAAACCGCCGGCAAGGGCGACCCCGAGCTGGACGAGCGGCTTTCGGAGCTCAGCGCCGCCGACCGTGCCAAGGTCGAGGAAGCGGCGCGGAAATGGACCAGCACCGACAAGAAATGACGCCTTGACGGCGGCACGTCTGCAGGGCACCCAGTCCCCGATCACTGACGGCATCGGGCCGTTTTCCCTCTCACTTCACACAAGCCGGCATCATGCTCCACTCCGCCCTTATCAACGTCATGGTGAAAGCCGCGCGCCGCGCCGGCCGCAGCCTCAAGCGCGACCTCGGCGAGATCGAGCACCTGCAGGTGTCGCTGAAGGGGCCGGCGAACTTCGTCACCAAGGCCGACAAGCGCGCCGAGGAAATGCTCTACGAGGACCTCGCCAAGGCGCGGCCGGGCTACGGCTTCATCGGCGAGGAAGGCGGCGCGCGCGAGGGCGCCGACAAGACCCACACCTGGATCGTCGATCCCTTGGACGGCACCACCAACTTCCTGCACGGCATTCCGCAGTTCGCGATCTCGATCGGCCTGCGGCGCGACGACACCGTCATCGCCGGCGTGATCTACAACCCCGCCAATGACGAGTTGTACATCGCCGAGCGCGGCAAGGGAGCGTTCCTCAACGACCAGCGCCTGCGCGTCGCCGGCCGCCGCCGGCTCGATGAATGCGTCGTCGCCTGCGGCCTGCCGCATATCGGCCGCGGCGATCACCAACTCGCGCTGAAGGAAATGGCCGCGCTGCAGAACAAGGTCGCCGGCTTCCGCCGCTTCGGCGCCGCCTCACTCGACCTCGCCTTCGTCGCCGCCGGCCGCATCGACGGCTACTGGGAACGCAACCTGCAGCCCTGGGATATCGCGGCAGGCCAGATCATGGTGCGCGAGGCCGGCGGTACGATTTCGGATATCGGCGGCAAGGACGACGCGCTGAACACCGGCCACGTGGTGTGCGGCAATGAGTTCGTGCACGGCGAATTGGTGCGGATATTGAAGCCGCTGGGGTAGTGGCATGGCCTGCCGGAAAGCATCCGGGGCACAGGTTCAGTCATCCGACTTGATTTCAGTAAGTGAGTAGCTCGTGCTGCGGCCGCCTCCTTCATCTCTCGCAAGAATACCGTGTGCGACGAGTTCATTGATATCGCGCAGCGCAGTATCCGCCGAACACTTCTCGATTTTGGCCCATTTCGACGAAGTCAACTTTCCCTCGAACCCGTCGAGTAAGCGATTAAGGATGTCGCGCTGACGGTCGTTAAGAGATGTCGCCGCGTTTACACGCCAGAACTCTGCTTTGCGGAATACACTCGACAAGACCGTTTCGGCGCCATCGAATGCACGATCCAGGCACGCCAAGAACCATTCAAGCCACCGAGTGATATCGAGGTCGCCTTTTTGCGTCGCCTCAAGCATGTCGTAGTAAGCACTCCGCTCCAGTTGAATCTGCGCCGACATGCTGTAAAAGCGCTGCGGGCTATCTTCCGATCGCGCAAGCGACATGTCGGCGATAGCGCGTGCTATGCGACCGTTGCCATCGTCAAATGGATGGATGGTAACGAACCAAAGGTGCGCGAGCGCGGCCTTGATAACGGGATCAGGCTTGGCCTCGAAATTGAACCAGGTCAGGAAACCCTGCATTTCGTTGTCGAGTCGATCGGCAATCGGCGCTTCGTAGTGAATCTTCTCGCGACCATGCGCGCCGGAAACGACACGCATCGATCCCGATTCCTCGTCGCGCCACTGAGCGACTTTGATTTTACCGAGGCCACTGCGTCCTGTCGGAAACAGCGCGCCATGCCAACTGAAAAGTCGTGCGGCACTGAGAGGCTGGTCAAACCTTTGGGTAGCATCGAGCATCATCTCCACGATGCCTTCGACATTGCGATCGGCCGGGGGCAACGCCCCGACGTCAATCCCCAGACGCCGGGCGATCGAGGATCGCACTCGATCCCTGTCGAGAAGTTCGCCTTCGATCTCACTGGACTTGAGAACGTCCTCAGTGAGAGTTTTGAGGACGGCTTCTTCGCGCAGGGGAAGGCCAAGCGCCTGCATGCGACCGATCAACCGTCCTTGCCTGTGCCGGACGGCGCTCAGTTGATTGGCAAGCGCCCCTTGATCCCAGCGAAACTGGGGCCAATCTGATCGTTCATGAATATACGCCGGCATTCACCGCGCTCCTTGCGGTGATTATGAGGCTTATTCACCGCACCCGCAAGGTTAATATCCGCATACTTAGCGGTGAATAGGGCCAACTCCAGATCTGGCAAAATTTCCCGTTAGCCATCGGGGTCAGGATTTGGCCGCCGCCGGCGGCCCATGCGGCTCACTCACCGCCGCCTTCTCTTCCACCTTCTCCCGATCCCCCGCCAGCACGCGCTGCACGGTGACGAAGAACACCGGCACCATCAGAAGCGCCAGGATCACCACCGCAATCATGCCGCCCATCACGCTGGTGCCGAGCGCCTGCTGGCTGGCGCCGCCGGCGCCGTGGGCGATTGCCATCGGCAGCACGCCGCAGACGAAGGCGAGGCCGGTCATCAGGATCGGACGAAAGCGCAACGAGCAGGCCTCGATCGTCGCATCGAGCAAGGGCTTGCCCTGCGCGCGCAGATCCTTGGCGAACTCGATGATCAGGATGGCGTCCTTGGCGGCAAGGCCGATGATGGTGATCAGGCCGACGGTGAAATAGACGTCGTTCGGCAAGCCCCGCATGGTAGCTGCGATCACCGCGCCGCAGATGCCGAGCGGCACCGTCAGCAGCACCGCGAGCGGAATGGTCCAACTCTCGTAGAGCGCGGCGAGCAGCAGGAACACCACCAGCACCGAGAGGCCGAGCAGGAACGGCGCCTGCGAGCCCGACAGCTTTTCCTGCAGCGATTGCCCGGTCCATTCATAGCCGAAGCCGCGCGGCAGCCTGTTGGCGAGCCGCTCCATCTCCTTGATGGCGTCGCCCGAGGTGAAGCCGGGTTTTGCCTCGCCCGAGATGCGCACGGCGGGATAATAGTTGAAGCCCGCGATCTGCGTCGGCCCCTTCTGCCACTGCACCGTCGCGAAGGCGGAGAACGGCACCAGTTGGCCGCGGCTGTTCTTGACGTTGTAGTTCAGGATGTCGTCCGCGTTCATGCGGCTGGTGCGGTCGGCCTGCACGATGACGCGCTGCATCCGCCCGCGGTTCGGGAAGTCGTTGATGTAGTTCGAGCCGAGATTGGTCGAGATGGTCTGGTTGATGTCCTCGAAGGTGACGCCGAAGGCGCCCGCCTTCTCGCGGTCGATCAGGAGATTGACCTGTGGCGCCGGCGGCAGGCCTTCGACATAGACCTTCTGCAGCACCGGGCTGGCATTGGCCTCGGCGATCAGCCGGTCGGAGGCGGCGATCAGCGCCGGATAGCCCTTCTGGCCGCGGTCCTGCAGGCGGAACGAGAAGCCCGATGAATTGCCGAGATTGTCGATCGGCGGCGGCTGCAGCGCCGAGATCCTGGCGTCGCGGATCGACGACAGATCGCGGTTGATGTCGGCAACGATGGCGGCAGCCGAATCCTTCGGCCCGCGCTCCGACCAGTCCTTCAGCGTGATGAAGGCCTGCGCGGTGTTCATGCCCTGGCCGAGGAAGCTGAAGCCGGTAAGGAACGTCACTTCCTCGACGCCCGCCCGATTGAGCAGATATTTCTCCACCGCCTCGACCGCGGCCTCGGTGCGGGCATAGGAGGAATCGGATGGCGTCTGCACGTCGGTCGTGATGAAGCCCTGGTCGTCGACCGGAAGGAAGCCGCCGGGCAGGCGGACGAAGACGTAAGCCAGGCCAATCAGCAGCACGGCATAGATCAGCATCAAGCGCCCGGTGCGCTTCAGCGAGCCCTTGACGGTGCGCGTATAGCCGCCGCGGCCGCGCTCGAGCACGCGGTTGAACCAGCCGAACACGCCAGTGCTGGCGTGGCTGTGGCCAGCCTTGACCGGCTTCAGCAGCGTCGCGCACAGCGCCGGCGTCAGCGACAGCGCCATCAAGGCGGAGAACGCGATGGCGGACACCATGGTGACCGAGAACTGACGGTAGATGATGCCGACCGATCCCGGGAAGAACGCCATCGGCACGAACACCGCCATCAGCACCAGCGTGATGCCGATGATGGCGCTGGTGATCTGCGACATCGCCTTGCGCGTCGCTTCCTTCGGCGGCAGGCCCTCTTCGGCCATGATGCGCTCGACGTTCTCGACCACGACGATGGCGTCGTCGACCAGGATGCCGACCGCCAGCACCATGCCGAACATGGTCAGCATGTTGATGGAATAGCCGGCCGCCATCAGCGTCGCGCAGGTGCCGAGCAGCGCCACCGGCACCACGATGGTCGGAATGATCGTGTAGCGGATGTTCTGCAGGAACAGAAACATCACGATGAACACCAGCGCCACCGCTTCGACCAGCGTCATCAGCACCTTGTTGATGGATGCCTTGACGACGGGCGTGATGTTGTAGGGGATTTCGTAGGTGATATTGGCCGGAAAGAACTTCGACAGTTCCTTCATCTTGGCTTCGACGGCGCTGGCGGTGGCGAGCGCGTTGCCGGTCGGCGAGAGCAGCACCGAAAGGCCCGCGGTCGGCTTGCCGTTCAGCCGTGTGTTGAACTGGTAGCTGAGGCCGCCGATCTCGATGCGCGCGACGTCGCGCAGCCGCACGGTGGAACCGTCAGCGTTGGCGCGCAGCGTGATCGCGCCGAATTCCTCCGGCGAGGAGAGCTGGCCCTTGACCAGCACCAGCGCGGAAATCTTCTGCTCCGGCGTGCTCGGCTCGGCGCCGACGCTGCCCGAGGCGACCTGGGCGTTCTGCGCCGAGATCGCCTTGTTGACGTCGTCGGCGGTGAGGCCGTAGCCGACGAGCTTGGCCGGATCGATCCAGATCCGCAGCGAACGTTCGGTCGAATACAGCGTGGCGCGGCCGACGCCCGGAATACGCCTGACCTCGCCGAGCACGTTGCGGATCATGAAATCGCCGAGGCCGATTTCGTCGAGCGAACCATCGGTCGAGTTCAGCGTGATGATCTGCAGCACGGCGGAGGAAGCTTCCTCGACCAGGATGCCCTGCTGGATCACGGCGCGCGGCAGCCGCGCCTCAACGCGCTTGAGGCGGTTCTGCACTTCCACCGATGCCGCACCGGTATCGGTGCCGGGCACGAAATTGGCGGTGATTTCGACCTGCCCGAGCGAGTCGGAGGTCGATTCGAAATTGAGGATGCCGGAGGCGCCGTTGAGTTCCTCCTCGATCAGCCGGGTGACGCTGTTGTAGAGGTTTTCAGGCGACGCGCCGGGATAGCTGGTCGAGATCGAGATCGAGGGCGGCGCGATGATCGGATACTGCGCGACCGCGAGCAACGGGATCGAGATCGCGCCGATCAGGCAGATGAAAAGCGCGACCACCCAGGCGAAGATCGGCCTATCGATGAAGAAACCAGGCATCGGTCAGGCTCAGCGCGACGTGTGCGCCGCCAGTGAATCCGATACCGAACCAACCGAGGCATCCGCATCGATCCACGACGTCGCCTTGACCTTGTCGCCGGGCACGAATTTCTGGAACCCGTCGACCACAACGCGGTCGCCGTCCTTCAGGCCATCGCTGATCAGCCACACGCCATCCTGCGCGGCGCCCGTGCGGACCGGCTGTGTCGCGATTCGACCGTCGTCCTTGACGACGAAGACCTCGCTGCCGCCGCCGGCGTCGCGCTGGATCGCCTGCTGCGGCACGGCGATGGCGTCCGAATCGATGCCCTGCTCGATCAGCACGCGGACATACATGCCCGGCAGCAATTCGCGGTTCGGATTCGGGAACTGGCCGCGCAGCGTGACCTGTCCGGTATAGGCGTCGACCTTGGCTTCCGAGAACAGCAGCTTACCGGAGATCGGGAAGACCGTGCCGTCGTCGAGCACGAGACGGACCTTTGCCGTATCCGGCGCGATCCGGTCGAGATCGCCGCTGTCGAACGCACGGCGCAGCTTCTGCATCTCCGAGACCGATTGGGTGAAATCGGCATAGATCGGGTCGAGTTGCTGGATGGTGGCGAGACTGGTGGTATCGTTCTGCACCACCAGCGCGCCTTCGCTGACCAGTGCGGCGCCGACCACGCCGCTGATCGGCGCGCGGATCGTCGCATAATCGAGATTGAGTCTGGCGCGCGCGACTTCGGCCTTGCGGCTCCCGACCTCGGCCTCGGCCTGGCGCTGGGCCGCGATGGCCTTTTCGTTCTCGGCTTCCGGCGCCGCGCGCTGGCTGGTCAGTGTCGCAATGCGCCGCGCATGCTGGGTGGCGAGATCGAGCGCCGCCTCCGCCTTGTCCAGCGCAGCCTCGCTTGCCTGCAATTCCACCTCGAACGGCTTGGGATCGATCCGGTACAGGGGATCGCCGGCCTTCACCTCGGTGCCCTGCTGGAACAGGCGCTCGACGACAATGCCCGATACCCGCGCGCGGACTTCCGAAACACGGGTCGGCGCGATGCGTCCGGGCAACTCACGCACGAGGGCGCGAGCCTGCGTGCGGACAGTATAGGTTCCGACCTCAGGCTCGGGCGGCTTGGCCGCCGCGGTCGCCGCGTGCGGTTCGTTGCAGCCGGCCAAAAGAGGCGCCATCGCAGCCAACATCAGAACGATGCATGCCGATTGCGTTCGAAGTCCTGACATTGGAAGTATTGCCCCAGTTCAGATTGGAAGCGCGAATTGAAGATTCGCGACGTTGCCGTCGGAGATATAGAGAACTCACGGTTGATACGGAGAGGATAAGGGTAGCCTGCTGCAACGCAATAGTCGGCGCGGCGGCCCAATGTCACACGACGCTACCGCGCTGATATCCCGTGCATTTCAGCGGACTCACTCGATTGTGAGACGGTTCCATTGCAGCTTTCGCGCGGGAACCGAAAGACCGTCGCTCGAGAACATGTCGTTTGCCTGCACGCAGTTGCAGTTGATGCGTGTTGCCGCAGCCGCCGGCATGATTCGGTTAATCCCCACCTAACCCGCGATTCGGACGCGTGGCCCGGATAGGCGAAATGCAATCACTCGCCGTCACCGCCGTCGCCGAAACGGTCCCGCGCGGTGCGCCGACCATGGTGCCAGTGCAGCGCCGCTGCCTCTCGATCGACAACAGGTCAGCCTGTTGCCGGATCAGCATGATGGCCCGGCATTAACCATTACGTCGGGTCGGCGATCCATTCGACAAGTCAGACGGGGCGTCATGAAAAATCCCGGTTGGACATCGAACAGTTCCCAAATACGTTGACGTCAAGGCCGGGTTTCGGGAAGAGGTTGCGTGTGGTTTGCCCGAAATGGCGGCTTGCCCGCTTTTTTCTCCGGCCCGCTGTGCCATATTGGCCGCCAGCGCGGTCTTTCGTGAACGGTGACACCCGCAAATGCCCCCCGGCCCCTCCTCCCGCTCCGATATGGAGATCGAACTGAGCAAACTGTCATCGCCCCGGATCTTCCTGGTGCGGATGCTGGTGTTCCTGGTGCTCTGCGCGCTGATCATGGTCGTGCTGTACAAGCAGATCGTGCTCGCGTTCTTTGCCAATCCCGGCCTTAATGCGCTGATCGGCGGGGTGCTGCTGATCGGCATCATCCTGTCGTTCCGGCAGGTGATCCGGCTCTATCCGGAAGTGGCCTGGGTCAACAATTTCCGCATCGCCGATCCCGGACTGGCGGTCGACCGGCGCCCGAAACTGCTAGCGCCGATGGCGGCGATCCTCGGCGGCGAGCGCTCGGGACGAATGACGATCTCGCAGCAAACCATGCGGCACCTGCTGGATTCGATCGCGACGCGCCTGGACGAGGCCCGTGACATCTCCCGTTACATGACCGGCCTGCTGGTCTTCCTGGGCCTGCTCGGCACGTTCTGGGGCCTGATCGAGACCGTCGGTTCCGTCGGCAAGGTGATCGAAGGCCTGAAGGTCGGCGGCGACGCAGGCTCCGTGTTCGATACCCTGAAGGAGGGATTGGCCGCGCCGCTCGGCGGCATGGGCATTTCGTTCTCGTCCTCGCTATTCGGCCTTGCCGGCTCGCTGGTCCTCGGCTTCCTCGACCTGCAGTCGAGCCAGGCGCAGAACCGCTTTTATACCGACCTCGAGGACTGGCTCGCTTCCACCGTGCGCGAATATGGCGACGGGTCCGGCGTCACCGGCGAACTGCAGCATGCGATGGAGCGAATTCGCGCCGTGGTCGAGGAAAGCGGCGGCAGCCGCAATACCACGGCGGCGATGGCCAACCTCGCCGAAGCGATCCAGGGCCTCGTCGCCCATATGCGCACCGAACAGCAGATGATCCGCGAATGGGCCGACGGCCAGGGCGAGCAGAACCGCGAGATCAAGAAGCTTCTGGAACGGATCGCCAAGCAGCCCGAAAAGAGCTGAGGGAATGGTCGTGTCCCGGACGCGGTGCGGTGTGCAACGCCGCTCCGCAGAGCCGGGACCCAATGCGTGACAGGTCCCGGCTCTGCGTCGCATCACTTCGTGCTGCGTCGCGTCCGGGACAAGATACTGGCAAGATACTGGAGAGAATAGATGGCCCTCGCCCGTGCCCGCCGCAGCGAATCAGGATTGAACTACTGGCCGGGTTTCGTCGACGCGCTGTCGACGCTGGTGCTCTCGATCGTGTTCCTGCTGTCGGTGTTCCTGGTGGTGCAGTTCTTCCTGTCGCAGGAAGTCACCGGCAAGGACAAGGCGCTGGAACAGCTCAACGCCAAGATCGCGCAGCTCAACGACCTGTTGTCGCTGGAAAAGCTCGGCAAGCTCGCGCTCGACGACCAGATCGCGCAACTGCGCGCCGGCCTTGCCGCGGCGGAAGGCGAGCGCGACCGCGTCAAGGGACTTTACGAAGGGCTGTCGGGCGCCGGCGACGCCCAGGGCCGCGCCAGCGAACTCAGCAAGGCGCTCGAATCCGAAAAGGGCGTCTCTTCGCGCGCGCTCGCCCAGATCGAGGTGCTGAACCAGCAGATCAGCGCGCTGCGCCGCCAGCTCGCGGCGCTCGAGGAGGCGCTGGAAGCCTCCGAGAAGCGCGACAAGGAATCGCAGGGTCGAATCGCCGATCTCGGCCAGCGCCTCAACGTCGCGCTGGCGCAGCGCGTACAGGAACTGTCGCGCTATCGCTCGGAATTCTTCGGCCGCCTGCGCGCCATTCTCGGCAACCGCCCCGATGTCCGCATCGTTGGCGACCGCTTCGTGTTCCAGTCCGAAGTGTTCTTCGACAGCGGCCAGGCGCTGCTGCTCCCCGAGGGCCGCACCGAACTCGACAAGCTCGCCACCGCGCTGATCGATCTCGACAAGCAGATTCCGGCCGAGATCGCCTGGGTGCTGCGGGTCGACGGCCACACCGACATGCGCCCGATCAATTCGCCGCTGTTCAAGTCGAACTGGGAATTGTCGTCGGCGCGCGCCATCTCGGTGGTGCAATATCTGATCTTCCTCGGCGTTCCCGCCCAGCGGCTGGTCGCCGCCGGCTTTGCCGAATTCCAGCCGCTCGATCCGGCTCCCAACGAAGACGCCTACAAGCGCAACCGCCGCATCGAACTGAAGCTGACGGAACGGTAGTCTTCGGAGGCGAGTTTCTACGTGGTGAGGACGTAAATCCGAATTCGGCGAGGCCGGTGACAGCGCGGGCGTGATGTCCGTCACGACCTTGGCGCACCGCATCCTTTACCGACGTCGACGATTGGTACCTCACCTGCGGAGACGATCCGATGACGCGGACCGAATTTGCCATGGGGTCGGCGACGTTCCTTGTGGTAGCTGTCGCCGGCTTCCTGTCGACAGCCTATGTCGATCGCCAGTTTGCGGCCGAGCACCCCGCTTCGCAATCCGCCTGTGTCGACGCGGGCGGCATCTGGAAGAACTGGCTGTGGCCCAACGTGCCAACGCTCTCGCCGAAATGCCGCGAGGATCGCTAGCTAGCAGCGTGGTTACACGCCGCGGATCAAGACCCCCGCCGTCAACACGACATAGGCGAGCGCCAGCACGTCGAAGACATGCGCTGGCGTGACGATCGGCATCGACACATGCGCGTAGCGAACCAGCAGCGCGCACACCGCCAGGACGAACGAAACCACGAAGATGGCGACCGAGGGAGGCGTCAGGGCAAAACCACCGCGGCGGAAGGGCATAACCGTCTCCTGTTGAGCTGACCTTTCAGAATCATGGTCAGGCAACAACAAGGGGGCGCTCCGGGTTCCCGCCTACACGCCCTCAAATTGCAGCCGCGCCAATCGCGCGTAGAGCCCGTTTGCTGCAACCAGCTGCGCATGCGTGCCCTGCTCGACGATGCGGCCCTGGTCCATCACCATGATGCGGTCGCAGGACAGCACGGTTGCGAGGCGATGGGCGATCACCAGCGTGGTGCGGTGGCGCATCAGCTCTTCCAGCGCGGTCTGCACCAGCGTCTCGCTTTCGGCATCGAGCGCGGAGGTGGCCTCGTCGAGCAGCAGCAGCGGCGTATCGCGCAGGATGGCGCGCGCGATCGCGATGCGCTGGCGCTGGCCGCCGGACAGCGTCACGCCGCGCTCGCCAAGCTGCGTCTCGAAGCCGCCGGGCAGCCGGCGCAGGAATTCGGAGGCATGCGCCAGATCGGCGGCACGCTCGACTTCCGCATCCGTCGCATCCGGCCGGCCGAAGCGGATGTTTTCGCGCGCACTCGCCGCAAACACCACGGAGTCCTGCGGCACCAGCGCGATCCGCGACCGCACGTCGACCGGATCGGCCGACTTGATCGGCACGCCGTCGAGCGAAATCGTGCCGCGCGCGGGATCGTAGAAGCGCAGCAATAGATGGAACAGCGTGCTCTTGCCGGCGCCCGAGGGCCCAACGATCGCGACCTTTTCGCCGGCCTTGATCGAGAGCGAGACGTTGTCGACCGCGAGCACGTCCGGCCGCGCCGGATAGGCGAAGCTGACCTTTTCAAAACCGACATCGCCACGCGCCGGCTGCGGCAGCGCGACCGGCTGCGCCGGCGCCGTGATCTGCGACTTAACGCGCAGGATTTCGAACAGCCGCTCGGCTGCGCCTGACGCGGCGGAGACTTCACCCCAGACCTCGCTGAGCTGGCCGAGACCGGTAGCCGCGAACGCCGCGTACAGCACGAACTGGCCAAGCCGGCCCGGCGTGATCTGACCGGTCAGCACGTCGTGCGAGCCGACCCAGAGGATGGCGACGACGCTGGAGAACACGATGAAGATGATGATCAGCGTCAGCACGGCGCGCGCCCGCGTCGAGCTGCGCGCCGCATCATAGGCCTGCTCGACCTCGCCGCCGAAACGCGACGTCGCCAATCGCTCGCTGGTATAGGCCTGCACCGTCCTGATCGCGCCGATCAGTTCGGACGCGTAGGCACTGGCGTCCGCCAGCGTATCCTGCGCATTGCGCGACAGCCGCCGTACCCAGCGCCCAAAGGCGACCAGCGGAATCACGATCACGGGGATCGCGAGCAGCACGAAGCCGGACAGTTTCGGGCTGGTGATCACCATCATCGCGGTGGCGCCGATGAACAGCATCATGTTGCGCAGCGCGATCGATACCGAGGCGCCGACCGCTGATTTGATCTGGGTGGTGTCGGCGGTCAGCCGCGACACCAGTTCGCCCGAGCGCGCGGAATCGAAGAAGGCCGGCGACAGCGAGATCAGGTGCGCGAACACGTCGCGCCTGAGGTCGGCGACGATGCGCTCGCCGATCGTCATGACGAGGTAGTAGCGCGAGGCGCTGGCGGCGGCGAGCACCGCGACGACCGCGATCATGACGCTGAAATAGCTGTTGATCAGGGCGATGCCTTCGGGACTGAAGCCGAAATCGATCATGCGGCGGACCGCGATCGGCACCACCAGCGTGGTGATCGCCGCGACCGTCAGCGAGATGAAGGCGAGCACGGCGCGGCCGCGGTAGCGGGCGACATAGGGCGCCAGCGCCAATAGCGGCCGCAGCCTCGCCCGTGTCTTTTCCGGCGACTGCGTCAGCTGTTCTTCGATAAACGCCTCTTCCTCGAGCAAGGCGTCGCGCGGCGGCGTGCCGCGGGGGGCTTCAATCTGTTCCACTGCGCTCATGAAATCCGACCGGTGTTTCCGCCCTCAGATAGGCCTCCGTACCCCCCTCTGGCAAATCCGGGAGACTCCCAATCAGGGCATATACGTAGCTTGTTTTGGCGGGCGGCTTACGTTATAGAGCCGGCAAATCCCGTATACCCCGACATTTGAGACGGGCGCCGGCGCGCCGAAGGATATGCCATGAAAGCCGAAATTCATCCGAATTATCATATGATTACGGTCGTGATGACCGACGGGACCGAGTACCAGACCCGCTCCACCTGGGGCAAGGAAGGCGACAAGCTGAACCTCGATATCGACCCCAAGTCGCACCCGGCCTGGACCGGCGGCTCGCAGCAGCTCCTCGACCGCGGCGGCCGCGTGTCGCGCTTCCAGAAGAAGTTTTCGGGCTTCCTCAAGAAGGACTGAGGGGTCTCGGACCGCTCTCCTCCTGCCCAGAAATGCGAAACGCCCCGGTCAACCGGGGCGTTTTTGTTTTGGCTCTCGCCTGTCCCATCGCAAAGACGGTGGAGAGAGTTTCCGAAGCTTACTGCTCGAACGCCGCCTTGAGGCGGTTGAGCTGCGGCACCAGCGGATTGCCGATCGGCGCGCGTTCGGCGACGGGGGCGTGGATCGTGGTGTCGAGCCGGCGGACTTTCGACTGCAGGCTCATCGAGCGCGCGATCAGATCCTGCAATTGCTGCGGCAGTTTTTCGATCATGTCCTCGGCGCCGGGATCGGCAGCCGTCAGCTTGACCTTGGTCTTTTCGCGGTTAGCCTGGGTCAGCGTCATCTCGCCTTCCTTGACCGCGCGATGCAGCAGCAGCCAGGACGCGAGCTGCATCAGGCGGGTGGTGAGACGCATGCTTTCGGTTGCGTAAGTAAGGCTGACCGAACGTTCGAGCGCCTTGGCCTCGGTGCGGCCTTCGCCGTCCAGATAGGCGGCGGTTTCCTCGACCAGGTCCATCCCTTCACGGAACAGGGTTCCGAATGCTGCTGAATTGGTGAGCCGCTCGCTGAACATAACGAGCGCGGATTCGCTTTGCGAACGGTCCGCCATGGTTAACGCCCTCACGCCACTATTTGCCCCACCGGCTGTGAACTCACCGGCTTATGATGAACAAATCATTGCTCGGGGAACGTCGCGAGTCCAGCGACAACCAAATTTATGGTTTCCAGCGAGTGGGGGCACAAAATAGCCGTGCTCAGCACAAAAAAGAGCCGCCGTTTCCGGCGGCTTTTGAAGTTGATAACAGGGAGGCGTCAAACAGAGTGGACAGGAGCCACTCGGTGTCCAAACAAGGACAATGACAGTCATAATCGAGAAAGCTTAATCCTTCGTAAACGAGCGGATTTCTTCAGGCTTTGTTTGCCATGTCGGCCATTGGCCGAGATTGATTCGCATTTCAAATGAAGCCGCGAACAGCCCATCCCTGTAGAGGGAAAGTAGGCCAGCGGCCCTGCCATAACATGGGGCCTCGGCTTGCGAGCACCTGCGTTCGCGACGACGACACGGCAATTGCTCGCGTCTACGACTTGAAGAAGCTGTTCGCCGCATCTTTTGACGCTCGCTTCTTCGTGATCGCCTCCTGCAACCGCGCGACTTCGGAATTCAGCAGCGCGATGCGCTCGGTCAATTCCTCGACCGATAGCAGCGACAGGTCCTGGCCGATCTCGTGGGTGATTTTCTTCCGCGGCTTGTCGTCGTCCTCGATTGCCATGCGTTTCTCCTTGCGCCGAGCGGACCCGGAGCGGTTGCCAGCCGGAGCCGGGCTGGCTAATCAGGGGCCGCCTGCAATAAAATTCCCAGCCTTTCGCAAGGACAAATCATGGAAAAGCTGCCCGCGCAAATGACCGTCGTCGGTATCAGCAAGCCCGGCGGCCCCGAGGTGTTGCTGCCGGAAACCCGCAGCGTGCCGAAGCCCGGTCCGGGCGAAATCCTGGTCAAGGTGATGGCGGCCGGCGTCAACCGTCCTGATGTCGCGCAGCGCTCCGGCGCCTACCCGCCGCCGCCTGGTGCCAGCGACCTGCCCGGCCTCGAAATCGCCGGCGAAGTGGTCGCGCTCGGCGAAGGCGCCACCAAGCACAAGCTCGGCGACAAGGTGATGTCGCTGGTGGCAGGCGGCGGCTACGCTCAATATTGCATTGCGCAAGACGCGCAGGCGATGCCGGTGCCGCCGTCGCTCTCGATCCAGGAAGCCGGCGCGATCCCGGAAACGCTGATGACGGTCTGGCACAATATGTTCGAACGTGGCGCGCTGAAGGCAGGCGAAACCCTGCTGATCCACGGCGGCTCGTCCGGCATCGGAACCATGGCGATCCAGCTTGCGAAAGCGTTCGGCGCTAAAGTTATCGTGACCGTCGGCTCGCAGGACAAGATCGACGCCTGCCTGAAACTCGGCGCCGACCGCGCCATCAACTACAAGAACGAGGACTTCGTCGCCGTGGTCAAGGCGGAGACCAACAATGCGGGCGCCAACCTGATCCTCGACATGGTTGCCGGCGACTATGTCGATCGCAATTACGACGCCGCCGCGGTCGACGGCCGTATCGTGCAGATCGCGACCCTCAACGGACCCAAGGTCAGCGTCAACATTGCCAAGGTGATGGTGAAGCGGCTGACCCATACCGGTTCCACACTGCGCCCCCGTACTAATGCGGATAAGGCCGCGATGGTCGCCGCAATCGAAGCCAAGGTGATGCCGCTATTGCGCGAAGGACGCGTAAAACCGCTGATGGACAGTTCGTTCCCACTGGAAAAAGCCGCCGACGCACACCGACGCATGGAGACCTCAGCACATATTGGCAAAATTGTGTTGGCGGTTTAATGATCCACGGCGGAGCAGAGGCGGAAACCCTTTGATTTACTTCGCTTTCATGTCATTTATCGCGGAAACGCCGGCCTGTTCGCCAGGCCGGAAGGATCGTTGGTCGCGGAGTACTGACATTGCGTCTGATCAGGTGCCTTGCGCTATTCGCGCTGGGCTTCATGATTGTTGCGGCCGCGCCAGCGGCACACGCGATTGACGCGGTCAGCGTCCGCGGTGACGCGCCTGCGATCGACCTCACAGCCGTCCTCGACCATCAGCGCAGCGAGACCGATCGCATCCAGGTTTCAACGGCCCCCGGCACCGACGGCATTGTCCGCCGCATCGAGGTCCGCGCCCGTGAAGGCGGCCAGAACTGGGTGGTGTTCGCGCTGGCCAACAACACCGACGACCAGCTCGACCGCCTGATCGTCGCTCCGCACTACCGCATCGTGTCGTCGGGCCTGCTGTGGCCCGACCTCGGCCTGTCGCGTATCGCAACGATCACGCCATCGACCGGTGACCGCCCCGAGCGCCAGGAAAGCGCGACCGCCGACATCTTCCGCATCACGCTCGACCCCGGCGCCGTCGTCACCTTCGTCGCGGAACTGCGCACCGATAAATTGCCGCAGCTCTATCTGTGGGAACCCGACGCCTACAAGGACAAGGTCAACTCGTTCACGCTCTACCAGGGCATCGTGATCGGCATCTCCGGACTCTTGGCCCTCGTGCTCACCATTCTGTTCGTGGTCAAGGGCAGCATCATGTTCCCGGCCGCCGCCGCGCTGGCCTGGGCGGTGCTGGTCTATATCGGCGTCGACTTCGGCTTCTGGGGCAAGGTGCTCGACATGTCGAACAACGCCGAGCGCGTCTGGCGCGCGGCGGGCGAAGCGATCCTCGCCGCGACGCTGCTGGTGTTCCTGTTCGCCTATCTCAATCTCAGCCGCTGGCATGTGCGATATTCCCACATCACGGTCGGCTGGCTCGCCTTTCTCGGCTCGCTGGTGGCGCTGGCGCTGTTCGATCCAGCGGTTGCCTCGGGCATCGCGCGCATCTCGCTGGTGCTGATCGCCTTCGCCGGCTTTGCGCTGATCGTCTATCTCTCGACCCACGGCTTCGACCGCGCGGTGCTGCTGATCCCGACCTGGTTCCTGCTGGTGGTCTGGGTGATCGCGGCCGGCATGACGGTTGGGGGAAGCGTCACCAACGACATCGTCGGCCCGGCGCTGCTCGGCGGCCTCGTGCTGATCGTGATGCTGATCGGATTTACTGTCATGCAGCATGCCTTCGCCGGCGGCGGCGCCACCACCGGCATCGTTTCCGACGTCGAGCGCCGCGCGCTGGCGCTGACCGGCTCGGGCGATCTGATCTGGGACTGGGACGTCTCCGCCGACAAGGTGTTCACGAGTCCGGAGACCGAAAGCCTGCTCGGCCTGAAGCGTGGCACGCTGGAAGGTCCCGCCGCCAAATGGCTCGAGGTGCTGCACCCGCTCGACCAGGATCGCTTCCGCGCCGCGCTCGACAGCGTGCTCGACCAGCGCCGCGGCCGCCTGATGCAGGATTTCCGCCTCCGCACGCCGGACGGCCATTTCATGTGGTTCGCGCTGAAGGCGCGCCCGGTGGTCGGCTCCGACGGCGAGGTCTCGCGCGTCGTCGGCACGCTCACCGACGTCACCGAGTTCAAGAACGCCGAAGAGCGCATGCTGCACGACTCCGTGCATGACAACCTCACCGGCCTGCCGAACCGCAAATTGTTCATGGACCGCCTCGGCGCGGTGGCCAATTTCACCAAGGCGATGCCGAACCTGCGGCCGACGCTGATGGTGATCGATCTCGACCGCTTCAAGCAGGTCAACGATTCCGTCGGCATCGCGGTCGGCGACTCCATCCTGCTGACGCTGGCGCGGCGGCTGACGCGCATCCTCAAACCGCAGGACACGCTGGCGCGGCTCGCCGGCGACCAGTTCGGCCTGATCCTGTTGTCGGAGCAGGACCCGGCGCGCATCACCAATTTCGCCGAGACGATCCGCAAGACGATCCGCGCGCCGATCGCTTTCAACGACCGCGAGATATTCCTGACCGCCTCGATCGGGCTCGCGCTCTCCGATCCGCAGACGCAATTGTCCGAGGAGATCATCAAGGACGCCGAGCTTGCGATGTATCACTCCAAGCGCATCGGCGGCGACCGCATCGACGTCTACAAGCCGGCGATGCGCGCGCGCAAGACCGACCGCCTGACGCTGGAAAGCGAGCTGCGCCGCGCCATCGAACGGCAGGAAATCACCATTCTCTACCAGCCGATCGTGCGGCTGGAAGACCGCTCGATCGCCGGTTTCGAGGCGCTGGCGCGCTGGGACCACCCCAAGCTCGGCCGGATGTCGCCGTCGGAATTCATCTCGATCGCCGAGGAGATCGGCCTGATCGTCGATCTCGGCATGTTCGTGCTCGACCAGACCGCGCGGCAGCTTTCGGTCTGGCAGCGCGCGATGCGCTCGCGCGAGCCGATCTTCGCTTCCGTCAACGTCTCCTCGCGGCAATTGCTGCGGCACGACCTGATCCACGACATCCGCACCGTGCTGTCGCGCTCGTCGGTCGCCCGCGGCACGCTGAAGCTGGAACTGACGGAATCGCTGGTGATGGAGAATCCCGAGCACGCCGCGCAGATGCTGACGCGCATCCGCGAGCTCGGCACCGGGCTGTCGCTCGACGATTTCGGCACCGGCCACTCCTCGCTGGCCTATCTGCAGCGCTTCCCGTTCGACACCATCAAGATCGACCAGTCCTTCGTGCGCACCACCAGCCGCGGCACCCGCCCGGTGATCCTGAAATCGATCATCGCGCTGGCCCACGATCTCGGCATGGACGTGGTGGCGGAAGGCGCGGAGACGGATTCGGACGCGGTCGAGCTCTATCAGCTCGGCTGCGAATACGCGCAGGGCTTCGCCTTCGGCGAGCCGATGGACGCCGACGCGGCGATGCGGCTGCTGACGGAAGAGCGGCTGGAAGCGGCGAGCTGATCGTTTCGCCACCGAAAAATGCATCACATCATGATACGCGTTATTTGAACGCAGCGACTTCCCTGCAAGACCTTCGTTCTCCTCCAGGCAATCGTCTCGAGGCCTTGAAGGGTGACCGGGCAGGACAACACTCCATTCGCGTAAACAATCAGTTCCGCATCTGCTTCGTCTGGACCAAGGACGGACCGAAAGACGTCGAATTCACCGATTACCACTAATCATACCCAGACTTGAAAACAGGCCCAGACTCGGAGAGTCGCACATGACAAAGAAGCTGGCACCGATGCACCCCGGAGAAGTTCTCCGGGAGGAATTCCTGAAACCGCTCGGGCTCTCGCCAGGCGCGCTGGCGAAGGCGTGCGGCGTGCCTCGCACCAGGATCGAGCGCCTTGCGAGCGAGACCACCAACATCACGGCTGATACGGCTCTCAGGCTGTCCAAAGCGCTGAATACGTCAACCCTGCTCTGGCTAAACCTGCAGAATGCCTATGACGTGCAAACAGCCGAGCGGGAACTCGGCAAGCAACTCGACAAGATCAAGCCCGTGGTCGCTGATGCTGCGTGAAGCGACAGCGCTCACAGGCCTGCCCACAGATCCGAAATCAAGATCACCCTTGCCCGTTTTTCGGCACGAGGCCCCGTGCCTCAACTATCGCACTACCCTCACCGCCGCGCCGGCATCCGCTTGAACTTCACGCTCTGCCCATCCGCCTGGCGCGTGGCGATGTAGCCTCCGTCGAGGCAGGCCTCGCGCTGCGGCATCTTTTCCTGCGGGCTGCGCAGGCTGTCCCACCACGAGGCACGATGCGCCGCACGCGGCAGCGCGGCGTCGATGATCTCCTCGATCTCCTCGAAGCTCAGCACGAATTCCGCGCGCGTCTGCGCCTTTAGATAGTCCCGTAGCGGGTCATAAGCGTTCACGCGTGTCCTCGATGGCAATCTGCACAAAACCGTCGGTGCCGGCAACCGATCGTTAACTCTCTATCATAACGCGGCCGCTGCTTAAGGCGGCAACAATTTATCAAGCGCATACCGGATGGCTTGGAGCGCATGATGCTATTCGGACGGCAAAGCGACGTGGCCGGAAGGGGCTGGTTCAGGACAGATTCCGGCCGCCGGCCCTGGCGCTTGTCCGCGAAGCTGTTGATCGCATCCTCGATCGCGACCGTGATCGGATTCTCCGCGATCTGCATCAGCGTGATGCTCGACATGCGCCGCGGCGAGGAAGAACTCGCGCGCCAGACGCTGGAAAACCTCGCAACCGGAATCGATTCCGAAATCGCCCGGAACATCGAGCTCTACGACCTGTCCCTGCGCAACGTCGCCAGCAATCTCGTGATGCCGGAGATCAACAAGGTCAGCAAGGAGATCCGCCATCTGATCTTGTTCGATCATGCCGCGACCGCCAAGCACTTCGGCGCTATCCAGGTGTTCGATGCCAAGGGCAGGTTGACCATCGATGCGGCAAGCCTCGACCCGGCGCCGGAGGATCGCAGCGACGAGGAGTACTTCCAGGTTCATCGCGCCAGTCGCGACGTCGGCCTTTACATGAGCCGCCCGATGCTGCGCCGGGGCGCCTATTCCATCGTGTTCAGCCGCCGCGTCACCGGCACCGACGGCGGCTTCCTTGGCGTTGTCGTGGGTTCGATCCGCTTCAGCTATTTTCATGATCTATTCGGCCGGCTGACCCTCGATCCCGGCGACACCATCACCGTCCTGCGCCGCGACCGAACCATCATCATGCGGACGCCGTTCGACCTCGACATCATCGGAAAAAGCCTGGCGGAGCGACGGAACTGGAGCGCCGACAATCTGAAGCAAGGCTCGGCCTATTCCGGCGTCGGGCCGGTCGATCAGACCGCGCGGCTCTATGTCAGAAGCGGCAGCACGAACCTGTTCTTTGTCGTGGTCGGCAAGCCGGTCGCAACCATCCTGAAGCTCTGGCACCGGGAAGTGCTGCGGATCGGAGCGATCATGCTGGTGCTGATCGTGTTCGTGGTCGGCACCACGCTGTTCCTGGCGCGCGAGATCGGCCGCCGCGCCAAGGCCGAGGACAGGCTGGAAGAGCTGGCGACCACGGATTCGCTCACCGGGCTGAAGAACCGGCGCAAGTTCGACCTCGAAATCGACGCGGAATGGCGGCGTGCGGCCCGCAACAAGACGCCGGTCGCGCTGCTGATGATCGATGCCGATCATTTCAAGGCCTACAACGACACCTACGGCCATCAGGCCGGCGACCAGATCCTGGTCGGCATCGCGATCTGCATTTCAGATACGGTGCGGCGGGCCGGCGATTGTCCTGCGCGCTTTGGCGGCGAGGAGTTTGCCGTCCTGTTGCCGGGCCTGTCGGCGATCGAAGCCGTCACGGTTGCCGAGACCATCCGCCTGAAGGTCGAGCAATGGGCAGAAGACCCCGGCGTAACCACCATCAGCACAGGCGTGGCAAGCATTACGCCTGCCGGGTCGCTGGATTGGTCAGACCTCATCGAAGCCGCCGACAAGGCGCTCTACGCCGCCAAGGCCAATGGCCGCAACCAGTCCGTCGTCGCCGCGATCCCGCAGCTCGCGCTGGTGGCTTAGAAGCGTTTCACTTCTTCTCCAGATACTTCTTCATCTCCGCGCGCAGGCCCTCGCGCAGTTCGTCGCGGGCCATGCCGTAGGCGATGTTGGCGCGCAGGAAGCCGGATTTCGAACCGCAATCGTGCCGCTCGCCCTCGAACTCGACGCCATAGAATTTCTGCGTCCCGGCGAGCGTCTTCATCGCGTCGGTGAGCTGGATCTCGTTGCCCGCGCCGCGCTCCTGCTTCTCGAGGATCTTGAAGATTTCCGGCTGCAGGATGTAGCGCCCGGTGATCGAGAGGTTTGACGGCGCCGTGCCCTTCGGCGGCTTCTCGACCATGCCGTCGACCTCGAACATGTTGCCGGCGAGGCGCTTGCCGACGCCACAGATGCCGTATTGATGGGTGAGATCGTCCGGCACCGCCTCGACCGCGAGCAGGTTGGATTTTTCGCCGAGCTTGGAGGCGGCCTCGATCATCTGCTTCAGGCAGCCCGGATTGTTCAGCACCAGCTCATCCGGCAGCACGACCGCGAACGGCTCGTCGCCGACGATGTCGCGCGCGCACCAGACAGCGTGGCCGAGACCGAGCGGCGCCTGCTGGCGGGTGAAGCTCATGGCGCCGGCTTCGGGCTGGTCGCGCGCCAGGATGTCCTGCTCGGCCTTCTTGCCGCGCTGGGCCAGCGTGGTGTCGAGCTCGAACATGCGGTCGAAATGATCCTCGATCACGCCCTTGTTGCGGCCGGTGACGAAGACGAAATGCTCGATCCCGGCTTCCTTGGCCTCGTCGACCACATATTGAATCAAGGGCTTGTCGACGATGGTCAGCATTTCCTTCGGCATCGCCTTGGTGGCGGGAAGGACACGGGTGCCGAGCCCGGCGACCGGAAAAACGGCTTTGCGGATCTTCATGGGATATCGGGAGCCTTTACGGGGACCTTGGAAAATGAGGAAAGCGCTTTGAAAGCACGTTGATAGCCGGTTTGCAGCCCTGAACAAAGGCGGATGTATGGTGACCGTTCACATCCCCTTGCGCGCGGACGGTGCGACAACAAAATGCCCAGTGTTAAGCTATTGGAAACCGTGGCCGGCCTTAGAACCGGAGCGGGAAACGACGGACGGACACTGCATGGGCCTGGCTGAACGAGCGATGAGCAATCGGGTCGGCGTGATCTTGATCGCGGCCGCGCTGCTGTGTTCCCTTGACGCAGCCTCCCCCCACCCGGCCAACGCCCAATCGCCCGGCAGCGACGGGATTTCAAACTTTTTGGGCAATATCTTCTCAGGCCCCAAATCCAGCCCCGCGCTGCAGGCCGCGCCGAGCCCGAACGGCGCGCCACCGCCCTGGAGCGGCGAGGACGGCGCCTCCGGCCATCCCCTGATGACCGCCAGCGCGATCCGGCAGGCGGCGGACAACTTTCAGAATTGCGTCGCCTCGATGTGGCCTGATGCCGCACGGCGCAACATCAGCCAGGAAAATTTCCAGCGCTTCACCGCGGGCCTGGCGCCTGACTTGCGCATCATGGACCTGATGGATTCGCAGCCCGAATTCACCAAGGCGATCTGGGACTATCTCGACATCCTCGTGAACGACAACCGCCTCGCCAAGGGGCGCGAGGTCCTCGCAAAGTACAAGCCGCAATTCGATGCGGTGGAGAAGGCCTACGGCGTCGACCGCTACATCATCGCGTCGATCTGGGGCATCGAATCCAACTACTCGACGCAGATCGGCGACCGCAGCGTGGTGAATTCGACAGCGACACTGGCCTGCATCGGCCGCCGCCAGGCCTATTTCAAGGACGAATTCCTCACCGCGCTCGAAATCCTCAACCGCGGCGATCTGCGTATCGAGCAGATGCGCGGTTCCTGGGCCGGCGCGTTCGGCCCGACGCAGTTCATGCCGACCGCCTTCAAGCGCTACGCGGTCGACGGCGACGGCGACGGCCGCCGCGACGTCGTCGACAACGCTGCCGACCTGATCGCCTCCACCGCCAACAACCTGAAGAAGGACGGCTGGCAGGCCGGCCGGAGCTGGGGCTACGAGGTGGTGCTGCCGCAGGGCTTCAATTTCATGCTCGCGGACAAATCCAGGGCGATGACGATTGCGCAGTGGAAGGCCCAGGGCCTGACCCGGGCCGACGGCAAACCTTTCCCTGATACGACCGAGAAGGCCTATCTGCTGGCGCCGGCCGGCATGCAGGGGCCAGGCTTCCTGATGCTGCAGAATTTCCGGGTGATCATGAAATACAACCCGGCGGAGGCCTATGCGTTGGCGATCGGCCATTTTGCCGACCGCCTGCGTGGCGGCCCGCCCTTCGTGCAACCCTGGCCGCGGCAGGAACGGGTGCTGTCGCGAGCCGAGCGGCTTGAACTGCAACAGCTCCTCGCCCAGCGCGGCTTCTACAAGGGCACCCCGGACGGCCAGTTCGGGGGCCAGACCAGGGAGGCGCTCCGCAGCTTCCAGGCCTCGATCGGAGCCCCGGCGGACGGATTTGCCTCGGCGGATGTGCTGGAGCGGCTCAGGGGCCGCTAGGGCCCGATTGGCGTCCCCTCGGGGCCGGCCCGACGCATCATCCGTCACACGATTGTATTAATTAGCTCACACAAATCTTGATTGAAGGGGAGTAATAGTGTCGCACGCGGCGCGCCTCTAGACTCTCTTTTTCAATTTGCCGAGACCAAGAGCGCAGCGCATCCCCGCGGAAATCGATCGGGAGATTGCCATGGCCAAAGTTATTGAAGCCCGCGCTTTTTGTAACAATGAAGTGGCCTATCTGGCCTGGAAGACCGACGGCAAGATCAAGGACTGCCTCGGCTTCATGATCACCCGCATCGATCTCGACACCGGCGAACGGCGGTTGCTGCCGGCATGGGTTGCCTTCGACACCCAGTCCAACCCGGATTGGGAAGAACAGGACACCAGTGTCTGGCCGATCCAGAAATTCTCCTGGCGCGATCTCACCCTGCGGCGCAGCCGCAACAAGCTGCAGATTCGCGCACCGTTCCGCGCCAAATACGAGATCGTTCCGGTCGGCCCAAAAGCGCCGGGCCGGGTGGCGGTGCCGCTCTCGCCAACCGCGCAACCCGGTAAATACAAGGGCGAGCCGATTCCGATGTTCGTCTGCGGTGAGGCCGGCGAGACCAATGAATTCAACGTGTCGAACAATTTCGGCGACGTCTCAGCGTTCTTCAACAACGGAATCCTGTCGACGCAGAACCTGCGCAAGCAGCTCGAGACTCCGGACGGCAAGGCGCCGACCAAGCCGCAGATCGACGCCCACATCAAAAAGCCCGGCGATCCGATCCGGACCTTCCTCGCCGGCGACGTGCTGCCGGCGCTCAAAACCATGTTTGCGCGCGCCGAACAGGAAGACGGAACGCTGCACCTTGCCTTGTATGAACTCGAGGATGTCGAACTGGTCGACCTGCTGGTCCAGAACCAGGCGCGGCTGCATCTCATTCTCTCGACCGCCGGCAGCAATACGGTGGCAGCCGGCAACGCGAAACCGGCCAGCATGGCCGCCGCGGCGAAGACCATGGTGAAGAGATCGGGAGTGGTCGGCAAGGCCAAGAAGGCCAAGAAGAAGAAATCGATCGCAACGAAGGCCAAGAAGTCAGCGAAGAAGGTAAGTGCGGCGAAGAAATCGGTCGCGGCGGAGAAAGCCGCCAAGAAAGCTCCCAAGAAAGCGGTGAAGAAGGTCGCAAAGGGCGACGCCAAGCCCAAGAAGGTCACCGTCTGGGACACGACAAACGCCGCAGCGCGAGCCAAGCTCGCGGCCCTGATGGGCAACCGGCTTCAGAACCGGATGTTCAACAACTCGGCCCATATCGGGCACAACAAGTTCGCGGTCCTGCTCGACAAGAACGACAAGCCGATCGTCGTTTGGTCTGGAAGCACGAACTGGACCAAGACCGGCCTGTGCGCCCAGTCCAACAATGCGATCATCATCGAATCCGATGCCGTCGCGAAAGCTTACTTCGACTACTGGAACAGGCTGCACGCCGACAAACTGCCGATCCCCGAACCGCTCAGCGCGCCGCTCACCTCGGACCAGGGCCCCGTCCTGCGCAAGGCCGACGCGACACCGAATTCGATGACGATTGATAAGGGAAAGACAAAAGTCGATCTCTGGTATTCCCCGAATACGCCGAAGACGGGAACGCCGAAGACCCGCACCGTGCCGCCCGATCTGCAGTTCGTGTTCTCGCTGATGAAGCAGGCCAAGGACGCGATTTTCTTCCTGGTGTTCAACCCGGGGCGAACCGACGCCGAAGCCGAAGACGTCAACACCGTCGTATCCGCCGGCATCGATTTCGGCCGGCTCGATCCGAAACTTACCGTGTTCGGCGCGATCAGCGACCCGACCGCGCTGCCTGGATTTGTCGCACCGCCCAAGGACGAGCCGCACGACAAGAATGCGCCGAAGATTCCGCCGGCAGCGATCTTCAGCCCGGTGGGTGTTCCCAACGTGCTGATGATCCGCGCCGCGGCGATCAGGGATCTGATCGGCGATTTCCAGCGCGAACTGCTCAGCGCCGGCCACGCCATCATCCATGACAAGATCGTCGTCATCGATCCGATGTCGGAGACCGACTGCGTCGTCATCACCGGGAGCCACAATCTGGGGTTCAAGGCCTCCTACGCCAATGACGAGAATATGCTGGTGTTGCGCGGCAACCGGGCCCTGGCGCTCGCCTATACGACCCACGTGCTCGACATCTACGACCACTATAAATTCAGAGCGGTGCTGGAACAGCAGACCCGCGACGCCATGCTCAAGGGCAAACCAGCCCCGACGCGGCCGACCGGCAAGGGTTTCCTGCAGACCACCGACGCATGGCAGGACCCGTACATTTCCGGCGAAAAGGGCAAGGAACTGGCCTATTTCCTGCGATAAGGCGGCCGGTGGGCCGGTTTGGTGGCATCGCTAACCCCGAAATCAACAATTGGGGCGGCGCCCTTGACGGCGGAGCCCCGTCCCCTGTTCATGGCTATGAAATCTGCCCGCTTGCGGCCCGATTCCGCTATTATATTTGACGCCTCACGTTCCATTTTGCGACCGAGCCGGATGCGAAAGCCAAAATCCTTCTTGCGCGTGTTCACCGACACCGGCCCGCTGGTGGCGCTGGCGGTTGCGATCGCGCTTCTGGTCGGGATCGCGGGACCGGCTTCCGCGCAGTTTTTCAACTTCGGCGGATTCGGCGGTCCGCCGCGGCAAGCGCCGCAGCGCGGCGGCGGCTGGTTCGGTGGCGATTTCTTTGCCCCGTTCCAGGAGCGGCCTTCGCAGCAGCAGGCGCCGCGCCAGGATTTCTCGCGCGCGCCCGGGCCCGCCAAGCGCGACACCGTGGCGGAGCACAACATCCTGGTGATCGGCGATGCGATGGCCGACTGGCTGGGCTACGGCCTCGAAGACGCCTATTCCGAGCAGCCCGACATGGGCGTGATCCGCAAGCACAAGACCGTCTCCGGCCTGATCAAGTATCAGCCGCGCGGCGAGCCCGCCGACTGGGCCGCGGCCGCCAAGGGCATCCTCGCCACCGAAAAGGCGGATGCCATCGTCGTCATGCTCGGCCTCCATGATCGCCAGGCGATCCGCGAGGCGGCGACCGAGAAAAAGACCGACAAGAAGGATGAGAAAAAGGACGCGCGCGGCAAGCCGGACGCCAAGCCTGCGGACGGCAAGTCTGCCGAGGGCAAGACTGCGGATGGTAAGGCTGCGGATGGCAAGTCCACAGACGGCAAGTCGAAGCCGGAAGGCTCGACCGATGCGGCAAAGCGCGACGACAAACCGGTCGATGCCGAACTCTCGCCCGATGACGCAGCCGAGAACGACGGGCCCCAGACCGCCGCTCCGGAAAAGAGCGCGCGCGCCAGTGGCGGGCTCTACGAGTTTCGCGACGAGCGCTGGGTCGAACTCTACGCCAAGAAGATCGAAGAGCTGAACGCCGTCCTCAAATCCAGGGGCGTGCCGGTGCTCTGGGTCGGGCTGCCGGCGATCCGCGGGCAGAAGGGAACAGCCGACATGCTGTTTCTCGATGCGCTCTATCGCGATGGCGCGGGCAAGGCCGGCATCACCTATGTCGATATCTGGGACGGCTTTGTCGATGAAGCCGGCCGCTTCCTGCAAAAGGGCCCCGACTTCGAGGGCCAGATCCGCCAGTTGCGCACCGCCGACGGCGTCTTCTTCACAAAGCCCGGCGCGCGCAAGCTCGCCCATTATGTCGAGCGCGAAGTGACGCGGCTGCTGGCCGCGCGCTCCGGCCCGATCGCCGTGCCGATCGAGCCGACAGCGCCCGAGGCCAATGTCGCGCCCGGACAGCCGGCGCCGCGGCCGCTGGCCGGACCGGTGATGCCGCTCGTCGCCTCTTCCGTCGGCACCGATCAGTTGCTCGGTGGTCCGGGCTCACGCCCGGCTGCGGTCGATGCGCTCGCGGCGCGCACGCTGGTCAAGGGTGAAGCGCTGGCGGCGCCCGCCGGCCGTGCCGACGATTATGCCTGGCCTCGCCGGGAAATCGGCCGCGAGCAGGCCAAGGGCGATACGCCGGTTGCGGCCGCCTCACCGGGCGGAACGGTGGCGGCAGCGCCCGCGCAGAAACAGCTCCTGCTGCCGCCGCCGCAGCAAACGCTGCAGCAACAGCAGCGCCGCTTCACGCAGCCGCCGCCGCCTCCGATGCAAATTCGGCCGGCGCAAAACAACGCGCCGTCGCTGCGCGACTTCTTCGGCGGCTTCGGCGCCGGACCGCGGCCGCCCCCGCCCGCCGCCGCACCGCCGCGCGGCCCGGCTGCTCCCGGCGTGCCGCGTCCACCGGGCAATGTCGGACGATCGGCCGAAGTGCCGCCCGGGAATCTGACACGATAGTTTTTGGAATCATGCGAACTCCGATGCGCCGTGGCGCATCGGAGGGTCGCGTTCCAAAATGACCGGTTGAGCTCAGCCGTAATAGCGCCAGCGCGGCGGCGGACGGCGCGGCGGGCGTGTCATCAGCAGGGCCAGCGCAAATCCGATACCGCCGGCGACCAGCAACGCGCCGAGCGGATTATCCTGCACCGTCTTCGCCACCGCTTTCTGGCCGCTGCGAACGGTGTCGCCGCTGTTTTCGTAAGCGTCCTTGGCGTAGTTGACGGCGGCGTCGGTGGCGTCACGCGCCGCATCCTTGGCCTGGCCGTAGAGATTTTGCACCGTGCCCGCCGCTTCGCGCGCGCGGCCTTCGGCCTGCGTCTTCGCGTCGCCAGTCATGTCACCGACCGTGCCTTCGACCTTACCGGCGAAATCCTTCGCCGAGCCGACAATCCGATCCTTATCCATCGCGGTTACTCCCTGTTTTTCAAGGGATGTAACCGACGAAACCGGCCAGGGTTCCTCGTTCGAAACAGCGGTCTTTCCGGCGGGCCTACAGGATCAGCCCGCCATCGACCACGATGGTCTGGCCGATGATGTAGGACGCCAGCGGGGAAGCCAGGAACAGCGCCGCGCCGGCCATGTCGGCCGGTGTGCCGAGCCGCTTCAGCGGAATCCGCTCCAGCGCGCCTTCCAGCCGTTTCGGGTTTGCGGTCGTCGCCTTGGTCATCTTGGTGTCGACCAGCCCCGGAGCGATGCCGTTGACGCGAATACCGTTCTCGGCCCATGCCTCGCCGAGCGTGCGCGTCAGGCCGACCGCGCCGGTCTTGGAGGCGTTGTAGGCCGGGTTGCCCATGGTGGAGTGATAGGCCGCCGTCGAACTGACGATGATCAGCGAACCTTTGCTCGCGCTCAGCATCGCATGAAACCTGGTTGCGCATGCCATCAGGCTCATCAGATTGACTTCGAGAACCTTGCGAAAGCCGTCCATCTCGAACTCACCGCGGCGGTAGATCACCGCGCCTTGCGCGAGCACCAGCACGTCGAGTTTTGCGAAAGGCGGCTTGAAGGATTGAATGGCCTGGGCGTTGCTGACGTCGAGCTGGAAGTAGTCGAGCCCATCCAGATGCGATCCTTCCTCGGGCGAATAGTCGGCGGCGCTGCCACGGGTGCCGCAGACCGCGACCGCCGCGCCCCTGGCCCGAAAGGCCTGCGCGATGCCGTTGCCGATTCCGCTGGAACCGCCCACCACCAGCACCCGCCTGTCGCTGAAATCCAGTTCGTTCATCCCTGCGATCCTTTTTTGTTGGTTTCTGATAGCGCCGTCAGCCTCGTTTGACCTCTCTGCGGATCGGTGCCAGCCTTGTCAATCCTGCAACGCGCATCTCTGTCCGGGTCCCATCATGTCAGATTTCAAAGAGCTCAGCCGCTCGGTCAAAGGCCTGACCGTTCTCGTCACCGGCGCCGCCAGCGGCATGGGCCGCGCCACCGCGCTGGTGTTCGCCGCCGAAGGCGCCAATGTTGCGGTCACCGATCTGAACGCCGAAGCCACGCAGGCGGTCGCCAGCGAGATTGCATCGAGAGGCGGTTCTGCGAAAGCATGGACGCTCGATGTCGCCAATCCCAAAGACATCATCAAGGTCGTCAACGAGGTCGCCGCGCATTTCGGCTCGCTCGATATCGTCATCAACAATGCCGGCATCTCCGTGCGCGTGGCGATCGACGACGAGGGCTATGACGCGGCCTGGGACAAGGCGCTGGCCGTGATGCTGACCGCGCACCCGCGCATCATCCGCGCCGCGCTGCCGCATCTGCGCAAGTCGAAATCGCCGCGCATCGTCAATATCGCCTCGACCGAGGCGCTCGGCGCCACCGCGCTGCACAGCCCCTACTCTGCCGCGAAGGGTGGCGTCACCAGCCTGACCCGCTCGCTTGCCGTCGAGCTCGGACGCGAGGGCATCACCGTCAACTGCATCTGCCCGGGCCCGATCCGCACCGCGATCACCGATCGGATTTCCGAAGAGCACAAGACGATCTACGCCAGGCGCCGCACCGCACTCGGCCGCTACGGCGACCCTGAAGAGGTGGCGCACATGACGCTGAGCCTTTGCCTGCCGGCCGCGTCCTTCCTGACCGGTACGGTGATCCATGTCGACGGCGGGCTGATGGCGCGGAATGCGTGACGCGCGACATGGCCCCGGCGCTGCACCGCGTCCGGGACACGAGGCCATGCATCACCGACAGGACCGGTAGCGTTGACATCGCCCGGCCCGGGAGTAGCCTTTCGGGAAAAATCACGCATCGGGGAGAGGCGCCATGGCCCTGGCCATCCGTCAGTTGCAGAAGCATTTTGTCGGCGAGGTATCCGGCCTCGATCTGCGCGTGCCGCTCACCACGGAGCAGGCGCGCGAAGTCGAAGCGGCGATGGACAAATATGCCGTGCTGGTATTCCACGGCCAGGACATCACCGACGAGCAGCAGCTCGCCTTTGCGCTGAATTTCGGCGAGCGCGAGCAGGCGCGCGGCGGCACCATCGTCAAGAAGGATGAGTACCGCCTCACCACGGGCCTGAACGACGTCTCCAACCTCGGCAAGGACGGCAAGCCGCTCGCCCGCGACAGCCGCGCCCATCTGTTCAATCTCGGCAACTGCCTGTGGCACTCCGACAGTTCGTTCCGCCCGATCCCGGCAAAGTTCTCGCTGTTGTCGGCGCGCGTGGTGAACCCGAAGGGCGGCAACACCGAATTCGCCGACATGCGCGCGGCCTATGACGCGCTCGACGACGAGACCAAGGCGGAGATCGATGACCTGATCTGCGAGCATTCGCTGATGTATTCGCGCGGCTCGCTCGGCTTCCTCGACTACACCGACGAGGAAAAAGCGATGTTCAGGCCGGTACTGCAGCGGCTGGTGCGGACGCATCCGGTGCACGGCCGCAAGTCGCTGTATCTGTCCTCGCATGCCGGCACGATCAAGGGCATGAGCATGCCCGAAGCGCGGCTGCTGCTGCGCGACCTCAACGAGCACGCCACGCAGCCGGAATTCGTCTACGTCCACAAATGGACGCTGCACGACCTCGTGATGTGGGACAACCGCCAGACCATGCACCGCGTGCGGCGCTACGATCAGTCGCAGCCCCGCGACATGCGCCGCGCGACCGTAGCCGGCACCGAGCCGACGGTGGCGCAGCAGGCAGCGGAGTAGAGCGTCAAGGTAGACAGGCCGCGTGCGGCAAACCTACGCGTGGCCGGCCTGGTTCGACAGCATGCCGGGATCGATGCCGATCTTGCGCAGCGCGCGCTGGTACTTTTCCTCGACGTCGTCGCCGAAGATCAGTTCCGGGTCGGCATCACAATGCAGCCAGCCATTATGCTGGATCTCGTTCTCGAGCTGGCCCGGCGCCCAGCCGGCGTAGCCCAGCGCCAGGATCGCGTGTTTCGGCCCGGTGCCCTGGGCGATCGCCTTGAGGATGTCCACCGTCGCGGTCAGGCAGATGCCGTCGTCGATGTTCAGCGTTGCGTCCTTGATGATGAAATCGCTCGAATGCAGCACGAAGCCGCGGCCGGTGTCGACCGGACCGCCCTTGAGCACTTGCAGTGTCTCCGCGGTTTCCGGCAGCTTGATCTGGTCGGCCTTCTGAATGATATCGAGCTGCACCAGCAATCCCGGAAAATCGATGCTGCCGGCCGGACGGTTGACGATGATGCCCATCGCGCCTTCCGACGAATGGGCGCACATGTAGATCACCGAGCGTTCGAAACGCGGATCGCCCATGACCGGCATGGCAATCAACAGCCGGCCGTCCAGATAGCCCTCGCCGGACGAATTGTCGCCAATGCCGGCAGCTTTGCGGCGAAGGGGCTTCCGTGTCTTGCCTTCAGGGCGCATCCGCAGCGGCCTCTCTTGCTGATTTCATACTGATATCGGGGGCGAATTCTGTCAATCAAGCTTCAGAGGTCATACTGTCGCCGATCACACGCAATTCAATGGTTTGCGCCGAAACTTGCCTGTAAAGACGTGCCATGATGCTGATGGTTCCCTTGCGTGCCGCGCTTGGCGCCGCCGTTCTGTATGTTGCGTGTACGACGTCGCAGGCTCGCGCCGAGGATGCCTCGCCATGGCAGCGCGACGCGCATTCCGCGCTCCGGCTGCTGGCGGGATCGCGCAGCGGTACCGTGCTGCTCGGCGGCGTGGCTATCCAGTTGCAGCCGGGATGGAAGACCTATTGGCGCACGCCCGGCGACTCCGGCGTCCCGCCCCGCTTCGATTTCTCCAAATCCGACAATGTCGAGGCTGTGACGGTGTTGTGGCCGGCTCCGGCGAAATTCGATGACGGCGCCGGCGGAACCGCGCTGGGATACAAGCAGCAGATCGTACTGCCGTTGCGCATCGTCGCCAGGAATGCCGACAAGCCGGTGACGCTGCGGGCCGACATCAGCTACGCGGTCTGCGAGAAGATTTGCATTCCGGTCGAAGCCCGCGCCGAACTCGCCTTTGCCAGCGTTGCGAGCACCGAGGACGGCACGTTGTCGGATGCGCTCAATGCGGTGCCGAAGCCCGCCAATGTCGGCGATCCCAATCCGCTGACCATTCGCGACATCAAGCGCCAGGGGAAGACCAACGTCCTGGTCGACGTCATCGCGCCCGAAGCCAGGGAGGTCAGCCTGTACGTCGAGGGGCCGACGCCCGACTGGGCGTTGCCGGTGCCGAAGCTGGTCGAGCAAAGCCCGCCCGGCGTCAAGCGCTTCACCTTCGAACTCGACGGCCTGCCCCCCGGCGCCAGCCCGGAAGGCGCCGCGCTCAAGCTCACACTGGTCGGCGGCGACCGGGCCTATGAGTTCAATGTCAATTTGAACTGACCAGTCCGTCGTCCCACCCAACCGAATCTTAACGAATGGTTGATACATCCGGCCATCGCCGCTGCCTCGCGGCGCATTTCGGGGATGCACCCTTGTGGCCGTGATGGAGACGCAATCCGCAACCGCTCAGCCTGCCGGCGCGATGGCGCGCCTGCGCGCGCTGCTCGGCGGCTCCAACGAAGCTTCCGTCACGCGGCGGCTCGCCGGTACCATCTTCATCATCCGCGTGTTCAGCGCGGCGCTTGCCTATTTCGCGCAGATCCTGCTGGCGCGCTGGATGGGCGGCTCGGATTATGGCGTCTACGTCTATGTCTGGACCTGGGTGCTGCTGCTCGGCAGCATGATGGATTTCGGCATCTCGGCTTCCGCGCAGAAGATCATTCCGGAATACCGGACCCGCGGCAAGCATGACCTGCTGCGCGGTTTTCTTTCCGGCAGCCGCTGGATCACCTTCGCCGTGTCCTCCATCGTCTCGCTGCTGCTGGCCGGCGTGGTCAAGGGACTGTCGCCATGGATCGACGCCAACGCGATCGTTCCGCTCTATGTCGGCTGCCTGACGCTGCCGGCCTTCGTCGTCGCCAACACCCAGGACGGCATCGCCCGCTCGCACGACTGGATGCAGCTCGGCCTGATGCCGCAATTCATCGTGCGGCAATCGCTGATCATCGGCTTTACCGCCGGAGCCTTCGTGCTCGGCTTCAATCTCGGCGCCACCGCCGCGATGCTGGCGAGCACTGCTGCGGTATGGATCGCGATGATCGGCCAGATGGTCGTGCTCAACCGCAGGCTCCGCGGCCATGTCGAGTCGGGTCCGAAGGCCTACGATTTCCGCGGCTGGCTCGCGGTCTCGCTGCCGATCCTGATGGTCGAGGGATTCTACCTGCTGCTGTCCTACACCGACGTGTTGGTGCTGCAGCAATTCCGCTCATCGGAAGAAGTGGGCATCTATTTCGCAGTGGTGAAGACGCTGGCGCTGGTCTCCTTCATTCACTATGCGATGGCGGCGACGACGGCGCATCGTTTTGCCGAATATCATGCGCTGGGCGACAAGCCGCGGCTGTCGGCCTATGTGGCGCACGCGATCCAGTGGACGTTCTGGCCCTCGCTGGCTGCGACCATCGTGCTGCTGGCGTTCGGCAAGCCGCTGCTGTGGCTGTTCGGGCCGCAATTCGTCGCCGGCTACGACATCATGTTCATCGCCGCGATCGGACTCGTGGTGCGCTCCGCGATCGGCCCGGTCGAGCGACTCCTCAACATGCTCGGCCACCAGCATATCTGCGCGCTGGCCTATGCGCTCGCCTTCGTCATGAATGTCGTGCTCTGCGTCATGCTGGTGCCGCGCTTCGGCGGCCACGGCGCAGCGGCCGCGACCTCGATCTCGCTGGCGTTCGAGACCGTGCTGCTGTTCTGGATCGTGCGCCGGCGGCTCGGCCTGCACGTGCTGGCGTTCGGCAAGCGCTGATTCCGAAAGAATAGGACAGCAATCGCGGCACATCGCCGCGGCAGTGGCTTGCGTTCGGCACGTTCCCTCCAAACGGTCCGTGGCGCCTCCCAACCGTCATATCCAAGGCGGTAGCCGGCATAGTGGAGAAAATATCCGGCAGGTTCCCGCGCCGGCATGAACATCCTTATTACAGTCCCCTCGGGACGCCCGGGCCCGGCGTTGCTATATACTGACAGAATCGAAGCTCTGACCCCTGTAATGTTTGATCCTCTCTATGTTGCGTCGGGATTTGGCGTCGGCCTCCTGGTCGGGATGACCGGCGTCGGCGGCGGCTCGCTGATGACGCCGCTCCTGATCCTGCTGTTCGGCGTCCACCCGTCGACCGTTGTTGGAACCGACCTGCTCTATGCCGCGGCGACCAAGACCGGCGGCAGCCTGGTGCACGGCTTGTCGCGGAGCATCCACTGGCCGGCGGTCATCCGCCTCGCCTGCGGCAGCATCCCCGCGAGCCTCGCCACGCTGTTGGTGCTGTGGCAACTCGACCTCAACGGCGAAGCCGCGCGCAGCCTGGTCAATCTGGTGCTGTGCTTTGCGCTGATCCTCACCGCGACATCCCTGATCTTCCGCAAGGCGATCATGGACAGGTACCGCCGGCGCATGGAGCGGCTCGGCGCGTCGACCACCGACCGCGCGACCGTGATTGTCGGCGCGGCGCTCGGCGTACTGGTTTCGATTTCGTCGGTCGGCGCCGGCGCGGTTGGCGTCACCGCGCTGCTGCTGCTCTATCCGCGGCTGCCGATGGCGCGCATCGTCGGCTCCGATATCGCGCATGCGGTGCCGCTGACGCTGGTCGCCGGTATCGGCCATTGGGCAATGGGTTCGGTCGACTGGGCGCTGATGGCCGTGCTGCTGATCGGCTCGCTGCCCGGCATCATCATCGGCAGCTACTGCGCGGTTCGCGTGCCGGAAACGGTGCTGCGGCTGCTGCTGGCCACCGTGTTGATCGTGGTGGCCAGCAAGCTTGCCGTCAACGAGTTGCACATCTCGACCGAAAGTCTCGCGGCCGCAGCCCGCAGCATCACGCACTAGAATTCCGGTCGCGCGTTGCCCCGCAATGTCCTATTCCGCAGTCCAACCGCCGTCGATCGACAGATTGGCGCCGGTGATCTGGGCGGCATCGTCGCCGCACAGGAACAGCGCGAGCGCCGCGACCTGTTCCGAGGTCACGAATTCCTTGGTCGGCTGCGCGTCGAGCAGCACGTCGTTGATGACCTGCTCCTTGGTCAGGTTGCGCGCCTTCATGGTCTCCGGAATCTGCTTCTCGACCAGCGGCGTCCAGACATAGCCGGGGCTGATGCAGTTGCAGGTGATCTTGAAGGTCGCAAGCTCCAGCGCCACCGTCTTGGTGAGCCCGGCGATGCCGTGCTTGGCCGAGACATAGGCCGACTTGAACGGCGACGCGACCAGCGAATGGGCCGACGCCGTGTTGATGATGCGGCCCCAGCCACGCTTCTTCATGCCGGGCACCGCGGCGCGAATGCCATAGAATGCCGACGACAGGTTGATGGCGATGATGGCTTCCCACTTCTCCGGCGGGAACTCCTCGATCGGCGACACGAACTGGATGCCGGCATTGTTGACGAGGATGTCGACCCCACCGAAGGTCTTCTCGCCGAGCGCGATCATTTCGGCGATCTCGGCGGGCTTGGTCATGTCGGCGGGCGAATGCACGGCGCGAACCTTGAAGTCGGTCTCGATGCCGGAGCGCTCGCGCTCGATGTCGGCAGGAACCCCCATGCCGTTGAGCACGATATTGGCGCCGGCGCCGGCGAACGCGCGCGCATAAGCCAATCCGATGCCGCTGGTGGAGCCGGTCACGACGGCGGTTTTGCCTTTCAAAATACCCATTCCATTCACTCCTGCTTGGCGCCGGGGGTCCTGGGAACATCCCCCGACATATCATAGGCCATCATGGTCTCGCCGGACTGCGGACGCTCGAGCACCTCCTTGTGGCGCATCGACTGATGAACGTCGCGGACGCCCGCGTCCCAGTGCTCGACCATGGCGACGTGTGAGAAGTCGTAGTCCTTGGACGAGGTTTCGTAGTTCTTGCTCTTGTAGATCAGGTGCACCACGGTGACGGTGTTTTCCTTGGCCGCGTTGCAGAGCACTTCCACCGAAGGATCGGTCCTGAGTTCGTCGGGCAATTTTCCGAGCAGTTCGCGCAGCGCCTTGCGTGTATTGTGCAGTTGCCTGTTCTTGTCGGTCGCCATCCGGGTGCGGCTGGAATAGCGGATGTCCTTTTCGCGCTCGGCGGCTTCCAGCAGCGATGTCGGCAGATCGCCGGTCGCGCTGAACAGGTCGACCTGGAAGATCAGGAGATCGCGGTTGGTTTCCTCAGCCAGCACGAAATCGAGCGGCGTGTTGGAGGCAATGCCGCCGTCCCAATAATGCTCGCCCTCGATCTCGACGGAAGGAAAGCCCGGCGGCAGCGCGCCCGAGGCCATGATGTGCTCCGGCTCGATCTTCTTGCCCAGCTTCCTGAACTCGACATTGTCGAAATACTGCAGATTGCCCGAGACCACGCCGACCGCGCCGACGCTGAGCCGCGTCTTCAGATCGTTGATGCGGTCGAAGTCGACCAGCCGCTCCAGCGTCTTCTTCAGGGGCGCGGTGTCGTAATAGCTCTGCGACTGCCGGCTGCCGGGCGGCCACAACGGAGCCGGCGGAACGCGCGGCGTGAAGAAGCCGGGCACGCCAAAGGTCGCGATCAGCGCGGCGCTGGTCTCGTTGAACAGCGAGCGCGCGCGATCACCCGGCG
>OEIU01000247.1_pt1 | contig 54343 bp, 58 predicted proteins | sample 1539221 | NCBI WGS metagenome assembly OEIU01 (sample SAMN03792071, study PRJEB22550) | activated sludge metagenome | feature: wastewater treatment plant; material: activated sludge; isolation source: Wastewater treatment plant of a petroleum refinery complex | place: Argentina: Zarate | collected... | reverse complement strand
CCCGAGAGGACTTGAACCTCCACGGACCATACGGTCCACAAGGCCCTCAACCTTGCGCGTCTACCAATTCCGCCACAGGCGCATGAGGGTCGGGGGAGTATAGCGAGCCGGCCGCGGCGGCCGGCTCGCGCCGCGGTTGTGGAGAATCCGCCGGTCCGTGATAGCGTGCCGCACGGAACACCTGTTCGCTTCCCGAAGGGGCATCCCACGATGGACGAGCTGACCGAGCGGCAGACGGCGATCCTCACCTTCATCGGCAGGCACTGCCGTGACAACGGATACCCGCCCACCGTCCGCGAGATCGGCCTCGCGGTGGGCCTGGCGTCGCCGTCGACCGTGCATGCCCACCTCGCGAAGCTGGAGCAGGCGGGGCACATCAAGCGCGACCCGACGAAGCCGCGCGCCATGCTGGTGCGGGCGCCCGGCGAGGCGACCGCCGCGCCGCGGCCGGCCGCGCCGCCGGCGGTCGCCGCGCTCCCGCTCGTCGGCTCGGTCGCGGCCGGCGCGCCCACGCTCGCCGAGCAGGACGTCGAGGATTGGGTCACGTCCCCGTTCGAGGGCGACTTCGTCCTCCGGGTGAAGGGCGACTCGATGATCGAGGCCGGCATCCTCGAGGGCGACCTGGTGGTGGTGAGGCAGACCCCCACCGCCCGGGACGGCGAGATCGTGGTGGCCCAGATCGGCGAGGAGGCCACCGTCAAGCGTCTCCGCCACGTGGACGGCAGGGTGCACCTGATGCCCGAGAACGCGGCCTACGAGCCGATCGTCCCGGACGAGGAGGTCACCCTCGCCGGCGTGGTCGTGGGGGTCCTCCGCAAGATCTGAGCACGGTCGGGGTGCGGCGGCCCCGCCCGCCCCGGGTGCAGGATCCCGGCGAGCGCCTCGACGCCGTCGACCAGTCGCGGCCCGGGCCGCGCCCACGACGCGTTGGCGTCGACCGCCCACACCTCTGCGTCCCGGGGCAGCACCCCGCGGCCCAGCAGGTCGCGGCCGGCCGCCGCGGCGTCGGCGAGGCCGAACCCGCACGGCGCGCACACCACCACGTCCGGGCGGGCGGCCGCGACCGCCTGCCAGGTGACCCGCTCGGATTCCCGGGACGCCGAGCCCAGGACGCCCGCGCCGCCCGCCGCCGCCACCATGTCCGGCACCCAGTGGCCGGGGGCGTAGGGCGGGTCGGTCCATTCCAGCACCAGCGTCCGCGGCCGCCGCGCCCCCGCCACCCGGTCGCGCACCGCCGCCAGCCGGTCCTCCAGATCGCCGACCAGCCGGCGGGCCGCCGGGCCGGCGCCGACGGCGTCGCCGAGCACCCCGATCGATGCGAGCACCTCCCGCAGATCGCCGGGCGCGACCGTCAGCACCCGGCCGTCGCAGCCCAGATGCTCGAGGGCGGCCTCCACGTCGGCGGCGTCGAGCGCGCACACGGCGCAGAGGTCCTGGGTCACCACCAGGTCGGCGCCGAGGTCGGCGAGGGCCCCGGCGTCCAGGTGGTACAGGTCCTCCCCCGCGCGCATCCGCGCGGCGACGGCGGCGTCGATCTCGGGCGGGGTCAGCCCCTCGGGGAGGGCGGAGGTCGAGACGATCCGGCGGGTTCGCGCCTCCGGAGGGTGGTCGCACTCGAACGTGACGCCCACCACGTCGTCGCCCGCGCCGACGGCGAACAGGATCTCGGTGGCCGACGGGAGCAGCGAGACGATGCGCACGGCGCTACCCTGACACGGCAGGCCAGGCAGTCGCGGGCCGCTCCGGCGGCCCGAGGAAAGTCCGGACACCGCAGAGCAGGGTGCTGGTTAACGGCCAGCGGGGGAAACCCCAGGGAAAGTGCCACAGAAACGACACAGCCCCCGGCGTCCGCGTCGGTGGCAACGGTGAAAAGGTGCGGTAAGAGCGCACCAGCGGTCTGGTGACAGGCCGGCTGGGTAAACCCCACCCGGTGCAAGGCCGAATCGGGGCGTCACGGGTTGCTCGCCCAGTCCCAGGTAGGCCGCACGAGGCGCCCCGTGAGGGGCGTCCCAGATGGATGGCTGCCCACGACAGAATCCGGCTTACGGCCTGCTGTCCCTGACGCCCACCTCGGTGGGCGTCAGGCATTTCAGGGGCGGCGCGACTCCGGCCGCCCGGGCCTGCCGCCCGCGCGGACGCCCAGCGCCTGCTGGAACCCGCGCGCCACCGCGGCCTGCGCGTGGTCGATCACCGCGAGCAGCACCGTGACGCCCTGGGGCTCGATCGGCACGCCGGCGCGCTCGGCCGCCTCCGCCTCGGCGCTCATCGCCAGGGCCACCCGGGTGTGCTCGACGAGCACCCGGACGCCGGCGTCGCCCTCCAGGCCGCCGCGCAGGCCCGCAAGCTCCGCCTGCCCGGACGCCAGGCCCGGCCGACCCGTCTCGAGCCCGTTGGTGACCACTCGGATGAACCGGACCGCGATGCGGGTCAGTTGCGGCCGGCTCGGCGGCGGGAACGGGGTGGCGACCCCCTCGCCGTAGCCGGCGACGACCCGCTCGAGGATCGCCTGGGTGCGGGCGTTCAGCTCGCGGGCGAGGAGCGGGCACGCCGGCACCTCCTGCGGCGCGCGGGTGAACCGGCGCGTCTCGGGGGCCGCCGCGCCGCGCCGCGTGAGCCACGCCCGCAGCTCGTCGAGCTCGAAGCGGCGGTGGCCGCCCTCGGTGCGGTACGCGGGTAGGCGTCCGTCGTCGGCCCACCCGCGCACGGTCGCGACGCTCACCCCGATCAGCGCCGCCGCCTCGCTGGCGGTCAGGCTCCGCCGCCCCCGCTCGGGGCGCCATGTGCGCTGCGGCGGCGGCTCGTCATGGGCGTCGTCGGTCATCGCGGTCTTCCCACCCCTGGTCTGCTCGGCGCCGCGGTCGGGACGCGGCGACGGAAGGAGTTTCGCCCGCGGGGGGCGAAGCCCTGCCGCAGCATGCCTCACGACATCCGTCCTCGCAGACCCTGGCGCGCGGCGATCGCGGTGATCGCCGGCGTCGCCGTCGTGCTCGGACTCGTGTCGCTGCTGGCCCTGGGACTCGACCTGCGGCGCGAGGTCGACCGCGCCGGTCAGCCCCTCGCGGCCGCCGCCGACCGCGCCGCCGCCCAGGTCGACCCGGGCCGCCCCGCGCAGGCGGGCCGGGTGCTGCGCGACACCGGCTACAGCGCCCGCCTGGTCGGGCCGGCCGGCCGGGTGCGGGTGCAGACGGGACCGGCCGGCGACGGGTGGAGCCGCGGCGCCGCCGGCCCCGCCGGCGCGATCGCCACCGCCGGCATGAGCGGCTGGACGTTGCGCGACGGGGCCGTGGAGGCCACCCGGGAGCTGCCGTCCGGCGCGAGCATCGTGCTGCGCGAGCGGCTGGCGCCGGGCGCCGGGACCGTCGGCTCGGCCGGCCCCCCGGTGGCGGCCGCCGTCGCGGTGCTGGCGCTGCTGGCCGGCGTCGCCGCCTGGTTCCTCGGGATGCGCCGCGAGCGGCGCCTGGCGCGCCTGACCGCGGCGGCCCAGGCGCTCGGCGGCGGCCGTCCCGCCCCGATCCGCGCGGAGGGCCGGGGCGGCTGGCGCAACCTGTCCGGCGCGATGGAGAGCGCCGCGGAGCGCGCGGGCGTGCTCCAGGCGTCCGCCGAGGCGCGCATGGAGGCGCTCAGCGCCGCGCTGGCGCCGATGGCGTACCCGGTCGCCGCCCGCACGCCGTCCGGCGGCCTCATCCGCAACGACGCCCTGGTGACCATGATGGACGCCCTGAGCCTGCAGGACGCGAACGCGCTCGACACGGCCGTGTCGATGGGCCTGGCCTCGTCGGGCCCGGTGTCCCGCCGCGTGACGCTCACCGACGGCCGGCACCTCGAGGTGGAGGGCTGGGCCGTCCCCGGCGGCCGCGTCGTCGCCGTGGGCGAGCGGACCGAGCAGGCCCGCATGGCCGCCGTCCGGCGCCAGGTGACCGGCGCCGCCGCCCGCCACCTGCAGGCCCCCGTCAGCGAGATCCAGGCGCTCGGCTCGGACCTGATCGGCCAGGTGCCATCCTCCGCCGTGGGCACGGTGCGGCGCATCCAGGCCGCCGCCGACCGGATGGAGCGGCTGGTGGCGCAACTCCTGCGGGGCACCTCCAACGACCCGCGCGCGCATCCCCTGCGGTTGCGCCCCGTCGGCGCGGGCGGCATCGCCTACGGGCTGGGGACGGCGTTCGACCGCCGGTTGCGCGACCGCGGGCTGCGGCTGGAGACCGACCTGCCGTCCGACCTGCCGCCGATGCGCACCGACGCCGCGCTGGTCCACGAGATCCTGAGCCACCTGATCGCGAACTCCGCGACCTACACGCCGCGGGGCGGCACGATCACCCTGTCGGGCCGGGCGCTCCCGGGCGGCACCGTCGAGCTGGCGGTGAGCGACACCGGGCCGGGCATCGCCGGCGACGAGATCCACGGCATCACCGAGCGGTTCGCCCGCGGCGCGACGGCGGCGGGCCTGCCGGGGGCCGGCCTCGGCCTGGGCGTGGCGACGGCGCTGGCCGAGCGCCTGGGCGGTCGCCTGACGGTGGAGGCCGGGCCGGGAGGCAAGGCGCGCCTGGAGCTGCCCGCGGCGCTCGCGCCCGCGACGGCGGCCCGCGAGGAGGAGCTCAGCCCGGAGCCAGCGGCCGCGCCATGAGGCTCGCGGCCGGGGCGCGGAACACCAGCCGCCCCGCCAGCATCCGCCGCCGCCGCGTCTCCTCGAACCCCGCCGCGGCGTAGAGCGCCAGGGCGGGCGCGTTGTCGGTGGTGACCCAAAGGGTGAGGCGCCGCCGCCCGGCGCGGCGCCCCTCCCGGACGCAGGCCTCCAGCAGCGCTCGGCCGACGCCGCGCCGCCGGGCCCACCCGGCCACGGCGAGCTCGTCGAGGTAGGCCTCGTCGGGCCGGACCCCCTCGTGGGCGAGGAGGCTGAGCACCAGCACGGCGCGCAGGGCCGTCCACCACCCGACCTCCCGGGCGAGGGCGGACGTCATCCCCCGCGGCGGCCCCCCGCCGGTCACCAGGTGCACGGCGCCGGCGATCCTGCCGTCCAGCTCGGCCACCAGGTGACGCGAACCCGGGCCGGCCTCCATGTCGTGGCGCAGCATCGCCGCGATCGCCCGCGTGGCCGCGCCCCCCAGCGCGGGGCGGTACTTGGCGGCCAGCCCGTCGGCGACGATCGCGGCGACGGCGTCGGCGTCGTCCGGCCGGGCGTCCCGAACGATCACGCGTGAGGGTGCGCTCACCCGCCCGATGGTAGACGGCCCGCGCCCCCCGCCGGCCGGTACCCTGGGGCGGCCGAACATCAGGAGGTCAGGATGGCGCGACTCGAGGCGGGGCGGAGGGCCCCGGACTTCTCCCTCCAGGCCGACGACGGCTCCACCGTGAGCCTCGGCGACCTGGCCGGGCAGACCGTCGCCCTCTACTTCTACCCCAAGGACGACACCAGCGGCTGCACGGCCCAGGCCTGCGAGTTCCGCGACATGCGGGCCGACTACGACGCCGCCGGCATCCGGGTGATCGGGGTGAGTCCCGACCCGCTGAAGAGCCACGTGAAGTTCCGCGACAAGTACGACCTGCCGTTCACGCTGCTCAGCGACCCGGATCACGAGGCCGCCGAGGCGTACGGCGTGTGGGTGCAGAAGTCGATGTACGGCAAGACCTACATGGGCGTCGAGCGCAGCACGTTCGTGATCGGGCCCGACGGGACGCTGCAGCAGGCGCTCTACAAGGTGAAGCCGAAGGGCCACGCCGCGAGCCTGCTCGAGCTGGTCGCGTAGGCCGGGGCGGCGGTGGGGCTCGCCGCGAGGCCGGTCTCGCAACGGCCCCTGGCGATCCTGGCCTACGGCTCCCTGCTCCACAGCCCGGGGGCCCTCGGGCCGCTGATCACCGGCGTGGTGCCGTGCCGCACCCCCTTCCCGGTGGAGTACGGGCGGGCGTCGCACCGCTGGAACGGGGGCCCGGTGCTGGTGCCGCACTCGGGCGGCGCGACGGTCGATGGGGGGCTGCTGCTCCTGGCCGCGCACCTGGAGCTGGGGGAGGCCGCCGATCTGCTGGCCGAGCGGGAGGGGCTGCCGAGCTCCCGCGGGATCCTGCAGGTGGACCTGCCCGACCAGGAGCGGCTGGTGCTTACCTGCGCGCTCCCGCGGAACCTGCCCGCCCCCGACATGACCCCGGCGGCGCTGGCGCGCCGCGCCGTGGCGAGCGTCCACGCGGACGGGCGCCGCAACGGGGTGCGGTACCTGGCCGGGGCCATCGCGTCGGGGGTCGTCACGCCGCGGACCGCGGCGTACCGCGACGCGGTGCTGGAGGCCGCCGCCGCGGCGACGCTTGAGGAGGCGGAGCGGCTGCTAGCGTCTCCGCGTTCCGAGGAGCGAGGGGGGTTGGCGGATGGCCTGGGATGACGTCTCGCGGTGGCAGCCGGTGGACCTGGCGGCCGCGTTCAAGATGGGCGACGCGGTGCAGCCCGTCGATGTCCGCGACCTCGGCTACCGGGAGTCGGACGTCCAGGTGAAGAACGCCATCCGGATCGACCCGATGGAGTTCGAGGGCCAGATCGCGGGACTGCCCGACGGCAAGGAGCTGATCTTCTACTGCGACCGTGCGGGCGAGGCGACGAGCCTGAAGATCGCGATGTGGGCCTTCGACAACGGGCGGTCCCGGGTGGGCGTCCTGGTCGGCGGGTGGTCCGCCTGGCAGGACGCCGGCTACCCGGTGGAGCCGAAGGCCGGCTGAGCCGCGTTCCTACGCGGCGCCCTTCGGCGTGAGGCCGTAGGTGGTCTCGAGCCACTCCGGCAGGACCGCGGCGACCGCGCGGCACATCAGCTCGCGCTCGGAGATCGCCACGCGGGCCGCGACCTCGAGGGCCAGGCGGGCGTCGTCGTTGCGGATGCCCGGCACCCCCTCGACGGTCTTGTCGGCCTCGGCGCGGTTGTAGACCATCGCGCGGGCGGCCATCGACCAGTGCTCTCTGGTCCATTCGATCAGTGCGGTCTCCAGGGCGGTGGCCTCGTACTCGAGGAGCGCCTTCTGGAGCGGGTTGTACTGGGGATCGGGATCGTCGCGCAGGGCCACGTCTGCTCACCTCGGGCTGTGGGGTTCGGCGGGCGAGTCTAGCCCGCCCCGTCCTCCGCCCGCCGCCGCGCCCGCTCGGCGTACACTCCGCCCGTGCGGACGTTCCTCCTCCTGTCGACGCTCAGCCCCCAGGGGCTGCAGACCCTGGCGACCACGCCGGAGCGGCTGCTGGAGGTGAACCGCGAGGTGGAGCGCCTGGGCGGGCGGGTGGTCAAGCAATGGGCGCTGCTCGGCGCCTACGACTTCCTGAGCGTGGTGGAGGCCCCGGACGTGACCGTCATCTCGCAGATCACGATCGAGCTGGGGTCGCGCGGCAGCGCCAGCTTCGAGACGCTGACGGCGCTCACGGTGGAGGAGTTGATCGAGACCCTGGGGCCGCCGGAGGGCTGACCCGCGGTCAGTGGCCCTTTCGCCACTCCTCGGAGCCGCAGAGCGGGCACGGCGGCAGCACCAGTACACCGTCGTTCTCCTGCGGCGACTTGATCAGCAGGTCGCACTCCGCGCAGCGGAACGCGCCCGTGACCTCGTCGCCGACCTCGAAGAGGCCGTCGTTCCCCACGCGTGCCACGGTGCCCCTCAGGTCGCGACAGCCGCGACGATGCTGGCCGCGGCGACGAGCGTGAAGAGGGTGAGCCCCACGACGAGGAGCAGTCGCTCCGACACGCCGGCGAGGCGGCGGCCGTCACGGTCCTCCAACCCGCGGCGCTTGGTCAGCAGACGGGGCAGGCCGCCCTCGTCGAGCCAGCGCTCGCAGTAGGGGCAGAAACGGGCCTCGGCGAGAAGGGGGAGGCCGCAGCGGTGGCAGGCGGGCGCCTCTGAGCGGTGATGACCTTGAAGATCGGACTCGGCCCTCACGCCGGCGTCCCCCCTGCGCCTGGTGTCCGCCGGGCGGACCGCCCGGCACCCAGGGAGCATACACCCGGCCCACGGGCGATCAACCGCCCGGCCGCCTCGCCGCGACGTGTGTTTCGCGCCGCCCGCGGGGGCGGGGGCCGGTCCCGCTCAGTCCTTCCCGGCGTCCGTCCCGAAGAACTTCTCGGCAGCCTCCCAGCCGGGCCCGGGACCGGGCGAGGGGGCATCGCCGCCGACCATGGGGAATGCGGCGCGCGAGGGGTCGGCGGGCGCCGTGGCGGTCGGCTGGTCGTCGCCCGTCCCGCCGGCGTCCTCCTCATCGTCGGTGCGGAGCGAGTCGATCTCGGCGACCTTCGCCTCGATCTCCATCAGCTTCGACTCGACGGCCGCGATCTCGGTGGCGAGGGGCTCCTCGGGGACCTGACCGGCGCGGACGAGCTCGTAGGCCCGCTCGCCCAGCTCCTCGAGCGCGGCGCGGTGCTGACGTTGCAGCAGCCGCCGCTCGCCCTCGACGCGGGCACGGCGCAACGACATCTGGACGTCCGACGCGAGGCGCCCCGCCTGCTTCGCGATGCTGTCCAGGACTGCCATGGCCGCCTCCTCGTGGGCGTCGGTGCCGTCGCGGATGGATTGTACCCCGGTCCCCGGCGCACCCGCGTCCGCCTTCCGGCACGGTCGTGTCGCCACGGGTGCGCCGCCGGCGCCGACCATCGCGTCATGGCGAGGACCGAGCGGGGACAGGCGGCGGTGGAGTCGGTCGGCGTGACGGTCACGATCGCGCTGCTCGTCGCCGTCCTCGCCGTCTGGACGGCGGGCAACATCCGGCCCTCCGCCGCCCCGCCGGACGTGATCGGCCACGTGGCCGATCCCCTCGGGTTCACGGCCCGGCGGGTCGAGCAGGCCTGGTCCCGCGACGACCTGCCCCCCTGGCTCGACACCGGCGCCCGCGGTCGCGGCGACCGCCCCATCGGTCGCTTCATCGGCCGTGTGGGGGAGGGCGCCCGCGGGGCGGTCGGCCTCGGGATCGCCTTCGACGAGGGGTGGCAGAGCGGCATCCAGCCCGTGGTGCGGCGGCGGATGCGGGAGTTCCTCCGCGACCCGGTGGGCAGCGCCTCGTCGGTGGACCTGGCGGACACCGCGATCGGGCTGATCCAGCGGTCGGGGCGGCTGCCCGACTACATCCGGATGCTCCGCGCCATGCCGCCGCGGGAGGCGGCGCGGCGCCTGGGGCACGACCTGGGCGCGACGACCGGCGACGTGGGCTTCGACATCCTCCAAACGGTCGTCGCGAAGCGGGCGGGCGGCGCCCTGGGGGGCCGGCGGACCGGCGGGGCGGGGCCGCCGGGGCCGTGACGGAGTCGGCACGCATCCGGCACGTCCGGGTGTCGCGCCGTCGCAGGGTCCGCCCCGACCATCGGGGCGGAGGGTGGAACACACGGACACGGGAGGGACCGATGGGATACGTGATGGCGGCGTGGCTCCACGCGGTGGGCGCGTCGGCGGTCGAGTGGGCACGGGGCCGCGAGGGCCGCGGGCAGGGGACCGTCGAGTACGTGGGGGTGGTGGTGATGGTGACCCTGCTGATCGGCGCGGTCGCCGTCGCCGCGAAGGGGTGGGCGCCGGCGATCGGCGGAGACCTGCGCAAGGTCATCGCCGACGCGATCGGTAAGGCATCCGGGGGCCTCTGACGGCTGCCCGGCCGCGGGCCGTATCCTCGGCCCGTGAGCGATCCGGTCCAGGCGGCGCCCGAGCTCGTGGCGAGCGAGGGCGCCGCCCTGGGCGGGTCCGACCCCACCCGCAGATGGGGGCTGCGGTTCGACGACGGCGTGGTGCGCTTCGCGGGCGTCACGCGCACCGAGGGGGCCGCGGCGGCGGAGGCGCTCGCTGGCGAGCCGGACCCGGACCGGGTGCTCGTCCACGTCACCCTGCCGGTGGTGCTGAGCGACGGCGCCGGCCCGCACCTGGTGGACTCCGCCGGCCGGCTGGTGCTGGTGCTCGGCCCCCACCCGCACCTGGCGGGGGCGTCGGTGGCGATGGGCGAGGCGGCGCCCGACCACGCCATCGGGGTGGTGGAGCCGGCGGGCGCCGGCGGGCTGTGGCGGTGGGTGGCCCTGGCGCGCGTCGCCCCCGGCGGGCGGGTGGCCGCCCTCGACGCGATCGACGCGGCGCCCGACCGGGCGGGGGCGGTCCGCTGGGAGCGGGAGCGCCGCGGGTAGGGTTCCCGGGGTGACGACGGACTACCGGATCGAGTTCAGCGCCAGCGCGGGCGGGTCGATCCCGACGGACGCGGCCGCACGTCTCCGCTCGGCGCTGGCCGCGATGCCCGGCGCCGCGGGGGTGTCGGACGCCGAGCAGGACCGCCGCCGGCGGAGGGTGCGGGCGACGTTCTGGATCCAGGTGCGCCTGGGGATGGCGGACGCTGCACGCGACGGCAGCCGCCTGGCGAAGGAGGCGCTGAAGGTGGCGGGGATGGGCGAGGCGCAGCTCACTGAGCTGTCGGTGCGCATGGAGCCGCGTCCCGCCGACCTGGACGGCGCCGGCCCCGCCGCATAGGGCCGCCGGGGGCCGTTCCCCTACACTTCTGCGCCGGGACGCCGATGGTCGGCGCAGGCGACCGTGGGGAGCGACGTGGGCGAGGAGACGGCCGGCAGCGAGGCCCGTCTGACCGTGGGGGGCAGCGCCCTCCCCGGTGGCGTGATGATGCGCACGCGCACGCGCGTCGGCGTCGCCGTGCGCCGCGAGGAGGACGGCGAGATCGTGACGGAGGGCTTCACCGTCGAGCCGCCCACCGGGCGCTGGGCGAAGTGGCCCCTCATGCGCGGCGTCGTCGCCATCCACACCGCCCTCAAGACCGGCCAGAAGTCGATGTCGATCGGCGAGCGCCTGCGCTGGGAGGAGCTCCCGAAGGGCGAGACCGCCGCCGAGGAGCTGGCGGAGGAGGAGGCCTCGCTCGGGTTCTGGGGCAAGGTCGCGGTCGGGTTCGGCGCCCTCCTGGGGGCGGGGCTCCAGATCGCGGCGTTCCGGATCGGCCCGGTCGTGATCGCGAAGGAGGCGGGGCTGGAGGGCGCGGCGTTCATCGTCGCGGACGCGGCGATCCGGCTCGCCCTGCTGCTCGGCACGCTTCTGGTGCTCAGCCTGTTCAGGCCGTTCCGGAAGATCCTCAAGTACCACGGGGCGGAGCACCAGACGATCGCCGCCTTCGAGGCGGGCCGTCCCCTGACCGCCGCCGCCGCGGCGGGCTTCAGCCGGTTCCATCCACGCTGCGGGACGTCGTTCCTGGTCGTCTCCGCGGTGGTGTCGATCGCGATCTACGGCGCGGTGCTGGCGATCACCGGGGTGTTCACGTACGCGGCGCTCATCGCGACACGGCTCATCGGGGCGCCGATCGTGACGGCGGTGGCGTTCGAGCTGCAGCGCCAGGCGGCGAAGCACGCCGACGGCCGCCTGCGCTTCCTGTCGTTCCCGGGGATGTGGGCGCAGCGCCTCACCACCGCCCCCCCGACGGCGGAGGAGCTGGAGGTGGCGTGCGCGGCGCTCACGTGCGCGCTCGAGGAGCAGGCGCACGCGCACGAGACGGCGGAGGAGCGGCGCGAGGACCGCGACCCGGCCGCCGTCATCTCGTCGCAGCCGATGGCCTGACGGCGCAGGGCCCGCGGGTCTGAAACACCCCCCGTCGCGGGCCGACGGGCGATGGTCACGGATGCCCCGGACGGGCATCAACGGAGTGCAACGCGTTCCCGCAACCGGACACAGGAGACGCGATGAGCACCCGCTCCCAGTTGCAGTACGACGAGACGATCATCGGCCCGGAGACCTACTCCGAGCAGACGAGGCTTCCTCGCTACGAGGACCTCGACGGCATGCAGGTACGCGACGCCGACGGCGACAAGATCGGCACGGTCGACGACATCTACACCGACGAGCGCGGCGGGTACGCGCGCTACCTGGCGGTGAAGACCGGCTGGTTCGGCTCGAAGCGGCACATGATCCCGGTGGACGACGTCCGCATGGAGGGGGCGACGACCGCTGGCTCGTGGTGCCGTACGACAAGGACCACCTGCGCGAGGGGCCGACGTTCGACACGAACGAGGACTTCACGCGCGAGCACGAGACGTCGACGTACGGCCACTACGGCCGCACCGGCTACTGGGACGCGATCCGCGCCCGCCAGACCACGCCGGCGCCGACGCCGGAGATCGCCGAGGCCGAGGCGGAGGACGCGATCCGCCGCGGCGACGACCCGCGTCGCGTGGCCGTCAAGCGCTGGGGCGTCTGACCGCCGCAGGCGGCGCACCCCACGGACCGGCCGGGGGCCCGCGGGAGCGGGCCCCCGGCGCGTGCGCGTTCAGTCCGCGGGGGTGGCGGGCTCCGGGAAGGGCCGCTTCGCCTCCGCGACCTCCTCGGCGCGGCGCTTCTCCTCCAGCCCGCGGCCCTCGATGTCGACCTCCGGGACGATCCGCGCGAGCCACCCGGGCAGCCACCACGTGCCGCGCCCCATCGAGACGAGCAGGGCGGGAGCGAGCACCAGCACCATCGCCGCCGCCAGGAACACGGCGGTCGCCAGGCCGACGCCGAACTGCTTGACGGTGGGGTCGCCGTTCAGCACGAAGCTGCCGAACACGCCGATCATGATCAGCGCCGCCGCGACGATCACGGGCGCGCTGGCCGCCATGCCGCCGGCGACGGCCGCGCGCTCGTCCTTGCCGCCGCGGCGGTGCTCGGAGATCTGCGACAGCAGGAACACCTGGTAGTCCATCGAGAGGCCGAACAGCACGGCGAACATCATCAGCGGCACGTAGCTGGCGATCGGCACCGTGTCGCGGGTGGTCTCGACGCCGAACAGCCCGATGCCCCATCCCCACTGGAACGCGGCGGTCAGCACGCCGAACGCGGCGCCCACGCACAGCAGGTTGGTCACCGCCGCCTGCAGCGGCACCAGCAGTGAGCGGAACGCCACCAGCAGCACCAGGACGCTCAGCCCCAGCACCGTCGCGATGACCAGGGCCAGGCGCGACGAGATCTTGGCGGCCAGGTCGACGTTGGCGGCGGTCGACCCACCGACGTAGGCGCGGAGGTCCGTTCCGGCCGTTGCCGTGGGGATCACCGTGGAGCGGACCGTCTTCACCAGGTCGGCGGTCTCCGTGGCGGCGGGGGCGGTGGTGGGGACGGCGGTGAAGATGGCGGCGTCGCCGCCCGTGTTGATGTCGGGCGGGGAGAGCACCGCGATGCCGGGGGTGTCGGTCAGGGCGTCCTGCAGCGCCACCAGGCGCGGGTCGGTGCCGCGGGAGTCGCCGCCCGCCTTGGTGAGCGTTGCGGTGAGCTGCTTCTTCAGCGCCTCCGCCTGCTTCTGCTGCTGCTGGGCCTGGGCCTGGAGCGCCTCGAGGTCGGCCTTCTGGGCCTGGAGGTCGGCGGCCTGCGCCTTCAGTGACGCCGCCTGGCGCGTCAGCTCGGCGGCCTGGGCCACGAGGGACGCCTTCTGGCGGTCGAGCTGCGCGGCCTCGGCGGCGATGGTGCGCACCTGCCGCGCCAGGCTGCGGGCCTCGTTCACGATGGTGGGGTTGGCGCGCCGCTGCGCCGCGGCCTGGCGGCGGAGGGCGGCGGCCTGCGCCGTCTGGGCGCGTTCGTCGGCGCGGGCGGCCTGGATCTGCTGCCGCAGGGCCGCCGCCTGCTGCTCCAGCGCGGCGATCCGGTCCTGCACCCGCTGGCGGTCCGCGGGGTCGGCGATGCCGGGCAGCTGCGCCCTGGCGGCCTGGATGGCGGCGAGCAGCTGCTGCAGCCGCTGCTCGGCGGCGCGGCCCGTCGAGGCCGCCTGCCGCGCCCGGGTGAGGAACGTCTCGGCCCGCGTCAGCAGGACGGCGCGGCGCCCCTCGATCTGGGCGATCTGGCGCTGGATCTGCGCGAGCTGGGCCTCGGCGGCGTTGCGCTGGGTGCGCAGTGCGGCGGCCTGGCGCTCCAGGTCGGCCTGCTGGGCGAGCAGCGCGGCCTGCTGCCGTTCCAGCTGGGCCTGCTGCGCCTGGAGCGCGGCCGCCTGCTTCTGGAGCGCCGCCTGCTGCGCCTGACCCTCCTTCTGCTCCTGCTCCAGCTCGGCCTGGAGGGCGTTGGCCTGGTCGAGCTGCTGCTGCACCGCCGGGTCGGTGGTCGCGGGGGTGCCGAGGGCGACGGAGACGAGCAGCGGGCCGTTGTACCCCACGCCGTAGCCCTCGGTGATCAGGTCGTAGGCCTGGCGCTCGGTGGTGTCGGTGGGGGTCGCGCCGATGTCCTCCTGGCCGAGGTTCAGCGACAGCACGGGGATCGCGAGGATCCCGAGCGCGATCACCGACGCCGCGATCGCCACGAACGGGTGGCGGGTGACGGTGCCGCCCCAGGCGGCCCACATGCCGGTGCCGGCCGGCTTGGTGGGCGGGCGCAGCCAGGCGGGGAGGCGCAGCCTGTCGATGCGGGGGCCGAGCAGGGCGAGGACGGCGGGCAGCAGGGTGATCGCCGCGAGCACCGCGGTGAGCACCGCGACGGCCGACGCGTATCCGAGCGAGGTGACGAGCGGGATGCCGGCGACGGCGAGCGCGACGAGCGCGATCACGACGGTGCCGCCGGCGAACGCGACCGCACCGCCGGAGGTGGCGACCGTCAGCGCGATCGACTCGTTCGTCTCCATCCCCTCGGCGAGCTGCCGGCGGTGCCGGTTGACGAGGAACAGGGAGTAGTCGATCCCGACGCCCAGCCCGATCATGGTCGCGAGGGTGGGGGCGATGTCGGGGATGCCGACGACGTGCCCCATCAGCCCGATGCCGGTGAGGCCCACGATCAGGCCGGCGAGTGCGGTAACGATCGGGATGCCCATCGCCACGGCGGTGCCGAAGGCGAAGCTCAGGATGATCATCGCGGCGACGATCCCCACGAGCTCGCTGCTCTCCGTCTCCGGTTTCGAGAGCTCCGACCCGATCGAGCCTCCGGCGGCCACCTGGATGCCCGTCCCCCGGACAGGGGCCTCGGCCAGGTCGAGGATCTCCTGCGCCTCGTCGGTGGTGAGGTCGGCGGAGTTGATGTCGAGCAGCACCGGGATGAACGCGGTGGTGTCGTCCTTCGCGATCTGGGCGCCGTTGTTCTGGCCGAAGGGGTTGGGCGCGCTGACGACGTCGGGATGCGCCTGGAGGGCCTTCGTCGCCCTGGCGATGGCGTTCTTGCGCGCGTCGGTGTCGATCTTCCCGGACTCGGCGTGGAAGACGATGGGGCTCTTGCCGTTCTGCTGCGGCGGGAACTTCGCGGCGAGCAGGTCGGTCGCCCGCTGGCTGTCGGTCCCCGGGAGCGTGAGGTCGTTGGTGGTGAGCGCCCCGATGCGCCCCACCAGCAGCACCATCAGCACGATCACCGCGAGCCAGCCGATGATCACGGGCAGGGGGTGGCGGGCCACCCAGTGCCCCAGGCGGTGGAGGAACGCGGCCATCTCGGGGCGCGACGCTATCCGGTACGGGGGGGTGCGGGAAAGGCGGGGTGTGGCGGCGGGTGCGGCGGTCCGCCGCCGCGTGGCAACCTGCCCCGGTGACCGTGGACCTCCAGTCGCTCGTCATCATCGCGATGCTCGCGGTGCTGGCGCCGATCATCGCCGACGTCCCGCGCCGGTTCCGGGTGGCGATCGTGGTGGTCGAGATCGTCCTCGGCATCATCGTCGGGCCGGACGTGCTGGGCGTGGTGGAGACCGACCCGTTCATCGACGCGCTCGCCAACATCGGCTTGGCGGCGCTGTTCTTCCTGGCGGGGTCGGAGATCGAGCTGCAGCTCATCCGCGGCCGTCCGCTGCGGCTGGCGGCCGGCGGGTGGCTGGCGTCGCTGATGATCGGCGCGGCCGCCGCGGTGGCCCTGGAGGCGACGGATGTCATCCAGGACCCGGAGATCGTGGCCATCGCGCTTGCGACGACGGCGTTGGGGGTGCTGGTGCCGATCCTGAGGGACGAGGGGATGATGGGCACCCCCTTCGGGACGATGGTGATGGCGGCCGGGTCGGTCGGCGAGGTGGGGCCGATCATCCTGGTGTCGATCTTCCTGACGGCGACGAAGAACAGCCTGACCGCGGCGGTGCTGCTCGCGGCGTTCGTGGTGGTGGCGGTGGGGCTGGCGATCGCGGCGCCGCACATCCACATCCGCACGGTGGAGCGGCTGATCCGGGAGACGATGGAGGCGAGTGGTCAGCTCGCCGTGCGGATCTGCCTGCTGCTGCTGGTCAGCCTCGTGTTCCTCGCCGTCGAGCTGGACCTGGAGCTGGTGCTGGGGGCGTTCGCGGCGGGGGTGATCTACGCCGTCGCCACCCGGGGCGCCCCGGGTGCCGCGGTGCTGAAGACGAAGCTCGACGCGATCGCCTTCGGCTTCCTCGTCCCGATCTTCTTCATCCGCAGCGGCCTGACGTTCGACCTTTCGGGCCTCCTCGACAGCCCGGCGGCGATGGCCCAGGTGCCGATCTTCATGTGCCTGTTCCTGATCGCCCGCGGAACCCCGGCGGTGTTCGAGGCGCGCCACCTGGGCCGCGACGCGATCCTCCCGCTCGGCTTCCTGTCGGCCTCGACCCTCCCCCTGGTGGTCACGATCTCCGAGGCGGGCGTGCGGGAGGGGCAGCTCGGCAGCGCCACCGCCGCGGCCCTGGTGGGCGCCGCCATGCTGACCGTCCTGGTGTACCCCGCGGTCGCCCTCGCCCTGATGGGCCGCCGCCAGCCCCAGCGGGAACCCTCCGACGACCCCGAACCCGAGGCCCTGTAACCCGCCCCGTGCGTCATGCTGGACCCGAGGGCGTGTAGCTCAGCTGGTCAGAGCAGGGGACTCATAATCCCTGGGTCGCAGGTTCGAGTCCTGCCGCGCCCATCGCATCGGACGTCTGGACAAGTTGGTCGTTGCGGACAGGCTTCGAGGAAACCGTCCCGCAAGCACACACCGTCGATGATCACTCGCGCCCGCGAACGACGTGTTGCGAGAGGCGACGAACGGGGATCGGGTGCAACGTTCAGTCGGCGGCGGGACGATCGCCGTCCGGGGCCTCCGGCGCATCGGCGTCGCTCCATTCGCTCGGCGGCGACGCGGGGCAGGCCGACGGCGGCGGCTCGTCGGCCGCCTCCGGCCGAACCCGTGCGAAGAAGCGATCGCGGGCGGCCCGGAACGCCGCCCAGTCACCGAGCGGGAACGGGTCGTCGAGGCCGCTCATCGCGCAACACCGGCCGGCATCGTCAGGTACCGGGTCACCAGGTACTCCTCGATGCCTTCGGCGCCGCCGGATGAGCCGAAGCCCGAGTGGCCGACGCCGCCGAAGGGGGCGGAGGCGCACGAGACGCGGCCGCGGTTGATGCCGACCATTCCCGCCTTGATCGAAGCTCCCAGGCGCATCGCGCGCTCGAGGTCGGATGTGTAGAGGTAGGCGGCGAGGCCGGCGACGTGGTCGTTCGCGAGCCGCAGGGCTTCGTCCTCCGTGTCGAACGGTGCGATGGCGACGATCGGGCCGAAGATCTCCTCGCGCATCACGCGGGCCTCGTGGGGGACGTCGGCGAGGACGACCGGCGCGAAGAAGTGGCCGACGCCGGGGACCGGGCCACCAGCGAGGACGACCCGCGCGCCGCGGACAACCGCGTCGTCGACCAGCGCGGTGAGGCGCTCGACCTGGCGGGCGGAGATCATCGGCCCGCACCCGACGCCGGGGCGGGTGCCGGGGCCGATCCGCACCTGCCCGTTTCTCTCGGTCATGCGGGGGGTGACCTCCTCGTCCACCGCCCGCTCGATGTAGAAGGGGTTCGCCGCGGTGCATGCCGCCCCGCCGTTCCGCATCTTGGCCGAGGCGGCGCCGTCGATGGTGGCGTCCATGTCGGCGTCGGCGAACACGAGGAAGGGTGCGCAACCGCCGAGCTCGGCGGAGACGCGCAGGATCTTGTCGGCACTCCGCTCGATCAGGTGTCGGCCGACGGCCTCGGAGCCGGTGAAGGTCAGCTTCCGGATCCGGCCGTCGGCGAGGAGCGGGTCGGTTGCGTGATCCTCGGATGAGACGACGACGTTGAGCACCCCGGCCGGCAGGCCGGCCTCGATGAGGATCCGCCCGAGCGCGAGCGCCGACAGCGGCGTCAGCGACGAGGGCCGGAGCACGACGGTGCAACCGGCGGCGATCGCCGGGGCGACGCCGCGGGCGGGAACGGCCAGAGGGAAGTTCCAGGGAGTGACGATCAGGCACGGCCCGACCGGGCTCTTCACCACGAAATGCGTGCTCTGCCCATCGGGGGCGACCTGAGTGCGCCCAGAGGCGCGGGTCGCCTCCTCGGCGAACCACTCCAGATATTCGGCGGAGAGCTCCACCTCCGCCTCCGACTCGGCGAGGGGCTTCCCCATCTCGGCGGTCAGAAGCTCGGCCATCTCGTCGATCTGGTTCCGCAGGGCGTCCGCGGCGCGGCGGAGGATCCGCGCCCGCTCGCGCGGCGCACTGGTGGCCCAGATCCGCTGAGCGGCGACGGCCGCCTCCAAGGCGGCCATGCAGTCGGCGGGACTCGCGTCGGCGACCTCGGCGATCACGCGTCCCGTCGCCGGGTCCTCGACCTCGAGGACGCGACCGTCGGTGGCCTCGACGAACGAGCCGTCGATCAGCAGACCAGTCGGGCACGCCTCGACCTCGGACAGGAGGCCGAGGTCCTTCTCGGTGACGAAGGAGCCTGCGTCTGTCGTGGTGTTGGGGGCGAGTGCGACGGGCGACATCTCGAGTCTCCTGGTGCGGTCTCCAGACTGCGAAACCGACGCTAGGAACGGCGCCCTACAGCTCACTTACGGCCCCTCTTACGGCGCCCTCGACCCACGGCCCCGCACGCTCCGGCGGTGCGTCGTGGAGCGCCCACGTCTCGCAATGCGCACCACCCAGAGGGCACGGGCTTGCGTTCAGAACGGCGCCGGGTCGAAACTCGCGAACGATGGCCCCGAGCGGGATCCTGCTGACGCGCCTGCTGCCCCCGCGGCTGCCGTCGGACTGTCTGCCTCGGCCATCGCTCACCGCCCGGCTCGTCGCGGGCATGGATGGCCGACTCGTCACCGTCCTCGCCGGCGCCGGCTACGGCAAGAGCACGATCGTCGCCGAGGCCCTCACAGAGACCGCGACGCCGTCGGTCTGGATGTCATGCGACGAACGCCTCGGCGGCGCACCCGACCTTCTCGCGCACATCGCGGCAGGATTCGAGCGGCTCGTGCCCGGCTTCGGAGCGGCGCTGCGGTTCGAAGGACCCATCGGACTGCAGGTCACCGCACTCTGCAACGAGCTGGTCGCGACCGTCGGCGACGAGACGATCCTGGTCCTCGACGACGTCCATCTCCTCGACGAGTCCGCGAGCGGTGCGATCGCCGAACTGCTCCGCGACCTGCCGCCAAGTGTCCATCTCGTCCTGGTCGGCCGTGCGCCGCTCGCGTTCCCCGTCGGCAAGCTCCGCGCGGGCCAGCTTCTCGAAGTGACCGAGTCCAGCCTTGCGCTCTCGGACGATGAGGTCTCCGCGCTCTGGCGCGCCGAGGGGGGCGACGATGACCCTGAAACCCTCGCGCGGGTCCGTGAGCGGACCGAAGGATGGGTGACCGGCGTGATCCTGGCCGCCCAAGCTGGCGACGCCGATTTTCAACGGCGCAGCGACTCCCGTCAGCTCTTCGCGTACCTCGCCGAGGAGGTGTTGACGGCCCAGTCCGTCGAGATCCAGGACTTCATCCTCCAGACTGCGCTCTTCGAGCGGTTCTCGCCCGATCTTGTCGCCACGCTCGTCCCTGGGGCCGATGCCCGGGAGATGTGCCGGGATCTCGTCGATCGGCATCTCTTCGCCATTCGCCTCGAAGCCGAGGGGGAGTGGTATCGGTACCACCACCTCTTCCAGGCGTTCCTGCGTGAGCGGGTCGCTGACCTCGAGCCCCAGCTCCTGCCGGAGATGCACCGCCGCGCCGCCGCCTGTTGGGTCGCCCACGACCAGCCGCGCGAGGCCATCGACCATCTCCTGCTCGCCGGCGACCTCGAACACGCCGCCGATCTCATGGAGTCGGTCGCCGACGAGATGCGCTTCGGGCCGCAATCAGGAGTCCTGCTCCGCTGGACGGCGCTCCTGCCGGAGGATCTCTTCCAGGGGCGGCCCGGGTTGACGCTCGCCCGGGCGATCGTGACGTTCTGGGGCGATCAGCCGGCCGCCTTCGAGATGCTCGGTCAGGCGGTCGGGGACCTGATCGAGTCGGGGGACCACGATCGGGCGGCCGAGGCATTCTTCATGCTCATCTACGCCCAGCTCGGGAGCGGAACCCGGCAGGCCCACGCCATCGAGGTCGGCTACCGGCTGCTGCCGCAGATCGACGCCTCGGCTCCGCTGCTTCCGGCGTGCATGGTCCTGATGGCGTCGGAGCTCGGCTGCGCGGCACGCTACGACGAAGCGGACGCGATGCTGGGACGGGTCCTGACCCTCCCCCTGCCGGCGATCGATCCGCTCGGCCAGGGATACCTCGCGTCGGCGCGGGCGCTCTTCATGGACCATCCCCGCGGCCACTCCAAGCAGGCCCTCGCGACGATCGAGTGGGTCATCGATCTCTTCGAGCGGCACAAGCGCAACGACGTGCTCGCCTACATCTTCGCGCTGCGCATCTACCGAGCGATCATCCTCAACCAGCTGGGTCGTTACGACGAGGTCCTCGTCGAGCTGGACACGATCATGGAGACCGCCCGCGAGCGAGGCATCACCGGTGGCGGAGAACGGGGGCGCCAGAAGCTCGAGGCGGTCGCTCTCGCGGGCTTGGAGCGATGGGACGAGCTCGAGATCCTCCTCGCCAACACCGAGCCACTCGACGCGATGCGCGGCGCCTCCTACGGCTTTCGAACGCGCGCCCCTGCGGCGCGTCTCGCTGCGCACCGCGGCGACACCCGAGCGGTCGCCCATCACGCCGGCCTCGTCATCGATTACGTCGAGGCGTTCGGTTTCTCATTCGACACTCCGGGTTGGATCTGCGACGTCGCAGGAGCAGCGCTGAAGGTCGGCCTCGATGACGAGGCGCGGCGGCTCCGTCTTCACGTCCTCGAGGGCGCTGAGCGGGCGCAGAGTCCGTGGGCGCGCGCCAGAGGGCAACTCCTTGGAGCCGTCGTCCTCCAGGGCTCAGATGCGGAGGAAGCCCTGAGTGAGGCGCTCGACCTGACGGCCGAGTGGGATCTCCCGGAGATCTGGACGCGCCGCGATCGAGCGCTCGCCGGGCCATTGCTCGCCCGCGCAATCATGCAGGGGCTCGGCCCGACCGACCTCGCCGCAACGCTCGCCGCGCGAGCCGGCGGAGAGGTCCTCGAGCAATGCGCCGAGGCCCTCGTGGCCGCCGGCTCGCGTGACGCTGCGGACCGCCTCCTCCAGGCCATGGAGGCCACGAGAGTCAGCGACCCCGATGTGAGTGATGCGCTTCGTGGACTCACGCAGCCGTCCGCCGTGGACCCGGCGGTGGCGGTCGATCGGCCCCCGCTGACGATCCTGGCCCTCGGTGGCTTCCTCGTCAGACGAGGAGACGAGGCGGTTCCGGTCTCGGCCTTCGGCAGGGAGCGGGCCCGAGCGGTGTTGGCGGCTCTCGTCTGCGCCGGCGGGCCGGTGCATCGCGAGCGCCTCGTCGACTGGCTCTGGCCCGATCTCGACCTCGAGCGCGGTCTGCGGGCCCTCCACGTCACCCTCCACGGATTGCGGCGTGCGCTGGAACCGGAGCTCGGGCGCGGATCCGCCGCCCGCTCGGTGATCCGCTCGGAAGGCGAGAGCTACCGGCTCGTCCTGCGCGACGGTGACCGGGTCGACGTCGAGCAGTTCATGGCGTTGCTCCGTCGGCCTCCCGGTGAGAGCGAGCGCGAGACCCTCCGGCGGCTCCAGGCGGCCGAGCGGGCCTACCGCGGGCCGCTGTACCCGGAGTGGCCCTACGCCGACTGGGCGGAGTCGCGGCGGCGCGAAGTCGAGCTGAGCTACTCCACGGTGCTCAGCGCCCTCGCCGACCTTCACCTGGCCGCAGGCGCGCAACAGGAGGCGCTTGTCTGCCTGGAGCGGCTGGTAGCGCTCGAGCCCGAGCGCGAGGCCTTTCACCGGTCGCTCATGGCGGCCTACGCGCAGGCAGGCGAGAAGGCGCTTGCCCTGCGCCAGTACCACGCATGCCGCTCGACCTTGAGGCGCGAACTCGGCGTCGAAGCGAGCGCCGAGACCCGGGCGCTCTACCAGCTCATCCTCGAGGATCAGCCAATCCCAGACTCGGCGGCGCTCGCGGCCGCCTGAGCGGGCGCGAGCCGTAAGTGAGCTGGAAGGGCTCGCCCATACCGTCGTGACCGAGCCGCCGACGCGGCTCCGTGACGACGAGAGGTGACGCGATGGCCCTCGCACCGCAGCTCCACCCGAACGACGACGCGACTGCCCGCCGTCGGTTCCTCAGTCGCCTTCACGCACCGGCTCATCTCCACCACAGGAGGACGATCATGGGACTGTCGGAGTTCGTCGACGCATGGAACCGGCAGCAGCCGGACGACATCGCCGCCCAGTTCACCCCCGACGGGATCCGTCACCAGTTCTCGTTGCCCGAGGCGCGCCTCGCAGGGCGCGATGCGATCGCCCAGGGCGTCGGGGCGATCATCCAGGCCGTGCCCGACGCCACGCTCGAGGTCCGCTCCCTGATCGAGGGCGCCGACGGCCGCGTGGTCGTCGAGTGGACCTTCTCAGGCACGCACGAGAACGACTTCCCCGGCATGCCCGCGAGCGGCGCGACCGTCGTGCTGCCCGGAGTCAGCGTCTACACGCTCGCCGCTGACGGGCTCATCGCGCTCGAGAACGCCTACTGGGACACCGCGACGCTGCTGTCCGCAGCGGGCGTCCTCGGATGAGCGTCGCCGAGATCATCGACCGCCAGCTCGCGGCATGGAACGCGCAGGACGCCGACGCGGTGGCCGCCGACTTCGGCCCCGACAGCACCTACTGGTCGCCCACCGTCCCGCACGGGGATCTGGCGGGCCCGGCAGCGGCGCACGCCGACGCGGCGATGCTCTTCACCGCATTCCCGGACTTCGCTCTCGTCGAGCGCGGCCGCCTGGTGGATGGCGACCGGACGGCGGCGCTCTGGTGGGACGTCACAGCCACCTTCCGCGGTCCACTCGAGCCACCGGGCTTCGCGCCGACCGGCGGTCCGGTGACCAATCACGGTGTGACCTGGGTCCAGGCGGAAGGCGATCGGATCACTCGCTTGCACCTGTACTTCGACGTCAACGAGCTCGGACGGCAGATCGGCGCGATCCCGCCGCCGGGAAGCGCCGGCGAGAAGATGGTCGTGACCTTCCAGAAGCTGACCGCCAAGGGACTGCGAAAGCGCGACTGGTCGCACTGAGCGCGCGCATCGCGCGGTGGCGGGGAAGGTGTAGTTCGCCGCCCATCCCCGCTCCCGCGACGCCCCCCCGGTGGCTCGGCTCCACGGGCGCGGCGTGGGAACAACGGCGTGAACATCAGCCGTCGATCGCAGCCGAAACCGTTCGTTCGCCATCGGCCAAGCGATTGGCCCCCTTGCAGCAAACGCGTCACCAGGCGATGTTCCTCGAAGCCTCGGACCGACCCTCATGATCCCTGGGTCGCCTGAGTCCTGCCGCGCCCATCGTCAGCCGTCAGGGGCCGACGCAGTCGTCCCACTCGCGCGCCGAGAGGCCGTGGCGGAGCGACAGGCGCATCTGCCGGAGATGTGCGCGGAACGCGGCCCCGTCGCCGGGGCCGAGGGCCTCCCCCAGGCGGGCGTCGAGGTCGGCGAGCAGCGGGCGGGTCGACGCGAGGACGGCGCGCCCCTGGTGCGTCACCGTGACGGCCCGGCGGCGGCGATCTGTGGTGCTCTCGCGCCGCGCCACCAGGCCGCGCTCCTCCAGTTGCTGCAGCACGGTGGTCGCGTGGGCGGAGCTCATGCCGAGCACGCGGATCAGGTCGACCGCGTGGGCGGTGCCGCCCTCACGGCCGGCGACGACCCGCAGCACGTTGAACTGGCTGACGCCCAGGCCGACGCGGTCCCGCAGCTCGCGCTCCAGCACCTGGCCCAGCTCCAGGCCCGTCATCAGGAGCTCGTTCACGACGCCCGGCGCGTCGTTGTTGCCCTCAGGGCTCATCTGCGGGTAGCGTAGCTCGCCACATTGCTTGATAGCGAGCTATCTACGAGGAGAAGTCGCGATGACCCTGTCCGGGAAGGTGGCCCTGATCACCGGCGGCAGCAAGGGGCTCGGCTACAGCGCCGCCCTGGAGTTCGCCCGCAACGGCGCGTCGGTGACCATCACCGGGCGCGGGCGGGAGGCCCTCGACGGCGCGGTCGCGGACGCCGCCGGGCAGGGGGTCACCCTCGACGCGATCCAGGGTGACGTCTCGTCCGAGGACGACTGCCGTCGCACGATCGACGAGGTGCTGACGCGGCACGGCCGCATCGACGTGCTCTTCAACAACGCCGGCGTGCTCTTCGCGGGCACGTCCTGGGAGACGCCCGTCGACGTGTGGGACCTGACGATGGCGGTGAACGTCCGCGGCACCTGGCTGATGTCGCGGGGGGTGATCCCGCACATGCTCGAGCGGGGGAGCGGGGCCATCATCAACAACAGCTCCGTGCTGGGTCTGAAGGCCTGCCCGGGGGCCGCCGCCTACAACACGAGCAAGGGGGCGATCACCCAGCTCACCCGGTCCATGGCCCTCGAGCTCGCCGGGACCGGCGTCCGCGTGAACGCCATCTGCCCGGGCACCATCGTCACGCCGATGGTGTCGGAGGTCTTCGCCGGCGCGCCCGACCCGGAGGCGGCGGAGGCCTTCTTCCTCGCCCAGCACCCGATCGGGCGGTTCGGCACCGAGGAGGAGATCGCGCGCGCCTGCCTGCTCCTCGCCCAGGACGGCCTGGACTTCATGACCGGGTCGATGCTCTCCATCGACGGCGGGTGGGGCGCCCGGTAGGCCCCGCCACCCGGGTCGGCGCGCCTCAGACCAGCTCGGGGTCCTGGACCACCTCGACGAGGCTCGGCCCCGGGTGGGCGAGCGCCGCGGCGAGCGCGGCGTCCAGGTCGCCGCGGCGCGTGACGCGGATGCCCTGGGCGCCGCACAGCTCGGCGTAGGCGGCGAAGCCGGGGTTGGCGAGACCCGTCTCCCAGACGTCCCACATGCCGGCCCGCTGCTCCTTGCTGATCTTGCCGAGCTCGCCGTTGTTCAGCAGGACGTGGGTGATCGGCATGCCGTACTTCACCGCGGTCGTCAGCTCGCCCATGTACTGCCCGAAGCCCCCGTCGCCGGTGACGCACACGATCGGCCGGTCGGGCGCGGCGCACCATGCGCCCATGGCCGCCGGGTACCCGAAGCCGATCGAGCCGAGATAGCCACTCATCAGCACCGACTGGCGGGAGCACTCGAAGTAGCGCCCGAACGAGTAGGTGTTGTTGCCCACGTCCACGGCGATCACCGCGTCGTCCGGAACCAGCCGGCTCATGGCCGCGAAGAGCGACGCGGCCGAGAGCCCGTTGCCGCGGTCGTCGGCCTCGCGGCGCGCCTTCTCGGCCCGCCACATGGCCCACCGCCGGGCGATCTCCGGCCGGCGGTCCTCCGGCGGCGGCGCGCCCTCCAGGGCGTCCAGCAGCAGCCGTGCGGTGACCGCCAGATCGCCCTGGACCGGCACCTCCACCGGGTGGAAGCGCCCGAGGGCCATCGGGTCGGCGTCCACCTGGATGGTCGGGATCTTCGGCGTGATCCCCGTGTGGTTGGAGAAGGAGGCCCCCATCACCAGCAGCAGATCGGCCTCGTTCATGAACCAGCTCGCGATCGGCGTGCCGCTGCGCCCGAGCACGCCGCAGCCGAGGGGGTGATGGTCGGAGATCACGCCCTTCCCCTTGAACGTCGTCAGCACCGGGGCGTTCAGGCGCTCGGCGAGCGGCAGCACCGCATCCATGTCGAAGCGCGCGCCGTGCCCCACGATGACCACCGGCCGCCGGGCCGCCCGCAGGCGCTCCGCGGCCGTGGCCAGGGCGGCGGCGGGCGGCGCGATGCCGGCGGCGCCGACCCGCCCCTGCGGGCCCCGCGCGACGGCGCCCTCCCGGGCGGGCCGCGTCTGCACGCCGTCGGGGAAGACGAGGTGCGACACGTCGCGGCCCACGATCGCGTGCTTCAGGGCGAGGGCCATCAGTTCCTCGTGGCGGCTCTCGGGATGGACCGTCTGCCCCCAGGCGGCCACCCCGCCGTAGGCGGCGCGCAGGTCGACCTCCTGGAAGGCGCCCGGGCCCAGCACCTGCAGGTCCACCTGCCCCGTCAGCGCCAGGATCGGCGCGCGGTCGACCTTCGCGTCCCACAGCCCGGTGAGCAGGTTGGTTGCGCCGGGCCCCGCGATCGACAGGCACGCGGCGGGCCGCCCCGTGAGCTTCGCGAACGCCGACGCGGCGAAGCTGGCGGCGCCCTCGTGCCGGATGCCGATGTAGGTGAGGTCGCCCGCCTCGACCCGGCGGCGGACGGCGTCGGCGAGGCCCAGGTTGGAGTGGCCGACCATGCCGAACACGTGGGTGACGCCCCACGCGACCATCGTCTCGACCATCAGGTCGGTGACGGTGCGGACGTGCGGCGGCTCCGGCGGGATCTCCACCCAGATCCCGTCGTCGCGGACCTCGACGGGGAACGTGGCGACGCCCGAGTCGTCGTGCCCGCCCGGCGCCCGTCCCGTGATCGGGCAGTAGTCCCAGCCGTGCCAGGGGCAGCGCAGCCAGCCGTTCTCGATGGCGCCCTCGCCCAGCGGGCCGCCCTGGTGCGGGCAGCGGTTGTCGAGCGCGCCGTACCGGCCCTCGTGGTGGGTCATCGCCAGGCTGCGGTGCCCGGCGGTCACCGTGGTCACGCGCCCCTCGGGGAGGTCGTCCGGGCCGAGGACCCGGTGCCAGACCGGGGTGGAGCCGTTCGGATCTGCGGGCATCGGACCTCCTCGGCGTGCCGCGCCCCCACGCCGCGGCGCGGGGGCGCGGCAGGGTTGCTCAGACCTCCTTCACACGCGCGTTCAGCGCGGCCTCCAGCTCGGGCGTGATCTCGGCCGGGCCGCCGTGGTGGTCGTGGTGGTGGGCCGCGGCGCGCTTGATCAACCCCGCGGCCGTGTCCTCCCGGAAGGTCTCGTCGCAATCGGAGCAGTTGTATTCGAACGCCATCTCGGTCCCCCTGTCTCGACTCCACCGACGGCGCGACAGGCGCCGCGTCGACCATGGAGTCCCCGCGAGCGCCCCCGCGTTACAGGGCCCGGCGGGTCAGTCCGGGCCGTCCGTGAGGTCCAGGCGCCCGGCCAGCCAGCGGGCCTGCGCCGTGCGCTCCGCAGCCGCGCCCTCGGGATACCGGCCGGGGCCGGCGACGAGCGCCGCGATGCGGGCGCCGATGTAGCCGGCCGCCCCGGCGGCGGTCACCGGCGGCAGATCCGCCGTGACGCACCGGTGCAGGTCGTCGAGGTACCCGCGCGTCAACTCGCCGTCGGCGCCGACCGGGCCCCCTGCGGCCCGTCCCCGCGCACGCGCCTCGCAGTCGCGCGCGAAGTCGACCGCGCACGGGTCGTCCCAGGCCGCGACCCGGGCGACCAGCCGGCCGCGGGCCCCGCTCGTCAGGCGCCGCTCCCTGCGGACGTCGCCGTCCAGCTCGACCACCCACAGCGCCTCGTCGATGGCGAACGGCAGATCCCCGATCCGGAGCGCGCGCACCCGCCCGCCCAGCGGAGACGGCGCCGGCGCCGCCGTCCAGGCGCCCGGCCCCGACGCCGTGGGGGGCGGCCAGTCCGCGCCGTCGCATGCCCCCCGGCCCCCAGCCGACGTGAAGCCGTAGCCCCGCACCGGTCAGCCGTGCGTCTCGCCGCGGAAGGCGCGCATCAGCGCGTCCATCGTCTCGGGCGGCACGTCCGACTCCGTGAGACGACCCGTGGCCCGCACCGTCGCGCGCATCTGGGACAGGTACTCGCGGCACGGCGGGCAGTACGAGAGGTGCTCCTCGAAGCGGTCGCGCAGGTCCTCCTCCAGCGCCCCCTCCAGGTAGTCGGTGATCAACGCGACGATCCGGGCGCACGAGAGCTCGCCGAACCGGCGCTCAAGGCTGTCGCCGTTGCCGCTCACCCGGCCTCCACCGCCCCCAGGTAGGCGTCGAGCGCCGCCCGCACCCGGGTGCGGGCCCGGTGCAGCAGCACCCGCTGGTTCCCGTCGGTGAGATCCATCCTCCGGCAGACCTCCTCGGCCTCGACCCCCAGAACGTCCCGCAGCGTGATGACCTCCCGCTGCACCGGCGGCAGGTCGGCGATCGCCGCGTCCAGCACCGCGCGGCTCTCGGCCGCCAGCAGACGCGCCTCCGGAGCATTCCAGGGCTGCGGGGCGATCGCCCAGTGCCCGGCCCATCGCGGGGCGTCGTCCGGGCGGAAGCGGTCGGCGCCGATGAGGGGCGCGTCGTCCTCCAGCTCCTGGGCCGCCAGCGCCGACATCGGCACCGAGCGCGCCTCGCGGACGCCCCGCGTGCGGGCCCGGTTCGCCAGGATCTGGAAGATCCACGTGCGCACCGACGAACGGGACTCGAAGGCGCCGATGCCGCGGATGACGCCGAGCCACGTCTCCTGGACGACCTCCTCCGCGACGGCCCGGTCGGCCACGAACACGCCCGCGTAGCGCAGCAGGGGCCCGTGGTACCGGCGCACCAGCCACGCGAAGGCGTCCTCGTCGCCGCTGCGCAGCGCATCGACCAGGGTCGCCTCGTCGTCGTAGCCGGCGAGGATCGCCGCCGCCGCATCCAGGGGTGGGGGCACCGGTCAGCCTGTCGCCCGGTGCGGCGCCTAGGCCGCGGCGCCCTCGATGGCGCGCGCGGCCTGCTGCGGCGTCACGGCGTCGGTGTTGACGACGAAGTCGTAGTGCACCGGCAGCTCGTGGTCCACGCCGTAGAAGCGCCGCAGGTAGTCGGCGCGGGCCTCGTCCTCCTTCTTGACCTGCCGGGCCCCGTCGCGCTCGGCGATGTCCCGTGCCTCCGCGACGCGGCGCGCCCGCGTCTCCGGGGACGCCGTCACCAGCACCCGCAGGACGTCGCGGTCCGCGAGGGCGAAAGACGCGGCGTGCGACACGATGACCACCGACCCGCGGTCGGCGAACGCGTGGAGGACCTCGATGATGAGGGCCCGCAGCTCGTGCTCCGCCGGCCCCATCGAGGCCCATCCGTAGCTGACCGCCTCGGGGGACCCGTACTCGGGCCCGGCCGTCGCGAGCCCCGCCAGGAGGCGGTCGACGAGCGGCTTGCGGCGTTCCGCATCCGCGACGACGGCGGGGTCGAGGTCGGCCCAGTCGGCGGCCTCGGCGATGACCTCCTCATCGACGTAGCGGAAGCCCAGGCGCTCGGCGACGGCGCGGCCGACGGCCGTGCCGCCGGCCCCGGGGGCGTGCGAGATGCAGACGGTCTGGCGGGCCACGGACGCCCGGGATGGGCGCGGGGCCGGGCGGCGGGCCGGTACACCGGCGGCGCTCCGCCGGGCCAGCCCCCGCCCCGGGGCCGTCCACGCGAGCGCCGACGCGCGCGCTCGCCGCACCCTCCGCGCCCCGGACCGGTCAGGTCCCGTCGCGCTCGGGCTGCGGGGTCGCGAACTCGATGGACTCGACGTCGAGCGTCCACGACTCGGTCTTCCCGCCATCCGCGGTCGAGACGTTGTAGGCGGCGACCACGGCGTTCGCGAGCTCGAGGCGGAGTTCGCGACCGTTGAATTCGACGCGCCCGTCCATCCGCGTGCCGTCCGTCGACGCCCGCAAGAGGGCGGATGAGTGCGGGCCGACCTTCGACGTGACGATCAGCTCGCCGCCGGGTGCCTTGTCGCGCTGCCTCCCGCCCCTGCCGGGGCCCGCCCCGCCCACGCCCCTGGAGGCCGGGAGCTGGACGGCCTCCACCGGGATCGTGCCGATCCCTCCGAGCGTGACCTTCGCGGCGCCCTCGGGCTGGCGGGTCGCGTCCGGGCCCTCCGCCGGCACCCGCGCGAGGAGGGCGCCGACGGCCTGATTGCCGGCGCTCTCCTGGAGCGCGAGCAGCGTGGCGGCGACGTCCCGGCGCGGCGCCGTCTCGTCCCGGCGGGTCGTGCCGTGCCCACCCGGCGCGCGGCCGTGATCGCGACGCTGCATCGTCGGCCGACCGTACCCTGACCGGGCGGCGCGACGCGACCCCGGGCGGCCCGCGGCGCGGGCGTCAGCCTCCGTCGGCGGCGTCCCCCCGCGCCCGGGCCGCGGCCTCGATGTCGAGCAGGACGTCCATCGCGCAGTCCATCGCCGGGTGGCCCACGGCGGGGTGGGCGCGGTTGACGAGGGACCCGGTCCGGCCCCCGATGCTCCATCGCCACGTGACCCTGGCCGGGTCGTGGAGGTGCGGCGGCGCCTCGAGGTCCGCAGCGCTCGTCACGCCGCAGTCATCGAGCGCCCGCTGCGCGCGGGCCATGCCGTCCGGGTCGAGGGTGCAGGCGACGTACCACTCCTCGCCGTCGAAGACCCGCACCCGGCCGTCGCGCTCGTAGACGCGCCAGGTGACGAGGCGCCGCGGCGGGTCCTCGTACCGGATCGACAGGTACGCGCCGGAGAGGTCGGGCGTGGTCATCTCGGGATCGTCCACTGCTTGCCGGTGACCGACTCCAGGCCCTGGAGGAACGGCACGTAATGGCCGCGCTCGACGCGGCCGCCGACGGACATCATGCTGCCGCTGTCGCCGGCCAGCAGGTCGTTGGCGGCATCGGTCCCCAGCTCCGACTCGACGTCGCCGAAGTGCCCCGGCTTGTCGCCGGTGAGCCGGTGCACCTCCTTGTCCTGGTACTCGTCGTCCAGGCCGAACATGTGGCCGGCCTCGTGGGCGGCGGTGTTCTGCGTGACGGTGCCGCCGCCGGTGCCCGAGAGGTTGACGACCTCGACGTCCACCCGCTGGAACCGGGCCTCGTCCGTGGCGTCCTGCTCGCCGGCGCCGCGCGCCTGGCCCTGCGGGGCCCAGCCCATCTTGGACTCGACGTACGCCTCGGCGTTCTTCGCCCGCTCCGTCGCGAGCTTCGTGTTGGCGCTCCGTGTGCCGGGCGTGCTGGCCCGCCCGCGGAAGACGGTGGGGAGGTCCTCGCCGAGGCCGTGCTCCTGCTTGCCGGGCTGCTGAAGGGCACGAAGCTCGCCGACGATCGTGTCGAGCTGGCCGGTGAGGTCCGCCGTGAGGTCGGCGTGCCCGAGCTCGAAGGGGCCCACCTGCCGCACGAACTGCGGCTTCGTGACCGTGTTCTCCTCGGTCTCCGACGGGTCGCGGATGTCGAGCGTCGAGGTGCTGCCCTGCACGAAGGAGCGGAACCGGGGCGCGCCGCGCGGGATCTTGAGGGCCGTCACCGTGTTGTGGGCCTTCGATGCGTCGGGGGCCATCTCGACCACCACCCGGACACCGGCCGACAGCTCCTCGAACCCCGGGGAGGTGCACTGCATGCGGTGCTTCACGCTCCACGCGTCCTGGATGCTGCTGATCATGTCGCGGCTGAACTTCGCCCGTTCGTCGTCGGTCCAGTTGAAGTCGGCGAGCTGGGCGCGGGTGAACCGGTGGGTGTTGTAGGGCGGCTGGCGGCGCAGGGTCCGGTCGAAGTTCTTGAAGGTGACGTGGAGCCGGAGCGTCACGGTGACATCGCCGGAGATCGGCCGCTGGTCCTTCGGCGTGCCGCCCGTCGGCCGGTAGGTGAGGTCGAAGCGCGACCCGCCGAAGGTGAAGTTCGTGCCGAGGAACCGGTCGAGCTCCGGGTTCGCGGGCGCGGCGGCGGGGGCGGGGCCCGGGGGGGCGGGCTGGCGCTGGACCACGCCCCGCGCAGCCCGGTTGCCGGCCGCGTGCTGCAGCGCGAGGACGTGTGCGGGCCCCATCTGCCGCGGTTGCTCGAGCGCCGCCGCCAGGGCCTCCGGCTGCGGCTGGGCGGGCGCTTCGCGACCCGCGTCGGCGTCCCGCCGGCCCGCGGCCGCGGGGGGAGCCGCCGAGTTCGCGCGCTCGGACACCGGCTCCACTGTATGTCGATCCGGTTCGCGGGTTCGAGCCCCGGTGGCGCGCCGCGGCGTCGCGGCCGCCGTTCAGGGCGAACTCCTATCCGTTCTTGGACGAACCTTTACCCGGTTCGTCCTACCGTGGTTCCGGGACGATCACAGGAGCCGCCGAGATGCCCGCACCGCCCCGCCGCCACCGCAGCGCGGCAACCCGCGACCACGACGTGCGCCGCGTCACGCGCATCAGCCGTGGCGTCGCCGCCCTCGCCGTCGCCGCCACCGCGGGCGTCGCGGGCCTCGCGGCGGCCGCCCACAACGGAGGTGCGGCCGCCACCACCGCCCAGAGCACCGTCGCCTCGCCGGCCGCGTCCACCGCGACGGCGGGCACGCAGCAGGTGACCACCCAGTCGGTCGCCGCCCCGATCACCACCTCCCAGGCCCCGGTCGTGAGCTCCGGCGGGTCATGACGACCGCCGCGCGCCACGCTGCGCCCGCCACCGCCTCCTTCCGGGCGCTCGGCACCACCGCCACCGTCGTCGTCGCCGACCCCGGCGCCATCGGCGAGGCGGAGCGGCTGCTGCGCGACCGGCTCGACGCGGTCGACCGCGCCTGCAGCCGCTTCCGCGACGACTCCGAGCTGGCCGCCCTCAACGCGGCGGACGGCAGGGAGACACTGGTGGGGCCGGTGCTGCTCGACGCGATCGGCGCGGCGCTGCGGGCCGCCGACGCGACCGGGGGCGACGTCGACCCCACCGTCGGCAGCGACATGGCCGCCTGCGGATACGACCGCGACTTCGCCATGGTCGCCGGCACCGACCCCGGCGAGCTGCGCGTCCGCGCCACGCCCCGCCCGCCGTGGCGGTCGATCCAGGTCGACCGCGCCCGCGGCACCGTCCGGCTGCCGCCGGGCGTGTCCCTGGACCTCGGCGCCACCGCGAAGGCGATGGCCGCCGACCGCGCCGCCGCCGCGATCCACAACCGCCTGGGCACGGCGACGCTGGTGTCGCTCGGTGGGGACATCGCCGTCGCCGGGACCCCCCCGGCCGGCGGATGGTCGGTCCGGGTGGGCGACGACCACCGCGCCGCGGGCCCCCACGACGAGGTCGTCGCCATCGCCGGCGGTGGGCTCGCCACCTCCGGCACCACCGTCCGCAGGTGGGGCGGGCGGCGGCGCCTGCACCACATCCTGGATCCGCGCACCGGGCGCCCCTGCGACGAGGTGTGGCGCACGGCCACCGTCGCCGCCGGGTCGTGCCTCGACGCGAACGCGGCCAGCACCGCCGCGATCGTCCGCGGCCTCTCCGCCGCCGGCTGGCTCGGCGGGCGGGGGCTCCCCGCGCGCCTGGTGGGCGTCGACGGCGACATCGTGCGGGTCGGCGGCTGGCCGGAGCCACAGGCGTGACCTCCCTCGCCGTCTGGTACCTCATGCGCGCCTCCGGCGTGGTCGCGCTGCTGCTGCTGAGCGGCGCGACCGCGCTCGGCATCGCCACCTGGGGCCGCGTGAGCTTCGGCTCGCTGCCCCGCTTCGCGACGGTCGCGCTGCACCGCAGCGTGTCGCTGCTGGCCGTCACGTTCGTCGCCCTGCACGTCGCGACCGCCGTCCTCGACCCCTGGGCGCCCGTGCGGCCCATCGCCGCCGTCATCCCGTTCACCGCCGCGTCGCACTCCGCGCTGATCGGCCTCGGCGCCGTCGCCGTGGACCTGCTGGTCGCGGTCGCCGTCACCGGCATGATGCGCGCCCGAATCGGCGCCCGCGCGTTCCGCGCGGTGCACTGGGCGGCCTACGTCGCGTGGCCCGTCGCGGTGGTCCACGGCCTGGGGCTGGGGAGCGACGCCGGCACCGCCTGGTTCCGGATGCTCGCCCTCGGCACCGTCGCCCTTGTGGGCGCGGCCGCCGCCTGGCGGTGGTCGGCCGGCGGGCGGGACCGCGTCGCGGCGGCGGCCCGATGAGCACCGCCGCGCCCCACCGCAACGGCCTCGCCGCCCACCCCGCGCCGCTGCCCCGGCTGCTGGGCGGCGGCCCCCACCCGCCGGTGACCGTCGCGGGGCCGGCGCTCATCGACGAGGTCCGCCGCGCCGGCCTGATGGGCCACGGCGGGGCGGCGTTCCCCACCTGGCGGAAGATGCAGGCGGTGGCGGACGGGCGGCGGACCGGCGTCGTCGTGGCCAACGGCACGGAGGGCGAGCCGGCGAGCGCGAAGGACGCGGTCCTGATGATCCACCACCCCGACCTGGTGCTGGAGGGCGCGCTCGCCGCGGCCGGCGCCGTCGGGGCCCGCGAGGTGATCGTGGCGGTCGGGCGGGAGGCCCCCGAGGCGATCGCCCGCGTGCGGGACGCGGCCGCCGCGATGCGGACCGGACGGATCCGCCTGAGCGTGGTGACGCCGCCCGCCCGGTTCGTCACGGGCGAGGAGACGGCCCTCGTCAACTGGATCAACGGCGGCCCCGCCAAGCCGACCGCCAGCCCGCCCCGGCCGGGGGAGCGCGGCGTGCGCCGCCGGCCCACCCTGGTCCAGAACGTGGAGACGCTCGCCCACGTCGGGCTCATCGCCCGGTACGGCGCCGACTGGTTCCGCACCGCCGGCACCCCGCAGGAGCCCGGGACGATGCTGGTGACCGTCGGCGGCGGCGTGCGCCTGCCGGGCGTCCTCGAGATCGAGCTCGGCACCCCCCTCGGGGAGATCCTCGACCGCGCCGGCGGCATGGTCGACGGCCTCGGCGGCGTCCTGGTGGGCGGGTACTTCGGCGCCTGGCTCGACGCCGGGGACCCGCTGGCCGTGCCCTTCTCGGCGGAGGGCCTGCGCCCCGCCGGGACGGCGCCGGGCGCCGGGACGATCGTGGTGCTCCCGCAGTCGGCGTGCCCCTTCGCCGAGACGGCCCGCGTCGCCCGGTACCTGGCGCAGCAGAGCGCCGGGCAGTGTGGGCCGTGCGTCCTGGGCCTGCCCGAGCTGGCCCGCAACATCCGCGCGATCGCCGACCGCCACGGGGTGGCGGGGGCGCTGGGGGAGGTGCACGAGCTGATCGGCCTCGTCGAGCGGCGCGGCGGCTGCGGGCACCCCGACGGCGCCGCCCGCCTGGCCCGCAGCGCCGTCCGCGCGTTCCCCGAGGAGCTCGACCTGCACCTGCGCGGCGGGTGCTCGGCGACGAGCCGCCGTTCGGTGCTGCCCATCCCCGGCCCGCCGGACGGGTGGCGCTGATGGGCGCGCGCCTGCGGGTGGACATGATCGCCTGCGACGGCTACGGCCACTGCCACGAGCTGCTGCCGGAGCTCATCGCGCTCGACCGCTGGGGCTACCCCATCGTCCGCGACGGGGAGGTCCCCGACGAGCTCGCCCCCGAGGCGCGGCGTGCGGTCGACCTGTGCCCGGTGCTCGCCCTGCGGCTGGAGGCCCTGAGGGGCGGGGGGTCGGGGGCGTAACGAACGGCCGGTCGGGGAGACTGCCGGACGTGCCGTCCCATGCCGTCGCCTTCCTCCTCGACACGGGGCCCCCGCGGTGGTGGACGACGGCGCTGCGGCTCGTGGCCGCCGCCGTCTTCATCCCGGTCGGCCTCGGCAAGTTCGCGAACCACGACGCCTACGTCGAGCGCTTCGAGCGGTGGGGGTTCGGCGCCGCCGCCGGCGAGGTGGCGATCCTCGTCGGCGTCGTCGAGGTGGTCTGCGGACTGATGCTGCTCGTCGGGGTCGCGGCGCGGGCGGCGGCGCTGGTGCTCATCGGGAACATGGTGGGCGCGCTCGCCACCGCGGGGCGGGTCGACGGGGGCCAGGACGTGTGGCTGCCGCTGGTGATGATCGCCGTGCTCGCCGCCGTCGCCGCCTGGGGCGCCGGCCGGTGGGCCGTCCGGATCGGCCCGTCCTCCGGTTGGTGAGCGCCGGGCCGGCGGGCCCGGCCCTGGCCCTCAGGGCGCCGGGGCGGTGAACACCCAGTCGGTCCCCGATGCCACCGCGTGGCAGCTCCAGCACACCGCGCCCGTGAGCGGCTCGCCGAAGCGCCCGCCCGGCGCCGCGCGCGTGTACTCGGCGAATCGCCAGTCGCCGTGGGCGGGATCGGCGCCCGCGACCTTGCGCATCACCGCGACGAGCGTCGGGCGCGCCGGGTCGTCCCCGGCGGCCTTCACCACCAGCGTCCCGTCCGGGAACGGCGCGCCGGCCCGCCGCCCCCGCGGAACGCGGACGTAGACGTTCTTGACCCCCCGGTGGGCGTCGACGCCGACGCGTCGGGCCTGCGGGGAGTCGGGCGGGATCGGGGCGCGGTTGAGCCGCTCCCACCGCATGAAGCCCGCCGTCGCCGCGGGCAGGCCGGGGAGCGCCCGCGGCCGCGGCCGCGGCCGCGGGGTGGGCGCAGGGGCGGGATCGCGTGCCGCCGGCGCGGAACGTGCCGGCGTCGTCTGGGGCCCGGCGGCCGGGCCGCCGTCGGCGCAGGCGGCGGCGACGACGACCACGGCGGCGGCCACCGCGACGAGCGCGAGCCGCATCCCGGTCACGCGGCCCCTGGCCCGCGCCGCCTTCGAGGCACCGGAGGGACTCGTCCCTGTTGACCTCGGCGTCCGAGGCGCCGTAGCGTCGGCGACACTCGACGAACGTGCTGCGTAATCGGCGGGGCATGGGGAGTGGTCATGGCGGATTACTCGGTGACGGACATCGCGGACGTGCCCGACTCCGCCGCAGTGGTCCTCGACATGTTCCTCCAGCGTGGCGCAGAGCGCGTGACCGACCCGACACACGTGCAGTACCGATTCCTCACGGAGTCGCTCGACCTTGAGAGCTTCGCGATCTCCGTGGAGCGGTTCGCGCCGGGGTTCCGTCCGAGCCGCGGGCATCGGCACTCGTTGCAGGAAGAGGTCTACCTCGTCATCTCCGGTCAGATCGAGATGAAGCTCGACGATGACGTCATCACTGTCGGCCCGATGACGGCGGTGAGGGTGGCGCCGCGCACCGGCCGAGCGATCCGTTGCAGCGGGAGCGAGGAGGCGACGATCGTGGTCGTCGGAGCGCCCCGGACGGGACTCGATGACGTCGAGTTCCTGGCCGGCTTCTGGACCGACTGAATCACACCAGCGCCCTGCCGGCGCGCACCGACCGCGTCGCCGCCGCGTGGCGATCCAGACCCAGCTGGACGAATCGTGACTCGGCCGTCGCGAGCAACGAGTCGTCCCCCCGGACCACGCCCAGGGCGCGGAGGGCGAAGGGTGCGAGATAGCCCGACGTCGCCGTCAGGGGCGTCGCCTCCAGCTCCAGTCGCCTTGCGTCGTGAAGGATGGAGAGGGCGTCGAGGTAGGTGGCCATCGACCAGAGGTACACCCAGTTGGTGCGGCGGATCGCCGGGCGTCCGAGCAGTGATCTCGCCGCCTCGTGTTCACCCCGCAGGAGCGCCAGTCGCAGGCGCGGCGTCTCGATCACCGTGCCGAAGCCGGTGAGACCGTACTCCGAGGCCGCCCGCTCGAGGCGGCCGGCCTCGGCGTCCTCGCCCGTACGGAGGCACGCGATCGCGCACACCAGAAGCGAGCGCGGGTTCAGCGAGCACGGTGTCCCGACGTTCGCCCCGACGGTCGCTTCGACGCGTTCCTGAAGGGCTCGGACGGCCTCCCAGTCGCCGAGCATCAGCTCGATCTCCAGCGTCGCTGCGACGCTGTGCACGCGATGGTGGTCAGAGAGTCCGCGCGTGATCCTCTCGAGTTCGCGGGCGTGCGCATGCGCGCTCGCGAGCCGTCCCGCGGCCAAGGCAGGGGCGATCGCGCCCATGTGGATGTCCGCCAGGTGGTCGGGGTCGCTGATGCCCCGGGCGAGCGCGACGCGCTCCACATACAACTGGTGTGCGGCGCGCGCGTCGCCCCGGGCCAGCTCGCGGCTCGCCCGGAGGTCGGCCGCATACGAGCGGAGCGTCACATCGCCGCTGGCGTCAGCCGCAGTCACCGCTGCGGCGACGGCCGCCGCGGGCTTCGCGTCGTCCGAGTACCCCCGGGCGATCAACGCCCGCGCGCGCCCCGCCTCGCTCACGCCATCGGTGGCGAGCGCTTCCCGGACCCAGGTCTCGACCTCGTCGGAGCCGGGGGGCGGGTTCCACATCCCTGCGCGGACCAGCGTCTGGAAGGCGAGTTCGGCCGAAAGCTCGCCGGCTCTCAGGGCGTCCGGGGCCGCCCGGATCGCGTCCTCGAGGGCGTGGCGGAACGCGCGGCCGTCGAACCGGAGTGCATGCGCCCGTCCGAGCTCGCCGAGAACCTCGGTCCTCTCCTCGTCGTCGTCGCCCGCCGGGGTGAGCGCCAGGAACCGCTCGAGGAAGGCGATCGCAGTGCTGAGCTCGAAGCGTGCCGTCGCTGCGGACGCAGCCACCCGGAGCCAGCGCCGTGCCGACCGCCTCAGCGTCGCGAGCTGGGGCGCGTCGTGGGCCCATGCAAGGTCCGCATGCTCGGGCCGGACGGCCTCGGCGTAGTGGTGGGCGAGCGTCGTGGCGTGCTCGGCGGGGCGCTCCGCCCGCGCCTCCAGCCATGCGGCGAACCGGGCGTGCAGGCGCGCCCGCGACGCTCTCGGGATGGACTCGTAGGCAACCTCGCGGATCACCGCGTGTGAGATCTCGTACTCGACCTCGCCTCGGAGCCGCGAGCGGGGGTGTGCGGCCACCAGCCCCCGCTTCTCGAGGGCCGCGAGGTCGGGGACCGATCCGTTCAGCAGCTCCGAGACGGCACCCCGCCAGAACGTGCGTCCGATCACCGCCGCCGCGTGCACGGCCGCCTTCTGCACCGGCTCGAGCAGGTCGACCCTGGCGGCGGTGACCGCCTGGACGGTGTCCGGCAGCATCGGGTCGCCCCCCGCTCCGCGCTCGGCCGCGTTCCGCGCCAGCTCGCCGAGGAACAGGGGATTCCCGTCGGCCCTCTGGACGATCGCGTCCCGCGTCGCGTCGGCCAGACCGGCCTGTGCGAGTTCGGCGACGAGTGAGGCCGCCTCGTCCGCGGGGAGCCCGCCGACCTCCAGCAGAGCCGAGCCGGCGGGGAGGCGGTCGAGGCCCTCGCGGCGCGCTGTCGCGATGACGATCAGAGGGCCGCCGGCGCCGCGGCCGGCGCCCTCGAGGCGCTCGATCAGGACCTCCTCCGCCCACTGGAGGTCCTCCACGACCACCACCGCCGGCCCATCCCGGGTCAGGTCGCGACAGAGGCTCCGCCAATCGGTGCGGAGCCGGCCCTGGACGGCCAGGGGATGGACCCCGTCGGGGGGCTCCAACCCGAGGGGCAGGCCCAGCGCCCAACGCTTCCCGAGCTGGCCGGCGACGGCCTCAGGTGGAGCGTCGGCGCCGATCCCGAGGTGCGCACGGACGATGTCGCCGAGCGCAGGGAAGGGCGTGCCGCGACCGAGCGGGCGACACCGACCGACGTGGACGGGCGTCGCATCCGGGGGACCCCGCACGGCGCGGGCGAACTCCTCGACGATGGCGGACTTTCCGATTCCGGGGTCGCCGAGGAGCGTGACGATCCGGGGGGTGCCGCTCCGCGCGACGGCCGTCAGGGCCTCCTGGAGCACCCCGAGCTCCCGGTCCCGGCCGACGACCGTCCGACGTGGCGGGACGGGCGCAGCGGCGCCGAGCAGGGCCCTGCAGATGACGGCGGCGGACTTGCCCTTCAGTGGGACCGCCCGGCCGGGTGTGAAGACGAAGCCATCCCGGCAGGCGCGCACGGTCCGCTCGCCGACGAGGATCTCATTGCTCGCCGCGGCCTGCTCGAGACGGGCGGCCACGTTCACGGCGTCACCCGTCAGGAGCGAGCCGGTTCTGCGGTCGTCCCCGACGATCAGCTCGCCCGTGTTGACTCCGACCCTGAGCGCCACGGTGGGTCCGAAGAGTCCGTGCACCCGCTCTCGCATCGCCAACGCGCTCCGCACGGCTCGCTCGGCGTGGTCCTCGACGGCGAGTGGGGCGCCGAAGGCGGCGAGCACGCCGTCGCCGAGGAACTTGTCGAGGGTGCCGCCGCCGTTGGCGATCTCCTCCGCCATCGCGTCGTAGAACCGGGAGAGGAAGATGCGCGTCCGCTCGGGGTCCTGCTCATCGGCGAGCGCCGTCGAGCCGACGAGATCGGCGAAGAGGACCGTCGCGACCTTCCGCTCCTCTGGCCGGCTGCCGGCGGCCTCGACCGGCGCGGCGCACTGCGGGCAGAAGCGGGCAGCGGGGGGGAGCGGCTGCCCGCATGCGGCGCAGGGTCCCATGGGGACGACGATAGACTTTCCTTGCGTCGAATGGGACGTGGATCGACGAGGCGTTGACCTGCCGGCGGCGGCGGCCGTAGCGTCATCGCCGATGACCACCGTGCAGCACGCGGCCGCCGACGAGGCGGCCGCCGTCGCGGCCGCGCCGAAGGCGATCCTCGTCGACGGGGCGTGGCGGGACGCCGCGGGAGGCGGGACGTTCCCGGTGGAGGACCCCTCCACCGGCGAGGAGCTGTGCCGCGTGGCCGACGGCGGGGCCGACGACGCCGTGGCGGCGCTCGACGCGGCGGCGGCCGCCCAGGGGGCGTGGGGGGCGACGCCACCGCGCGAGCGGGCGCGGATCCTGCGGGCCGCGTACGAGCTGGTGCAGGGGCGCGCCGAGCAGCTCGCGGTCCTGCTCACCCTGGAGATGGGCAAGCCGCTGCAGGAGTCGCGCGACGAGGTCGCCTACGCCAGCGAGTACCTCCTGTGGTTCGCCGAGGAGGCGATCCGCATCGACGGTCGCTACGCCGTCGCGCCGGACGGGCGGGGGCGTGTGCTCGTGATGCAGCAGCCCGTGGGCCCGTGCCTCATCATCACGCCCTGGAACTTCCCGCTCGTCATGGCGACGAGGGCCACGGCCCCGGCGATCGCCGCCGGCTGCACCATGGTCGTCAAGCCGTCCCGCCTCGCGCCCCTCGCGACGCTGTCGTTCGCCGGCGCCCTCGCGGAGGCCGGCCTGCCGCCCGGGGTTCTCAACGTGGTCCCGGGGGGCCGGTCCGACGCGATCACCGGGGTGCTCCTCGGCGACCCCCGCCTCCGCAAGCTCACGTTCACGGGCTCCACGCGCGTCGGCCAGGAGCTGCTTCGCGGGTCTGCGGACCAGATCCTGCGGGTCTCGCTGGAGCTCGGCGGCAACGCGCCGTTCATCGTGTTCGACGACGCCGACGTCGACGAGGCGGTGCGCGGCGCGATCGGGGCGAAGATCCGCAACTGCGGGGAGGCGTGCACGTCGGCGAACCGGTTCTACGTGCAGCGCGGGGTGGCGGAGGCGTTCACCCGCCGGCTGGTGGCGGCGATGGAGGGGATCGTGGTGGGACGAGGCACGGATCCCGGGGTCACGCTGGGGCCGCTCATCGACGCGGCGTCGCAGCTGCGCCTGGGCGAGCTCGTCGGCGACGCCGTCGCCCGCGGCGCCACGGTCGAGACCGGCGGGGCGGCCGTCGACGGGCCCGGCTTCTTCTTCGCGCCCACCGTCCTTTCCGGTGTCGACCGGGACGCGCGGATGGTGCGGGAGGAGATCTTCGGCCCGGTCGCGCCGGTGATGACGTTCGACGACGAGGACGAGGTCGTCGCCCAGGCGAACGACACGCACCTCGGCCTGGCCGCCTACGTGTACACCCAGGACTTCCACCGCACCCTGCGCGTGGTTGAGGGCCTCCAGACCGGCATGGTCGGCCTCAACCAGGGGCGGGTGTCGAACCCGATGGCCCCGTTCGGCGGCGTGAAGCACTCGGGCCTGGGCCGCGCCGGCGGCCCGGAGGCGATCGCCGAGTACCTGGAGACGAAGTACGTCGCGATTCGCCACGAGTGACCAGCCCGCGGGGCGATCGCCCTGCAATCGGCGAGCATTCACGCGGAGGGCGGGATCCCCAGCCGGGTCGCGAGGCCGAGGGCGTGCTCCGCGTACCGGGGCGTGTCGAGCTGTCGGAACCGGCCGAGCGCCTCGTGCAGGCGGACCGCCGCACGCGACGGGTCGGAGCGTCCCGCGGCGGACTCCGCGAGCGAGAGGAGGACGCAGGCGGCGTCGAAGCGGGCCCCCATCCCGTCGAGGGCCGACAGGGAGGCGCCGAGGTGGTCCTCGGCCTCCGTCATGGCGCCCCGTGCGAGCGCGATGCGACCGAGGGCCCGGCGGGCCAGCGCGATCCCCCACGGGTAGCGGAGCTCGCGGGCGATGCGGACGGCCTGGTCGGCGGTGGCGAGCGCATCGTCGATGCGGCCGTTCCAGAGGAGTGCCTCGGCGAGCCATCCCTTGAACCAGGCGACGAGGCGCGAGTAGCGGAACTCGGTGAGCAGCTCGATCGACCGGCCCAGATGCCGGGCCGCCTCGTCCAGGTCGCCCTTCTCGCGGTACGCGAACCCGAGCCACCCCATGCTGTATGAGCTGTTCAGCGAGTCGGGGGAGGTCTGAAGGCTCTCCGTGCCCGCGGGGATCGCCTCCTCCCAGTCCCCGCGCGTCGCGAGGAACCAGCAGCGGTTCCAGAGCGAGTAGCTGTGGATGCGCGGGTCGGCGTGCTCCGCTCCGATCCGTTGCGCGTCGCCGACCTCGGCGAGCGCCTCGTCGAACCGGCCGAGGTTGCACAGGTTGATGGCCGTCCAGCAGTGGGAGTGCGCGAGCCACCACCACTCGTCGGTCCGCCGCAGCGCCGCCACCGCCCGCCGCCCGTGCTCGGCGCCGTCGGCCAGCTCCCCGAGCCAGAACCCCTCCCGCGACAGGACGTAGTGCGACTTGCCGAGCGTCGCGGGGTCGTCCGCCCGGGCGGCCTCCGCCATCGCCGTCGCCACCGCACGGGCGGCCCCGTCGCTGTCGCCGGCGTGGGTGTACGTGTGGCCGAGCCACATGTGGAAGGGGCCCGAGACGGACGCGTCGCCGATCCGCTCCACGCGCTCGCGCTGGTGCAGCAGCAGGTCGAGCGACTCGCCGAAACGCCCCAGGAAGTACAGGGAGTTCACGAGGCGCATCACCAGGTCCACCGTCCGGCGATCCCGGTCCGGCGCCTCCAGCCGCTCCAGATGCACCAGGGCCTCGCGCAGCGCCGTGGTGGCCTCGGCATGGGCGTACGTCCGGACCGCGCGGAGGGCGAACCGGTCGAGGTACTCCACCGCCTTGTCGCTCCGCGGCGTGCGCGAGTAGTGGTGCGCGAGCCGGTCGAGCACCGGGTCGAGGTGCCCGGCGTGGATGGACTCGAGTGCCTCGCCCGCCCGTTGGTGCAGCGCCGCCCGCCGCCCGCTGAGGAGGCCGTCGTACGCCACGTCCTGGGTCAGGGCGTGATTGAAGACGTAGCGGGTCTCGTCGCTGTCGACGACCTCGTGGATGAACTCCAGGCGCACCAGCTCCTCCAGCTGGGGCTCCAGCTGCGCGCTCCCGTCCCAGACGGCGCGGAGCAGGCGCACCGGGAACTCCCGGCCCAGCACCGAGGCGGTCTGCAGCACGCGGCGCGGCTCGTCACCGAGGCGGTCAACCCGTGCGGCGAGGACGTCCTGGATCGTGCTCGGAACCGCGGCGTCCGTGGGGGCGGTCGCGTCGTCGTCGCGCCAGCTGCGCGCGAGCTCCTCCAGGAAGAACGGGTTCCCGTCGGCGCGCGCGACGAGCTCCTCGAAGTGCGTCGCCGCCGCATCGGTCTCGAGCACGCCGCCCACGACGGCGAGGGCGTCCGAGGGGCCGAGACGGGGGAGGGAGATCTGCGTCGCGTAGGAGCGCTGGATCCACGGCGCCGCATATCCCGGTCGGTATGTGCAGAGCAGCATGATGGCCGCGCCCTGCATGTCGTCGACGAGGGTCGCCAGGAACTCCTCCGAGACGCGGTCGATCCAATGGAGGTCCTCCACGACGAGGACGAGGGTCCGGCGACGACTGCCGGCGAGGCTCATCTGCAGGAGCGTGGCCATGGTCCGCGCGCGGATCGCCTCGGGGCTCAGGTGGGCGAGCGCGTCCGTCCCCTCCATCAGCCCGAGCATGTGGAGCACCGCGTGGGCCGCCTCGGGGTCCCCGATTCCGAGACGGGTCAGGCTCCGCCGCACCTTCGCGGCGGCCTCGCCCGGCCCGTCGGCGTCGGCGATGCGGCAATCGGCCCGGACGATGTCGACCACCGGCGCCCACGGGATGGCGGCGCCGTAGGAGAGGCAGCGCCCCTCGATGATCGTCGGGCGGTCCTCGGAGAGGCCGCGCCGGAACTCGCGGACGAGCCGGGTCTTGCCCATCCCGGGCTCGCCGACGATGCCGACCACCTGGCCGCGGCCCGCACGGGTCTCGGCGAGCAACTCGTGCAGGGCCGACAGCTGGCGGTCCCGGCCGACGAACCGGCCGGGAGTCGGCCCCTCCACGCGCGACCGGCGGGACCCCGCCCCGACGACCCGGTGCCCCACGACCGGGGTACGCCTGCCCTCGATCGCGAGCTCCCCCAGCGGCTCCGTGCGCACATAGCCGCTGACGATCCCCGCCGTCGCCCCGCTGATGACGATGTCGCCCGGGCGGGCGAGGGTCTCGAGCCGCGCCGCGACGTTGATGGTGTCGCCGATCGCCGTGAAGTCGTCCGCGATCCCGTCGCCGACGGCCGCGACCACCACCGGCCCGGTGTTCAGCCCCATCCTGGTACGGAGCGGACGACCGTCGGGGTCCTGCCCCAGCGCCGCGTCGGCCAGCCGGCGGCGGACCCCCAGCGCGGCGAGGACGGCCCGCCGCGCGTGGTCCTCGTGGGCGACGGGCACGCCGAACAGGGCCATGAAGCCGTCGCCCAGGAACTTGTCGATCGTGCCTCCGTAGCGGTGCACCTCGGCGAGCGCGATCTCGAAGAAGCGCGCGAGGAGGACGTGCATCTGTTCCGCGCCGACGTGCTCCGCGGTCCGGGTGGAGCCGACGATGTCGCAGAACAGGACGGTGACCTGCTTGCGCGCCCCGTCGGGTCCCCCCGGCTCCCGCCCGTCCGCGCCCGCGGGGGCGGCGGGGGGTGTCTCGGCCGTGTCGGCGAGGGGTGCGCCGCACGCCGCGCAGAAACGGTCCCGCGGGTCCGTCGCCGCGCCGCACCGCGCGCATGCCGCCTCGGCCAGGCGGGAGCCGCACTGCGCGCAGAAGCGCGCACCCGGCGTCGCAACCGCCCCGCAGCCATCGCAGGTCACGGCCCATCGTCGCCACATGTCCCACGCCGGCGTCAAGACTGGTGGCAGGCGGGCCGGTTTCCGCACTTGACCTCCGTACCTCGGTACGGGCCTACAGTGGAGGCATGACCGCCACCGGGCTCACCGAGATCGCCGCATGCAGCCTCGACGGGGACGCCGCGACGCGGCGGGCGGGCGAGTTCCGCGCGCTCCTCTCCCCTCACCTGCGCCGGCCGCCGCGCGACGGCGCCGTCGCCGTCCTCGACCTGGAGATGGGCGTCCGGGCCGAGCGGGACCTCTCGCTCCAGCTGGAGCGGGAGCGCGAATGCTGCCCGTTCTGGCGGTTCGCGCTCACGCGGCGATCCCCGCGCCGCGTGCGGCTGGAGGTGGCGGCCGAGGCGCCGTTCGGTGACGCCCTCGACGCCTTCCTCGCCCTCGCCGGCGCCGAGGCGGGCGGGGAGCCGCCGCTGCGCGCCGGCCAGGCGGCCCGCCGCGCCGGGGTCGGCGTCGAGACGCTCCGGTACTACGAGCGCCGCGGCCTGCTGCCGCGCCCGCAGCGGCGCCCGTCGGGCCAGCGCGAGTACACGCTCGACGACGTCCGCCGGCTGCTCGCCATCAAGACGGCGCAGCGGCTGGGCTTCACGCTGGCCGAGACGAAGGAGATCCTCGGCGTCACCCGCGGTCCGGCGGCGCGCGACCCCGGGGCGCTGCGCCTCCAGGCGCAGGCGAAGCTCGCCGAGGTGGAGGACCGCATCCGTGGACTCGAGCTGATGCGGGCCGAGCTGCGCGCCGTGATCGCCGCCGACTGCGACGCGCTCATCGACTGCGACTGCGGCGACTGCCCCATCGACGGGCACCCGCCGGCCACGGCCCCGCGGCTGCTCCGGGTGCGGTGATGCGGCGCCTCGGGACGGGGGTGCTGCTCGCCGGCGCGTGCGGCGCATGCTGGGTGGCCCCGCTGCTCATCGCCACGCTCGGCGCCGGATGGGCGGGCGTCCTCGGCGCCGGCTGGGCCTGGATCGCGGGCGCGGCGGGGGTCGCCGCGGCGGGGGCCGTGGCCATCCGCCGGCTCCGGCGCCGGCGGGCGGCGGCACGCGGCTGCGCGCGCGGGTGCGCGCCCGTGCGAGCGACGGTCCGTTGACGGTGCGCCCCGCGCGGTTCGCGGCCGCGTTCGTCCTCGGGGCGATCGGCACGGCGCTGCTCATCGGCATCCCGACCGACGTGATCCCGAACGGCCTGTTCGGCCGGATGACCTCGGTGCGCGCCTACGACGTGCCCGTGCTGGTGGCCGTTTCCGTGCTGTCCGGGCTACTCGTGGCCAGCCACCTCGGCATGGGCGGCGGGGCGTGCCCCACCCGGCGGAGCGGCACGACGGGGACCGCCGGCGCCGTCGTCGGCTGGCTCGCGATCGGCTGCCCCGTGTGCAACAAGCTCGTGGTGCTGGCGATCGGGTCGTCCGGCGCCCTGAGCTGGTTCGCGCCGGCGCAGCCGTGGCTGGCCGCCGTGTCCGTGCTGCTGCTCGTCGCCGCGCTCGCCTGGCGCTGGCGGGTGCTCACGCCGCAGCTGCGGCCGGCCTCGTGGGAGTTGCCCCGGGAGGGGCCGACCCGTTAGGCGGTGGCGGCCACCTCGACGAGCCGCGCAGCCTCGTCGACGGTCAGGACATCGGTGTTCACCACGACGTCGTAGTGCGTCGGCAGCTCGTGCTCGATGCCGTAGAACCGTTTGAGATAGTCGGCGCGCCCCTCGTCCTCTGTTCTGATCCGGCGCTCGGCGTCGCCCTCCGCGGCGCCGTCGGCCTGCGCCACCCGCGCGGCGCGCGTCGACGGCGACGCCGTGACCAGCCCCCGCAGCACGTCCCCGCCGGCCAGCGCGAACGACGCCGCGTGCGCGACGATCACCACCGACCCCCGGTCGGCGAACCGCCGCAGCACCGCCTGGATGAGCGCCCGCAGCTCCGGGTCGCCCGGCACCACCCGCGACCGCTCCCCCGAGGGCATCCGCTCGCCGCCCCCGCCGCCCCGCCCGCCCAGCAGGCGCGCCACGAACGGCTTGCGGCGCTCGACGTCGGCGACCAGGGCCGGGTCGAGCTCGGCCCAGTCGGCGGCCTCGGAGATGACCTCGTGGTCGACGTACTCGAACCCGAGGCGCTGGGCGACGGCGCGCCCGACGTCCTCGCCGCCGGAGCCGGTGGCATGCGAGATGCAGACGACCTGACGAGTCACGACCCCTCCCGGAAACGACGACCGCGCGATCCTATGCGTTCGCGCAGCGGCGCCGGAAGCGCCGGCGACGGCGCCGGTCCGGTTGCGACCGCCGGGACGCCGGTGAGAGGGTTCCCGCGTCCCACGGTCCGTGATCGAACGAGGTGACCGTCATGGCGTCGGTCGCGTTTCCGCTCATCCACCGCGTGGTCCGCGTCGTGCGCACCGGCCTCGGGTGACGCGGCCCGCCACCACCCCGCTCGGGCGGACCGGCATGGACATCACCCGGGTCGGGATCGGCGCGTGGGCGATGGGCGGCGGCGGGTGGGACTGGGCGTGGGGCGGCCAGGACGACGCGGAGTCGGTCGCCGCGATCCACCGTGCGCTCGAGCTCGGGGTGAACTGGATCGACACCGCCGCGCAATACGGCTTCGGCCACTCCGAGCGGGTCGTGGGGCGGGCGATCGCCGGCGTGACGCCCCGCCCCCACGTGTTCAGCAAGTGCGGGCAGCCCGAGGGGCCCGGGCGCACGACCGTCCACAGCCTGCGCCGCGACTCCGTCCGCCGCGAGCTCGAGGGCAGCCTCACCCGCCTCGGGGTGGACGCCATCGACCTGTACCAGCTCCACTTCCCGATCCCCGACGAGGAGGTGGAGGAGGGGTGGGCCGCCCTCGCCGAGGCGAAGGCGGAGGGGCTCGTGCGCCACATCGGGGTCTCCAACTTCGACGTCGCGCAGCTGCGGCGGGCGCAGGCGATCGCGCCGGTCGAGACCCTCCAGCCCCAGTACTCGCTCCTCGCGCGCGACGCGGAGCGGGCGGTCCTGCCGTACGCGGAGCGCGAGGACATCGGGGTGGTCGTCTACTCGCCCATGGGGTCCGGGATGCTCACCGGGCGCATGACCCGGGAACGCATCGCGGCGCTCCCCGAGGACGACTGGCGCCGCGACGATCCGCGGTTCGGGGAGCCGCACCTCCCCGGGCCCTGGGCGCGGGGGGCGCGCCTGGAGCGGGTCGCCGCCCGCCACGGCGTGGCGCCCGGCGCCGTGGCCATCGCCTGGACCCTGCGCCACGCGGCGGTCGACGGCGCGATCGTGGGCGTGCGCCACCCCGGGCAGGTGGACCCCGTGGTCGCGGCCGCGGACCTGGTGCTCGACGACGCCGACCTGGCGGTGATCGCCGGCGACTGAGGGCGGGGCCGCCGGTCCGACCCCCCGCGGTGACGTGCGCCGCCGCCCGGTGATTGGATGGGGCCTTCCGGACCACCGGACCAGGACCGGACGAACTGGACGACGCGAACGGACATCGGGCGAGGGTGCTCCTCGTCGACGACCACGCCATCCTGCGCGCGGCGATCGTCCACGTCCTGGGGCGCGCCGACGACATCGCGGTGGTGGGGCAGGCCGCATCCGCCGAGGACGCCCTGGCCGTCATCCCCGGGCTCGCGCCGGACGTGGTGGTCATGGATGTGCGGATGCCCGGGCTCGGCGGCATCGACGGCACCCTGGCCGTGAAGGAGCTGTTCCCCGGCCTCCGGGTCCTGGTGCTGTCGATGCTCGACGACGATGCGACCGTGCGGCGGGCGATGGCCGCCGGCGCCGACGGATACGTGCCGAAGACGGCGACCGACGACGACCTGGTGGCGGCGATCCGGACGGTGCATGCCGGGGGTCGCGCCGTGCACCCGTCGCTCGCCGCGCCGCTCGACCGGTCGGCGCCGCCCGACCCGCTCGGGACCCTCACGCCCAACGAGTTCGCGGTGGCCCGGCTCGTCGCGCTCGGCCACACCACCGCCGAAATCGGCGCGCAGCTCGGCGCCGGGCCGCGGGCCGTCGAGCACGCGCGGGCGACGGCGCTCGACAAGCTGGGCGCGCGAACCCGTGCCGAGCTCGTCAGCGCCTTCCGCGACGCCGGGCGCTTCGGCTCCGGCGCGCCGGCCGTCCGCCCGTCCCCGGCCCCTGCGCAATCGCGGTCCGGGTGAGCCCCCGGCCCTCCGCGGCGCGGAGGCGGTCGAGGGCCTCCATGCCCACCGACCGCGACGGCACCGGCACCATCGCCGGGCCGCATGCCCCCCGCGCGACGCGACCCGGGTTCAGCGGCCCGTCAGGTCCATCTTCGCCTCCTGCCAGCGCGCGGTGAGCGCGAACAGCACGACGACGTCCAGCGACAGGGCGATCAGGCTCCACAGCGGGTACGCCGGGAACCACGCGAGCTGGATGATCGAGTTGAGCAGGACCACCGCGAACGCGAACCAGCGTCCCCAGCTCTTGAGGGTGAACAGGGCGCCCGCGCCGAGCATCAGGACGACGCCCCAGATGATCAGGGTCCAGCCCCACGCGGTGTAGTCGGTGGTGACGAGAAGACCGGATTCGGCGACGAGGTAGACCTCGTCCTTCGCCAGGGCGGCGATGCCCTGGATGATGTCGAGCGCGCCGATCGTGAACATCACGGCGGCGGCGAAGACCACCCATCCGCCCCAGGCGGAGGAGTAGTCGGAGGGGCTGCGTTGCGTGCTCATGGCGAGGACCTCCGGTGGGATGCCGCGCGCGCCCGCGCGGCGCCGAGTGGCATGTCGCGAACGTAGATCGGGCCCCGCGGAGGGCCCCCCGCGCACCGAGTGGTCACCCGGGTGAAACCCCGCGGCGCGCCGGGGCCGGGCGTGCCAGCGATGAGGATCGGTGCGTGCCGCGACGGCGGCGGACCCGAGGGAGGAGTGCGCCGGTGGCCATGCGGGTGCTCGAGCGCGAGATGGGCAAGATGCTGGCCGGCATCCAGCGGAACCCGTTCGGCGGCGCCTGGCGCGCCACCGCCGTCATCACGGCGACGGTCACCGTCGTGGCCGGCCTGCTGATGCGGCTGACCGACCCGGACGAGTTCGGCACCATCGGGGAGGGGCTCTGGTGGGCGGCGCAGACCGTCTCGACGGTCGGCTACGGCGACATCCTGCCGACGTCGATGGCGGGCCGCCTGCTCGCGGTGCTGGTGATGATGATCGGCGTCACGTTCATCACCGTCACCAGCGCGGCGATCGCGAGCGCCTTCGTCGAGTCGGCCCGGCGCCGCCGCGTCGCGGCGGGGGTGGGGGAGGCGTCGGCGGCCGAGCTCCACGATGAGCTGCGGCAGCTCTCTGACGAGGTCCGGCGGCTGCGGGCCGACCTGGAGAGGGCCGGGGTGACCCGTCCCCCGGAGTCGCCGGGGCCCTAGGCGGGGTTCGCCGGTGCCGGGGGCGGCGCGTCGCCCGCGCCCCCGCCCTCGGCGAGGACCTGGCGTCGCAGCGCCTCCGCGCCGACGAGGGCGGCGACGAGGAGCGCGAGGGTCCCGACGAACCCGCGAACCGAGCCCAGCGGGCTCCACACGAGCAGGAGCAGGAAGACCACGAGGACGCCGCCGTAGACGTAGGCCGGGCGCTGGCGCAGCGCGGGCGCGATGAGGTTCCGGAGCCAGGTGCCGAGGCGCGTGGTGCCGGCCACGAGCGCCCACAGCAGGCCCAGCAGGCCGATGGCGATGAGCGCGATGCCCAGGTCGCGCATGATCGACGTCGAGAGCACCCAGACCTGGCGCGCCGCCGGCTGGCCCTCGGGCGACGAGATCGAATCGACGACGGCGTTCCCCGCCACGCGACGCACGGCCAGCAGGATCAGGCCGACCACCAGGAGGCCCCAGGCCGCCACCCGCACCACCTCGCGGCGGGACCCGGCGGCCAGCCAGATCGCGAGGGCCAGGAGCGCCACGACGATGATGCTCGCGAAGGCCGAGACCCACTTGATGAGCTTGACGTAGTTCTGCGCCGTCTCCAGGTCGGCGGAGTGGGCGATCGTGATCGAGGCCTCCGGGTCGACGCGCTGGGCGCCCGTGATGCCGAGCTGGTCCCGCAACTCGGAGACGATCTGGCCGACGTTCAGGACCACGTCGCCGTTGGCGGTGGTCACCGCGCCGCCCTCGTTGCCCTCGAGGATCGCGACGATCTTGCTGTGGGCCACCCGGTTGGCCTCCTCCCACAGCGCCTGCACCCGGGGCCGCTCCAGCAGGTCCTCGGCCGCGCTGACGGCCGCCGGGCGCAGTGCGCCGGCGATGGTCGGCGCGAGGCCCTGGAGCTGGTCGGGGAGGCGCTGCTGGAGGCGGTTCTCGATGTCGCCCTTGCTGTAGGCCGCGTCGACCACCCGAAGCGCGAGGGCGTGGCGGACCTGCTCGTTCTGGAGCATCTGCGCGCTCTGGTCGACCCAGGTGTTGGTGTCGAGCAGCTGGCGGTTGACCCACACGCTCAGCGACACGACCAGCGTCAGCAGGCACGCCAGCGCCACGAGCCCGTACGCGATCCCGCGCCGGTGGGTGTGGGTCCAGGCCTTGAAGCCCGCCGCGCGGCCGCTCGTTCCTGAGTCGCTGCTCACCGGGCGAGCATCCACCGCCGCCAGGGGGCGGGGCGGGGCGCCGGAAGCGCATCACCCGGGTGAGCGGAGGGGCGGCCGCATGCCCCGCTCAGCCGCCCGCGTACCGTCGGGGGCGTCCACGATCCGCGAGGAGGACGCGCGATGCCATCGACCCTGACGGTCTGGAAGTACCACACGCCGGACGGCGCTGAGGAGGCGCTCGGGATCCTCGAGCAGCTGAAGAAGGAGCAGCTGATCGAGATCCACGATGCCGCCGTCGTCAGCTGGCCGCCCGACAAGAAGAAGCCCAAGACGAGGGAGCTGAACAACCTGACCGGCGCGGGCGCGCTGGGCGGCGCCTTCTGGGGCCTGCTGTTCGGACTGATCTTCTTCGTGCCGCTGCTCGGCCTGGCGATCGGCGCCGCGATGGGCGGCCTGGCCGGCTCGCTGACCGACGTCGGCATCGACGACAACTTCATCAAGAAGGTGCGTGACGAGGTCACGCCCGGCACGTCCGCCCTGTTCCTCATGACGTCCGGCGCCGTGATGGACCGGGTGATGGACCGCTTCGAGGGCCGCGAGCGTCCCGAGCTGATCCAGACGAACCTCTCCGAGAAGGACGAGGCCGCCCTGCGGCACGCGTTCTCCGAGCACTCCTGACGTCGCGCCCGTCCCGCGGGGGGAGCCCCTCCCGCGGGTCGTGGGCGGCCGCGTCCCGCGGCTCCGGAGGTTTTCGCAGGTCCTGATTGCGGGTTTCCCGCAACGGCTATCCGCGTGCCGGGACTTCCCGTGGACCCCCCGAGGGGGTTCAATGCCGGTGTGGGCGTGAATGCGGACGAGCGCCCGGCGACTCCTGCCAGGAGGGCCCGCCGGTCGATGCCGGCGACGGGCGGGGGGACCACCGTCCTGCGGTCCAAGCTCGAGCCGCCCCGGCCGGGCCCGGACCGGGTGCGCCGCCCCCGCCTGGTGGCGCAGCTCGACGCGGCGGCGGGGCTGCCGCTGACCGTGGTGTCGGCGCCGCCGGGCTTCGGCAAGACCACGCTGCTGTCGCAATGGGTGGCGACCCGCCCGCCCGGGTCGACGGCCTGGGTGACGCTCGACGAGGACGACAACGACCCCGTGCGCCTCTGGAGCCACGTCTGCGCCGCCCTCGGCGTGGACGGGCCGCTGCCCGAGGACGCGCCGGACCGCCCCGCCGCCTCCGTGGTGCTGGTCGCGGCGGCGCTCAACGACGCCGATGCGCGCGGCGTGGAGCGCGTGCTGGTGCTCGACGACTACCACCTCGTCACCAACCCGGCGTGCCACGAGCGCGTCAGGTTCCTGGTCGAGCACCTGCCGGCGCCGCTGCACGTGGTCATCGCCAGCCGCCGCGACCCGCCGCTCCCGCTCGCCCGGATGCGCGCGTCCGGGACGCTCGGTGAGGTGCGGGCGCGCGACCTGCGGATGGTGCGGGAGGAGTCGCGGCAGCTCATCGACCTGAACGGGGTGTCCCTGTCGGCCGGCGACGTCGGCCGCCTCCACGACAAGACGGAGGGGTGGGCGGCCGGTCTCTACCTGGCGGTCCTCTCGCTGCGCGGCCGCGAGGACGTGGCGGCGTTCATGGACGCGTTCAGCGGCTCGAACCGGCACATCGTCGACTACCTCACGTCGGAGGTGCTCGCCTCCGAGTCGCCCCAGACGACCGACTTCCTGCTGCGCAGCTCGGTGCTGGACCGGATGTCGGGGCCGCTGTGCGACGCGGTGCTGGAGACGACCGGGTCGACGGCCCGGCTGCGCGAGCTGGAGCGGCGCAACGTCCTGGTCTGGGCGATCGACGACGACCTGCTCTGGTTCCGCTACCACCCGCTCCTGCGCGACGTGCTCAGCTTCATGCTCGCCGAGCAGCGGCCCGACGAGGTCGCGCCGCTCCACCTGCGCGCGGCGCAGTGGTGGGAGGCGGCGGGCGACGCCGAGCGCGCCGTGGAGCACACCCTGTCCGCGCGCGACGCGCGCCGCGCCGCGCGCCTGGTGGGGGCCCACTGGCTCGAGCTGGCCGGAACCCGCGGCGCCGCCCCCGTCATCGACCGCTGGCTGGAGCGGCTGCCCCAGGCGCTGGTGCTCGGCGATCCGGGGCTGTGCCTCACACGCGCGGTGCTGGAGGAGGCGCGGGGCGCCCCGCGGCGCGTGGTGGAGCGCTGGCTGGAGGCCGCCGAGCGCAACCCGGACCGCCCGCCGGACGCGACGCCCCTGCCGTTCGGCACCGACTCGGTGCTGCTGGAGTCGGCGCTGGTGCGCGCGGCCTCGGACGGCCAGGACGTGGGCCGGCGCCTGAGCAGCGCCACCCGCGCGGCCCGGCTCGCCCGCGACGTGGGCCCCTTCGCGCGCACGCTGGCGGGGACGCACCTGGCGTACGCCCAGTGGCAGGCGGGCCGCCACGCCGACGCCCTGGCCACCGCGCGGGCGGCGATGGCCGAGGACGGCGCCCGCGCGCTGCCGCTGCCCACTGCGATCCTGCACGCCATCTGCTCGCTGTCGATGGCGTCGCTGGGCGACGACTCCGGCGCCGACGAGGAGGCGCGCGCCGCGTTCGCCCGCATGAACGCGCACGGCCACCGGGACACCGCCCAGGCGACGGTCGTGTGGCTGGCCCACGGCACGGCGTGCGCGCGGCGGGGCGCCCTGGAGCAGGCCGAGGAGGCGCTGCGCCACGCGGTCGCGCTGGCGGAGGCGCCGAACCTGGCGCTCGACCGTGCCCACGCGCTGCTGGCGCTCGCGGCGGTGCTGAAGGCGCGGTCGGACGTGGGGTCCGCGGCGCTGGGGGGTGCCCCGGGGCGGGGCATCTTGACCCGCCCGGTCCGGCCCCGGCCGCCCCCCCCCCCCGCCCCCCCGGCCCCCGCCCCCGGGGCGGCCCC
>OEIU01000246.1_pt1 | contig 54490 bp, 50 predicted proteins | sample 1539221 | NCBI WGS metagenome assembly OEIU01 (sample SAMN03792071, study PRJEB22550) | activated sludge metagenome | feature: wastewater treatment plant; material: activated sludge; isolation source: Wastewater treatment plant of a petroleum refinery complex | place: Argentina: Zarate | collected... | reverse complement strand
ACGAGGAAGTTGCGGCCGATCGCCATCGGCTCGACCTCGGGATGGTTGATGTTGGCCGGGATGATGGCCCGGCCCCGCGCGATCTCCTCGCGCACGAATTCGGGCGTGATGAAGTCGGGGATCGCCGCGCCGAAGCTCTCGCCGTCCGCGATCGTCGCAGCCGCGTTCGCGACCGCCGCCTCGCGGGCGAGGTTCTCGCGATGGGCGACGTAGCGCATTTCCGGCGTGACGATGCCGGCCCTGGCGAATTCGTATTGCGTGACCGGCTGGCCGGGACGGCCGCGCAAGATCACGCGCTCGGCCGGGCAGGCGGCGACGAGCTTGTCGGCGGAGATGTTGCCGTTGTCCTCCGGCTTCACCGCCCTCCCCTCGACCCTCTCGAAGCCGCGCGCGGCGAGCCATGTCTCGCGCACCAGCGGCAGGCCGCGCGTGAGGTCGATGCCCGAATCGACATCGGTATAGGGGCCGGACGGATCGTAGACGCGCACCGGCGCCTCGTTCGGATCGGTCAGCACGATCTCGCGGAAGGGGACGCGGATGTCGTCATGGCCCGCCGGCGAGGCGTAGACCTTGCGCGAGCCCTGGATCGGGCCGGTGGTCACGCTTTGCGGGATGGCGGGTCCCTTGCCCATTTTCGGATCGTGAGCTGTCATTTATGTCTCCTTGGGGTTCTTGTGGGTTCCAGAATGCGGCTCAGGACAGGTAGCCGCAGGCGGTGAGGACGAGGCCGAAACCGGCCGTGACGAGGAGGGCGGCGCCGGCGAAGCCTCCATCGAGCAGCTTCGGCACGGCATGGGCGGCGAGCCAGCCCGGCGCCAGGATGCGCACGAGGCCGCGCGCAAGGGCGAGCCAGCCGATCAGCGTGATCAGCACGGGCCAGCCGGCGACCCAGAGATTGTGCACTTGGACGATCGCCAGCCCGATCGCAAGATCGAGCGCACCGAGGATCAGGATCAGGCCGGGCTCGCGCGACAGCGAGGACGCGATGCCCCGGATGGCCTCGCGATTGAGCAGGCCGCCGATTCCGACGGCCAAGGCCAGAGGGCCGAGAAGCCGCGCCAGAAAGATGGAAGGTCCCGCCATGTTCCCGTCCCTCCGCCGGCATGACCCGGATCAGGTTGGAGGGTCACGGCCGGCCAGCCGTATCTCAGCCGCTCGCACGGCCCCCCTCGGAACAGGTTGAAGGTGGGACGGAAGCTGCGCAATGTCAAATCCGGCCCGCGGACAACCCGTCCGGGCCGCGAAAAGGCGCCTCGCGCTCGAATGCGGCGGCGGGTTCGCTCGCCGCCATGCCAACCCGACTCCGCAGGGAGACGCCGCATGAATCCCGCCGAGACAGACGCGCTGATCGTCGTCGACGTGCAGAACGATTTCCTCCCCGGCGGCAGCCTCGCCGTGCCGCAGGGCGACGCCGTCGTGCCGGCGGTCAACGCCCTCGCGGCGCGCTTCGGCATCGTCGTCGCGACGCAGGACTGGCATACGCCCGGCCATCTCTCCTTCGCCTCGGCCCATCCCGGCCGGGGGCCGTTCGAGACGGTGCCGATGCCCTACGGACCCCAGATCCTCTGGCCGGACCATTGCGTCCAGGGGACGGCGGGCGCGGCCCTGGCGCCCGGCCTGGAGCTGTCCAAGGCGCAGCTCGTCCTCCGCAAGGGCCACCATCACGCGGTCGACAGCTATTCGGCCTTCCGCGAGGCGGATCGGATCACGCCGACCGGCCTCGCCGGCTATCTGCGCGAGCGGGGTGCGCGGCATCTTTTCGTCTGCGGCCTCGCCACCGATTTCTGCGTCGCCTGGACGGCCCTCGACGGCCGTGCCGCCGGTTTCGAGGTCTCCGTGGTGGAGGATGCCTGCCGCGCCATCGACCTCGACGGATCGCTCGCGCGGGCCTGGGCGGAGATGGAGGCGGCCGGCGTGCGGCGCGTGTCGAGCGCCGGCCTCAGGCTGCCATCCCGACCCGCTTGATCTCCCATTCCAGCTCGATGCCGGAGGTCTCCCTGACGCGGCGCCGGACCTCCTCGCCCAAAGCCTCGATCTCGGCAGCGGTGGCGCGGCCGAGATTGACCAGGAAGTTGCAATGCATCTGCGAGACCTGCGCATCGCCGATGCGCAGGCCGCGGCAGCCGGCCTCGTCGACGAGTTGCCATGCCTTGGCCCCGGGCGGGTTCTTGAAGGTCGAGCCGCCGGTGCGGGTATTGACCGGCTGGGTCGAGGAGCGCTGCTCGGTGATCGCCCCCATCGCCGCGAGGATCGCTTCGGGATCGCCCGGCCGCCCCTCGAACAGCGCCTGCGTGAAGATCAGGCCGCCCGGCGCCGCGCAATGGCGATAGGTGAAGCCCATCTGCGCGCAGGACAAGGTGACCGCCCTGCCCTGCCGGTCGAGGGCGCGGGCCTCGACGAGCACATCCTTGGTCTCTCCGCCATAGGCGCCGCCATTCATGCGCAGCGCCCCGCCGATGGCGCCCGGAATGCCGCGCAGGAAGGCGAGCCCCTCGATTCCCGCCTCGGCCGCCGCCCGCGCGACCTTCACGTCGGGCGCCCCGGCCCCGGCCCGGACGCGATGGCCCGGCTCGACGGCGATGCCCGAAAAGCCGCGCCCCAGCCGGATCACCATCCCCTCGATGCCGCCGTCGCGGACGAGCAGGTTCGAGCCGAGCCCGACCACGAGGAGCGGAATATCGGCCGGGCAGGCGGCGAGGAAAGCGGCGAGATCGGCCTCGTCCTCGGGCGTGAACAGCACTTCCGCCGGCCCGCCCGTGCGGAACCAGGAGAGCGGCGCCATCGGCGCATTCGGAACCAGCGCGCCCCGCAGGCCGGGCGCGGCCGCCTTCAGCGAGGCCGCAAGATCGCGCGTCCACCCGGGTTTATCGCTCACGCCGCTCTTCGATCTCCGCCTTGGACGGCGCGGTTAGACCGGGAGGGCGCTCCTGTCCATGCCGCCGGGTGTCGTCCCGGCCATCCCGATCGAACGCGCCCGCGGACCGTCTAGCCAGATCTGGAACATATCGTGTACAAAGCCGCGATGACGCCGCCTGACCGCCTGACCGAGCCTTTCGCGGCCTGGTTCGCGGCGCGCGGCTGGGCGCCCCGCGCCCATCAGCTCGACCTCCTCGCCCGCGCCCGGGAGGGACGCTCGGTGCTGCTCGTCGCGCCCACGGGCGCGGGCAAGACGCTGGCCGGGTTCCTGCCGAGCCTCGTCGAGCTGGCGCAGGGAGGAGGCGGCGGGCGCCGGCTCCATACCCTCTATATCTCGCCGCTGAAGGCGCTCGCCGTCGATGTCGCGCGCAACCTCGAGACGCCCGTGCGCGAAATGGGCCTGCCGGTCACCGTCGAGACGCGCACCGGCGACACTCCGCCCCACAAGCGCAGGCGCCAGATCGAGCGTCCGCCCGACATCCTCATGACGACGCCCGAGCAACTGGCCCTGCTCCTCGCGCATCGAAGCGCAGGCGAGTTGCTCGGCGGCCTGCGGCGCGTCGTGCTGGACGAGCTTCACGCTCTCGTCACCTCGAAGCGGGGCGACCTCCTCTCGCTCGGCCTCGCGCGACTGCGCCGGCTCGCGCCAGGCCTCGCCATGGTCGGCCTCTCGGCCACGGTGCGCGAGCCCGATGCGCTGAGGCGGTATCTGGCGGGGAGGGAGTCCCCCCTTGCCGATCTCGTCGTGGTGGAAGGCGGGGCGGAGCCCGATATCCGCCTCCTCACGCTGAACCGGGACCTGCCGCTCGCCGGCCATATGGGCGCGCTCATGCTGCCGGCGATCTACGACTTGATCAAGCAGCACAAGACGACCCTCGTCTTCACCAACACGCGCTTCCAAGCCGAATTCGCCTTCCAGGAACTGTGGCGGATGAACGAGGACACGCTGCCCATCGCCATCCATCACGGCTCGCTCGAGGTCGAGCGGCGGCGGCGCGTCGAGGCGGCGATGAGCGCGGGCAAGCTCAAGGCGGTCGTCTGCACCGCGACGCTCGATCTCGGCATCGACTGGGGGGACGTCGATCTCGTCGTCAATCTCGGCGCGCCCAAGGGGGCCTCGCGCATCATGCAGCGGATCGGGCGAGCCAACCACCGCATGGACGAGCCCTCCAAAGCCTATCTCGCGCCGACAAACCGCTTCGAGATTCTCGAATGCGCAGCCGCCCTCGACGCGGTCGCGGCGGCCGCGCAGGACACGCCCGATCCGCGGCGCGGCGCCCTCGACGTGCTTGCCCAGCACGTGCTCGGCATGGCCTGCGCCGACCCCTTCTCCATGGACGATCTCTACGAGGAGGCGCGCTCCGCGGCGCCCTATGCCGATCTCGCCTGGGAGGATTTCGAGGCGGTGGTCGATTTCGTGGCGACGGGCGGCTACGCCCTGCGCGCCTACGAGCGCTTCGCGAAGATCGTGCGAGGCGCGGACGGCCTCTGGCGCGTGCGCGATGGGCGCATCGCCCAGCAATACCGGCTGAATGTCGGCACCATCGTCGGCGGGACGATGCTGAAGGTCCGCCTCGTGCGCCGGGCGCGGGCGGGCGGCGCGATCGTCCCGCGCGGGCGCGTCCTCGGCGAGGTCGAGGAGGGGTTCTGCGAGATGATGGTCGCCGGCGACACCTTCATCTTCGCCGGCGAGATGCTGCGCTTCGAGGGGATCGCGGAGGACGAGGTCCATGTCACCCGCGCCGCGGGCGCCGAGGACCCGCAGATCCCGAGCTATGCCGGCTCGAAATTCCCGCTCTCGACCTTCCTCGCCGCGCGCGTCCGGCAGATCCTGGCCGATCCGGCCGGGTGGGACCGCCTGCCCATGGGGGCGGCCTCATGGCTGCGCCAGCAGCGGCAGCGCTCGCTGATCCCCGCACCCGGCGACCTCCTGGTCGAGACCTTCCCGCGGCACAGGCGCTTCTATCTCGTCGCCTTCCCATTCGAGGGGAGGCTCGCGCATCAGACGCTCGGCATGCTCCTCACGCGCCGCCTCGAGCGGGCCGGGCTGCGCCCGCTCGGCTTCGTCGCCAACGATTACGGCATCGCGGCCTGGGCGATCGGCGATATCGGCGCGCGGGCCGCCGCGGAGCCCGGCTTCCTGGACGAATTGCTCGGCGAGGACATGCTGGGCGACGACCTCGAGGCGTGGCTCGACGAGAGCGCCCTGATGAAGCGCGCCTTCCGCGACTGCGCCGTCATCGCCGGGCTGATCGAGCGGCATCATCCGGGCGCGAGGAAGACCGGCCGGCAGGTCACGGTCTCGACCGATCTCGTCTACGACGTGCTGCGCCGGCACCAGCCGGACCATCTCCTCCTGCGCGCCGCGCGGGCGGATGCGGCGACGGGCCTGCTCGACCTGCGCCGCCTCGGGCAGATGCTGGCCCGCATCCGCGGCCGAATCAGGCATAAGCCGCTGGAGCGGGTCTCCCCGCTCGCCGTCTCGCTCATCCTCGAGATCGGGCGCGAGCGGGTCTTCGGCGAGGGAGCGGACGAGATCTTGGCGGAGGCGGAGGCGATGCTGGTGGAAGAGGCGATGGCGTGAGCGCGCCCTGGCCGGCCCCACCTGAGCGGCCGGAACCTGCGGCGATCGCGCTCGCCGGCATGGCCTGCCTGCTCGATCCCTCGGGCGCGCTCGTCCTGCCCGAGGCGCGCATGCTCGTCGTCGCCGACCTGCATCTCGAAAAGGGCTCCGCCTTCGCCCGGCGCGGCGCCCTGCTGCCGCCCTACGACACGGGCGCGACCCTCGCCCGGCTCGCCGAGGCGATCGCCCTCCACCGGCCGCGCCGGGTCGTCGCGCTCGGCGACAGCTTCCACGACCAATGGGGGCCCGAGCGCCTGCATCCCCGCGACCGCGCCATGCTCGGCGCGCTGACCGCGGGGCTCGACTGGACCTGGATCCTCGGCAACCATGACCCGATCCTGCCCGCCGCGCTCGGCGGGACGGTGGCCGCGGAGGCGGCGATCGGCCCGCTCGTGCTGCGCCATCATCCGGCCATCGGCGCGGGGCGGGAACTCGCCGGACATCTGCATCCGGTGGCGAAGGTCGCCCTGCGGGGCCGGGGCGTGCGCGTCCGCGCCTTCCTGACGGACGGGGAGCGCTGCATCCTGCCCGCCTTCGGCGCCTATGCGGGCGGCCTCAATGCCTGCGATCCCGTTTTCCGGCCGCTCTTCCCGCGGGGGTTTCTCGCCCATGCCATCGGCCGCACGCGGCTCTACGCCCTGCCCGACGCCGCCCTGCGCGGAGACTGAGCCCCGAAGCCTCGCCCGGCAGCCCCGCGCCTGCTATCAGCGCCGCTCGATTCGTCCGCAAGGGCAGGAGCAGCCATGTCCCGTCTCGCCGTTCTCACAGGAGCCTTGACCCTCGCCATGACCATCGCCGCCTCCGCCGCCGGACCCGTCACCACGCCGTCGGGCCTGCGCTACACGGACGAGGCCGTCGGGACCGGCGCCCCGGCCAAGGCCGGGCAGACCGTCCAGGTGCACTATACCGGCTGGCTCGACCAGGGCGGCAAGAAGGGTGCGAAATTCGACTCGTCGCGCGACCGTGGCCAGCCCTTCTCCTTCACCCTCGGCCAGGGCCAGGTCATCGCCGGCTGGGACGAGGGCGTCGCCGGCATGAAGCCCGGCGGCCGGCGCATCCTGGTGATCCCGGCCGCCCTCGGCTACGGCGCGCGCGGGGCCGGCGGCGTGATCCCGCCGGACGCGACCCTGATCTTCGACGTCGAGCTGCTCGGCGCCCGCTGACGCGCCTCCGGCGAAAATTATTCTAGTGCCACGCCTACAACGAAAGGCTAGCGGGGCGGCGAAGGACATCGTAAAGCAGCCGCCTGCTTGCACATTTCGGCTAAGCGCCGCCACTCAGCAATCGACACAAAACGGCACGGCCGAGGGCCTGCCCGGACAGGGGAAGAAGCGAACGATGTCGAAGGGATCAGATCTTCTTGTTCGCGCCTTGGAAAACGAGGGCGTCGACCGTATTTTTGGGATACCCGGGGAAGAGAACCTCGACGTCGTGGAATCACTGCGGACGTCGAAGATCGAGCTGGTCCTGACGCGCCACGAGCAGGCCGCGGCCTTCATGGCGGCGACGCACGGGCGCCTGACCGGCCGTCCCGGCGTCTGCATCGCGACGCTCGGGCCGGGCGCGCTGAACTTCTCGACCGGCGCGGCCTATGCGCATCTCGGCGCCATGCCGATGATCATCCTGACCGGCCAGAAGGGCATCCTGTCCTCGCGCCAGGCCCGGTTCCAGATCGTCGACGTCATCGCCTCGATGAAGCCGATCACCAAGATGGCGCGGCAGATCGTGTCGGCCTCCTCGATCCCGACCATCGTGCGCGACGCCTTCCGGGTGGCGATGGAGGAGCGGCCCGGCCCGGTTCTGCTGGAGCTGCCCGAGGACATCGCCTCCGAGGAGGGCGAGGCCGAGATGGTGCCCTCGCATCCGATCGAGATCCCGGTCGCGCATCCGGCGGCGATCGCGCGCGCCGCGGAGATGATCAAGGCCGCCAAGCGTCCGCTGATCATGCTGGCGGCGGCCGCGAGCCGGCCGCGCTCGTCGCACGACATCGGCGACTTCGTGAAGCGCACCGGCATCCCCTTCTTCACCACGCAGATGGGCAAGGGCACGGTCGCGGGCGGCACCAGCCTCTATATCGGGACGGCGGCGCTCTCCGAGCGCGACTACGTGCACGAGGCGATCGACCAGGCCGACCTCATCATCGCCATCGGCCACGACACGGTGGAGAAGCCGCCCTTCATCATGGGCAAGAAGGGCGGCCCAAAGGTCATCCACGTCAGCTACACGCCGGCGACGGTCGAGTCGGTCTATTTCCCCGATGCGGAGGTCGTCGGCGATATCGGGCCGACGCTGAAGATCCTCGGCGACCAGGTGGCGGGCAAGCTGCCGAATGCGGGCGCGCTCCTGCCGCTGCGCGAGCACATCCTGTCCCACATCTCCGCGCGCAACGACGAGGACCGCTTCCCGGTCACGCCGCAGCGCCTCGTGCGGGACGTGCGCCGGGTGATCCCGGAGGACGGGATCGTCTGCCTCGACAACGGCATGTACAAGATCTGGTTCGCGCGGAACTACCGCACCTACGTCGCGAACACGCTGTTGCTCGACAACGCCCTCGCCACGATGGGCGCGGGCCTGCCCTCGGCCATGATGGCGGCGCTCCTGAACCCGGGCAAGCGCGTCATGGCGGTCTGCGGCGACGGCGGCTTCATGATGAACAGCCAGGAGCTGGAGACCGCGGTCCGCCTCGGGCTCAACCTCGTGGTACTGGTGCTCGACGACTCGGCCTACGGCATGATCCGCTGGAAGCAGGCCGTGGACGACTTCCCCGACTACGGCATGACCTTCAAGAACCCCGATTTCGTGAAATATGCCGAGAGCTACGGCGCCAAGGGGCACCGGATCCAGTCGGTCGGCGAGTTCGAGAGCACTCTCGACAATGCCTTCAAGGCCGGCGGCGTCCATCTCGTCGTGGTGCCCGTCGATTATTCCGAGAACAGCCGCGTCCTCGTCAAGGAGCTGCGCGAGAAGGTGAAGCAGCTCCAGCCCGAGCCGGCCGAATAGGAGCCGGCCGGGACCAACGACAAAAGATGGCGGGAACGATCAAGGACAGGCCGATGAATCCCTTTACCTTCCAGACGACCTCGAACGTGCTCTTCGAGAACGGCGCTTCGGCGAAGCTGCCGGGTATCGTGGAGCAGTTCGGCGCGAAGCGCGTCATGCTCGTCACCGACAGGGGCGTGCGCAATGCGGGGCTGACCAAGTCGGCCGAGGATGCGCTCGCCGCGGCCGGCATGACCGTTTCCGTCTATGACGAGGTGCAGGCCGACCCGCCTTCGACCATCATCGAGGCGGCGGCGAAGCGTGCGCGCGACGAGGGGATCGAGCTGGTCCTGTCGATCGGCGGCGGCTCGGCGCTCGATACCGCCAAGCTCGTCGCCTATCTCGCCAAGTCCGACGAACCGCTCGACGCCATCTACGGCGTCGGCATGGCCAAGGGCCAGCGCCTGCCGCTGATCCTGGTGCCGACCACCGCCGGGACCGGCTCGGAGGTCACCCCGATCTCGATCGTGACCACGCCCACCACCGAGAAGAAGGGCGTGGTCTCCCCGCGCCTCCTTCCCGACTGGGCGGTCCTCGACGCCGAGCTGACGGTCGGCCTTCCGGCGCATGTGACGGCGGCGACCGGCATCGACGCCATGGTTCACGCCATCGAGGCCTATACCTCGAAGCACAAGAAGAACCCGATCTCCGACCAGCTCGCCCGCCAGGCCCTGACGCTGCTCTCGGCCAATATCCGCACCGCCTGCCGCGAGCCGAAGAACCTCGAGGCGCGCTCCAATATGCTGCTCGGCTCGATGCTGGCCGGGATGGCCTTCGCCAATTCGCCGGTCGCAGCCGTCCACGCCCTCGCCTATCCGATCGGCGCGATCTTCCACGTGCCGCACGGGCTCTCGAACGCCCTCGTCCTGATGGGCGTCCTGCGCTTCAACCTCTCGCACGCCCAGGACCTCTATGCAGAACTGGCGCCTCTCGTCGATCACGGCGCGAGCGGCCTGAAGTCGAACGAGGCGGCGGCCCGCTTCGTCGAGGCGCTGGATTCCATCTGCCGCGATTGCGGCGTGCCGGCGCGCCTCACGGATGTCGGCGTCGCCGAGAAGGATCTCGAGCGGCTGGCAACGGATGCCATGAAGCAGACGCGCCTCCTCGTGAACAATCCGCGCGAGGTCACCTACGCGGATGCCTTCGCGATCTATTCGGAAGCGCTGGACGGCAAGCTCCGGCAAGCCGCCTGACCGCCGGGGACACGACCATGAACCCCTTCGATACCGCCAAGGCGATGGGCGAACTCTGGGGGCGCGGCACCCAGAGCTTCCTCGACGCCCAGCGCAATTTCTTCAGCGCGATGACCCAGGGCATGCCCCCGGCCATGATGCCGACAGGCGGCATGCCGGACGTGCAGTCCTTCCAGGCCGCGCAGGCAGCCTTCCAGCAGGCATGGTCGAGTGCGGAGGCGGTCTCGACCACCTTCGCCCGCAGCCTCGCCGACCAGAGCGGCGGACGCCCGGACCCGGTCACCACCGAGCTGATGGCCAAGATCTTCGACCCGCGGGGCTGGCTCGCCGCCACCAGCGAGGTCGACGAGGCGCTGAACCGCATGGCCGAGGGCCCGCGCTTCTCCGATCTCTGGAACGTCGAGCGCAAATTCGCCAGCCTGATGACGGCGTGGCTCGCCATGCGGCGCTGCAATCTCGAGCACAACACCGTCATGATCGAGGCCTGGTCCAAGGCCGCGGGCCAGTTCGCGAAGGCGGTCAATGAGCGGGCCGAATCCGGCAAGCCGCTCGAATCGGCGCGCGCGCTGATGTCCCTGTGGGTCGAGATCGCCAACGACACGCTGCTCGAGACGCAGCGCACCGAGGCTTTCCTCAAGAGCCAGCGCGACACGATGAAAGCCTCGACCGACCTGCGCGAGGCCCAGCAGGAGATCGGCGAGTTCTACAGCCAGGTCTTCGGCTACCCGACCCGGGCCGAGCTGGACGACGTCCATAAATCCGTCACGGACCTGCGCCGCGAGATCCGCACCCTGACCCGCGAGAACCGCGCCCTCAAGGCGCGCGCCGCCGACAACAGCCAGGCCGGAGGTCGTGCCCCATGAGCGAGCCCAAAATGAGCGAGCCCAAAGCCGCCCCCCTCATTTCTCCCGCGGACGTCCTTCAGGAAGCCTCCACCCTCGGCAAGCGCATCGCCGAGGGAGCGAAGCTCTTCTCGGAGGTCAAGGACGAGGAAGTCCAGATCGCCACGACCCCCAAGGACGTGGTCTTCCAGCAGGACAAGGTCACCCTCTACCGCTACCGCCCGCTCGCCGAGACACAGAGCGTCGGCATCCCGGTCCTCATCTGCTACGGCCTCGTCGGGCGCTGGACGATGGCGGATCTCCAGGAGGACCGCTCGCTCATCCGCAACCTGCTCAAGCTCGGCGTCGACCTCTACGTCGTGGACTGGGGCAATCCGAGCCGCGCCGACCGCTTCCTCACGCTGGACGACTATATCGACGGCTATCTCGACGAATGCATGAGCTTCATCGCCGAGGCGAGCGGCAAGCCGAAGGTGAACCTCCTCGGCATCTGCGAGGGCGGCGTCTTCGCCACCGCCTATGCCGCCCTGCACCCGGAGAAGATCAACGGGCTCATCCTCACGATCACGCCGATCGACTTCCATGCCGACATGGAAGGCGAGCAGCGCAAGGGCCACGGCTTCATCAACCTGTGGACGCGCAACCTCGACCCGAAGGACATCGACCGGCTGATCGACGTCTACGGCTCGCTGCCCGGGGAGTTCATGGGGTCGGTCTTCTCGATGCTGACGCCCATGCGGACCATGACGAAATACAATCTCGACCTGCTCGACGTCATGGACGACAAGAAGAAGTTCATGAACTTCCTGCGCATGGAGAAATGGATCGCCGACCGCCCGCACCATCCGGGCGAGGCGGCCAAGCAGTGGCTCAAGGACCTCTACCAGAACAACAAGCTGGTGAAGAACGAGCTGGAGATCGGCGGGCGCAAGGTCGATCTCGGCAAGATCTCGGCGCCGGTCCTCAACATCTTCGCCACGGACGACCACATCGTGCCGCCGGCGACCTCCCAGGGGCTCAAGCGGGTCGTCGGGACCAAGGACTACACCGAACTGCCGCTTCCGGGCGGCCATATCGGGGTCTTCGTCGGCGGCAAGGGCAACGCGCTGCTGGGACCCTCCATCGCCGACTGGCTCAAGAAACACGATTGAGACCGCGCCCGTGCTGAAGAACAAGATCGTCTCGGCCGACGAGGCCACCGCCCTCATCCGCGACGGCGACACGGTCGCGGTCTCGGGATTCGTGGGGATCGGCACCCCGGACGAGCTGATCCTGGCCATCGCCCGCCGCCACGAGGCGCAGAAGGGGCCGAAGGATCTCACGCTGGTCTTCGCCGCCGCGCCCGGCGACGGCAAGGAGCGCGGCCTCAACCGCCTCGCCCGCGTGGGGCTGATCAAGCGCGTCGTCGGCGGCCACTGGTCGCTCGTGCCGAAGCTGTGCGACCTCGCCCTCGACGAGGAAATCGAAGCCTATAACCTGCCCCTCGGCGTCGTCTCCCACCTCTACCGGGACATCGCCGCGCACGGGCCGGGCGTCATGACGAAGGTCGGCATGCGCACCTTCGTCGATCCCCGCCTCACGGGCGGCAAGCTCAATGCGCGCACGACCGAGGATCTCGTCGAGCTGGTCACGCTCGATGGGGAGGAATGGCTGCGCTACAAGTCCTTCCCGATCCATGTCTCGCTGATCCGGGGCACGACGGCCGATCCCGCCGGCAACATCACCATGGAGCGCGAGGCGCTCAAGCTCGACAATCTCGCCGCCGCCATGGCGGCCAAGAATTCGGGCGGCCTCGTCATCGCGCAGGTCGAGCGCATCGCCGAGGGCCTCGCCGCCCGCGAGGTCATCGTCCCGGGCGCCCTCGTGGATTGCGTCGTCGTCGCCAAGCCCGAGAACCACCTCCAGACCTACGCCACGGCCTATAACCACGCCTATTCCGGCCGCCAGCGCGTGCCACTCGACCGCATCCCGCCCCTTCCGCTCGACGAGCGCAAGGTCATAGCGCGGCGCTGCGCCTTCGAGCTGCCGCCGGGCGGCGTGGTCAATCTCGGCATCGGCATGCCCGAGGGCGTCTCCGCCGTCGCGGCCGAGGAGCGGGTGCTGAAATACCTGACGCTGACGGCCGAGCCCGGCATCATCGGCGGCATGCCGCAGGGAGGGCTCGATTTCGGCGCCGCCCTCAATCCCGACGCCATCCTGCACCAGAACCAGCAATTCGACTTCTATAACGGCGGCGGTCTCGACCTCGCCTGCCTCGGCATGGCGCAGACCGACCGGCACGGCAACGTCAACGTCTCGAAATTCGGCCGCAAGCTCGCTGGCGCGGGCGGCTTCATCAACATCTCGCAGAATGCCAAGGTCCTGCTCCTCGCCGGGACCTTCACCGCGGGCGGGCTCAAGATCGCCGTCGAGGACGGCCGGCTCCGCATCCTCGAGGAAGGCCGGATGAAGAAATTCGTCGAGCAGGTCGAGCATGTGACCTTCTCGGGCGACTATGCCGCCGAGACTGGCCAGCCGGTCCTCTACATCACCGAGCGCTGCGTCATGCGGCGCACGCCGGAGGGCATGGAACTGACGGAGGTCGCGCCGGGCATCGACATCGAGCGCGACATTCTCGCCCAGATGGGATTCAAGCCCATCATCCGCAATCCGAAGCTCATGGACGAGCGCATCTTCCGCGACGGAGCCATGGGGCTGGAGAACGACCTGCTCGGCCACAGCCTCGACGAGCGCATCAGCTACGACCCGGCGCGCAACACGATGTTCGTCAACTGGGAGGGCTTCCACGTCCGCACCACCGACGATGTCGAGCTGATACGGCGCGAATTCGAGCGGCGCTGCCGCGCGATCGGCCACAAGGTGCATCTCATCGTCAATTACGACGGCTTCCAGCTCGATCCGGCCGTCAGCGACGCCTATTTCTCCACAATCACCTACCTTCAGGGGCGTTACTACGAGACGGCGTCGCGTTATACGACGAGCGCCTTCATGCGCCTGAAGCTCGGAGAAGCCCTGAAGGAGCGCGACGTCGCTCCTCACGTCTTCGAGACCCGGCAGGAGGCCAACAATACGGTCGAGCCCGACCGGACCTAACCTTCCCACGCTTCTCGAAGCACAGAGTAACCCATCGGGGTGCAGCGTCATGGCTAAATCACCTTCCTCCCCGCCGGATTCGGCGCCCAAGGCGCCCGTGGCGGCCGAACCTCCCGCCGCCAAGGCGGACGCTCCCGCTCCGGCCGCCGCAAAGAGCGAGCCGAAGGACGCCGCGCCCAAGGCTGCCGCCCCCGAGCCGAAGCCGGCAACCCCTCCCGCCGCCGCGGCTCCCGCCCCGGCCAAGGAAGCTGCACCGGTCCAGCAGGCCGCCCCCACCAAGGAAGCCGCCCCGGCCCAGCAAGCCGCTCCGGCCAAGGAAGCCGCCCCGGTCCAGCAGGCCGCCCCGGCCAAGGAAGCCGCTCCCGAGAAGAAGGCTCCGGCGACTCCTGCCCCGACGCCCAAGGCCGCTTCGAAGCCTGCCGGCAAGGCGGAGCCTGCTTCGCCGGGCGCGAAGAGCGCGCCGAAGACCGACGACGAGAGCAACGCCGGACCGAAGCTTCCTCCCCAGTTCCGCGAATTGGCGGAGCAGAATGTCGAGCGCGCCAAGAAGGCTTATGAGCAATATGTCTCGACGACCGAGCGGATGCTGAACACGATCGAGGATACCACCCGCTTCGCCTGGTCGGGTGCCCGCGACGTCAATCTGCGCATGCTCGCCTTCGCCGACGCGAATGCCAAGGCCGGTTTCGACTATGCCGAGCGCTTCGTGAGGGCCAAGGATCTCAAGGAAATCGCGCAGCTTCAGCGCGACTACCTCCAGCAATCGACCGAGCGGCTCGCCCAGCAGATGCGCGAGATCCAGGACCTGGCCAGCCAAGCGGCCAAGGATGCACTCAAGGCCGCCAATCCCAAGGCGTAAGCCGGGTCATCCGCCCCGGAAGGACGCGCTCCCCGGCTCGGAAAAGGTCACGCTTCATCAGGAAGAGAGAGCGTGACCGGGAGTCGGCGGAACGTCGCCGCGCTCCGTGGGCATGCCGGACCGCCCTTCGCGGCCCGGCAAGAGGCGTCCAAACAGGCTTGCCATCGCCGTGCCGAAAGGCTCAGATGCGCCTGACGGCGTCGGGGGACGCCGCTCTCTCCTTCGAGAGCCTGACCTGGGCCCGACATCCGGCCGGGCCGGGCACGACCACGATCGGACCAATCACGTTGCGGATGGCTAAGGGCAGGCTCGAGACCGGCATCCCTCCCAAAGAGAAGCCGAGACCCGCACCCCGTGCCGCGGGGCCCTCCTCCAAAGCGGCCCTTCCCGCATCCACGAACATGCCGGCGAAGCCGGTCAGGGAAGTCCTGCCCGCCAAGAACGTCCCGAGCTGGGCGCGGGCCTCCACCTGGGCGCGCTTCCGCCGCGGCCGGGTTCTCAGCATCGCCCGCCAGCATTTCCACCACATCTCCTATACCGAATGGGGAGATCCGCGGACCGATCAGGTCGTGCTCTGCGTCCACGGCCTGTCCCGCCAGGGCCGCGATTTCGACGCCCTTGCGATCGCGCTCGCCCAGAGGGGCTACAGGGTCATCTGCCCCGATCTCGTCGGGCGCGGGCGCAGCGGCCGCCTGATCCATCCCGACGACTACGCCTTCCCACAATATGCCGTGGACATGACCATCCTGCTGGCCCGCATCGGCGCGGCCAAGGTGGATTGGATCGGGACCTCCCTCGGGGGGCTGACCGGCATGATCATCGCCGGAATGAAGGATTCCCCCATCCGGCGCCTCGTCATCAACGATATCGGGCCCTTCCTTCCCTGGACGGCCCTGCGGCGCCTCGGGGACAATGTGCGCAACGCCCCCCATTCCTTCGACAGCCTCGAGGAGGCGGAGGTCTATTTCCGCGCGACCCTCGCGCCGTTCGGCCCGCTCACCGACGAGCAATGGCATCACCTCGTCATCCACAGCCTCGTGCCGACCCCCGACGGGCGTTTCGAGCAGCATTACGACCCCGGCATCGGGGAGGCGTTCCGGCCGGGACGCGTCTATAATGTGAGCCTGTGGGGCTACTGGGACGCGATCAGATGCCCGACCCTCGTGCTGCGCGGCGAGCAATCCGACCTGCTTCTCGCCGAAACCGCCAGGGAAATGACGATCCGCCACCACGGCGCCTCGCTGGTCGAGATCCCCGATTGCGGACACGCGCCGGCCCTTCTCGATCCCGACCAGATCAAGATCGTCACCGACTGGATGGCGAGCACTCCTCATGACTGATGTCATGGTCCGCATCGAAAGGCTGCGCCGCCCGAGCTGTCCCACGCTGGAGATCATCGAGGCGATTCCGGCGCCGGGAGCCGGGGCCGGGGCGCCTCTCCTCCTCCTGCACGGGGCGTTCTCGGGGGCCTGGTGCTGGCAGGAGCATTTCCTCGCGCTCCTCGCGGCGCAGGGGCGCCACGCCATCGCGCTGAGCCTGCGCGGGCATGGCAGCAGCGAGGGCAAGCGCGGCCTGCGCCTGACCACGATCGAGGATTTCCTGACCGACGTCCATGCCGCGATCCAGGCCATGCCGCAGCCGCCCATCGTGGTGGGGCATTCCCTGGGCGGCTATCTGGCGCAACTGGTCCTGGGCGTCGTGCCGCTCAGCGCCATCGTGCTGATGGGCTCGCTGCCGCCGGACGGGCTGACGCTGGTCGGACCGCGCATGGCCTTCACCGATCCGGTTTTCTGGACGGAGGGCGTCCTCGGCTCGGCGGGCCGCTCCAAGAGCGCGACCGAGCTGGCGGCGCTCGACATCCTCTTCGGCAAGCACATGCCGCCCGTCGATCGGATCCGCTTCGCCCGCCAGATGGTGCCCGAATCACCGGTGGCCCTCGGCCAGACCCACCTGCCGCGCTGGGTCCTTCCGGCGCAGGCCGCGGGCATTCCCGCGCTCGTCATCCAGGGGGCCGAGGACCGGATGATCTGGGAAGGAACCGCCCTGCGGACGGCCTGCTATCACGGCGCCGAACTGGCCCGCATTCCCGGCGGCTCGCATTTCTTCATGCTCGACGACACCGCCGCGAGGGCCGCGAGCCTTCTGGTCGACTGGCTGCGCAGCCGACACATCTGAGGCTGCGCGTCAGCGCAACGCGACGCGGCGCAGGCTCGGGCGCGCGACGCGGCGCTCCACGACCACGGCCCGGTTTCCGGCGATGATCGAGGTAGCCGGCTTGGCGCGCAGCGGCACGTGCGGACGCACCTCGTCCTCGGATACGCCCATGAAGCCGGCCGCGATCTCGATCTGCTGCTCGCGATCGTCCGTCAGGTCCTGGGCGGCTGCGATCGCCTCCTGGATCGTCGGCGGCTCGCGCCGTACGCGCGGCGGCGGAAGAACCTTCGCGACCTTGGCGGGTCGTCCCATGGCAGGCCCCTGTCTCGCTCTATTGTGCATTGCACTATAAATCATGGTGCAGCGCACAAAGTCAAGGGATACGCAACTGGTGAAACGTGGATCAGATGCCGAACGCTTTAGGGAGGCGATGTTTCCACGCTGTGACTTCCATGCAGGGTTGATGCCGGGCGCCCGCTGAACGCCGCATGAGCGGAGCCGGGGCGCGGACGCGCCTGATTCCCCTCTCCCGCGGCGTGGTCTAGAACCGCGTCATGCATATCGCGGTCATCGGCAACGGCATCGTGGGCACCTGCATTGGCGCCTATCTGCAACGCGACGGGCATGCGGTCACCTTCGTCGATCCACTGGAGGCGGGCGAAGCGACCTCCTATGGCAATGCGGGCTCGATCTCGCCCAGCTCCGCGCTGCCGGTCGGCCTTCCGGGCATGTGGAGGAAGGTGCCGGGCTGGCTCGCCGATCCTCTCGGGCCGCTGACGATTCGCCCCTCCTATTTTCCGCGCGTCCTGCCCTGGCTCCTGCGCTTCCTGCGCCATTCCAGCCGCGAAGAGGTCCTGCGGCTGGCGCGCGCCCTGCACGGGCTCCTGACTCCCGTCTTCGAGAGCTACGAGCCCCTTCTCCAGCGCGCGGGCGCCTCGGGCCTCCTGGAGCGCAACGGCTGCCTCTATGTCTATTCCGGCCGCGACGCCTACGAGAAGGCGCGCTGGGGCCTCGACATCCGCCGCTCGCTCGGCGCGGACCTGCGGGAAATCGCGGAGGCGGAACTCGTCGCGATGGAGCCCGATCTCAAGGGCCGCTTCCGCTTCGGCGTGCTCGCCGCCGCGAACGGCACGATGCTCGACCCCTCCGCCCTCACCAAGGCGATCTTCGCGAGGGCGATCGAGGATGGTGCGGCCTTGCGCCGCGCGCGGGCGCGGAGCGTCGTCGCGGCGGGGGGCCGCGTCACGGGCCTCGAGCTGGAGAATGGCGAGCGGGTCGATTGCGATGGCGTCGTGGTGGCGAGCGGCGCGTGGTCAGGGCCCCTCGCCGAGGCGCTCGGCGTCAGGGTGCCGCTGGAGACGCAGCGCGGCTATCACGTGACCGTCGCATCGAGCAACCTGGGCCTGCGGCACACGGTGACGGCGCCCGAGCACAGCGTCTTCGCGACGCCCATGCGGATGGGGCTGCGCCTTGCCGGGACGGTCGAGTTCGCGGGCCTCTCGGCGCCGCCGAACTGGGCGCGGGCGGATGCGCTGCTGGCCATCGGGCGGGACATGTTCCCCCATCTCGATACCCGCGAGACGACCCGCTGGATGGGGCATCGCCCCTGCCTGCCGGACAGCCTGCCCGTGATCGGCCCGGCGCCGCGCCTCGCCAATGCCTGGCTCGCCTTCGGCCACGGACATCTCGGCATGTGCCTCGCGAGCACGACCGGCCGGGAGGTCGCGAACCTCGTGGCGGGGCGGGCGCCGCAGGTCGATCTCGCGCCCTTCGCGGCGACCCGGTTCGGATAGCGCCGATGTCCCGCCTCGCTTCGACCGCCTGCGGGCTCCTCCTCGCGCTCCTCGCCCTCGCCGGCGCCGCGAGGGCCGAGCCGCCCGTCCCCTCCATGTATGCCGATGCGGCTCCCTTCCGCACCGCGATCGAGCGGGAGCGGCCCCCGCCGGGAAGCCGGACGCTGCCCGTCACCGGCATCTCGGTGCCCCACCATCTCCTCGCGGCGGACCTGATCGCCCGCGGCTTCGCCACGCTCGCCGGCAACAGCTACGACCGGGTCATCCTCCTCTCGCCCGACCACTTCAACAAGGCGCGCCGGCCCTTTGCCACGACCCGGCGCGACATCGAGACGGTGCTCGGCACCGTCGCGGCGGACAGGGCGGCGGTGGAAACCCTCCTCGCCTCCCCGGACCTCGTCGAGGAGAGCGGGCTCTTCGACGGGGAGCACGGCATCGCGGCGCTGCTGCCCTTCCTGAAGGAGGCACTGCCGCAGACGCCCGTCGTCGCCATCGCGATCTCGATCCGGGCCGACCGGGCGGACTGGGACCGGATGGTCGCGGCGCTCAAGCCTCTCGTCACGCCGAGGACGCTCGTCGTCCAGTCGACCGACTACTCGCATTACCTGCCGCACGCGGCCTCCCTCGCGCGCGACCAGGAGACGCTGAACGTGATCGCCTCCGGCGACGCGGAAGCGGTCACACACCTGATCTCCTCCGACCACATGGATTCCCGGGGCGCCCAATACATCCAGATGCGGCTGCAGGAGGCTGGCGGCAGCCACGCCGTCGTCATCGCCAACCGCAACTCGATCGAGTACGTCCCCCATGCGAGCCGGACGACGAGCTACGTCGTCTCGGTCTATTCGCCGGAGCGCGCCGCCTTTCCGCTCGCCTATGCGGACCAGGAGGTCACGGTCTTCGCCGGCGACCTTCTCGCCGGGCGCTATCTCACGAAGCCCCTCGCCGATCCCGCCATCTCCGCCGCCATCGTGGCGCGGGTGAAGGCGCTGACCGGCGGGGCTCCGATGGTGGTCAATCTCGAAGGCGCAATGCTGAAGGAGCCGCCCGAGGGCCTGCCGGACAATCTCCACGTCATGCCGGCCGGACTCGCCATCCCGCTCCTGCGGGCGCTGAACGTGAGGGCGGCGAACCTCGCCAACAACCACGCCTTCGATCTCGGGCGGGACGGCTACCGGGAGACCGCCGCGCTCCTGCGCGGGGCCGGCATCACGCCGCTCCTGCACGAGGAGGCGGCCGATCTCGGCCCCCTGCGGCTCTGGCCGGTCAATCTCGTCGGCCGCAACGACCGTGCCGGCTTCCCGGTGGCGCGGCCGGAGGCGCTCGACATCCTCTGCCGCAAGCAGGCCAAGCCGCCTCTGGTTGCCCTCGTCCATTGGGGTGTCGAATATGTCGAGACCCTGCGGCCCGAGGAGCGCGAGGCGGCTTCGATTCTTCAGCGCTGCGGGGCGGGCCTGATCGTCGGCGCCCACAGCCACCGCGGCACCGACCGGATCGAGGCTCCCGCAGGGGGCGCCTATGCGCTTCTGCCTTCCCTCGGCAATTTCCTGTTTGACCAGACGGCGAGCCGCGGCTCGGGCGTCCTCCTCGAGGTACGGCGCTTCCGGCAGGGCACCCTCGCGAGCCGCGTACTGCCGCTGCCGAACCTCTTCGACGAGGCCAATGCGATGCTCCGCGAGGGCGAGCACCCGGCGGGCGAATGAGGCCGGGCCACGCCCCCTGTCATCCCCGGCCGGGGATGACAGGGAAACCTCAAGCGCCCCTCACTCCGTCGGGTTGCCCTCGACCAGCCGGCTCGGGCGGAAATAGGTCAGGTCGATCGGGCGCGAGGCGATCTGCTGTCCGTCCGCGCTTTGCAGCACCACCTTGAACTTGTGCTCGGAGGACATCGGCGCCTGGACCCGCACCGTGTAGCGGGCCGAGCGGCCGGGCGGAATCGTGCGGTCGAAGGCGATGGGCAGGCGATAGCGGCTCTGGCCGAGGCGGAATTCGAGCGGCTTCTTGCCCAGGGGCTCCTTCTCGGCCCCCTCGCCGCATTCGGCCTCGATCGGGGTGCGGCCGAGCAGCAGCTTCGCGCTGAAAGGCGAGGAGCGCGTCGTCTCCTGGCCCTTCTGGTCGCGCCAGACGTAGTTCAGGGTCCCGGCGGCGTTGAGGAAGATGTCCCGCTGCTCCAGCGTGATCTGGCGCGAGAGGTTTCAGAAGAGGCGGGAATTCGGGCTTGGGGGCGGGCGGGGGGGGGGTTTGCCCATCGCGCCGCAGGCGCCCCCGCCGCTCTTGGCGCGCATCTTGAGCTGGTCCGTCTTGACGCCGGCGGCGCGCAGGTCCGATTCCAGGTCGACCTTCGTGGTGGTGCGGATCAGGCCGACCTCCTTCGTCTGGCCGCCCGCGCCGGGGGCGACGCTGGTCTTGGGCCTGACGAAGGCGAAGCGGAGTTGCGAGCGCTCCGCGGGCGCCCAGCCGAAATTCTCCAGCTCGAACTGGGGCGAGAAATCGCTCCGGTTGCGCATGCCGCATTCGTTCGAGGAGCCCGCCGTGAGCTGGATCGCCGGCTGGAGATCCGAGACGCTGGTATCGACGTCGAGAGAAGCGCCGCGGATGCGCACGGGCGCCGCCGCCCTGTTCTGCACCTCGAAGACGAGGCTCAGCGGAGGCAGGTCGCCCGCCGTATAAGCGAAGAGACCGTAGCTGCCGCGCTCGCCGGGCGATTCCTCCTGGTCCGTCAGCGAGATGTCGTCATTGCCCTTCCAGACCGCCATCAGCCGCTTCTTGCTCGGCCGGATGACGAGGCCGCTCTCCTGGTTCGAGGCCGAATATTGCAGCGCGGTCTGATCGTCGACCCGGTCGACCGAGACGCCGAGGCGGATGTCGTTGGCCGCCCCCCCGGCCGGGCCGAGCTGGGCGAGGCGAAGCTTGCGCGAGCCGGGGCGCTCCTCCCCCTGCTCCCAGGAGGAGAGATAGGCGGCGCCGTTCGGCAGCACCGTCCGCCCGCTTCCCTCGCGCAGGCCGTGCCGAAACGTGCCCTCGAAGATCTCGCCGTCCACGTCGAAGAAATGGCCCTCGCCCTCGGCCGCGCCGGCCTTGAAGGGGCCGGAGAATTCCGCCCCGCCCGCGAGCTTCAGGTTGCCCCGCCCCTCGGGCAGGCCGTCCTTCCAGGAGCCTTCGTAGGAGAGGCCGTCGCGGTCCCGGTAGGTGCCGCGGCCATGGGGCCGCCCGTTGCGCATCGCGCCGCGATATTCGGCGACGAAGGAGGCCGGGTCATAGGCGGGCTTTCCGGCGAGGCGCCAGACCAGCCGCCCCTCGCCCGTGACGCGCTCGGCCTCGCGCTCCTGCGGCCGGTCCGGGATCCAGACGAAATCGAGGCCGCGCGAGGGCTGCATGTCCCAGACCGTATAGGTCCGCCGCTGCAATTCCTGCCGGTGCGCGTCGAAGACCTGCTGGCTTCGCGTCCGCCAGCGGCCCGCCTCGGACGGCAGGGCGACCTTCACCTGGACGAGCGGATCGTCCTGGCCGACCTCCGCGCGCGCCGGATTCGCCAGGAAGGCGAGAGCGAGCAGCAAGCCTGTCCCCGTCGCACGCGCCAGCATCCTGCTTCTCCTCCTCGATCGGGAGCGCACTATATTGCGCCGGGCGCCATCCTCAAGCCGCCCTCACTTGCGCCCCGCGAGGGTGAGGTCGAGGCTCTCGGCCCGGCGGCGCCAAGCCGCCTCGTCGAGGCGCACGAGCTGCAGGCTCCCGCCGACCGTGACGAGGAGCGTTCCCGGATCGGCCCAGGCGAGCCAGGTCGCCGGGCGGGTGGAGGTCGAGCGGGCGTTCCCGTCCGAGGGCTCGAAGCCGAGGAAGCGCGCCGGCTCGGTTTTCATGCCGGTCCAGACATAGGCGCGGCCATCCGTGCCGAGCGCGGCGAGGCTTTCGCCATCGGCGCCGAACGCCACCACGCGCAAGGCCGGGGATTCCGTCCGCAGCGTCTTTCGCGCAGATCCCGCCGTCTCGAAGAGGCGGACCGTCTCGTCATCCGCGGTGACGGCGAGCCAGCGCCCATCCGGGCTGACCGACAGGCTCTCCGGCCCGCCGCGCTCGGCCGGCGGAAGATCGGGCGAGCCGGCGCGCAGGACCGTGTGCGCGCCCGAGGCCGGCTCCCAGCGCCGGATCTCGCCCTTCACATAGGAGGCATAGAGCAGCGTCCCGTCCGGCGAGGCCGCGAGGCCCCAGGCATCGGCGCCGGGCGCGGCCGAGGGCAGGAACCTCTCCGGTCCCCCGGAGGGAACGAGCGCGATGCGCCCGTCGGACAGGGCGACGGCGAGAACGCCGCCATCCAGCCAGGCGAGGCCGGGATTGGCCTTCGAATCCCAAGTCCTGACGACCGGCTCGCCCTCCCCGGCGGGCCAGATCGCCACCGAGCCGTCGTCATAGACCGCCGCAAGGCGGCCATCGGGGGCCCAGGCCATCCCGCGCGGCTCGAGCCCGTCCCGCAAGACGAGCGAGCGCAGGACCGCGCCGGTCCTGCCGTCGAAGAGCCAGACCTTCCGGTCCGCCGCGACGGCCAGCCGGGCGCCGCCGGGAGAAGAAACGACGCGCGTCAGCAGGCCGGCCTCGGGGGGCCATAGCCGCGCCCCGATCCGCGCGGCCGACAGGTCCCGCGGCGGAGCCGCGTCCCAGACCCGCACCAAGCCATCGTTATAGGCCGCGGCGAGCAAGGCCCCGTCCGCCGTCCAGGCGAAGGAGCCGGGCGCGCCCTTGTGGCCCGGCCACCTGACGATCCCCGCCGCCGCCCAGGCCCCGTCCCCCTGGCGGAGGCGCAGGAGGCAGGCGGCGTTCTGCGTGCAGGCCACGGCGAGATCGATCGCTTGCGAATCGCCTCCCGGCCGGAAGGCGAGAGCGGGCACGGGCCGCCCGGTCGGCGCCGTCCGGTAGACCGGAGCCCGGCTCGCGCCGTCCAGCACGACGATCTCTCCCGTCTCCAGCCCCGCCGCGATCCAGGCCGCGCGCGCGGAAACGGCGAGAGCGGTGACAGGGGCGCCCAAGGCGATCGGCTCGCCCTGGTGCGTGCCGGCCCCGTCGAAGAGCGTGACGCGGCCGTCCTGGTCGCCGGCCGCGACGAGGTTCCCGGCCTCGTCGATCGCCACCGATCTCGGCTGGCCCTCGCCAATGCGGCTCGCGGCGCAGACGGGCTTTTCCGGCGCGTCGCCCCCGCAGGTGACGATGGAACTGCCCTCCCCCTCGGCGCGGGCGATCCGGCGCCCCGAGGCCCCGATCGCCGCCGCCCAGACGACGACGTCCTCGCCCTTCAGCGCCGTTACGAGCGCCCCGTCCGGCCCCCAGCCGACGACGCCGCCATCGGACAGGGCCGCGAGCAGCCGGCCCGGCGGCACGACACGCAGGGCCCGCACCATCTCGAAGCCCTGCGCGATATCGTCGATCTTCGGCGAGGGCCAAAGAGAGGCGGGCGAGCCGCCTGGCAGGACCAGGGAGCCGAGCGTCGCGGCGCGGGAGGAGAAGCCGAGCGTGCCGTCCGGCAGCCAGACGATTGCCTGGGCGGGATCGTTCGGCGCCGAGAAGGTGCCGAGGAGGTCGGGACTGTCGAGCAGGGCCGTCAGGAGGGCCGAGCGCGTCTCCTCGCGGGGGCGGTCGCGATAGGCGCGATAGGCGCTGCGCACGGCCTCAGCCGCGTTGTCGTCGCGCAATTCCCCTTGCGATTTCGCCACCCAGCGGCCCGCCTCGGCGGCAGCGAGCGCGTCGTCCCGCTCGCGGGCCTGGAAATGGTTCAGCACCGCGAGCCCGACCGCGGCCGAGAGCCCGAGCGCCACGGCGAGGGTCGCGCCGATGGCGAGCCGCATGAAGCGCCGCGCCGCCTGCGCCTTCTGCTCGGCGGCCACCTTGTCCGCCTCGGCGAGCCTGATCTGGCTGTCCTTGAGCTTGCGCTCGTTCTCGATCCGCTCGCGCCGCTCCGCCTCCTCGGCATCGTCGCGCACGCGGCATCCGGCGAGATAGTCCCGCGCGCTCGGGCCCAGGCTCGCCCCGAGATCGGGCCGCGCGCCGATGGTCTCGGCCTCCGCGAGGCGCGTGCCGGTATGGTTCAGCCAATCGCTCCCGCGGGCATTGGCCTCCCAGTCGCGCGCGCCGCGCTTGACGCCGTCGAGGATGGCGAGGGCGGCGAAATCCTCGTGCAGCCAGCCGCGCAGCAGCCCCCATTGCCGCAGAAGCGCCTCGTGCGCCGGCTCGACGGTGATCTCGATGCGCTCCCCGCTTTCCGTCTTCACCGCGACGCGGTCGATGGACAGGAGGCGCTGCTCGACGAGGAGCCGCACCAGCGGCTCGGCATCGGCGGGGATCTCGGAGAACCGGGCCTGCCGCCGCCGCGGGCTGCCCGTTTCGAGATCGATGCCGGCGAGCCAGGGGATAAGGCCGCGGCGCAGGAGGAGAAGCCGCGCTCCCTCGTCCCGGGGCAGGCGCGGATCGCGGTCGGCCGCGCGCATGACGCGCCGCACGGCCGCCTCGATGGCCCCCTGGATGCCCCCGAACTCCTCGTAATCGGCAAGGCTCAGCATGCCGCTGCCGCCGAAATCGTCGTAGAGTTGGCCGAGCGTGAAGGCGAGGAGCGGCAGGGCGTCCGAGCCGCCGCCCTTCTCGATGTCGCCGAGGAGCCGCTCCGTCAGGCGCGGCTCGATGGCGAGGGGGCGGTCGCTGCCGGCGAGGCGCGCGGCCGGCCCCTCGATCACGGTCTGGTAGGCGCCGCGCGGCGTCGGCAGGAGGGCGAAGGCGCGCTGGCGCAGCCCCTCCAGCGCCTTCGCCGTCTCCAGCGCGTCATAGGCATCCGAGCGGATGGTGAAGAGGACCATGACCTCGGGTCCATCCTCCCCGACGAGGTCGCGGAGAAGGGCGAGCAGCCCCTCGCCCTCGCTGTCGCTGAACAGCTCCTCGGCCTGGTCGACGGCGAAGGTGACCGCCGGGGGCTTGGGCGGACCCTCCCCGCTCACCATCCCCTCGATCGCGCGGGCGGCGAGCTGCGCGAGGAGAGGCTTCAGCGCCGCCCCGCCCGCCGCGACGGCCTGGCGGAGCGCGGCGCGCGATTGAGGGATCGCGCCGGCCTGGAAAGCGCCTTCGAGCGCGGCGAGCAGTCCCGTCTCGCCGAGCAGCGCCCCGCCTTCCGGGCGGATCACCGGCAGGGTGAGGAAGGTTCGGTCGTCGCGGGCGAGGCGCGGCAGGAGCCCCGCCCGCAGGAAGGAGGACTTGCCCGCGCCCGAGGCGCCGAGGATGACGAAGAGCCGCGGCGCCGCGGCGGCGGCGAGGCCGCGCAGCATGTCGAGCGCCTCGACGATCGGCGCCTCGCGGCCGAAGAAGATGCCGGCATCCTCCTGCTCCAGAGGCTTCAGCCCGCGATAGGGCGCGCGTCCCGGATCGTAGGGGGGCGGCCAGGGGAAGAAGCGCGGATCGAGCCCCGCCTTGGTCAGCCCGTCCTTCAGCCGGAACAGGCCCTCGCGGGAGAAGGTGACATGAACCTCCTCCTGCGTGCGCGGCAGCTCGGCGCGGAACATGCGATGGTCCGAGCCCGAGGCGAGGTCGACCATCTGGAAGGTCTCGGTGATCTCGCCCGGCAACTCCCCGACCGGGATGATCTCGATCAGCGCCCCCAGCAGACGCTTGTTGAGGCGGCGCGCCAGCTCGTATTCCTTGCGGCACCAGCGCGAGGCGATCCAGCCGCGCGAGACGAGGAAGAGCACGACCTCGCAGCGCGAGGCGGCCTCGTTCAGCGCCCGCTCCCATTTCTCGCCTGCCGCGATGCCGCGGTCCGGCGTGACGTCGAGGAAGACGTCGTCCCAGCCCTGCTCCTTCAGCCAGACCAGGAGGCAGGCCGCCTCCGCATTGTTCTGGCTCGAATGGCTGATGAACAGGCGGGACATCGGGGCGGCAGGACCTTCCGTCGGCTTTCGCCCCTGGGGCTAGATGGGCCGCCCGGACGGGTCAATGGCGCGAATCGCGCTGGACAGGACGCACGGGCTTCGTGAAGCTCGCATCATGACGAACGAGGGCAGCGGGCGCCATCCGCTCGACGAGGCGACGCGAATCGACTGGAGCGAGCCCGGATCCGGGCGCGGCGCGACCCATCCCGCCTATGGCAACATGGTCGGGCCTTTCGGCGGCACGACCATGGCCGTGCTGCTGCGGGCCGTCCTCGACCATCCGGCCCGGCGCGGCGTGCCCTTCGCGCTCACGGTCAACTACTGCGCCGCCGTGGCGGACGGCGCCTTCGAGATCGCCTCGCGCCTCGTACGGGACGGGCGCTCGGTCCAGCACTGGACGATGGAGCTGGTCCAGGACGGCGCCGTCGCGGCCACGGGCTCCGCCGTGACCGGGACCGAGCGCGAGACCTTCAGCCACCAGACCGTCCCGGCGCCCGAGGCGCCGCCTTTCGAGACCGTCGCGCCGCTGAAGCCGCAGATCCGGGTCCGCTGGCTCGGCCGCTACGACATGCGCTTCTTCGAGGGGCGCGGGATCTTCGACGGGCCCGGGGACGCGCTCCCCGGCAGTGCCCGCACCGCCATGTGGATCGCCGACAAGCCCGCCCGGCCGCTCGACTTCATCTCGCTGGCCGCTCTTTCGGATGCCTTCATCGTGCGCATCTTCCACCTGCGCGGACGCCCCGCCCGCGCCGGCACGGTGTCGATCACGACCTATTTCTACGCGACCGAGGCCGACTTGGCCCGCCAGGGCACGCGGCCGCTGATCGCCGTCGCGGATGGCCGCGTCTTCCGGCACGGCTTCCACGACCAGACCGGGGAACTCTGGGGCGCCGACGGCACGCTGCTCGCCGTCACCACGCAGACGGTGTGGTACAAGGAATGAGGGGCGCCTCTACGCCCCGCCGCACAGGTGCTGGGAATCGGGCAACTGCCAGGAGCCGTGCGTGCGAAGGTTGGTGGTCTTGTAGATCTTCCCCCGCTCGTCCCCCTTCGGACAATCCTGCGGCAGCGAGACGAGGCAGGTGATCACCCGGTCGCCGATGCGGGAGGCCCCGACCTCCGGGACGAACTGATAGGAGATGCCCACCACGCCGTTGCGCAGGACGACGCTCGTGCCCTCGTCGGTGCCGGGAGAGCTTGGCTTCACCAGCTTGTCGCTGAAGCGGGTTCCGATGGATTGGATGGACGTCCGAACGCATTCGCCGATCCGCTTCGGCATTGCGGCTGCCGCCGGCCAGGACGAGCAGCAGATCACCGAGACCGCCCCAGCGATCAGGCCGAGTTCACGAAGCTGCATGGCACCCTCCTTCGTCACGTCTCCGGCACGTTCCTTTCCAGCTCCGCGAGCCAGGGCGCGGCCGTGCCGTCCGAGGGCGCGCGCCAGTCGCCACGCGGAGAAAGCGAGCCGCCGGCCACGACCTTCGGCCCATTGGGAAGGGCCGAGCGCTTGAACTGGGCGAAGCCGAAGAAGCGGCTCAGGAACACCGCCATCCAGCGCCGGATCGTCGGGCGATCATAGGCCCGCCGGCCCGATTGCGGAAAGGCCGGCGGCCATGAGCCCGCCGCGGCGTCGCCCCAGGCCCGCTCGGCGAGGAAGACGATCCTCGAGGGGCGCATGCCGTAGCGCAGGATGTAGAAGAGGTTGAAATCCTGCAATTCGTAGGGGCCGATCCGGGCCTGGGTGGACTGGATGTTGCCCGCCTCGGCCGGGATCAGCTCGGGGCTGATCTCGGTGTTCAGGACGTCGAGCAGCACCTCGCCGGCCGCCCTCTCGAACTCGCCGGAGGCCGCGACCCAGCGGATCAGGTGCTGGATCAGCGTCTTCGGCACCCCGGCATTGACGTTGTAATGGCTCATCTGGTCGCCGACGCCGTAGGTGCACCAGCCGAGCGCCAGTTCGGAGAGGTCGCCCGTGCCGATCACGATGCCGCCATGCTGGTTGGCGAGGCGGAAGAGGTAATCGGTGCGCAGGCCCGCCTGCACGTTCTCGAAGGTCGTGTCGTAGACCGGCTCGCCCCGCCCGTAGGGGTGGCCCATGGTCTCCAGCATCAGCGTCGCGGTCGGGCGGATGTCGAGTTCCGCCTGCGTGACGCCGAGCGCGCTCATGAGGCGGATCGCGTTGGTCTTCGTCTCGTCGGAGGTGCCGAAGCCCGGCATGGTATAGGCGAGGATGTCGGTGCGCGGCAGGCCGAGCCGGTCGAAGGCCGCCGCCGTGACGATCAGGGCATGGGTCGAATCGAGCCCGCCCGAGACGCCGATGACGACGCGCCGCGTGGCCGTGGCCCGCAAGCGCTGCTCGAGCCCGGCCACCTGGATGTTGTAGCCCTCGTAGCAATCCTGCCGCAGCAGGGCGGGATCGGCCGGCACGAAGGGGAAGCGCTCGACCCGGCGCTCGAAGCCCACATCGCCCCGTGGCGGATCGAGTCGGAAGCGGATCGTGCGAAAAGTCCGCCCCTCCCCCTGCCCGTCGAGCACCCGCCGATTGTCGTCGAAGGTGCCGGTCGAGGCGCGCTCCAGGCGGAGGAGGTCGAGATCGAGATCGGCGATCGTGACCACGGCGCCGGGGGGGAAGCGCCGGCCCTGGGCGGGCGGCGCGCCGGCCCCGTGGCTGGGGTTTGGCCCGCCCCGCCCGAGATCGGTGGTCGATCCCCCCGCCCCGCCCGCCGCGTAGATATAGGCGGCGGCGTAGCGCATCGAGGAGGAGCGGCACAGGAGCCCCCGCGATCGGGCGCGCCCGATCGTGATCGGGCTGCCCGAGAGATTGGCGAGCACGCTCGCCCCCGCCAGGGCCAGCCGGGCAGCGGGGGGGGCGGGAACCCACATATCCTCGCAGATCTCGATCCCGATCGTGAGGCCCGGCACGTCCGACGCCGCGAAGAGGAGGTCCGTGCCGAAGGGCGCCGTCAGCGGCCCGACCGCGATCTCCCCGGCCGGCGCCCCGGCGCCGGAGGCGAAATGGCGCGCCTCGTAGAATTCCCGATAGGTCGGCAGGTGAATCTTCGGCACGACGCCGAGCAGGCGCCCGCGATGGATGACGCAGGCGGTGTTGTAGAGCCGCGAGCCGTGGCGCAGGGGGGCGCCGACGATCAGGACCGGCAGCAGCCGCGCCGACGCCTCGACCAGGGCGCCGATGCCGCGCTCGACGCCGTCGAGCAGGACGTCCTGGTGAAGCAGGTCCTCGATCGCGTAGCCCGAGAGCGCCAGTTCCGGGAAGACTGCAACCGCCACCGCCTTCTCGTGGCAGGTCCGCGCCGCCTCGATCAGCGCCGCCGCATTGGCCGCGGGATCGGCCACGGAAGACCGGATCGTGCAGGCCGCGGCCCGCGCGAAGCCGTGGCGATAAAGGGAGCGGAAATCGAAATCCGCCTGGGCTGAGGCTTGGGCTGGCATGCGCCCTCATATGAGCATCGCCCCGCCCTCGCCAAAGGCTTTCGGCGGGTTCGGGACAATCAGCCGAGCGCCCGCTCCAGCAGCGCGAGGGCGGCAGCAGCGAAGACGCGCATATTGGCCGGGCGGTCACCGTGGCCCGTCTCCAACGTGGTCACGGTCTCGACCGGCCCGCTGAGCGCGAAACAGGCATGGCCGGCCGCATCGCCGTAGCGGTTTCCCGCCGGCCCGGCCGCGCCCGTCTCGGAGAGGCCCCAGCTCGTCCCGAAACGCTCGCGCATCCGCGCCGCGCAGAGCGCGGCATAGGGCTCGGAAGCCGAGCGGATGCCCCGCTCGCACATCTCCGCCGGCGAGATGCCGAGCAGCACCTCACGCGCCGTCGCCGTATAGACGACGGCCCCGCCCATGAAGAAGGCCGAGGCGCCGGGCACGGCCAGCAACGCCGCGGAAATCAGCCCGCCGGCCGAGGATTCGGAGACGGCGATGGTCTCCCCGCGCGCGATCAGCTTCGCCGCGACCCGCGCGGCGAGCGCATCGAGATCATCCATGCCCGGCCTCTCCTTCGGGGGATGGCGGCTCCTCGTCCACCCTGAAGCGGAAGGATCGCATCGTCAGCGCGCTCAGCCAATCGGGCAGGAAGGGGCTCAGCCGCGCCACCCAGCTCAGCGGGAAGGGAAAGACGATGACGGCCTTGTCCCGCTCGAGCCCGCGCCGGATGAGGGCGGCGGTCCTGCCGACGGGCACCACCTGCGGCTGCCATCCCTTGAAGCGCCTGCCCATGCCCGCATCGATATAGCCGGGACAGACGACGCTCACCCGCACTCCCGTGCGCCGCAGCCGCTCCCGCAGCGCGAGGCCCCAGGCCAGGAGGCCGGCCTTCGAGGCGCTGTAGCCGGGCGAATCGGGCAGCGCCACGTAGGCGGCGAGCGAACTCATCAGGGCGATCTGTCCCCGCCCCCGCGCCGCCATGCGGCCGGCGAGCGGCGCGACCGTGTTCAGCGCCCCCAGCAGATTGGTCTCGATCTCCTCGAAGGAGGAGATGATGTCGCCCGGATCGTCGCGGGTCGGCTTCTGCACCCCGGCATTGGCGATCAGGAGATCCAGGGGTGCGGCCTCGTCCATGCGCCGCAGGGCCTCGGACGCCGCCTCCCGGTCGCGGATGTCGAGCACCAGGATCTCCGCCTCGGCGCCGGCGGCGCGGCAGGCCGCCGCCACCGTCTCGAGCCGGCCCGCATCGCGGCCGGCGAGGACGAGCGAGACGCCCGGCCCCGCATATTCGCGCGCCAGCGCCTCGCCGATGCCGCGCGAGGCGCCCGAGATCAGGATTCGCCGTCCGCTCACGTCCCACCCTCCTTTCCCTCGCTTATCGGCCTCGGAGCGACGGAGGACAATCCGCCGCCGAAAGCAGGCGGGGCGAAACCACCGCCCGCCATGGACCTGCCCCGCCCGAAATGGCAACGAGCGCGGCATGACGCGCCCCATCCTCTTCGACGTGACGCGGCTCCTGACGCGGCTCCGCTACGGCGCCCCGACCGGGATCGACCGGGTGGACCTCGCCTACGCCTCTCATTTTCTCGCCGGGACGGACGGAAGAAATCGCGCGGTGTCGCTGACCCCGGCCGGCGCCCGTCTCCTGCCCGAAGACGCGACGGCCTCGCTCCTCGCGACGCTCGGCGCGCGCTGGCGCGGGACGGCGGCGGGCTACGCCCCCGCCGCGGACCGGCTGACGGCCTGGCTCGGACGGCCGCCGGAGCCGCCCCCGCCGGATCATCTCCCGCGGCAGAAGCCGACGCTCCTGCGAGGCGCCACGGATCTCGCCCTGCGCACGCTCCATGCCCGCATCCAGCAGGAGGCGGCCCGGCACGCCCCGCGCGACGCGGCCTACCTGCACACCTCGCATCTGCGGCTCGACCGGCCCGCCATGTTCCAGTGGCTGGAGAGCCGGCCCGACATCAGGCCGGTCTTCTTCGTGCAGGACCTGATCCCGATCGAATATCCCGAATACGGCATCCCCGGCGAGGATCGCCGCCACCGCACCCGCCTCGCGACGGTCAGCCGCCACGCGGCGGCCGTGCTGACCAGCTCGGAGGACGTCGCCGGGAGCTTCCGGCTCCATGCCGAGCGCGCGGGCCTGCGGGCCGCGCCGCGGATCGTCACCGCGCCGATCGGGGTCGAGGAGGCGTTCCTCGCCGCGCCCGCGGCGCTCCCGGCCCGGCGCCCCTATTTCGTCGTGTGCAGCACCATCGAGGCCCGCAAGAATCACCTGCTCCTGCTCCAGATCTGGCGCGACCTCGCGCGGCGGCTGGCGGAGGAGGAGATGCCCGCCCTCGTGATCGTCGGCCGCCGCGGCTGGGAGAGCGAGGCGGCGGCCGATTTCCTGGAACGCTGCGAGGCGATCCGTCCGCATGTGATCGAGGCCCCGAACCTGCCGACCGCCACCCTCGCCTCGCTGATCGCCGGGGCCCGCGCCCTGCTGATGCCCTCGTTCAGCGAAGGCTACGGCATTCCCGTGGCCGAGGCCACGGCCATGGGCGCGCCCGTGATCGCCTCGGACCTGCCCTCCCACCGCGAGATCGCGGCCGGGACCGCCACCCTGCTCGACCCGCTCGACGGCAAGGGCTGGAGGGAGGCGATCCTGCGCGCGCTGCGCGAGCCTCCGGCCCCGCGCCGTCCGGGCCGGGCGGCGACATGGGAGGCGCATTTCGACATCGTCGAGGCGCTCGTCGCCGATCTCTGAATCTCCCATCCGGACCGGGCGGCGGGATCGAAAGTCCTTTTGGAGATTTTCGAGCGGGACGGACCCGGCCTGCGCGAGGAATCGCGCCCGGGCCGAAAGCAGAGGCGATTCCGCCGGAAAAGGGAGGGGGTCTAAGACTTCGTTTCCGATTGCGCCGCCATGGTCGAGACTGGCCGGCCGCTTGCGGGTGTCTTGCAGGTGTGTTGACCGGGCGACACTCGTCGACCAAACGACCGGGTGTGGCGCGACGGCGCTATCTGAGCCATCGGAACGGTGGCAAGACGCGGTGTCGTAACAGATTTGGGTGACGGGTGAGCGTACATCGCAACATGTCGCGCAGCCTCCTGCTCACGGCGATCCTTGCCGCGGCCGGATGCTCGACATTGCCGACGACGGGGCCGACCGCGGATCAGGTCGTGTCCAACGGGGACAATTCGCTGGAGCGGCGCTACGTCATCGTCGATCTCGACGAGAGGGCGGTCTCCGTCCTGTCGCGCCTGCCGGGTCCCTCCTTCCGCGCGCATTTCGGCGATTACCGGCCCCCGCCCGAGAACCGCATCGGTGTCGGCGACGAAGTGCGCGTCACCATCTGGGAGGCGGCCGCCGGCGGCCTCTTCTCGAATGCCAGCGCCGTCGACCGCTTCGGCACCGGCGCGCGGAGCGCCATCATTCCCGACCAGGTCGTGGCGCGCGACGGCGCGATCACCGTCCCCTATGCCGGACGCATCCAGGTCGCCGGACTGACGCCGCCGGAGGTCGAGCACACGGTGCTGGAGCGTCTCTCCGGCAAGGCCATCGAGCCCCAGGTCCTCGTCACCGTCTCGCGCAACATCACCAACAGCGTGACCGTGACCGGGGAGACCACCAACGGCGCGCGCATTCCGCTCAGCGCCAAGGGGGACCGCGTCCTGGACGCCATTGCGGCGGCGGGCGGGGTCCGCGGCGCGGTGCACGAAGCCTTCGTGCGCCTGACCCGCGGCCGCGCCACCGTGACGGTGCCGATGGAGACGATCCTCGCCAATCCGCAGGAGAACGTCTATCTGCGCGGCGGCGACGTCATCACCGTCGTCAACGAGCCGCGGACCTACACCGCCTTCGGCGCGGTCGGGCAGAATACGGTCGTCCCGTTCGGCCGGATCTCCCTGTCCCTGGAGGAGGCGATCGCCAAGGCGGGGGGCCTGCTCGACAACAAGGCCGACCCGAACGGCGTCTTCCTGCTGCGCTTCGAGCCGCCGAGCACGGCGGCCGCCCTCCAGCCCGGGCGGCCCATCGACAAGCGCGAGCGCATGATCCCCGTCGTCTATCGCCTCGCCCTGCGCGACGCGAAGAGCTACTTCCTCGCCCGCACCTTCCAGATGCGCGACAAGGACACCATCTACGTGGCCAACGCCTCGGCGGCCGAGCTGCAGAAGTTCCTCAGCCTCGTCGCGACCCTGACCTCGCCGGTCGCCACGGGCGTCGGCGTCGCCGGCTCGGCGAGCCGCCTCTGATGAAGACGCGCGCCGCAATCGCCTGGGAGGCGAAGAAGCCCCTCACGGTCGAGACGATCGAGGTGGAAGGCCCCAAGGCCGGCGAGGTGCTCGTCGAGGTGATGGCGACGGGCATCTGCCACACGGATGCCTATACGCTCTCGGGCCTCGACAGCGAGGGCAAGTTCCCCGCGATCCTCGGCCACGAGGGCGCGGGCATCGTGCGCGAGGTCGGCGCGGGCGTGACCTCGGTCAGGCCGGGCGACCACGTCATCCCGCTCTACACGCCCGAATGCCGCAACTGCAAAAGCTGCCTGTCGCGGCGCACCAACCTCTGCACCGCCATCCGGGCGACGCAGGGCCAGGGCGTCATGCCCGACGGGACGAGCCGCTTCGCCTGCGAGGCGGCCGGCGGGAGCGGGTCGAAGACCGTCTTCCACTATATGGGCTGCTCGACCTTCTCGAACTTCACGGTCCTGCCCGAGATCGCGGTGGCGAAGGTCCGCGAGGACGCGCCCTTCGACAAGATCTGCTATATCGGCTGCGGCGTGACCACCGGCATCGGGGCGGTGGTCAACACCGCCAAGGTCTGGCCCGGCGCGAACGTCGCCGTCTTCGGGCTCGGCGGCATCGGCCTCAACGTGATCCAGGGCGCCCGCATGGTCGGCGCCGACAGGATCATCGGCGTGGACCTCAACAACGACAAGCGGGCCATGGCCGAGAAATTCGGCATGACCGACTTCGTCAATCCCCGCGAGATCGGCAACGACAAGGTGGTGCAGGCCATCGTCGACCTCACGGGCGGGGGCGCCGATTTCTCCTTCGACGCGACCGGCAATACCGACGTGATGCGCCAGGCGCTCGAATGCTGCCACCGGGGCTGGGGCGAGTCGATCATCATCGGCGTCGCCGAGGCCGGGCGCGAGATCGCGACCCGCCCGTTCCAGCTCGTCACCGGCCGCGTCTGGAAAGGCACCGCCTTCGGCGGCGCGAGGGGCCGCACCGACGTGCCGAAGATCGTCGACTGGTACATGGAGGGGAAGATCAATATCGACGACCTGATCACCCACACCATGCCGCTCGAGGAGATCAATCGCGGCTTCGACCTCATGCACGAGGGCAAGTCGATCCGCTCGGTGGTGATCTACTGAGAGACCTCCCCACGTCACGGGGATGCCACGATCGTGGCGTTAATGCCCCGCTAACCACTCCCTCACGACCCGTCCGGTTGTGGTAAGAGGAGGGTAAGTTTAACGGTCCTAACGAAGGGTGCGAGCCGGCGCGAAGCCGGCCGGGCCGATGGGGTCTCGAGTGATGAAGCGTCTTCTGGCGGCCGGCGCCGTCGCCCTCGCGCTCGGCGCATGCAACGACGGCTCGCACAGATCCGCCCAGCCGATCCCGACCCAGACCCTCGCCCTCATGACCGCCAAGGGCATGAGCGCCAGGGACCCGATCCTCGTGCGCGTCTACAAGAAGGAATCGGAGCTGGAGGTCTGGAAGAAGGTCAACGGGCATTATGCGCTGCTGAAGAGCTACCCGATCTGCCGCTGGTCGGGCCAGCTCGGCCCGAAGGTGCGCGAGGGGGACCGCCAGTCGCCGGAGGGGTTCTACGACATCACCCCTCGCCAGATGAATCCGAATTCCTCCTATTACCTGTCCTTCGACACGGGCTTTCCGAACGCCTATGACCGCGCCCATGGCCGCACCGGCAAGTACCTGATGGTGCATGGCGACTGCTCGTCCATGGGCTGCTACGCCATGACCGATGCCGGCATTGCGGAAGTCTATGCGATCGCTCGCGAGGCGCTCGCCGGCGGGCAGCGCAGCTTCCAGTTCCAGGCCTATCCCTTCCGCATGACGGCCGAGAACCTCGCCAAGTACCGCGACGATCCGAACATGCCCTTCTGGCGGAACCTCAAGCAGGGCTCCGACCATTTCGAGGTGACGAAGCGCGAGCCGAAGGTCGCGATCTGCGCCGGGCGCTATGCCTTCGACACGGTCGGCGGCGGCTGCGCGGCGGACCCGACCCTCGCCCCGGCCGTGGCGCAGAAGGAAGCCCAGGACAACCACGAGATCGCCGCCCTCGTCTCGCAGGGTGCGCCCTCGGTGCGGATGCAATATGCCGATGGCAGCGGCAACGACGCCTTCCGTACGGGCGCCCTGGAGCGGCCCGCCAATGTGAGCCGGCCCGACGCCTATGCGGCGGGGGGGCAGGAGGTCGCGATCGCCCCGAAGGCCGGGGCGAAGCCGGCCCGGGCCTCGCTCGCCGCCATGACGACGGCCGGGATCGGCAAGCCCGCCTCGCGCACGCCTTCGCGCACCGTCGTCGCCAGCGCCGATCATGACGAGCCGCTCGCCTACAAGCCGGCGAAGCCCGGCAAGGGCGCCGAAGCAAGGCACGACGGCAAGTCAAAGCCGGCAGAATAGCCGGCCGGGGGGAACTGTGGGGGGATTGAGACAGCGCCCGCCGCACTGCAACAGTCGCCCCCCGTTTGCTCAAAGGGGCAGCAGATGCCTGCAATTTCGCATCGCACAAATCGGAAGCCTCCCGCACGCTGACTCCCATCGATCAGGCCGAAACGGCCGAATGGGGGTTCGAGATGAAGCGGGGCTTCGTGAAATCCATCGTCGCGGGCGGAGCGCTTGCGCTGAGCGGCGTCGCCCAGGCGGCCGATGTGCCGGCGGCGCCCAAGGCTCCCGAGAGCTGCAAGGCGGAGCTGAGTTCCCCGACCTGGGGCAGCACGATCAAGGCGAATCCCGAGCCCTATTGCTTCCCGGTGCCTGCGATCGGCGACATCTATGTCGGCGCCGCGCTGTCGGCCTATGGCTATAGCGGGACGAATCCCTTCCCCTATTCGTCGGGCCCGGCTTCGAGCGACCGGCGCGAGCGCTTCGACTATTCGAACCTGCTCGCCTGGGCCCAGAAGGCGGACGGCCCGTTCCAGTTCTTCGTCATGGCCGGCGGCTATGCCCTGCCCACGCTCGGCACCACGAATCTCAGCGCGACCGAGCAGATGGACCGCCTCTTCGGGCCCGTCCCGATCGCCTGGGGCAAGCTCGTCCTCAGCGACGAATGGTCGATCCAGGCCGGCCGCCTGCCGACCCTCATCGGAACGGAGCCGGCCTTCACCTTCCAGAACCAGAACATCCAGCGCGGCCTGCTCTTCGCGCAGGAGAACGTGATCAACCAGGGCGTCCAGGTCAACTATTCCAACGGCCCGTGGTCTCTCTCGGTGGCGGGCACGGACGGCTTCTATTCCGGCCGCATCAGCTGGTTCACCGGCTCGCTCAGCTACAAGATCGACGATTCGAACACCGTCGGCGTGAACGGCGGCTTCAATGCCGGCCGCACCAGCATGTTCAACCAGACCGCCCGCTACATGTTCGCGACGCCTCTGAACCAGCAGAACAGCGGCATCATCAGCGCCAACTACGCCTATTCGTCCGGCCCGCTCACCATCACGCCCTATGTGCAGTACACCAATGTCGACCGCGACGTGAAGATCGGCATCATGGGCAGCGCCTCGACCTTCGGCGCGGCACTGCTGGCCAGCTACGCCTTCACGGACAATATCTCGCTGGCCGGGCGCATCGAATATACGGAGCAGTCGGGCCGGCGCGATTCCCTCGCGCCGAATCTCCTCGGCTTCGGCCCGGGCAGCTCGGCCTTCTCCTTCACGGTCACGCCGACCTACACCTACCAGCGCTTCTTCGTCCGGGGCGAATATTCGATCGTCTCGCTCGCCGGGATCACGCGGGGCGACCTCAACCAGGGCACGGTCGGCACGGGCTTCGGCCGCTCCGGCAACAAGACCGACCAGCAGCGCTTCCTGATCGAGACCGGCTTCGTCTTCTGACCGGCGGGAGGGCGCCGGGCGCCCTCCCCTCGCGGGGGGCGCCCCCCCCGCTCAGCGTCCCGTCCGCACCTTCGTCCAGAGCCGCGTCACGAGCTTCTGAGTGCGCTCGTCATAGGCGGTGTTGGTGAAGAGGCGTTCCATCGCCTCGGGCGGGGGATAGATGTTCGTGTCCTTCAGGATGTCGGCGCGCACGAACTCCTTCGCATCCTTGTTGCCGCTGGCGAAGGCGACGAGATTCGTGTTCGCCGCCGCCACCTCCGGGCGCATCATGAAGTCGATGAAGGCATGGGCCTCGTCCGGGTGGTCCGCCTCGGCCGGGACGGCGAAGCTGTCGAACCACATCTGCGCCCCCTCGCGCGGCATGTGATAGGCGATCTCGACGCCGTTCCCCGCCTCCTGCGCCCGCCTCTTCGCCTGGAGGATGTCGCCCGAATAGCCGATGGCGAGGCAGATATCGCCGTTGGCGAGGGCGGTGATGTATTCCGAGGAATGGAATTTCTGCACGTTGGAGCGGATCGCGACCAGCGCATCCGCCGCCGCCCGCAGATCGGCCTCCGCGCGCGAATCGGGGTCCCGTCCGAGCGCCTTCAGGACGCCGGGAAAGATGTCCTCGGGCGAATCCAGCACCTGGATGCCGCAATCCTTGAGCTTGCGGGCGTTCTCGGGCTTGAGCAGCACGTCCCAGCTGTCGAGCGGCACGTCGCCCAGCCGCTCGCGGACCTTGGCGACGTTCACGCCGATTCCCGTCGTCCCCCACATATAGTCGACCGCGTGAAGATTGCCGGGATCATAGGCCGCAAGGCGCGAGGCGATCTGCGGCCAGGCATGTTTCAGGTTCGGGATCCTGTCCCGGTCGAGCTTGCGGAACACGCCCGCCTTGATCAGGCGTTGCAGGAACGGCCCAGACGGAACCACGACGTCATAGCCCGACCTGCCGGCGAGCAGCTTCGTCTCGACAATCTCGTTGGTGTCGTAGGTGTCGTAGACGACACGGATGCCCGTCTCGTGCGTGAACGCCTCCAGCATCCGCGGCTCGATATAGTCGCTCCAGTTATAGACGTGGACGACCTTCTCCGCGGCGCGGACGGAAGGTGCCGACAGGAGGAGGACCGGCAGGGCGAGGGCGATCAGGCTTTTGGCCGCGGCCGAGGCGCGGCGGAGAATGGGCATCGTAATCACGTCTCCCGGGTGGCGAGGACCGGCAGACTCGGCCATCCCGGTGCGGCGCACAAGCCCGCGTCCCGCTTCCTCGGAGGGGATGCCGCACGCATTTTCCGGCCGCACCCTCTCCTTCCGGGAGGAAAATGATCTATGGGACGATCTTCCGCCGCCTCTTCCGGCCCAAACCGAGCGCAGTCCATGACCGTCCGCCTGCATCGCGGCGACCTTCCGGCCGATTTCGAGCCCGGCTCCTCCATCGCGATCGACACCGAGACGCTCGGCCTGAACCCGCATCGCGACCGGCTCTGCGTCGTGCAGCTCTCCCGCGGGGACGGCAGCGCGGATGTCGTGCAGATCGGCCCCTCCCCCGACGCGCCCAACCTGAAGCGCGTCCTCGCCGATCCGGGCGTCACCAAGATCTTCCACTTCGCGCGCTTCGACCTCGCGGTGCTCTTCCTGCGCCTCGGCGTGATGCCGGCGCCCGTTTATTGCACCAAGATCGCCTCGAAGCTGGTGCGGACCTATACCGACAGGCACGGCCTCAAGGACCTCTCGCGCGAGCTTCTCGGCATCGACATGTCGAAGGCCCAGCAATCCTCCGACTGGGCGGCGGAGACGCTGAGCCAGGCCCAGCTCGACTATGCGGCCTCCGACGTCCTGCACCTGCACGCGCTCAAGCGCCGCCTCGACGCCATGCTGGAACGGGAGGGGCGAATCGACCTCGCCCGGGCCTGTTTCGACTTCCTGCCCACCCGCGCACGCCTCGACCTCGCCGGCTGGGGGGAAACGGACATCTTCTCGCATAGCTGACAGGCGGGAACCGGACGCCCGGAACTTGCATTCCTGAAGCGCGGGTGCGGCATGGCCGCCGCACTTGTCGCAAAATGCGACAAAGACCAGATCAAAACTGCGTCACCCCGTGGCTGGCGCATTGGCGCGCAGCCATAACTTCGCCATTGGGCGCGGGCAATTCGTCGGCGCCCCGGAACAAGGATCGGTCCCACGGTGAGCAGCAGCATGGCGCTCGCGCCCGAAATCCCGACCGGGCTCGTCGCGCCGCGCCGTTCCCGCACCTTCGCAGCCGCCCGCCGCCATTCGCGTCTCGTGCGGCTGCTGCGGGTGGCCATTCCGGTCGGCTCCGTGCTCGCCGTCGCGATCCTGGTCGCCTGGAGCATGTTCAATCCGCTCTCGCGCATTCCCGGCCTCTCGGTCGGGCCGATCACCATGTCGGGTTCCAAGGTCGCGATGGAGAGGCCGCGCCTCACCGGCTTCCGCAAGGACAACCGGCCCTACGAGGTCACCGCCACGGTCGCCTACCAGGATATCCGCAAGCCGAACGTCATCGAGTTGAAGGACATGAAGGCCAAGCTCGCGATGGACGATTCGGGTACCCTCGCCTATCTCGTCTCGCGCACCGGCATCCTCGATACCTCCAGCGAGCATCTCGACCTGCGCGACGACATCCGCGTCACGACCGACAGGGGCGAGGAGGTCCGGCTCAAGAGCGCGTCGATCGAGTTCAAGTCGGGCAAGGGGTTTTCGCGCGAGCCCGTGCGGGTCACGACGCCGACCCTGGTCCTCGACGCCAATGCGATGGAAGTGGCCGAGAACGGCCAGCGGATCACCTTCACGGGCGGGGTGAGGACGGTCCTGACGCGGGACGACGCCACGCGGACGGGCTCGGTCAAATCGGGGGCGGCGCCCGCGAGGGTCAACCAGGCGCAGGCCGGGAGCGGGCAATGAGCATCTTCGATCGCACGGCGCCGCTCGGGCGCGCGCTTCTCGGCCTCGCTTTCGCGAGCCTGCTTGCCGGGGCGGCCGGCGCGGCCTCCGCCCAGGGCGGGAAAGCCGGAAGCGGCAATGGCGGGGCCGGCGGGGCGAGCGCGCTCGGCAATCTCGGCTCCTCGCGCGAGCCCATCTCGATCGATGCGGACCGGCTCGACGTCTACGACAAGGAAGGCCGCGCGGTCTTCACCGGCAATGTCGTGGCCGTGCAGGGCGAGACCAACATGCGCTGCTCGGAGATGAACGTCTTCTACGAATCGAAGCGCGACAAGAAGGGCGAGCCGGCCCCGGCCGGGGGAAGCTCCGGCAGCCCGGGCGGCCTCGCCCAGGACAGCGCCATCAAGAAGATCCTGTGCAAGGGCCCGGTCGTCATCAAGACCAAGACCCAGACCGCCACGGGCGACCGCGCCGAATTCGACCGGGTGATCAACAAGGTCTTCCTGATCGGCAACGCGACGCTCAGCGACGGACCCAACGTCACGCGCGGCGAGCGGGTCGCCTACGACCTCAACACGCAGATCGCCAATATCGAGGGCGGCCGGGTGCGGGCGCTGATCGTGCCGGGCTCGGACGACAAGGGGAAGGGCAAGGAGAAGCCCAAAGGCCGCTGAAGCCGGGCCGCGTCCCGGCGAGAGCGCCTCCCGCCCCCCTGTCCCCTCCTTCCCTATCGCCGTTGCGGAAACCGGGGCTGCTGCCCAAGGGCCCCGCCATCTTTCGGACCCGCCTCCCTTGAAGCTGTTCTCCAGGAGCACCGATCGCGCCCGCGGCGCGGCGCCGGGCGCCCTCTCCCCGCCCGGAGAGGCCGAGGGCGCCCGCGCGGGCGGGACGAAGCCCGGCGGATTCGGCGGGCCCGGCATCCTCGCCGTCTGGGGCCTCGAGAAGAGCTATCGCGGGCGCAAGGTCGTCAACGAAGCCTCGCTCGGCCTGCGCCGCGGCGAGGCGGTGGGGCTCCTCGGGCCGAACGGCGCCGGCAAGACGACCATCTTCTACATGATCACCGGCCTCGTCGCCGCCGATCGCGGGCTGATCAGCCTCGACGGCAACGACATCACGCGCCTGCCCATGTACCGGCGCGCGCGCCTCGGCATCGGCTACCTGCCGCAGGAGGCGTCGATCTTCCGCGGCCTCAGCGTCGAGGACAACATCATGGCCGTGCTCGAAGTGGTCGAGCCGAACAGGAAGGAGCGCGCCCGCAAGCTCGAGCAATTGCTCGAGGAATTCGACATCGCGCGGCTGCGCAAGGCCCCCTCCATCGCGCTCTCGGGCGGCGAGCGGCGGCGCTGCGAGATCGCGCGCGCGCTGGCGGGCGAGCCTTCCTTCATGCTGCTCGACGAGCCCTTCGCGGGCATCGATCCGATCGCGGTCGGCGACATCCAGGATCTCGTGCATCACCTGAAGGCGCGCGGCATCGGCGTGCTGATCACCGACCACAACGTCCGCGAGACCCTGGCCCTCACGGACCGGGCCTATATCATCCATTCCGGGCGCGTCCTCACCGAGGGCCTGCCGGACGAGATCATCGCCAACGAGGAAGTCCGCCGGCTCTATCTCGGCGAGGATTTTCGCATGTGAGCGGCCGTTCGGGCCGGCCTGCCCGTTCTCTCCCGAGCGTCGTGGCCGGGACGAGCCCGGCCACGACGAGGCGGGAAGACGGGCGATCGCTCTATTTCAGCGGGCAGCCGCTCTCGGCCAGGGTCGCGAAGGCCTGCTCGCCCTTGATGGTGGCGAGCTGCTTGTAATAATCCCAGGGCTGCTTCGACTCGGCCGGCGTCTTGACCTGGAACAGGTACATGTCGTGCACCATGCGGCCGTTCGGGAGCACCTTCCCGCCCTTGGCGAAGAAGTCGTCGACCGGCAGCTCGTGCAGCTTGCGGGCGACCGCGTCCGACTCGTCGGTGCCGGCGGCCTGGACGGCCTTCAGATATTGCAGCACCGAGGAATAGGTGCCCGCCTGGACCATGTTCGGCATGCGCCCGGTCTTCTCGAAGAAGCGCTTCCCGAAGGCGCGGGTCTGGTCGTCCATGTCCCAGTAGAAGCCTTCCGTCAGCACGATGCCCTGGGCGGCCTGGAGGCCGAGCCCGTGCACCTCGGCCAGCGTGAGGAGCAGCGCGGCGAGGCGCTGGCCGCCCTGCACGATGCCGAACTCGGAAGCGGCCTTGATCGCGTTGGTGGTGTCTCCGCCGGCATTGGCGAGGCCGATGATCTTGGCCTTCGACGCCTGGGCCTGGAGCAGGAAGGAGGAGAAATCGTTGGTGGCGAGCGGGTGGCGGACGGCGCCGAGCACCTTGCCGCCCTTGGAGGTGACGTATTTCGTCACGTCCGCCTCGAGCGCATGGCCGAAGGCGTAGTCGGCGGTCAGGAAGAACCAGGTGTCGCCGCCCGTCTCCACGAGCGAGCCGCCAGTGCCGACCGCGAGGGCGCGGGTGTCGTAGGCCCAGTGGAAGCCATAGGGCGTGCAGGCCTTGCCCGTCAGGTCGGAGCTCGCCGCGCCCGAGGTGAGGGTGATCTTCTTCTTCTCGAGCGAGAGCTGCTGCACGGCGAGGGCGACCGAGGAGGCCGTCAGCTCGACGATGGTGTCCACGCCGTCATTGTCGTACCAGCCGCGGGCGATGGTCGAGGCGACGTCGGGCTTGTTCTGGTGGTCCGCCGAGACGACCTCGATCGGCTTGCCGAGCACCGTGCCGCCAAAATCGGCCACCGCCATGCGGGCCGCCTCGACGGAGCCCTTGCCGCCGAAATCGGCATAGACGCCGGACTGGTCGTTCAGGACGCCGATCTTGACCACGTTGCCTGAAACCTGGGCGCTGGCCAGCGCCGGCGCCAGCGCGAGAGCCGCGCCGGCCGCAAGGCCGAGAAGTCGTGACATGAGCGTTTCCCCGAATTGATGAGCCTTCCTGGAAAAGCCGGGTGGCCTGGGGGTGTCAAGCAGGCCGGCCTCGTCCTTTCGGCCCGGCCCGGACGGCGCGGCCGGCAGGCGTGGCCGCGAGGGGCAGGGTTGCGCCCGCCGCCGATTGAGCCGCGTCCTCGCACCCCGTAAGCGGGGGCATGGCGACGCCCCCGGGGTTCCTGGGCGCCCTGACGGGCCGGCCCTATCTTCTGCTCTGGCTGACGACGATCGGCTGGGCCGGCAATGCCGTGGCCGGGCGGCTCGCGGTGGGGCACATCTCGCCCATGATGATCGTCACCTTGCGCTGGCTCGTCGTGGTGCTGCTGCTCGGCGCCCTGGCCGGCCGGGCGCTGCGGGCGGAATGGCGCTCCATCTCCTCCCACTGGCCCTATGTCTTCTGCATGGGAGCCCTGGGCTACACCGTCTTCAACGCGATCTTCTACTGGTCCGCCCACTATACGAGCGCGGTGAACATGGGCGTCATCCAGGGCGTCACGCCGGCCCTCGTCATGGGCATGGCCTATCTGGCCTATCGGAGCCGCATCACGGGCCTCCAGGCCGTGGGGCTCGTCGTGACCGTCGCGGGCGTCGCCGTCGTCGCGAGCCGGGGCTCGTGGGAGGTCCTGCGCAGCTTCGCCTTCAATATCGGCGATGTCGGCATCGTCGTCGCCTCGGCGCTCTATGCCGGCTACACGGTCGGGCTGCGCCGGCGGCCGCCGATGTCCCCCGTCGCCTTCTTCGCCGCGATGGCCCTCGCGGCGCTGGCGACGTCGCTGCCCCTCCTCGCCGTCGAGATCGCGCGGGGGGCGGCGCAGCCGCCGGACCTCTCGGGCTGGGCGCTGATCCTCTATATCGGCATCGTGCCTTCCCTCCTGTGCCAGATGGCCTATATGCGGGCCGTGCAGCTGATCGGCCCCAACCGGGCCGGCCTGTTCATGAACCTCATTCCGGTGGTCGCGGCCTGTCTCGGGGTCGTTTTGCTCGGGGAGCATTTCGGCCTCTATCATGCGGTGGGGCTGGCTTTGGTCCTCGGCGGCATCTGGCTCGCCGAGCGGAAGCCCGGCCTGGCTTGAGGAGGGGTTCCGTGACCGATGCACCGCAATTCGCGAGGGCGATTCCGATCCTGCGCATGTTCGACGTCGCGAAGGCGCGCGAATTCTATCTCGACTGGCTCGGCTTCTCGGTCGTCTTCGAGCACCGCCACGAGCCCGCCCTGCCGCTGTTCATGGCGATCGAGCGGGCCGGCCTTCGGCTCTACGTCTCCGAGCATCACGGCGACGGCTCGCCGGGCGCCCACGTCATGGTCGAGACGAAGGGCCTCGACGCCCTTCATGCCGAGCTTCTGGCCAAGCGGTACGGCTATGGCCGGCCCGGCATCGTGACCCAGCCCTGGGGGATGCGGGACCTGACGGTCCACGACCCCTTCGGCAACCGGATCACCTTCAGCGAGCCGGCCGCCTCGTGAGCGGCGAACCGCACCATCCGCCGATGGCCCTTTGACCCGGATCAAGCGCCGCCGCCGCCATCCGCCCTAGACTCGCGCCGGTTCGATGGATGGCGGCGAGGAGCTGATGGGCCGGTTCTGGGGAATGTCCGCGGCGGCGGCGATGATGGGCTTCGCGTTCTGGGCGTCCGAGGCGTCGGCGCTCGAGCCGCGCGCCCAGCGCGGCTTCGATTTCGTGCGGACGAATTGCGCGCGCTGCCACGCCATCGGCCGCACGGGGAAGAGCCCGCTCGCCGAGGCTCCGCCTTTCCGAATCCTGCATCAGCGCTATCCGGTCGAGGACCTCGCCGAAAGCCTCGCCGAGGGAATCAGGACCGGCCATCCGAGCATGCCGGAATTCCGTCTCGATCCCGGCCAGGCGAGCGATCTGATCGCCTATCTCAAGACGCTGGAATAGCAGCGGCTGGATTCCAGGGAAGCGTGCGGCGGAGGGGTGGCATGCGCCGCCGCGCTTGACCCGGCCGCGCCGGACCCGCACAGGCGCGGCGAGACTTCGCCGTGTCCGCCACCTCTTCCTCCACCTTGACCCTGTCCGGCCTCGCCCTCGGGGCCCGGCTCGCCATGCCGAGCCTGCCGGGGCTCGTCGCCTTCGCGCTCGCCTTCGGCGCCGGCTCCGTCCAGAAGGGCCAGACCTTCTGGGAAAGCTTCGCCTCGAGCGTGTTCGTCGCGGCCGGGACCGCGCAGCTCCTCTCGCTCGAATTGTGGCGCGACGCCTGGTCCCTCGGCGCGCTCCTCACCATCGTCGCGGTCACCGCGACCGTGAATGCCCGCTTCATCCTGATGGGCGCCTCGCTCCAGCCCTGGATGAGCCCGCAGCCGGTGCCCCTCCAGGCCGCGAGCCTCTTCATCCTGTTCGACGCGAACTGGCTGATCGCGGAGAAATACCGGGCGGAAGGCGGCAGGGATTTCGGCGTCTTCGTCGGCGCGGGCCTCGTCTCCTGGCTGGTCTGGATCTGCGCGACGGTGCCCGGATATCTCGCCGGGCGGCTGATCTCGGATCCGAAGGCTTTCGGCCTCGATCTCGTCCTGCCCTGCTTTCTCGCCTCCCTCGCCGTGATGCTCTGGCGCGGGCCGCGCCGCTCGGGCCTTCCCTGGGCCGTGGCGGCGGGGGTCGCCGCCCTGACCCAGGCGCTCGTGCCGGGATATGTCTTCATCGTCGCCGGCTCCCTCGCCGGCGCGATCACGGGAGCGCTGATTCATGACCGCTCCTGACGATATCCTCGCAGGGCCGGCCGGCCCCGCCGTCGTGATCGCCGCCATGGCGCTCGCGACCTATCTCTGCCGCGTCGGCGGGGTCCTGATCATGAGCCGCGTGCGGCTGACGCCGGTGATCGAGCGCGCGCTCGCCGCCCTGCCGGGCTCGATCGTCGCGGCGACCGTCGTGCCGCTCGCCGTGAAGGCGGGCCCGGCGGCCATGGCGAGCGTGGCGGCAGCGGTCCTCGTGACGCGCCTCGCGCATAGCGAGTTCGCCGCCCTCGCCGCCGGGCTCGCGCTCGCAATCGCGCTGCGCGCGGCCGGGATTCCGTAGCGGCCCTATCCGCTCCTGAACCTCTCCCGGATGCGCTCCGTCAGGGCGTCGCGCGTCGCGCGATAGGCGTCGAGCACCTGCTCGCGCGAGCCCTGGACGAGGGTGGGATCCGGCGTCGGCCAATATTCGACCTCCGCCGCGAGGGTGCGGATCAGGTCGAGGGCCTTGTGATGCGCCTCCGGCGAGAGCGTCACGATGAGGTCGAAATTCAGCCCTTCCCATTCCTCCAGCTCGGCGACCGTCCGCGGCCTGTGCCGGGAGGCGTCGATGCCGATCTCGTCGAGGGCGGCGATCAGGAACCCGTCCTTGCCGCCCGCCCGGATGCCGGCCGACTGGACGTAGATGGACTTGCCGAAATAATGCCGCGCCAGCGTCTCGGCCATGGGCGAGCGCACCTGGTTCATGGCGCACATGAACAGGACCGACTGGATGCGTTTGCGCTCGGCGCGGCCGGGCACGCGACCCTAGCCCCGCCAGTGAAGGGCGAAGATGAGGGTGAACAGGCGGCGGGCCGTGTCGAAATCCACCTGCACCTTGCCCTCCAGCCGCTGCTGCAACAGCTCCGACGCTTCGTTGTGGAGCCCGCGCCGTCCCATGTCGATAGCCTCGATCTGGGCCGGGGAGGCGGTGCGGATGGCGCCGTAATAGGTCTCGCAGACGGCCTTGTAGTCCCGGATGACGCGCCGGAAGGGCGTCAGCGAGAGATAATGGGTCATGATCGGCTCGCCGGCCTCCCGCCTGATCTCGAAGGCGAGCCTGCTCTCCGCAATGGCGAGGTGGAGGTGATAGGGCCCCTCGGGCCCTCCCGGAATGCAGAAGTCGTTCTTCTCGACGATGTCGTAGATCGCGATCGCCCGCTCGTGCTCCTGGTCGGGATGGCCGCGCCCGACCAGGCCCTCGTCGAGGGTGACGGCCGCGAGCCGCCTGCTGCCGTTCTGTCCGCTCACCCTGCGATCCTCATCTCGATCGAGCGCGCATGGCCTTCCAGTCCCTCGGCCCGCCCCAGCGTGATCGCCGCCGGCCCGATCGCCGCGAGCGCCGCCGGGTCGCAGCGCAGGACCGAGATGCGCTTCATGAAATCGAGCACGCCGAGGCTCGACGAGAAGCGCGCCGAGCGCGCCGTCGGCAGGACGTGGTTCGAGCCGGCGACGTAATCTCCGACCGCCTCGGGCGTATGCGAGCCGAGGAAGATGGCGCCCGCATTGCGGACCCGGTCCGCGAGCGCCTCCGCATCCTCCGCCTCGATTTCCAGATGCTCGGGCGCGACGCGGTCGACCAGCGGCAGGGCGTCGGCGAGGCGCGGCACGAGGATGACCGCGCCGTGGTCGCGCCAGCTCGCGGCGGCGACCTCGCGGCGGGGCAAGGTGGCGAGCTGGCGCTCCACGGCCGCCTCGACCTCCCGCGCCAGGGCGGGGGAATCGGTGACGAGAATGGCCTGAGCCGCCTCGTCGTGCTCGGCCTGGGCCAGGAGGTCGGCCGCGACCCAGTCCGGCCGCGCGCTCGCATCGGCGAGGACGAGGACCTCGGAGGGGCCGGCGATCATGTCGATCCCGACCTGCCCGAAGACGCGCCGCTTGGCCGCGGCCACATAGGCGTTGCCGGGGCCCACGATCTTGACCACGGGCCGGATCGTTTCCGTGCCGTAGGCGAGGGCCGCGACCGCCTGGGCGCCGCCGACGCGGTAGATCTCGTCGATTCCGGCGAGTTCCGCGGCGGCGAGGACGAGCGGACTCAGCTCGCCGCCCGGCGTCGGCACCACCATCACGATCCGCCCGACGCCCGCGACCTTGGCCGGCACCGCGTTCATGAGAACGGAAGAGGGATAGGCCGCCTTGCCGCCGGGAACATAGAGCCCGACCGAATCGAGCGCATTCCAGCGCCAGCCGAGCCGCACGCCCGCGGCGTCGGTCGCGAGGTGATCCTGCGGGATCTGGGCCCGGTGATAGGCTTCGATGCGATCGCGCGCCAGGACGAGGGCCGCGCGCTGCCCGGCATCCACCGCGCTCGTCGCCCGCGCGATCTCCTCGGGCCCGATGCGCAGCCCGGGCGCCTCGACCTCGTGGCCGTCGAATTTCGAGGTGAAGGCGGCGAGGGCGGCGTCGCCGTCCCGACGGACCGCCGCGATGATCTCGCCGACCGCCCGGTCGACATCCACGCTCGCCTCGCGCTTCGAGGCGAGCAAGCTTGCGAAACCCTGCTCGAAGCCGGGATCGCCGGCATCGAGCCGGATCGCCATCAGTCGTTCCCCAGATCGTGGGCCGGTCGCGATTTCGCCGCCCAGGCCGGGCCGAGATCCTGCAACCGCGCCTCCAGGCATTCCAGTTCAAGTTCTATCTCGGGCCCGCCCGCGAAGACGAGCCTCGCGGTACCCGAGGGCGCCGTCGTGTCCTCGAACCGGATGGCGAGGAGAGAGAGGGCGGTGTCGGTCCGGCCGAGATCGAGGCCGCGCGTGCGCGCCCTCAGCACGCGGTCGAAGAGCAGGCCGGACAGGCAGCGGCGCGGATCGTTCTCACAGCACGCCCAGTCGAAGCGCCGCGCCACGAGCACGAAGCGGTTGCGCTCGGGCATATAGGCGAGATCGCAGACGCGCACGACCGCGTCCTGGAGATGCGCGGAGACGACCGCCAGATCCTCCCCATCGAAGGCGACGAGGCGCAACGGCCCGGCCGCGGGACGCGGGGACGCGGCTCCGGTTTCAGAGGTTCTGGTTTCAGACATGGCGCGATCGCCCATCATGACTTTCGGCAGATAGCGATGGCCCGGCGAGCCCGCAACCGGTGCGAGCCCGAAAGGCGCGGGCGTCCCCGACACTTCGCGTGAAGCCGGGTGTGGACGCGTGCGCGCCATCCTGGCATTCCTGGGGCCAGCATTCGCCTGCGAAGCTATTTCAGGAGGTCTTCGGATGAGGCAAATCTTTCTGGCGGCGGCGCTGCTGCTCGCCGGCTCGGCCCTGATGCCGGCCGCGGCGCAATATTACCAATACGGCCCCCCTCCGGGCTACGGGCCTCCTCCGGGCTACGGCCACCCTCCGGGCTACGGGCCGCCGCCCCGCTACGGCAATCCCTACGGGCCGCCGCCGCGTCCCCGCTACCGCCCGAGCACGGTCTGCGTGACCGCCCGCGGGCCCTGCCCGATCGGCGGCGTGGTTCCGCGCGGCACTCCCTGCGGCTGCGTCGTGCCGGGCTTCGGCTACAAGCGAGGCAATGCGGGCTGAGGCCCGCCGAGACAGGACCGGCCGGGGAAGGTCTCCGCCGGTCCTCATTCCTGGCTTCGGATCAATCCAGGCGCAGGCTCCGCAGCCGCCCCGCCGCTTCGGCCAGGCGGTGCTCGTCGACATTGGCGAAGGCGAGCCGGATGTAGTCCTCCTGCCCCGGCCCGAAGGCGCTGCCCGGCAGCGTGAGGACGCCGCGCCGCTCCGCCATCGCCTGGCAGACCCGCGCGGATGGCGTCCCCGCGAAGGGATGGCGCAGATAGGCGAAATAGGCCCCGACCGCATCGATCCGCCAGCCCGAAAGCCCCGAGAAAGCCTGGATGCAGGCTTTCGCCCGCCGATCCATCAGGGTGCGATTCTCCACCCTCCAGAAGCCGAGATGGCCGATTCCCCAGGCGAGCCCGGCCTGGGCGACGCGCGGGGCGCAGATCTGCACGCAATCGAGGATCTTGGCGAATTGCGGCGCCGCCGCCTCCGGCACCACCGCGGCCCCCACCCGGTAGCCGGGCATGCAATAGCTCTTCGAGAAGCTCGCGAGTCCCATCACGTGGCCGCGCCAGTCGCCCGCGAAGAGATCGTGCGGCCGGCCCATCCCTTTCGGCAGGAAGTCGCGATAGGTCTCGTCGAGGACGAGGGTGATACCGCGCCGCCGGCACAGATCGGCGAAGGCGGCGATGGTGGCCGGGGGATAGACGGCGCCGGTCGGGTTGTTGGGCGAGATCAGGAAGATCGCGCGCACGCGGTCGGTGAGGAGCCGCTCGGCCTCGGCGGCATCGGGCACGAAGCCCGCCTCCGCCCGGCAGGGCAGCGGCACCGCCTCGACGCCGAGCAGGCCGCAATTCATGGCATAGTTGAAATACCACGGGACGGGCAGCATCACCGCCTCGCCCGCCCGCGCCAGCAGCATCGTCAGCGCGAAAGCCGCGAGATTGGCGCCTGCGGTGACCGCCACCTCACAGGGCCGGATGTCGCCGCCATGGCAGTTCAGCTCGGCCGCATAGGCCTGGCGCAAGGCGAGGTCGCCCACGATCTCGCCGTAGCCGAAGCTCGACGGGTCGCCCGCGGCCTCGCGCAGGCGCGCGACGAGATCGGGATGGGGCCGGTAGCCCGGCACCGCCTGGGTCAGGTCGATGGCGGGCCCCAGCCGGCCGTCATATCGGGCGGCCCAGGCCCGGGCCTCCGGGATGGGAGGCGAGGCGACCGCGGCGACGTCGGGGTTCAGGCGCGACATCGCTTCGGTTCCCATCGCCGCCCCCTCCCGCGCCATCATCCGCTCTCCGCATCAATCCTTGGCGCGCTCGACATAGGAGCCGTCGGCGGTCATGACCACGATGCGCGTGCCGGTCGCGACATGGGGCGGCACCATGGTCCGCACGCCGTTCGCGAGCATGGCCGGCTTGTAGGAGGAGGACGCGGTCTGTCCCTTCACGGTCGGCTCGGTATCGACGATCTCGAGGGTGACGCGGGCGGGCAGCTCCAGCGCGATCGGGTTGCCCTCGTGGACGGAGAGCATGCAGGCCATGCCTTCCTGGAGATAGGGGGCGCCCTCGCCGACCACGTCCTGCGGCACGACGAGCTGGTCGTAGGTCTCGGGGTTCATGAAGTGGAACCCCTCCGCATCCTGGTAGAGGAAGGTGTGTTCGCGATCCTCGACATAGGCGCGCTCGACCTGCTCGGTCGTGCGGTAGCGCTCCGAGACCTTCACCCCGTCCGAGATGCGGCGCATGTCGAGCTGGGTGACGGGCGTTCCCTTGCCCGGATGGATGTTCTCGGCCGTCACGATCACATAGAGCTTGCCGTCGACGTCGACGACGTTGCCCTTGCGGAGGCTGGAGGCGATGACCTTCACGGAAACTGTCCTTGGCTATGGATGCGGCGGCGGAAATAGTGCGCCCGACCTAGCCGATCTCGCGCGGGACCGCCAGTGAGCCCTCCCCTTTCGGCCGACGCTTCGCAGCCTCGGCGGCGTGCCCCCCCTTTCGGTCGGCGCTTCGCGCCGCTCGATTTCCCCCACAAGGGGGGAAAGGGGACGGGGCGTCTCCCGCGCACCCCCCCATGACCCCCTCCCCCTGGTGGCGCGCCGATATCCACGCGGACCGGCGCCCCCGCCTCCTCCTGCGCAACCGCATCGTCGCGGCGATCCGCGCCTGGCTCGTCGCGCGCGATTTCGTCGAGATCGACCCGGCGGCCCTGCAAATCTCGCCGGGAAACGAGACCCATCTCCACGCCTTCTCGACGGAGGAGATCGGGATCGGCAGCGGGCGGCAGGCGCTCCATCTCCACACCTCCCCGGAATTCGCCCTGAAGAAGCTGCTCGCGGCCGGCGAGAGGCAGCCCTTCTCGCTCGCCCATGTCTATCGCAACCGGGAGCGCGGGCCGCTGCATCATCCCGAATTCACGATGCTCGAATGGTATCGCGCCGGGGAGCCCTACGACGCGGTGATGGAGGACGCGGTCGCCTTCCTGCGTCTCGCCGCGGAACTCGGCCGGCGCCCCGTCGCGACCTTCCGCGGCCGGCGCTGCGACATGACGGCGGAGCCCGAGCGGCTCGCCGTCGCGGATGCGTTCCGCGATCTCGCCTGCATCGACCTTCCGGCCACTCTCTCCGAGACCGGCGCACCGGTCGCAGCGGCAATGAGGGCCGCCTGCGCTGCCGCCGGCATCCGCTGCGCCGAGGACGACACCTGGTCGGACATGTTCAGCCGCGTCCTCGTCGAGAGGATCGAGCCGCGCCTCGGCGAGGGCCGGCCGACCCTGCTCGACCGCTACCCCATCCCCGAGGCCGCCCTCGCGCGGCCAACCCCGGACGATCCGAGGCTCGCCGAGCGTTCGGGGCTGTCGGTCGGGGGGGCGGGCCGGGCGACCGCTTTGGGGGAGCTCCCCAGCCCGGCGGCTCGGCGCCCCGGTTTCGGGGCGGACATGAACGAGAAGGCCCGCCTCTACGGCGAAAGCTATCCCCTCGACGAGGATTTCATCGCCGCGCTCGCCGCGATGCCGGACGCCTCGGGCGTCGCGCTCGGCCTCGACCGACTCGTCATGCTGGCCGCCGGGGCCGAGAGGATCGCAGACGTGATCTGGACGCCGGTCGCCTGAGCCCGCGCCCCGCTTGCAACCTCGGCTCCTTGAACCCACAAGCATCGGCGACATGCCGCAAGTCCTGCCGCTTCTCCCGGAAGACCGCACGCTCCGCAGCCCCGCCGACCTGGCAGAGGCCGGGCTCGTCGCGCCCGAGCACCTGGAAGCGCTGGCACGCGTCGCGGAACGCTACGCCGTCGCGATCACGCCGGATGTCGCGGAGCTGATCTCCGCCGCCCCCGAAGGGCCGGTGGCGCGCCAGTTCCTGCCGCACGAAGCGGAGCTGGAGACGCAGCCCGGCGAGCTGGCGGACCCGATCGGCGACGAGGCCCATGCGCCGGTGCCCGGCATCGTGCACCGCTATCCCGACCGGGTGCTGCTCAAGGTCGTCGGCATCTGCGCCGTCTATTGCCGCTTCTGCTTCCGGCGGGAAACGGTCGGGCCCGGCAAGGCCCGGGCCCGACCGCCACAGGCGCTCGACCGCGCCCTCGCCTATATCGCCGACCGTCCCGCAATCTGGGAGGTGATCCTGACCGGCGGGGATCCCCTCGTCCTCTCGCCGCGCCGCCTCGCCGAACTCGGCGCCCGGCTCGCCGGGATCGACCACGTCAAGGTCGTGCGCATCCATTCGCGCCTGCCGGTCGTCGAACCGGGGCGAATCACCCCGGCGCTGGTCCGGGCCCTCGACATTCCGGGCAAGGCGACCTGGCTCGCCGTCCATGCGAACCATGCCGACGAGCTGACGCCGCCGGTCCGCGACGCCCTCGCCCGCCTCGCTTGCGCGGGCATCCCGCTCGTGTCCCAATCGGTGCTGCTGCGCGGCGTCAACGACGATCCAGACACGCTCGCCGCCCTCTTCCGGGCCCTCGTCGAATGCCGGGTGAAGCCCTATTACCTGCACCATGGCGACCTCGCCCCCGGCACCTCCCATTTCCGCACGGAGATCGCCGAGGGACAGGCCCTCATGCGGAGCCTGCGCGGTGCCGTTTCCGGGCTCTGCCAGCCAGCCTATATGCTCGACATCCCGGGCGGCCACGGCAAGGTGCCGATCGGGCCGGGCTATCTCACGCGAAACGGCGAGAGCACGATGATCGAGGACCCGCGCGGCGGATTCCACCCCTATCCGCCCGCCCCGGCAGGGGATGCCGCGTGAGCCCCCGCCATCCCCTCGCCCGCGCCTGGGCCTGGATCGCGGGCGTGCCGATGCTGCTCGTCGTGCGCGGCCTCTTCGCCTTCGCCCGCGCGCTCGGGCCGGAGCGATCGAGCGATGTCGGGGCCTTCCTGACGCGCAGCTTCGGCCGCTTCGTGAGGCAGAACCGGATCGCGCTGGAGAACGTCCGCGCCGCCTTCCCGGAGAAGCCGGAAGCCGAAATCCGGGCGATCGTGCGCACGGATTTCGGCTTCAGATCGGAAGAGCAC
>OEIU01000245.1_pt1 | contig 54504 bp, 49 predicted proteins | sample 1539221 | NCBI WGS metagenome assembly OEIU01 (sample SAMN03792071, study PRJEB22550) | activated sludge metagenome | feature: wastewater treatment plant; material: activated sludge; isolation source: Wastewater treatment plant of a petroleum refinery complex | place: Argentina: Zarate | collected... | reverse complement strand
GCACCAGATCGACGTCGCCGAGCGCAATCATGGGCCGGGCGACCGCTTCACGCTGCGCGCCTCGGCTTGCGCGCGTTGCAAGTCTGCGGCGATGGTGGCGAGGCGATCGAGTTGGGCCTGCAGGGTGGCCCCGGACTGGTCCAGCGCCCGTTGCGCCTGCCCAAGTTCGTGCAGCGAGGCGGTCGCGGCGTGTTGCTGGATCCACAGTCTATGGGCGAGCAAATCCTTCAGCGCCGCCTGTACCTTGGTGTCGGCTTGGAGTGCGCTGTCCGCGCGCGCGCTCATTTCCTCGGGCAGCACGACGAGCATGTCGCGCAGGTGCTGCATGCGTTCACGGCACTCCTGCAGGCGGGTTTCGAGCGCGTCGGCGCCGTCGAGCAGGGCACGGATCGCGTTCTGACGGCTGTGCTCGCCACGGTCGCGCAGCCACAATCCCAGCACGGCAAAGGCGAGGCAGACAGCAATGATGACGAGCCAGGTTTCGATGCGATTCCCCCGAATATTTGCCAATCTGGTACGTTTTGCAACCGCTGAAGAACCGTCGCGAGCGAAGGCAGGTCGCGCGTCGCCAGCGCGCAGGAACCGGAGTGTACACGGCAGTACATGAGGATTCCGAGCACTGCCGGCGCGCGAGATGTCGAGCGCAGCAGGTTATTCAGCGGTTGACTTGGTTGACTTTGTGCACCGCAAAAACTACCATCCCGCGCGCCATGAACAACGTGTTGCCGGAATCCGTGGACGCGTGGCGCATGGTGCAGGCGCGACGGTCGTTTCAGGGGAGTTTGCCGCTCGCCTCGTTGTCGCGGTTGCGCGGCAGTCTGGCGGCTACCGATGGCGCCGTGGATTTCGATCTGGAATTCGGCAAGGACGATCTGGGCGTGGCGCATTTGCGCGTGCGCGCGCAGGCGTCGCTGCCCTTGACCTGTCAGCGCACGCTGGAAGTTTTCCGGCTGCCGGTGCATGTGGATAACCGGCTCGGATTGATCGCGCACGAGGCTGACGAGGCCGCTTTGCCCGGTGAATACGAGCCGCTGCTGACGGTCGATGGCAACCTGCATCTGGCCGACGTGATCGAAGACGAATTGATCCTGGCGTTGCCGGTGGTACCGGTAAAGCCGGGGACGGAACACGAAGCGCCGGCGTTTACCGGCGCCGCGCGGGACGAAACGGAAGTGTCGAAAAATCCGTTTTCCGTGCTGAAGAACCTCAAACACAAGAAAACCTGATCTGGAGTAATGCGTCATGGCCGTTGCCAAGAGCCGTAAATCCCCGTCCCGCCGTGGCATGCGCCGCGCCCACGACGCGCTGAGCGCCAAGCAGCTCGGCACCGACCCGACTTCGGGCGAGGTGCACGTGCGCCACAATGTCACCAAGGACGGCTACTACCGTGGCCGCAAGGTGATCGCGGACAAGAAATCGGTGAAAGACGAGGACTGATTCCTCGCTCCACTCGCCGTCAGGGGAACCGCTCTGATCTACTCACGCATCGCCGCTACCGGCAGTTTCCTGCCGGAGAAGGTGCTCACCAACGCCGATCTCGAGAAACTCGTCGACACGTCCGATGAGTGGATCGCGTCGCGCACTGGCATCCGTCAGCGCCACATCGCTGCCGAGGGCCAGACCACCTGCGATCTGGCCGAGGGCGCCGCGCGCGCGGCATTGAAGGCAGCGGGTGTCGATGCCAGCGAAATCGAGTTGCTGATTGTCGGTACGACCACGCCGGACTTGATTTTCCCTTCGACGGCTTGCCTGTTGCAGCATCGCATTGGCGCGAACGGTTGTGCGGCCTTCGACGTCAACGCCGCGTGTTCGGGCTTCATCTATGCGCTTTCCGTTGCCGACAAGTTCATCCGCTCCGGCACGGTGAAAACCGCGCTGGTGGTCGGCGCGGAAACGCTCTCGCGCATGCTGGATTGGTCCGATCGTTCGACCTGCGTGCTGTTCGGTGACGGCGCGGGTGCCGTCGTCCTCAAGGCATCCGACGAACCCGGTATCCTGTCCACGCATATCCACGCCGACGGAGGTTACAAGGAACTGCTGTGGAATCCGGTTGGTGTCTCCGTCGGCTTCAAGCCCGGTGAGCACAACGCCGGCGTAAAAGTATTGATGGCCGGCAGCGAAGTATTCAAGGTCGCGGTGAAGACGCTCGACCGCGTGGTCGATGAAACCCTTGCGGCGAATGGCCTGGACAAGCACGCCATCGACTGGTTGATTCCGCACCAGGCCAACTTGCGCATCATCCAGGCCACGGCCAAGCGCCTGGACATGCCGATGGATCGCGTCATTGTCACCGTCGACAAGCACGGCAATACCTCATCCGGCTCCGTGCCGCTCGCGCTCGATTACGCCGTGCGCACCGGCAAGGTCCAGCGCGGCCAACTTGTGCTGCTGGAAGCCTTTGGCGGTGGCTTCACCTGGGGCTCGGCGTTGCTCCGGTATTGATCGACCTTTCCCTTTCGTAGAAATCGCTGACGCTCATGCAGGCAGCCAATCTCGCTTTTGTCTTTCCCGGCCAGGGTTCGCAGTCGCTCGGCATGCTTGCCGAACTCGGCAGCGAATACGCCGTGGTCAAATCCACCTTCGACGAGGCTTCCGCGGGCGCAGGCATCGACTTGTGGAAGCTTTCGCAGGAAGGTCCGGAAGAAGCTCTCAATAGCACGCAAAACACGCAACCGGCCTTGCTCGCCGCAGACGTTGCCGTTTGGCGCGTGTGGGTGGAGCGTAGCGGCGTCATGCCCGTGGTTCTGGCCGGACACAGCCTCGGCGAGTACGCCGCGCTGGTCTGTGCGGGTGTGCTCGGCCTGCACGACGCCTCGCACCTCGTCGCCGAGCGTGGACGGCTGATGCAGGCCGCGGTGCCGCCGGGCGTGGGCGCGATGGCGGCGATCCTTGGCGGCGACGATGCGCAGATCGCCCAGGTTTGCGTGGAAGTCGCCGATGGCGAGGTGGTCGCTCCGGTCAATTACAACGCACCCGGTCAACTCGTCATCGCCGGCAATGCCGCCGCCGTGGACCGCGCAATCGCGCGCCTGGCCGAGCTTGGCGTGCGCAAGGCGGTGAAGCTTGCAGTCAGCGTGCCCTCGCATTGCGCGCTGATGCGCGAAGCCGCGGACGCACTTGCAAGAAAGTTCGATGCGATCTCATGGTCGACGCCAAAAATTCCGGTAATTCAGAATGTTGACGCGAAGTCCTTCGACAGAGTCGAGGATATCCGCAGTGCGCTGGCGCGCCAGCTTTATTCGCCAGTTCGTTGGACCGAATCCGTGCAGCAGCTCGCCACGCGCGGCGTCGCCCGTGTCGCCGAATGCGGCCCAGGCAAGGTGCTGACCGGATTGCTCAAGCGCATCGAGCGCACTCTGGATGGCCGCGCCATCGGCACGCCTGGCGACATGACGCAGGCATTGGGAGAATGGTCGGGCGAGCCGCGTTGACGCGATGCGATGAAGCGCATCGCGTGCGGCAAGCCCGGGTGAGGCAGGATGGTGAACGGAGGAACACCAAGGATGGTTTTCTCAAATCATTTCGTGGAAATCCGACATGACTAAGATACTTGAAGGTGAGATCGCCCTCGTCACCGGCGCCAGCCGCGGCATCGGCGCGGCGATTGCCGACACGTTAGCCACGAACGGCGCGAAGGTCATCGGCACGGCGACCAGCGAAGCCGGCGCACAGGCGATCGGTGAGCGTCTGGCCGCGCATGGCGGCGTCGGTCGCGTGCTCAATGTCACCGACGGCGCGGCGGTCGAAAACCTCATCGACGAAATCGCGGCGCAGTTCGGAGCGATCACGATTCTCGTCAACAACGCCGGCATCACCCGTGATCAACTGCTGTTGCGCATGAAGGATGAGGATTGGAATGTGATCCTCGACACGAACCTGTCATCGGTTTATCGCACCTCGAAAGCGGTAATGCGCGGCATGATGAAGGCGCGCAAGGGACGCATCATCTCGATTGCATCGGTGGTCGGCGTGACCGGCAATCCGGGACAGGCGAATTACGCCGCGGCCAAGGCCGGCATCATTGCGTTTTCCAAGTCGCTGGCGCGCGAGATCGGTTTGCGCGGGATCACCGTGAATGTGGTCGCGCCCGGATTCATCGATACCGACATGACGCGCGCACTGACCGACGAGCAACGCGCCGCGTTGCTGCCCAACATCGCGCTCGGCAGGCTCGGCGCCGCGCAGGACATCGCCGACGCGGTGCTGTTCCTTGCTTCGAAGGCGGCAAACTACATCACCGGCGAGACGTTGCATGTCAACGGTGGGATGTACATGCCGTAGAAATCGTCAAACGCCCGTTTGCTGGCGCCGGGCCGGGTGATCCACTACAATCCGCGCGCTCCGATTCACGGAATCCACCTTGGTGAGGGTTTGCACATGAGCAGCATCGAAGATCGCGTCAAGAAGATCGTTGTCGAACAACTGGGCGTCAAGGAAGATGAAGTCACGCCGAACGCTTCGTTCGTCGACGATCTGGGCGCGGACTCGCTCGACACGGTCGAGCTGGTGATGGCGCTGGAAGAAGAATTCGAGTGCGAGATTCCGGACGAGGAAGCGGAGAAGATCACTACCGTGCAGCAGGCGGTCGATTACATCAAGGCCCACGTCAAGGCCTGATTCTCCGGCAAGGATTTCCCCGAACTGCGCCCGTGTGGCGCAGTTTGCTTTTGTGAAATGTGCGGCCAGGATGGCTGCTTCTTGATGCTCGCGATAAAGGATGATCGCAAAGGTAAATCATCCCATGTCCAAACGTCGCGTTGTCGTCACAGGCCTCGGCATCATCAGCCCCGTCGGCAACGACGTGGCCACGGCGTGGAAAAACATCCTCGCCGGACACAGCGGCATCGGCCCGGTCACGCATTTCGACGCGTCGACATTCCCGACCCGCATCGCCGGCGAAGTTCGCGATTTCGATCCGGCGCAGTTCGTCGCGCCGAAAGACGTCAAGAAAATGGATCCGTTCATCCACTACGGCGTCGCCGCTTCGCTCGAGGCGTTGAAGGATGCCGGCATGCATCCGCACGAACACGACGAAGAGCGCATCGGCTGTGCGGTCGGTGCCGGCATCGGCGGCATCCACACGATCGAGCGCACCAGCATCGCCTACCACGAAGGCGGCCAGCGCAAGATTTCGCCGTTCTTCGTGCCCGCATCCATCATCAACATGGCGTCGGGCAACCTTTCGATCATGTTGGGATTGAAAGGCCCGAACATCGCCTGCGTCACCGCCTGCACCACAGCCACGCACAACCTGGGTCTGGCTGCGCGCATGATCCAGTACGGTGACGCCGACGTGATGGTCGCAGGTGGTGCGGAATATTCGACGACCGGCGTCGCGATGGGCGGATTCTGCTCGGCGCGCGCCATGTCCACGCGCAATGACGAGCCGACCCGGGCGAGCCGCCCGTGGGACAAGGATCGTGACGGTTTCGTGTTGTCCGACGGCGCCGGCGTGCTGGTGCTCGAAGAATACGAACACGCCAGGAAGCGTGGCGCGCGCATCTACTGCGAGCTCGCCGGTTTCGGCATGAGCGCGGACGCCTATCACATCACCTCGCCGAGCGAGAATGGCGAGGGCGCGGCGCGCTGCATGACGGCGGCGCTGAAGGATGCCGGTCTCAACGCGGACCAGATCCAGTACGTCAATGCGCATGGTACTTCCACGCCAGCCGGCGATGCGGCCGAGGCGCAGGCGGTGAAAACCTGTTTTGGCGCCGCGGCGAAATCCGTCATGGTGTCCTCGACCAAGTCGATGACCGGGCACCTGCTCGGCGCAGCCGGCGGCGTCGAGGCGATCTTCTCGGTACTCGCGATTCGCGATAATGTCGCGCCGCCGACCATCAACCTCGACAATCCGGGCGAAGGTTGCGATCTGGATTTCGTCCCGCACACTGCACGCCAGACGCGCATCGACACGGCGTTGTCGAACTCGTTCGGCTTCGGCGGCACGAACGGTACGCTCGTCTTTCGTCGCATTTGAGCGAACTTCGACGCACGCTTCCCGGCGCGCGCGATCTGCTCGCGCTCGCCGCCGCGAATCCGCGGCGCTACCCCTGTTTGCTTGAAAGCGTTGCCGACGGCGCAAACGCGCGTTACGACATCCTGTTTGCGTTTCCGAACGATTCGATCGCACTCGATACGGATGGCCGCGTACGCGATGCAACGGGCAGGGATCGCGGCGCGGACTTTCTCGATGTGCTCGATCGCGAATGGAGCAGTGCGCGTACCTCTGCCGCCAGCGATTTGCCCTTCTGCGGCGGCTGGGCGCTGTTCCTGGGTTATGAACTCGCCGTGCAGGTCGAACCCGGATTGCACCTGCCGCCCGCGACCGATCCGGAAATTCCGGTCGCGCTCGCGCTACGCTGTCCGGCCGCAATCATCATTGATCGCGTCGCGCAAACGACGCATCTCGTCGCCGAACAGGATCGCGCCGAATTGCTCGATGAACTCGCAAGCGATTTGGAATCAACGCCGGAGTTCAGACCGATGCCGATCCGCGGCACGGACGTCGTCGAAGACGATCCGCAACGATTCCTGGATGGCGTCGCGCGCATCCACGAACATTTGCGTCGTGGCGATACATTCCAGATCAACCTGTCGCGCGAGTGGCGCACGCATTTCGCGCACACGCCGCGTCCGGCCGATGTGTATGCCAGCCTGCGCCGCGCCAATCCCGCGCCGTTTGCCGGATTGCTGCAATGGACCGATTCAGGAAATGACGACTGGGCGATTGCCAGTTCCTCGCCCGAACGCCTGATCGAAGTGCGCAACGGCATCGCACAGACGCGCCCGATCGCGGGCACGCGGCCGCGCCTGCCCGGCGATGACGACGCGGCACGCGTACGCGAACTGATCGCGCATCCCAAGGAACGCGCCGAGCACGTCATGCTGATTGACCTGGAACGCAACGATCTGGGTCGCGTTTGCGTGACTGGCAGCGTCGAGGTGGACGAATTGATGACGGTGGAAAGCTACGCGCATGTGCACCACATCGTCTCCAACGTGCGCGGACGTCTGCGTGCGGATGCGACGCCGGGCGACGCGATCCGCGCCGTGTTTCCCGGCGGCACGATTACGGGTTGCCCGAAGGTACGCGCCATGCACATCATTGCTGAACTCGAAGGCGTCGGGCGTGGCGCCTACACGGGCGCACTCGGATTCCTGGATCGCAACGGCAACATGGACCTGAATATTTTGATCCGCACGCTGACCCTTCGCGATGGACTCGTCCGCTTGCGCGCCGGCGCCGGCATTGTGGCCGATTCACACGCGCAGCGCGAACTTGCCGAAACCCGCGCCAAGGCGCGCGGATTGCTGCGCGCCCTTGGAGCGGAGGCATAATGACGCGGACGCTTGTCGATGGCGTCGCGCAAACGCAGGTGCGCGCGGACGATCGCGGCCTGCTGTACGGCGACGGCCTGTTCGAGACGATTTTGTTCGTGCGCGGCGAGGCGCCGCTGTGGCCGCGGCACATGACGCGACTGCTCGAAGGTTGCACGCGACTGCGTTTGCCAATGCCGGATGCGAATGCGCTTGCGCACGAAGCTTCGGTGGTTTGTGCCGGCATGGATCGCGCCGTCGTGCGCCTGACGATCACGCGCGGCAGCGGTCCGCGCGGTTATGCGCCGCCAACACCAACGCAGCCGTTGCGCGTGGTGAGTGCGTCTCCCGCTCCGGAAATTCCGCCGGGCTGGTACGATCGCGGCGTGCGTGTGCGCTGTTGCGACCTGCGCTTGTCTGCGCAGCCGCCGCTGGCCGGGATCAAGCATCTGAACCGGCTGGAGAACGTGCTCGCGCGGGCGGAATGGAGCGATGCGTCCATCGCGGAAGGCATGTTGCGCGACGCGGACGGGTGCGTGATTTCGGCGACGGCGGCCAATGTGTTTGTCGTGCTTGGCGGACGTCTGGTCACGCCGAAGCTGGATCGCTGCGGCGTTGCCGGCGTCGTGCGGGCGCAAGTGCTGGCGTGGTGCGATGATATCGACGTGCGTGATTTGGCAATGGATGAATTGATGCGCGCTGATGAAATATTCCTGACCAATGCCGTGCGCGGCATCGTGCCGGTGACGGCGCTGGATGACCGGTGCTGGCAAGTGGGTCCGGTCGCGCGTGATTTGCAGAAGCGTTGGCTTGCGCTGTTTGCTGCAAGGCGTGATGCATGAGAATTGCGCGCACCGTCATCGTGTTGCTGGCGCTGATCGGGGTCGTGGCCGCCGGCTATTTCTACACAGACTACACGCGCTTTGCCGACGCGCCGCTCGCGCCGTTGCGCAAAGCAGCGACATTCGATGTTGCCCGCGGCACGCCGTTGCCCGGCATCGTGCGCGACTTGCAGGAGCTTGGCATCCGCACCGGCAAGCCGCTGTATTGGCGCGTGCTGGCGCGGCAGATGGACGTCGGCGGCAAGTTGCATGCTGGCGAATATGCGCTTGATCCCGGCATCACGCCGCGTGGCCTGCTCGCGAAGATGGCTGCGGGCGATGTCATCCAGCATAAATTTACCATCGTGGAAGGCTGGACGTTTGCGCAGTTGCGCGAAGCCCTCGGGCAGGATGGAATGATCGAGCGCAGTCTTGTCGGACGCGCGGATTCCGACATCATGAAAGACCTTGGTTCCGGTGGCGCGCCCGCGGAAGGCTGGTTCCTGCCGCAGACCTATCAGTTCGTGAAGGGCATGTCCGATCTGGACATCCTGCGCCGTGCACACAAGGCCATGAAAGAAACGCTGGACAAACTCTGGACTTCGCGTGCGCAGGACTTGCCGTTGAAGACGCCGTATGAGGCGCTGATCCTTGCTTCCATCGTCGAGAAAGAAACCGGTCAGGCGATCGAGCGTCCGATCATCGCCGGCGTGTTCGAACATCGCCTGAAGCTTGGCATGCGTCTGCAGACCGATCCCAGCGTGATTTACGGCCTGGGTTCGCGCTACGACGGCAAGATCCACACCCGTGACCTGGAAACCGATACGCCATACAACACCTACACGCGCGCCGGTCTGCCGCCCACGCCGATCGCGCTGCCGGGCGCGGCGTCGATCGAGGCGGTGATGCATCCGGCGCAAACCGATGCGCTGTACTTCGTCGCGCGCGGCGACGGCACGCACGAGTTTTCGGCGACGCTCGATGCGCATAATCGCGCCGTGGCGAAATACCAATTGCACCGCAATAGATGACAAACACGGACTGCTTTTCCAGCAAGCTCCATGATTGTCGATGCCGTGCAATGGTCGTTGGAAAACAAAGTGGGCTAGTGTTATGGTCTGAATGGTAGGGGATGGCGTTTGCGGCACAGCAGAGGCGGTTTTTTCGCGTGCCGCGAAGGATTGAGATATGACCGAGCAAGTTCCCCACACACCAGTAGCCATGCATTACACCCGCTCGGGCCACGCGCACAAGCAAGGCGGTGGGCAGGCCTATTTTCTGGCTATGACCTTTCTGGTATTTGCCCTGTTCTCGTCTGCCGTCAACGCCGCGACGATCAGTTCCGGCTACAGCGGCATGTGGTATGACCCGGCGCGCAGCGGGGAAGGGTTGCAACTGGAAATCCTCAGCCCGGAATTCGCGCTGGTTGAGTGGTACACCTACGACAGTCAGGGCAAGCAGCGCTGGATTCAGGGTGTGGGCAACATCGCGGGCAATTCGATCCAATTTCCGCAGGCGTACGTCACCCAGGGCGGCAAGTTCGGGCCGGCCTTCAACAAGGACGACGTGAAAACCATTGCTGTGGGAAGCCTGTCGCTGACGTTCGGCGACTGCAACACCGGCACGTTCAAGTATTCCGCCTTCGGCCAGTCGCAGACATTACCGATTCAGCGCCTGACGCAAACGATGGGCGGTGGTTGCGCGCCCATCAACGGCGTGCCGGGTCAGCCCGTGATGCCGTACGCCGGCCAGAGCGGCAGTTGGTACAACCCGTCTCGCAGCGGCGAAGGCTTCGATCTGCAATGGTTGGCCAACGGCGCGGCCCTTGTCACTTGGTACACCTACGATGCCAACGGCAACCAGGTCTGGCTGCTCGGCGTCGGCAATCAGCAGGGCAACGCCATCGTGTTCGACCAGATGGCGATCACGAACGGCCCAAAGTTCGGCGCGGCCTACAACAAAGCCGATCTTCAACAAGAGGATTGGGGTTCGCTCACCTTGACGCTGGATTGCAACGGCGGCACGGGACACTATGCATCCAAACAGGCGGCATACGGCTCGGGCGATCTGACGCTGACGCGATTGACGCATTTGCAGCAACCGGCGTGTCCTTACGTCCAGCCCAAGCTCGGCGAGCTTTACGATATCACTTGGGATGAACTACCCATTGAAATCGGGACACCACAAAACCCAAATTACCTTTCGGCCGAGTCGATCGCCAATGACGGCACGGTAGCGGGAAGACGGGCAGGGCACTTGGCGCTTTGGCATCCGGATACGCGGACATGGGAAGATATACCGCTGCAACTTCAGGCGACGCCTGTCGCCATTGCGCCGGATGGTATGGTGGTGATTGCGACCGAGGAGAATCCTGATTCATCCGTTCACGCGGTCATGTGGCAGCGGTCTACCGGTTGGCAGCGTTTGCTGGGTGATGCTCTGAGTCAGTCCGGTTACTCGGCCGTCTCTCATAATTTCCAATATGTTGCCGGTACCGGCCAAGATGCGAATGGACATTTTCCGGCATGGGTTCTACCTATGGGGGGTGTTCAACAATTGTTGCCGAAAACCGACGCTGTCCCATTGCTGACACCTCTTGCTATATCCAACAACGGCAACATAATCATCGGCACGACCTTGCGTTTCCCGACAAGTTTTCCTAAGTTGGTTGCTGCTCGGTGGGACAGTGATGGCTCACCTATGATCATTCACGACCCAGATGGCGAAGAGCTCGCGGTGGCGAGCTCCTGCGATGCAGAATGCCGCATTGTCTTCGGTGCCGGTCTTTATAATTACGATCCTAGCCATCCACATCCGGGGGAGGCTTGGTTACTGAAAAGCGATGGCATGTTCGAGTACTTTGGTGCACTTTCCGACGCACTGGTTACGGCACGTTCGTATGCAGTAGTCGATGCCACTACAGACGGTTCGTTAGCCGTTGGCACCTACCAGACAAATCCGCCGTCCGCAGGTTACCCCGCTGCTACGGTGAGCAGAGCGTTCGTATGGACAGAAACCACAGGCATTGTCTCAGTGCGTTCGCTGGTTGACGTTCTCGGCATAGGCGATGACGATTGGGATGAGATGAGTGCTGTGCGTGTTTCACCTGATGGGCTAAAAATTCTTCTGGGCGGGACTCGTCGTCTGGATTTACATCCAGACGGTCAGCCGCGTGCGGTAGTGCTTGAGTTGATGCCGAAAGCAGCTTCGAATTGAGGGTTATCGCTTTTTGTGACGAAGAGAGCAAATGAACTTCAAGCAAATATCGACGTGGGCGTTGTTGATCGGATACTTGGCATCTCTGACTGCCCGTGCCACGACACAAGCCTACGACCCAAACGTCCTTGCGCAGGTCGAAACGATCTACGGTCTCAGTGAAGTGGCGGCCATATCGCGTCTTGACAATGAGTACACGGCATCTGTGCAGGCGCGGCGCATCGAGGAATACGGCCTGCCAAGTTACGCGGGCGCATGGTTCGATTCGGCGACGCAACGCCTTCATGTGGCGGTCAGCGATCAGGCAGACTTCAGCGCCGTCGAACGAATTGGAGCAACGCCGGTTCTCGTCGCCCACAGTCTCGCAAAACTTGAGGCGGCACGGAAAGATATCGAAAGCAGATTTTCTGCCGGATTTGGCGGCGGAGACGTCCTCAAGTCCTATGTCGACGTTCAGGCGAATGCGGTTGTCATTGGCATCAACCAAGGTGCGGTGGAACAAACCACTGTGTTTCTGTCCTCGCTGGCCGGCGTGAGCGTGCCTGTGCATCTGCAATCCGCGACACCCGCGGGCTTTTCGAGCAATTTGCACGGCGCCGATGGAACACAAAATGCCACATGGGTTACTCAGTACGGCAGCGGCCCCTATCCCTGTTCTGTCGGGGCTTCTGCCGAGGAAGTTGCTGGATCGAGTTATACGGCGGGATATGCCACCGCAGGGCATTGCAATTACGTAGGGAATTCAATTGAAACAAGTGCTGGAGCAAGTTTAGGAACCGTGGCTCAATCGACCGCCGCTATAGTAAATAGGAAGTTGGCTTTTTCGAGCAACCAAGACGGTGCATGGGTCAGTACCGTGGCCGGCTGGTCTCCGCAACCTCAGATCAATGGCTACACGAGTGGAACCTTGAATGTCAGCGGAACCTGGGCAGGAATGCTCGTGGCTCCGGTTGGCACTACGGCTTGTCGTTATGGCGAAGCGTCGCAAGGCCCGCATTGCGCACCGATCAGCGTGCTCAACGAGTCGGTCATTGTTTACTATTACTCGATCGGTTACACGTTCAATGGAATGATTGAGGTTGACGGAATCTGCACCGATGCCGGTGATTCCGGTGGCCCGCTCGTCACGCCGGCGAATCAGGTTCAAGGCACGGTAACGGGGGGGGCGGTCAATTCATGCCCGGATAGTAGCGGGGATTATGTATACTTCCAGCCAATAACTACGACCCTAAGCACCGCGAAGTCTGCACTCGGAAATAATCCCGTCGCCATGCTTACCTCGCACGGTCGATCCGCGCCGACGGTTACCAATTTCCGTTGCCCGGATCCGAACAACAGCGGCGTTACGTCGGGCGTTCATGTCTACACCTGCAACTTCGACGACTACGATTCGCAGGGCGAAACCACTATGTCGTGGACGACGAACACGGGCGCGTCCAGCGATTGGGAGGAAATTTCCGCCTCGTGTTCTACCGGCCAGACGGTGAACGTCACGCTGACGATTTCCAATCCTTACGGAACGACGACAAAGCCGCGTTCGTTTACGTGTCCGAACTATCCGATGCCTTGATTGACCGGCGCAACTTGGCCGGTGGGTTTGACTGGCACGCGGCCAAGACGATCCGTCATAGCTCATTGCGTTAGTGAATACGAAATTGCCGCGCCTTCACCCGGCAGCGAGTGAAGACGAGAGAATGCTCATGACCGGAAAACTCATCACCCTGGAAGGCGGCGAAGGCGCGGGCAAGAGCACCGTGCTCGAGACCGTACGCGAACTGCTCGCCGCGCGCGGGCTGAATGCGCTGGTCGTGCGCGAACCCGGCGGCACGAAGGCGGGCGAAGAAATTCGCCGCGTGCTGCTCGACACGGCGCACCACGGCCTGTGCGCCGAAGCCGAACTGCTGCTCATGTTCGCTTCGCGTGCGCAGCTCGTGCGCGAACTGGTGCGGCCCGCGCTCGTGGCGGGCCAATGGGTGTTGTCCGACCGCTTCACCGACGCGAGTTACGCGTATCAGGGCGGCGGCCGCGGCCAGCCGCAGGCGCGCATTGCAGAACTGGAACGCTGGGCGGCGGATGGCTGCGTTCCCGACCTGACCCTGCTGCTCGATCTTCCGGTCGCGGAAGGATTGAAGCGTGCGAACGGACGCGGTTCGGCGGATCGCATCGAAATGGAAAATGCGGATTTTTTCGAACGCGTGCGCGCTGCATATCGCCTGCGCGCTGCCGCGGAACCGGCGCGTTTCCGCGTGATCGATGCGAGCCAGCCGCTGGCCGGGGTGCTTGCCGACGTGCGCATCGCCGTGGGCGCTTTCCTCGATGCGAACGGAGTGCGCGCATGACGCTCGCGCCGTGGCATGCCGACAACTGGCAGCGCCTGCTGGCGCGCCGCGCGCAGGATCGACTTCCGCATGCCCTGTTGCTGTGCGGCGCGGCTGGACTTGGCCAGCGCGATTTTGCGGAACGCCTGGCGGCGATGATCCTGTGCGAAAAGGACGACGCGCCGTGCGGTACCTGCCAGGCATGCCACTTGTACGCGCAGCGTTTCCAGCGCGATCCGGAGGAAACGCGGCCCGACGGCACGCTGGCGCAGCCGCAGGGACATCCCGGCCATCCGGACGCGCGCTTTGTCGGGCACGCGCTGAACGAAAAGTCGAGTCCGAAGAAAATGTATACGGAACTGACGGTCGACCAGATACGCGACCTGTCGGCGTGGCTGGTGCTGCCGCCGCAGCTTGGCCGCGCGCAGGTCGCGCTGATCGATCCGGCCGATGAATTGAACGTCGCCGCGTCGAATGCCTTGCTGAAAACGCTGGAGGAACCCGGTGAGCGCCGGCATCTGATTCTGGTTTCGTCCAGACCGGCGCGATTGTCGGCCACGATCCGCAGCCGTTGCCAGCGCATCGAGTTTCATTTGCCGCCGCGCGAGCAGGCACAGGCATGGCTGGCCGGGCAGGGCATTAGCGCCAAGGTGGCCGGCGCGGCATTGGATGCGGCCAGCGGCAACCCGGGACTGGCGCTTGAACTGACCAATGCCGGTGGGTTGGAGCTGCGCGCCGAAGTCGATGCCGACATGCAGGCTTTGCGCGCCGGCAATGCGTCGCCGGCGCAGATCGCCAATCGCTGGAGCAAGTCCGATCCGGAGCGGTGCCTGTGGTTCGCCGCCCGGCATCTGCAGGACCGCGCGCGCGCCTTGACCGCGCCCACCGAATTGCCCAAGCTATCGGCCGGATTCGACCGCATCAACCGCGCCCGCGAACAATTGCGCGGGCCGCTGCGGACGGAGCTGGTGATTCTGGACGCGCTGGCGGCTCTGGCCGCGTAACGAGGAGCAATCGCAATGGCCGCACCCAATCTCGCCATGCCGCGCCAGGGCATCCTGCCGCTGACGATCAAGGACAAGACCGCCTTGTACAACGCCTACATGCCGTTCGTGCGCGGCGGCGGCCTGTTCGTGCCGACGGCCAAGCACTACAACCTTGGCGACGAGGTCTTCATCCTGCTCACCCTGATGGACGAGAAGGACCGCCTGCCGGTTCCCGGCAAGATCGTGTGGATCACGCCCGCCGGTTCGCAGGGTAACCGTGCCGCCGGAATCGGCGTGCAGTTCAATGATTCTGCGGACGGCGAAGCGGCGCGCACGAAGATAGAGTCGATGCTGGCGGGCATACTGGGTTCCGACAAACCCACGTATACGATGTAAATGCAAAAGCGTTACTTCGGCACCGACGGCATCCGCGGCCGCGCGGGTGAGCACCCGATCACCGCGGAATTCATGCTGCGCCTCGGGCGCGCGGTGGGCCGCGTGCTGGCGAACGGCAGCGTCGCTCCAGTGTTCATCGGCAAGGACACGCGCGTTTCCGGCTACATGCTTGAATCCGCGCTCGAGGCCGGGCTGGTTTCCGCGGGCGCGAACGTGCGCCTGCTCGGGCCGATGCCGACGCCGGCTGTTGCCTTCCTCACCCGCGATCTGCACGGCAGTGGCGGCATCGTCATCAGCGCCTCGCACAATCCGTACTGGGACAACGGCGTCAAGTTCTTCGATGCCAATGGCGAGAAACTCGGCGACGCCGTGGAACTGGAAATCGAACGCGAGCTCGATGTCGTGCCGGAACCATCCACTCGCATCGGCAAGGCCGCGCGCGTGGACGATGCCGCGCAGCGCTATGCGGCGCATTGCCGCGCCGTCGCGCCGAATCTGGATCTGCGCGGCCTGCACATTGTCCTTGATTGCGCGCACGGCGCCACCTATCAGATCGCGCCAAGACTTTTCACCGAACTCGGTGCGCAGGTACATGCGATCGGCGTGAGCCCGGATGGCGAGAACATCAACCGTGACTGTGGCGCCACGCATATTGCCGCGTTGCAGGCGCAGGTGCGAGATCGCGGCGCTGCAATCGGCATCGCCTTCGACGGCGACGGTGACCGCCTGCAGATGGTTGACGCGAATGGCAAGCTTGCCGACGGCGACGACCTGCTTTACATCCTCGTGCGCGACGCGCGCACGCAGGGCACGCTGCATGGGCCGGTCGTCGGTACGCTGATGACGAACTTCGGCGTGGAGCGCGCGATCGGCGAACTTGGGGCGCAATTCCTGCGCGCGAATGTCGGCGATCGTCATGTGTTGCAGATGCTCAAGGAACATGGCGGCGTGCTTGGCGGCGAGGCGTCCGGGCATCTGTTGAGCCTGGAACATGCGCCGACCGGCGACGGCATCGTCAGCGCCTTGCTCGTGCTCGATGCCTTGCAACGCCAGGGCAAGACGCTCGCGCAGGCGCGCGCCAGCCTGCGTCGCGTGCCGCAGGTGATGCTCAACGTGCGGACGAATCCGGCCGCACTGTCTGCCGTTACCGTGCAAACCGCGTTGCGGCGCGTGGAAGACATCTTGCGCGGTCGCGGCCGCGTGGTGCTGCGCGCCTCCGGCACCGAGCCGCTGGTGCGCGTAACGGTGGAAGGCGAGGACGCTGCGGAAGTGCAAAAACTCGCGCAGGAGTTGGCCAACGCCGTAGAATTGGTGAAATGAACGCACGTATCCCGACCCTCGACATCCGCCGTTTCGATACAGATCGAAACGCCTTCGTCGCCGAACTCGGCGCGGCCTACCGCGAATGGGGCTTCGCCGGCATCCGCGGCCATGGCATCCCGCAGGCATTGATCGACGGCGCCTACGACGCCTTCGTGCGCTTCTTCGCACTGCCCACGCAGACCAAGGCGAAATACCACCTCAAGGGCACCGGCGGCGCACGCGGCTACACGCCGTTCGGCATCGAAACGGCCAAGGATTCGCGCTATCCGGACCTGAAGGAGTTCTACCACATCGGTCGCGAACTGCCGCCCGGCTCGAAATTCGCTGACGTGATGGCGCCGAACGTGTGGCCGGCCGAAGTTCCGCAATTCCATGAAAAGGGATTGGCGCTGTACCACGCGCTCGATGCGCTCGGCTCGCGCGTGTTGTGCGCGCTCGCCTTGCACATCGGCTTGCCGGAACATTTCTTCGCCGACAAGACCAATGTCGGCAATTCGATCCTGCGCCCGATCCACTATCCGCCGATCACCACGCCCGACGTACCGAACGTGCGCGCCGGCGCGCACGAGGACATCAACTTCATCACCTTGCTGGTCGGCGCCAGCGCCGCTGGCCTGGAAGTGAAGTCGCGCGCGGGCGAATGGGTGCCGTTCACTTCGGATGCCGACACCATCGTGGTGAATATCGGCGACATGCTGCAACGCCTGACCAATCACGTTTATCCATCGACCACGCATCGCGTCGTCAACCCGCCGGGCGAGGCTGCGCGCAAGCCGCGCTACTCGGTGCCGTTCTTCCTGCATCCGAATCCGGACGTGGTGCTCGATCCGTTGCCGTCCTGCGTGAGCGCGGACAATCCGCGCCGCTACGACACCTCGATCACCGCGCACGAATACCTGCAACAGCGGCTGCGCGAGATCAAGCTGATTTGATCAAAGCGATCCGATCCGCAGCGCAGGCTACGCGGTTTCGGGCAAAGGCATCGTCAAACGCACGACGGTCGCACCGGGTTGCGATCCGATGGAAAACGTCGCGCCGAGTCGACGCGCGCGCGCCTGCATGCTGCGCATGCCGGTGCCTTCGCCAGCGGCCGGCGACTGCACGCCCTTGCCGTTGTCGCGCACCTCGACCGTGAGCATGGCGTCGCCGCGGAGCAAATCGACTTCGACGCGTTTGGCGCCGGAGTGCTTGAGCACATTGGTCAGCGCCTCCTGCACGATGCGCAGCAGATCCAGATTCTGCGTCGTGGACAGGTAGATGTTTTCCAGATTCTCCGCGCGCCAGCGCACGTCGATGTCGTGCGCCTCGAACAGCCGCGTCATGCGATGGCGCAGCGGCGCTAGCAGATCGGTGAGCGCGTGCTCGCCATAGTGCTGCGCCGAGGCGGTGTCGATGATCAGGCGCAGGTCGTCGCGCAGTTCGCGCAGCGTGTCGAGCATCTTGCGCGACGAAACCGTTTCCGGCGCCTGTTCCAGCGCGGCGATGTTGCCGATCAGCATGCCGCCGAGGCCGTCGTGCAGGTCGTGCGCCAGATTCAGGCGTTCGCCCAGGCGCGCCTGCACCAATTCCAGCTCGTGCTGGCGCAGCAGGCTGCCGGCGAGCTCGCTGCGCGCATCTTCGACACTGTGTTGCAGTTCGACGTTGAAGCCCTCGATGCGGCGCAGGCTGCGCGCGAAGTTCCAGGCCAGCACCAGCGCTACGCCGACCACGGTGAGCTGCACGGTCATCGAAGCGTAATTCGTGGTACCCCGGATCATGCCGGCAACCGAGAGCACATCGTGCACGCCAGCCCCGAACGCGGCGGCTGCGCACAACGACAGCACGCGCTGATCGGTGCGCCCGCCGTGCCAGGCGAACCACAGGAACAGCAGGTCGGCGCTGCTGGTGATGAGCAGCGACAGCGCATTCGCCGCGTCGCGCACCGAGGCCTTGGCGGAATGTGGCGCGAACACGATGCACGCCGATGCAATTGCAATTGCGATCCACATCGCAATCTCGCGTCGCGGCCAGCGACGCTCGCAGAAGCGCAGCACGAACATCGTCCAGCAACCGGCGAACAGCGGCACCGCCACTTCGGTGACGTTCTGGTACGGATCGGTGGTCGCGAACGGCCACGGACTCGTCGCCACCACGTTCCAGGCGATCGGCAGCCAGACCAGTTGCTGCGCGCCGTACCAGCCGTAGGCGACTTCACGGCGGCGCATGAGCCACAGCACGAGAAAAAAAAGCCCCAACGTGACGCCGATGCCCAGACTGACGAAGGCCAGGCGTTGGCGCAGCCACCATGCGGTTTCGTAAACCAGGTGCAGCGGCGCAGCAGGTCCGACCTGCACCGGGCCGAGGCCCGGCTGGTATTGCGACAAGCCCGATACGCGCACGAGCAGCGTGTTCTCGCCGGCGCGCAGCAGCGGCGGCGGCAGGCGCCAATAACGCGGCACGTTCCAGCCGCGCGACAACGGTTCGATCAAGCTCGCGTCGCGACCGAGCAGTGCGCCGTTGACGCTGATTTCGCCGGCGAACGTGAGATTTTCGATGTACAACGCGACGTCATCCAGTGGCGCGGACTGGTTCCACGTCAGGCGATACCAGACCACGCCATCGAAACCGGGCCAGCGCACGCTCCAGTTGTCGGGCAACGTCACATCCACCCAGCCGGTTGCGGGCGGCGTCTGCGCATTCCAGTCGGATTTCGCAGCTTGTACCGTGCCCGGCCAAGCGGCCGACGTTGCGTTTGCCACGGACGCATACAGCAAGAAAAGCGCAACTGCCAATCGCAGCAACACGCGGCTCCCTCTCACTGCAACAATCCGTGCGCGCGCGCCGCGTTGATCGCCTGCGTGCGCGATTTCACCGCGAGCTTGCGGTAGATGTGCTGCACATGGGTGTCGACGGTGGATTTGGAAATCGACAAGGTCTCGGCAATCTCGCGGTTGCTCATGCCGCCGGCCACGCGCGCAAGGATGTCCAGCTCGCGCTCGCTCAAGGCACGGCGCAGTTCCGCGGCGTCTTCCTTCGCGGCCGGCGTCGGCGCGGGCTCGTGGAGCAGCCCAAGGATGCGCCGTGCGATGAACGGGTCGATCGGCGCGCCGCCGGCGAGCACGCTCTTGAGCGACAGCGCGATCTCCATGTCGTCGCGTTCCTTGAGTACATAGCCCGACGCACCTGCCCGCAGCGCGCCGAGGATCATCTCTTCCGTGCTCCACGCCGAGATCACCAGAATCGGCAGCGACTCGGAGCGCGCGCGCAGCCAAGCGATCAACTCGATGCCGTTGCCATCGGGCAGGCCCAGGTCCACCAACGCCATCGCGAATTCGCCGTTGCCGCCCGCCAGCGCCTTGCCTTCGGCCAGATTTCCGGCGCAGCGCAGCGCGCCGTTCGCATGTCCGAGCGTGCCCAGAATGCGGCGCAAGCGCTCCTGCATGGGCGGTTCGTCGTCGACGATGAGGATGGATTCGATCATGGTGGGCGGCGACCGTAGCACATCGCGGCGCGGCAAAAAATCACTATTTCTATGGATATTCACGGCAAGCTGGGATTGCTAGATTCCCGGGTGTTTGCAACCGCGGGGGAATCGCCGTGAACATCAAGTCCGTCTTGTCGATCTGTGCCAGCACGTTCGTGCTGACGTTGGCTGCCGGCATCCTGCCGGATGCAGTGCACGCCGATCCGATCGATTGCAACACCACGCCTTTCGGCAAGGGCGTGCAGATGATCAGGGACGACGAGTTCCTGAGCCTGCACGATGGTTCCTCGAACCAGTTTGGCGAGTATCGGTTGCCGTTCGCCGGCGAGCACGATCCGCTGCCTCAGGTGTACAGCAGCGATCTGATTCCGGCCGGATCGCCGGTGGCTGGTGCCACGTTTCTGACCGCGACGAACGTCGATCTGAACGGCGACGGTCGCGACGAGGCGGCGGTGGCTTACAGCATGCCGTCTGGTACCTATGGCAAGCTGATGATCGCGATTTTCGAGCGCCAACCGGGCTTTGCGCCGTCGGCGCAGTTGTTGAAGACCTGGACGCTCGATCTGAATGGCGACCGGGGCGGTGCCGGTGCGTTCAATCCTTCCGTTGCGTTGAAGTCCGGCGACTTCATCGGATCGAAAACCCGCCAGCAGCAACTCGCGCTGATGTGGCGCAGTCATGGCGGCAACGAGCACGGCGGCGACTTGAACGTGATCGTGCTCACCGGCGCGGCCGATGGCAGCATCGCCCAAGCGGACAACGCCTGGGCCGGGCGATGGGAAAGCCCGAACCACCAGCCCTACGACGGCGCTAGCCTGACCACCGGCGATTTCCTGCTCGACGGCCGCGATCAAATTGCGGTGGTAAGCAATCTCGGTGGTGGCCCTGCGAGCCAGACCCTCTATTACGACCTGCTCGAATTCAACGGCGACGGTTTGGCGCCGGCGGTCAACGGCGGCGGCCTGCCGGTCAACACCAATGGGGTCGACAGCGCCATCGGCAGCAAAGAGTTTGCGAGCAGCATCGCCACGTTTGCCGATGATGCGTTCGATCCGGCGAATCTCTCGTCGTTGTATTGCCCAATCGGCTTTGGGCCATGTACTGAACGGCCGCAACCTTCGGCGGAGCCGGACCGGATCGTCGCCAGTGGCGGCGACGTGGTCGACAGCGCGGCAGCGGAACTGATGGTGCATTTGTCGTTCCTTGCGAACCTGAATGTCAGGGACAAGACCGACGCGCTGGTATTCGGTTCGCCGTTCGGCCAATACCTCGGACAGCGCTTGGTGCATTTTGCTGTCACGCAGGCGGTGCCGGGTGGCGACATCAGTGCCGTGCGACTGGCCAACAGCAACACCGCTGCGGATAGCAGTCGCGATTTTGATTCGAGCCAGATTCTCGGGACGCGATCCGGCGGCGTTCCAGGTACCGAAGCCACCAAGACGGGTTTCGACGCCGCAATCGGCGCGGTCGATGGTCAGGAAAAGCAATCCGTCGCCTTGGTGCATGTCATCAACAGCGGCTTTTTCGGCCAACTCGAAACGGATTTGTACAAGGCGTCGGTGCGGTTGAATGCTGGTTTCCAGTTCACCGTGCATGGCGCGTTCGGGCCGTTTCCGGTGGATTTCGCCAATACCTCCACCGGCGACGTGCAAGGTGTGAGCTGGGATTTTGGCGACGGGGCAGGCTCAATAGCGGTCAACCCCTCGCACAGCTTCAACAGCACCGGCACCTATACGGTGAAACTGACCGTCACCGACAGCAACAACAAGACCAGCACGTATTCGACTTCCGTTGCGATCAATGGCCAAGCCAGCACCGGCGGCGCGGCGGCCAGCTATTCCTACCAAATGACCACGACGCCGGTGTATTCGGCGGCGACGGCGAATCCGGTCGATATCGTTAACAACCCAACCCAATGCAACAGCTTCGGCACGGGAGCGGTGCCGCATATCGCCATAGGCGACATGGACCGCGACGGGTTCGCTGAAATCATGACGACGGCGCAGTCCATCCAGTTTACTCCACAGCCCTTTGTCGGGTGTTCTCAATCCAATCCTTTGACCAACGAGGCCACCATTTGGCGCTCGTTGTGGCGAGTCGATCCCACGACGTATGCGTTCGCGGGCACACACGCGCAGCAAGTCACCGCGACCGGCATACTCTCCACACTGCCGTACTCCAATGCGGTGACGGTGGCCAGCGATTTCGACGGCGACTCGGTCTTCGCCAAATTGGGCAGCGATTGCCGCGCGGTGAGCGAGCCGCAGTTGCGCGACCTGGTCTGGATGCCGCCGTTCTTCCAGGCCATGCAGTCCGGTTCGCTCGACAGTGGTTTCATCGCCGCCTCGTTCGGCATCAACGAAAAATCCGGCAGCGGCACCGAAAACCGCTCGGGCAGTTTCACCGGCAATTCGGTATCCGGATATGTCGGCATCGGGGGCGAGTACTCGTCTGGCGACAAACCCTGGGACTTCAAGTTCGCGGCGTCGCTGAAAGTTACTGCCGGACACGACTGGCAATCCGAGCACGGCGCCATCCATGGTTCGGACGTCGAGTACGACTACAGCGAAGGCCAGTCGGCATCGGTGGGCGAGGCGCTGGTGGTGGCAGAGGCCGACGATGCGAACTGCTATTCCTACGACACGGTGCAATCCGGCGGGCCGGTTCCGGACAGCTCCTTGCGCATGTGCCAGATCACCTACCAGGAACGCACCGCGTTGACGGCTGAAACCTGGAACAACCAGTCCAGCTATGCCGGCGTATCGCCGAACTGGGTGCCGTTGCAGCGCGACTGGGCCAGTCTTGCGATGTTTCGCACGCCGGCCAGCACGATTCCGTTCACGGTTGGCAAGGAAGCGGACAAGGCGACCGACGGCTTGTTCAGCACGTCCGCGACCAGCGTGACGACGACGAATCCTTATCTGGACATCGACCTGGGCCAGGTGCAAGGCATCACCTCGATCCGCGTGTTTCCCGCCGCGAACAAGGATGCCAACGGGAATCTGATCCTGCCCTTGTCGTTCACGCGGGCCATGCCCGATCTGCAAGGGTTTCGCCTGTATGTGTCCGCGACGCCGTTCACGAGTCCGGATGTGCCCGCCGGCCCCGGTGTGAGCGTGTTCACGCAGGGCGCGAACGACGATCAGATTTACGATCGCTGGAACGTCTTCACGGTCGATACGAATCTGAATCCCCTGCGCGGGCGCTATGTCCGCCTGCAGTATCCAGGGCAGAGTCCGGCGCGCATCAACATCGCGCAGATCCAGGTATTCGGCGACACGCATCTTGATCCGCCGGCGTTTCCGGATGCGGTGTGCCAACCCGTGGCGGGCACGGGTTACTTCCTTGCGCGCGTCTGGAATCCCGTGGCCCGCGGTTACCAGAACATCGAAGAGCGCGGTGACCTGATGTGGTCCGGCACCAATGGCAGGCAGCAGCCGACCGGCGTGACGTTGGGCGGGCAGCCATGCCGCAACCATACCGACGTGCGCGAAACCACGATCTGGAACAACCTGCGCATCGGCAATACCGGCATCACCAACTCGTGGGATTCCACCTCGGACACGACGAATACCGTTGGCTCTTACGGCAGCTTTGAATCGGCCACGCGGGTCGGCGCGGAGTTGGAGACCGAAATCGGTACGAATGCTCTTCATTCCATCGAGGGCATCTCCTATGAATACACGTTTGGCGTGAATTCGGATTCGCAGACGACCAGCTTCTGGGGCAACGGCTTGCAGATCGGCGGCGCGGTGGGCGGTTTCGATCAGCCGTTCCAGAATCTGGTGCTGACCTGCGGTTACTTCCCGCATCCGTATTCCTATCACCTGGCCGAACGCGGCAACTCGAGTTACCAACACGATCTGTACGTGGTCGATTACATCGTGCATCAGCCGACCGGCGGCAGCGCTTGGCAGCGCGGCGCGGTGCCGCTCACGTGCACCGGGCAGGACGAAATCTTCAAAGACGGCTTCGGCAACAATTCCAGGGAGCAGCCATGAACACGACGCGAAAAATCCTGCGGATCGTTCTGGCCGCCCTGCTTGCCGGCCTGGCTTCCACCGCGTTCGCGCAGACCACGTTTACCTCGAACTCGCCTTTCGTCGCGGTGGGCGCGGAGCAGACGACGAACCATCCATCGATGTCGGCGGCGGATCAGGCGATATTCGCCTACGCGCCGTCGAATCCGAACCTGAGCGTTTCGCACCCGTCGTATGCGGGCGCGTGGATCACGCAGTCCGCGGCGACGCCACAGGCGAAAATCAACTCGGTGCGGCTGTACGCCTATGCGTTGAAAACGGGCGTGTATCAGCACGTCGCAGCGCGCTTTCGCTTCTGGAATGCGTATCAGGCGTCGGCGAGTCCGGTATTTTCCAAACCCACGGAATTTGTCGTCAACATGACGGCGTGCCCGTGCAATTTCGTGGCGGGGCAGGCGTATTTCGTCGATATCGCGCTTCCCAAGCCGATGTACACCGAATCGACGAGCGTCGGCTTCAGTCAGGTGTGGGAGGTCGACACTGGCGACGGCATGCTCGCGATATCCGCCGATCTGGTGCCGGCGCTCGACACTGCCCCGGGATCGGAAACCGTGGGCGCGACAATTGCGGGTTACGGCAACCTCGGCCGCAGTCCGGACGATCTGAACTTCGCGCCGGTGGACGAACCCGGCAGCGGCCGGCTTGGTCTTGTCTTGAACGGTGTGTCGATGACGCTGGACCAATGCACCGGTGCGGCGAATTTCCAGACCCAGTTCGACGAGGAATTCGACGATGCCGGCGCGTTCTACCAGCGCTGGAAGGCGAGCCCGAACTACGGCACGTTTACCGTGGGATCGGGGTATCTCTCGTTGAGTGCGCCGGACAACGCCACACAATTTCCGTACATCGCTTCGGGCGCGCAATCGACGGTGATCCCGCCCGTAGGCAATTTCGAGGTGATCTGGCTGGCCGTGTATACCGGTATCGGGCCGTCGGGTGACGGGGAAATGGTGCTATCCAATGGAACGCCGCTCAATGGCAATTCCGGCACATTGTATTCCGGAAACGTGTTGCGGTCGTGGCAAGACAACAATGGATTCATCGTCGTCGCCAATACGAGCACTGGCAATCAAACGATCACCCAGCAAAACAACATCAACCTGATGGGCACAATCCTGCACGTCATGCAGTATTGCTGGGTGAACGGCGAGGTCGAATTGTGGAAGGACGGCCAGATACTCTTGAGCCAGACGGCGCAGCCCGCACAGCGCCCGGATTCGATCTGGTTCGGCAATTCCGTCGTCGCCAGCGGCGGCGGACCGTGGAATGCGGTGACGATCTACCGCGTGCTGGTGCGCGGCGATCAAACGCAGATTACCGATCACATCTTCAGCGACGGCTTCGGCCCGCCGCCGGGTAATCAATAGACGTTTCGATTTCGGGCCACGGACGGCCCACGGTTGATCGCGGAAAATATTGTGGGACACTAACCCCGGGATTGCGATCGGGGTTTCCACGAGATGCGGTTGTTTGTTGTTGGCGCTGCCTGCGCATTGGGGCTGACAAATTTTCCTGTGTGTGCGGACGAGCCCGTCACTGCGCTCGGCGTCATTGATGTCAACGCGACGCTAAATGTCGATCCGGGCAGCGTCGAGGTGCTCGATGCGACGGAGATTGCCGCCGCGAACCTGGCCGAATTCGGCGATTTGCAGGACGCCATCGCCAACCTGCGCATCGGCAATCTCGGCGGGCGCGCCACGCAGTCCATGGTGTCGTTGCGCGGCTACACCAATCCCTACGGCGCGCCGGAAGCGGCGCTGAAGATTTACGTCGACGGCGTACCGATCGACGATTTTTATTCGCTGGATTTGCGCCTGTTCGATATCGCGCGCATCGCGGTGTACAAAGGCCCGCAGGGCTCGGCCTTTGGCGCCGGCGGCGAAGCGGGCGTGATCGACATCGTCACGCATGCGCCGGATGCGACGCCGCGCGCGCAGGCCGACGCCAGCTTTGCATCGCGCAACAACTACTCGCTGCAAGCGGGCGCATCCGGGCCGCTGGGTGCGAATGCATTCGGAAGTCTCGCGGCGGCGAAGGACGGCGGCGGCGGGGATCTGAACAATCTCGCCGGACGGCGCGACTACAACGGTACCGATGGCGCGAATCTGCGCGGGCGGCTGATCTGGAAACCGGATGAGCGCAGCGAGATTTCCGCGATGTTGCTCGCGCACCACGCCAGCGACGACGGCGGTGAAGTCTACGCGCCGGTGAACCTGGCCTCGTTCAACGCGCTGCCCACGCTCGGCGGCTTGCATCTGGGTCGTTTCGATCAGGCCATCGACGCGCCCGGTTTCAATCGCGGCCGCAGCGTGCTCGGCGCGCTGTCGGCCACGCGCGCGGGCGAGCGCGTGCGCTGGCGCGCGACGGCTTCGTGGCGTGGTAACGATGCGCGCAATCTCACCGATTACGATCTGTCGCCGCAGCCGTGGTTCGCCCTGGATTCGCGCTATCGCGTGCGCCAGGGCAATCTGGAATTGCGCGCCGAATCGATCGATGCGGACGCGGCATGGACCTGGTTCGGCGGCATCGATGCGAATCATCGCGATTTCGATTTTCTGCGCATCCTCGGTGCCGGTCCGGGCAATATCTTTCAGTTGCCGGTCGGCGATTACACACGCACCGATGCGCGGCTCGCGGACGCCAGCTACGCCGCATTCGGACAATCGGTCTGGCGCTTCGGCACGGCGCGGGATTGGAGCTTGACCGCCGGCCTGCGCACCGAACGCGCCGAACGCGCCGTGGATTTTCGCGCCAATGCGATCGATGCGGGCGCGGCGCGGCTGGATCGCGCCGACACGCGTGCGCTGCCGAAACTGGCATTGCAGCGCCGTTTGGCGCCGCAGCGATTCGTCTACGCATCGGTCGCGCGCGGCTGGAAGCCGGGCGGCTACAACACCGATGCGTTCAGCGCGGCGCAGACCGAATATCGTCCCGAAGTCAGCACCGCGTACGAGATCGGCATCAAGGGTTCGGGCGAGCGCTGGAATTACGCGCTGGCCGCGTATCGCAACGACATCCGCGATTACCAGGATCTGGTGATCTCGGAAACCGCACTGGCCAGCTACGTGGTCAACGCGCCGCGTGCGCGCACGCAGGGCATGGAGGCGACGCTCGGCTGGCGTCCTGCGCGAGAATGGAAACTCGGCGCGACGTTCGGCAGCGTGCATGCGACCTACGTGGACGATCCGCTCGATGCGTCGAATGGCTTTCGCCTGGACGGCCAGCGTCTGGAAAACGTGCCGCGCTACAACTACAACGTGCATGCGCAATGGATGCGCGGCCCATGGATGGCACGCGTGCAGGTCGCCGGCGCCGGCGGATTTCCCGCGATGGGCTACAACGCCGACGGCGGCGTACTGCATGTGCAGAATGTGCCGGGTTATGCCACGCTCGGTGCTAAAGTCGGCTGGCGCGGCGCGCATTGGTCGGCGTACGTGTTCGGCAGCAATTTCACCGACCGACGCTATTTCACCAGCGCGTCGTTCGGCTTTTTGCAGGTGGCGCTGTATCCGGATGCGGTCGGCAACCTCGCGCCGCCGCGCACACTCGGCGTGGGATGGCGATGGGACGGGTGAATGCGGAAAGCGCGATGAAAACGATCCGATGGACTTTCTTTGCGGCAAGTGTCGCGCTGCTCGCAGCTTGCGCATCCGCGCCGAAACCCGACCTGGCATCCAAAGCCCCGATCCGCCACGTTTTCGTCATCGTGCTCGAGAACGAACCGTTCGAAGTCACGTTCCATGAAAATTCCATCGCGCCCTACCTCGCGCACGAGTTGCCCAGGCAGGGCGCATTGCTCACGAACTACTACGCGATCGGGCATCTGAGCCTGGACAACTACATCGCCATGATCAGCGGCCAGGCGCCGAACAAGGCGACCCAGGACGATTGCAAGACATATGTCGATTTCGTGCGCACGCGGCCGGGTCTGGATGAGAATGGCCAGGCCAGCGGTGAAGGCTGCGTGTATCCGCCCGACGTGAAAACGCTGCCAGACCAGCTCGAAGCGGCGGGCTTCACATGGAAGGGCTACATGGAAGACATGGGCCTTGATCCAGCGCGCGAGGCGCACACCTGCGCGCATCCGCCGCTGGGCGCGAAGGACATTACGAACAAAGCCACGCCGCGGGACCAGTACGGCGCCAAGCACAACCCATTCGTATACTTTCATTCGATCATCGACGACCAAGCGCGCTGCGACGCGCACGTCGTCAATCTCGATGCGCTAGAAGGGGATTTGACGAACATCGCCACGACGCCGAATTACGCCTTCATCACGCCCAATTTGTGCCACGATGGCCACGACGCGCCGTGCAAGAATGGCGAGCCGGGCGGGCTGATTTCGGCGGACAAGTTCCTGCGCGAGTGGGAGCCGAAGATCCTCGCTGCGCCCGCGTTCAAGCGCGACGGTTTGCTGGTCGTCACCTTCGACGAAGGCACCGCGAACGATGCCTGCTGCGGGGAGCAGCCGTTGCCGGGTGGTCCGCCACCCGGGCGGTTCGGCCCCGGCGGCGGACGCACCGGCGCGGTGCTGTTTTCGCCGTGGATCAAGCCGGGCACGGTATCGACGCAGGAATACAACCACTATTCCCTGTTGCGCAGCATCGAGGATCTGTTCGGTCTGGCGCACCTGGGTTACGCCGCCGCGCCGCAGTTGCTCAGTTTTGGTGAGGACGTTTATACGGCCAGCAAGCGCTAGGCGGTCAGTCGCGCGCGCGAAAGCTCTTCGAGCGTTTCTGCATCACGCGCAGTGCGAAACGGTCCGGCAGCAGCTTGAACAGGGATTTGATGGCGCGGTTCAATCGACCGGTGACGTACACGATCTCGCCGCGTTCGGCGGCATCGACGCCGATGCGCGCGACTTCGTCGGCGCCCATCCACATCCATTTCGGCATTTTCGAGACGATGCCGCGCGTGCCGGTGACGTCGTGGAATTCCGAATAGGTGAATCCCGGGCACACGGCGCAGACGTTCACGCCCGTCGAGGTGTTTTCCAGCGCCAGCGATTGCGAGAACTTGATCAGGAACGCCTTCGACGCGCCGTACAGCGTATGTCCGGCGGAGCCCGGAACATGGCCGGCGAGCGAGGCGATGTTGAGGATGCGGCCGTAGCCGCGCTGCTGCATGCCCGGCAGCAATTTGTAGGTGAGTTCACACGGCACGATCATCAGCACGCGGAAGAAATCGGCGTGGGTCTGCCAGGACGGCGCGAGGAAACTGCCGGGCACGCCATAACCGGCATTATTGACGAGAATGTCGATGGCGATGCCGCGATGGGCAATTTCCACGCAAAGCTTTTCCACGCCGGCCGGATCGGCCAGATCGGCAGCGATGCATTCGCAGCGCGTGCCGTGCTTTTCGCGCAGTTCAGCGGCGAGGCTTTCAAGCCGTTCTGCACGGCGAGCGGTGAGCACCAACGATGCGCCGCGCGCGGCCAGCTCGCGCGCGAAGGCGGCACCGATCCCGGCGGATGCGCCGGTGACGAGCGCGAAGCGGTTGGCGTAGGGGAGTGCGTTCATGCGCCGATTCTAACCGGTGCAAGCTTCGGATATGCTTTGCAGCCCTTTGCAATCGGACGCGATGCATGCGCCGCAAGATTGTCGCCGGAAACTGGAAGATGCACGGCTCGCGCGCGAGCGCCCGCGCACTCGTGGACGCGATCGCGTCGGCGCCGGCGACGGCCTGCGAAATCGCCGTGTTCCCGCCGTTCGTGTATCTGGCCGAATTGATCGGCGCATATCCGCGGATCGGATTCGGCGCCCAGGACGTCAGTGCGCACGACAAGGGTGCGTTCACCGGCGAGGTATCCGCCGCGATGATCAAGGACATCGGCGCACGCTACACCCTGGTCGGACATTCCGAGCGCCGCCTGTATCACGCCGAATCCAGCGAAGTCGTCGCCGCGAAATTCGCGCAGGCGCAGGCGGCCGGACTCGTGCCCGTGCTGTGCGTGGGCGAGACGCTGGAACAGCGCGACGCCGGCCAGACCGAAACGGTGATTGCCGCGCAGCTCGATGCGGTGATCGCGCGCAGCACCGCTGCCAGTCTGGCCAATGCCGTGGTCGCCTATGAGCCGGTCTGGGCGATCGGCACGGGCCGAACCGCGACGCCGGAGCAGGCGCAGGCAGTGCATGCCTTCATCCGTGACAAAATCCGCCGGGATGATGCTAAAATCGCCGGCTCGCTGCCGATCCTGTATGGCGGCAGCGTCAAGCCGGACAATGCGGCCGGGCTGTTTGCCCGGCCGGACATCGACGGCGGTTTGATCGGCGGCGCCGCGCTGGTGGCCGCGGATTTCCTGGCCATCTGCGCCGCGGCGCGTAGCTGAATCGACGGAATTGCCCATGTTGCTCACGATTTTCAACATCTTCTACGTGCTCGTCGCGATCGCGATGTGTGTGCTCATCCTTCTGCAACGCGGTGATGGCGCGGCGGCCGGATCGGGTTTCGGCGGCGGCGCTTCGGCGACCGTGTTCGGTGCGCGCGGCGCGACGACGTTCCTGTCGCGCGCCACCGCGATTCTGGCGGCCGTGTTCTTCGTCCTCAGCATCGCGATGGGCATTTACCTGCATCCTGTCGCGAATCCGAACGTCGATCTTGGCGTCATGAGCGGCGTTGGCACGTCCGAACCCGCCAAGGCGCCTGCGCCGGTGGCGGCCCCGGTCGCGCCGGTCAAGACCGACGTACCGGCGGCGACGCCGGCGCCGCCTGCAGCGCCGACGGCAGAGAAGAAAGACGCGGGCAAGCCGGAGCCGAAGAAGAACTAGCGATACATTCAACTCCTTGCCCAGGTGGCGGAATTGGTAGACGCACTACCTTGAGGTGGTAGCGCCGAAAGGCGTGGGGGTTCGAGTCCCCCCTTGGGCACCAGCAAACAAACCCGCGCGAGCGGGTTTTTTTGTAGCCGTCGATTGCATTGCATTGCGTGCGGCGCGCGGCGCGTGCGAAAATCGCCCGGCTTCGCTGCCCCGATTCGAGGTATTTCCTTCGTGCTTGCCGAATACCTGCCGATACTCCTGTTCCTGATCGTCGCCGGCGGCATCGGCGTGGCCCTGCTCGGCATCGGCGCGCTGCTCGGTCCGCGCAGCAAGAACGCGGAAAAATCCGATGCCTATGAATGCGGCTTCGAAGCGTTCGAAGACGCGCGCACCAAGTTCGACGTGCGTTACTACCTCATCGCCATCCTTTTCATCATCTTCGATCTGGAAATCGCGTTCCTGTTTCCGTGGGCGGTGGTGTTCAAGCAGATCGGCATCGTCGCTCTGATCGAGATGCTGATGTTCCTGCTGTTGCTGCTTTTGGGATTTGTGTACTGCTGGAAGAAGGGAGCTTTGGAGTGGGAATAACAGACACCACCGTCGAGAAAAAGCTCTTCCTCAATCCGGTTCCGACCGGCCCGGTGGAGGACATCCTGCGCACGGGCGACGACAACCCGTTGTTGCAGCGCGGCTTCGTCACCACCCAGGTCGACACCTTGCTCAACTGGGCGCGCACCGGTTCGATGTGGCCGATGACGTTCGGCCTGGCCTGTTGCGCGGTGGAAATGATGCACGCCGGTGCTGCGCGCCTGGACCTCGACCGCTACGGCGTGGTGTTCCGCCCGAGCCCGCGCCAGTCCGACGTGATGATCGTCGCCGGCACCCTGGTCAACAAGATGGCGCCGGCGCTGCGCCGCGTCTACGACCAGATGCCGAATCCGAAGTGGGTCATCTCGATGGGATCCTGCGCGAACGGCGGCGGCTATTATCACTATTCGTATTCCGTGGTGCGCGGCTGCGACCGCATCGTGCCGGTGGATGTCTACGTGCCGGGCTGCCCGCCGACGGCCGAGGCGCTGATCTACGGCATCCTGCAATTGCAGAAAAAGATCCGCCGCACCGAATCGATTGCGAAGAAGGCGAGCGGCGCATGAGCGCGGATCCCGGCACGCTTGCGCAGCGCCTGAACGCGCACCTGGGCGAGAAGATCGCGGCCACGCACGAGTGGCGCGGCGAGATCATCCTCGAAATCACGCCGGAAAACTGGCTCGCCGTGGCGCAGCACCTGCGCGACGACGCAGAATTCCGCTTCGAGCAGCTCATCGACGTGTGTGGCGTGGATTACCTCGGCTACGGCCAGGTCGAGTGGGACACCACCGATGTCACCTCGACCGGATTTTCGCGCGGCGTGGAAGGCGAAAGCGCCGGCCGCTTCGACTGGGCCAGCCGTCCGCGCACCGGCGCCGGGCACAAGCGCTTCGCCGTCGTCGCGCAACTGACCTCGATCGCGAACAATTGCCGCGTGCGCCTGCGCTGCCATGCGCAAGATGATTCGCTGCCGGTGGTGCCGTCGCTGGTGCCGCTGTGGCCGATCGCGAACTGGTTCGAGCGCGAGGCGTTCGACCTGTTCGGCATCGCCTTCGAAGGGCATCCGGATTTGCGCCGCATCCTCACCGACTACGGTTTCGTCGGCCATCCGTTCCGCAAGGATTTCCCGTTGATCGGCAACGTCGAGGTGCGCTTCGACGAGAAACTCGGCCGCGTGATCTACGAGCCGGTGACCAGCGTGGTGCCGCGCGTGACCGTGCCGCGCGTGCTGCGCGAGGATTCCGATCTGATGCAGGCCCGGGCCGAAGCCGCCGACAAGTGGCGGGAGAACTGAGCATGCAGGAAATCAAGAACTACACGATCAACTTCGGCCCGCAGCATCCGGCCGCGCACGGCGTGTTGCGCCTCGTGCTCGAGATGGATGGCGAAACCGTGGTGCGCGCCGATCCGCACATCGGCCTGCTCCATCGCGGCACCGAAAAGCTCGCCGAGTCCAAGCCGTTCAATCATTCGATCGGCTACATGGACCGGCTCGATTACGTGTCGATGATGTGCAACGAGCACGCCTACGTGCGCGCCATCGAAAACCTGATGGGCGTCGCGCCGCCGCAACGCGCCCAGTATATTCGTACACTTTTTGACGAAGTCACGCGCATCCTCAACCACCTGATGTGGATCGGCTCGAACGCGCTCGACCTCGGTGCGATGGCGGTGTTCCTGTACGCGTTCCGCGAACGCGAGGAACTGATGGATGTCTACGAGGCGGTGTCCGGCACGCGCATGCACGCCACGTACTACCGCCCCGGCGGCGTGTATCGCGACCTGCCCGGGCAGATGCCGCAGCACAAGGAATCGCGCTGGCACAAGGGCGAGGACCTCAAGCGTCGCAACGCCCGCCGCGAAGGCTCGATGCTCGATTTCCTCGACGATTTCGCGGACGATTTCCCGCATCGCGTCGACGAGTACGAAACCCTGCTCACCGACAACCGCATCTGGAAGCAGCGCACGGTCGGCATCGGCGTGGTCGCGCCCGAGCAGGCGCTGGCCTGGGGCATGACCGGGCCGATGCTGCGCGGCTCGGGCATCGAATGGGACCTGCGCAAGAAGCAGCCCTATGCGATGTACGACAAGATAGATTTCGACATTCCGGTCGGCGTCAACGGCGATTGCTACGACCGTTACCTCGTGCGCGTTGCCGAGATGCGCCAATCGACACGCATCGTCAAGCAATGCGTGGCCTGGTTGCGCGCGAATCCCGGCCCGGTGATCGTGCAAAACTACAAGGTCGCGCCGCCGCATCGCGAGGAAATGAAGGAAAGCATGGAGGCGCTGATCCATCATTTCAAATTGTTCAGCGAAGGCTATTGCGTGCCGGAAGGCGAGACCTACGCCGCGGTCGAGGCGCCGAAGGGCGAGTTCGGCTGTTACCTCGTATCCGATGGCGCAAACAAGCCGTTCCGTGTGCACCTGCGCGCGCCGGGCTTCGCGCATCTGTCGTCGATGGACGCAATCGTGAAGGGGCACCTGCTCGCCGACGTCGTCGCGATGATCGGAACCTACGATGTCGTGTTCGGAGAAATCGACCGATGAAAGCGAGCGGACACTATAACGAGGTCAAGGATGTCGATCCGCTGGTCGCGCTGGGCGCGGACACGCGTGCGCACATCGACCATTGGGCGGCGAAGTTTCCGCCTGATCGAAAACGCTCGGCGCTGATCCAGGGCCTGATGGCGGCGCAGGAACAGAATGGCGGTTTTCTGACCGACGAACTCATCGCGGCGGTGGCGAAGTATCTCGACCAGCCGGCCGTGTACGCGTATGAAGTCGCGACGTTCTATTCGATGCTGGAAACACATCCGGTCGGCCGCAACAACGTCGCCGTGTGCACGAACATCAGTTGCTGGCTGAATGGCGGCATGGACATCCTCAAGCATTGCGAGAAAAAGCTCGGGATCAAGGTCGGCGAATCGACGCCGGATGGCCGCGTGTATCTGAAGAAGGAAGAAGAGTGCCTCGCTGCCTGCTGCGGCGCGCCGATGATGGCGGTGAACGGGCATTACCACGAAAACCTGACGACTGACAAAGTCGACGCAATTTTGGATGGGTTGAAGTAATGGCCGTCGGACCCGCACCCCAGGAACATCAGGTCGTCTACACCACGTTGCACTTCGACAAACCGTGGTCGATGGACAACTACGTGCAAACCGGCGGCTGGCAGGCGTGGAAGAAGATCCTCGCCGAAAAGCCCGATCCGGCGACCATCATCGACGAGTTGAAGAAATCTTCGCTGCGCGGCCGCGGCGGCGCGGGCTTTCCCACCGGCCTGAAGTGGAGCTTCATGCCCAAGGGCAGCATGCAAAAGTATATTTTGTGCAATTCGGACGAATCCGAACCGGGCACCTGCAAGGATCGCGACATCCTGCGCTACAACCCGCATGCGGTGATCGAGGGCTTGGCCATCGCCTGCTACGCGACCGGTTCGACCGTTGCCTACAACTACCTGCGCGGCGAGTTCCACCACGAACCGTTCGAGCATTGCGAGGAAGCGCTCAAAGAGGCTTACGCCGCCGGATTGCTCGGCAAGAATATTCAGGGCAGCGGCATCGACGTCGACATCCACAATGCTCTGGGCGCTGGCGCCTACATCTGCGGCGAGGAAACCGCGCTGATGGAATCGCTCGAGGGCAAGAAAGGTTGGCCGCGCTTCAAGCCGCCGTTTCCGGCCGGCTTTGGCTTGTACGGCAAGCCGACGACGATCAACAACACCGAAACCTACGCCTCGGTTCCGGCAATCTTGCGCAAGGGCGCGGAGTGGTTTCTCGCGCAGGGCAAGCCGAACAACGGCGGTCCGAAAATTTTTTCCGTGTCCGGTCATGTCAACAAGCCGGGCAATTACGAGATCAAGCTCGGCACGCCGTTCGCCGACCTGCTCGCCATGGCCGGCGGCGTGCGCAACGGGCATAAATTGAAGGCGGTAATTCCCGGCGGCTCGTCGATGAAGGTGTTGCCGGCCGACGTGATGATGGAATTGACCATGGATTACGACGCGATCGGCAAGGCCGGATCGGGCCTGGGCTCGGGCGCGGTGATCGTGATGGACGAAACCACCTGCATGGTGCGCGCCTGCGAGCGCATCAGTCAGTTCTACCATATGGAATCGTGCGGCCAGTGCACGCCCTGCCGCGAAGGCACGGGCTGGATGCATCGCCTGCTCATGCGCATCGTCGCCGGCAAGGGCACGCCCGACGACCTGCATCGCCTGAAAGCCGTCGCAGGCCAGATCGAAGGCCACACCATCTGCGCATTCGGCGAAGCCGCCGCCTGGCCGGTGCAGGCCTTCCTGCAACGTTACTGGAACGAGTTCGAATACTACGTCGAGCACGGCCATTCGATGCTGGACGAAAAACTGGGAGTCGCGGCATGAGCGCAGCTCCAACCACGCCGAATACTGCACCGGACCTTGTGAACATCGAGATCGACGGGAAGGCACTTCAGGTGCCGAAGAATTCGATGATCATCCAGGCCGCCGATGCGGCCGGCATTCCGATTCCGCGTTTCTGCTACCACAAGAAGCTGCCGATCGCGGCAAATTGCCGCATGTGCATGGTCGAGACGGAAATGAACGGCAAGGCCGTGCCGAAGCCGCAACCGGCCTGCGCGACGCCGGTGATGGAAGGCATGAAGGTCAACACGCAGTCGATGCGCGCGCTGTCCGGCCAGCGCAACGCGATGGAATTCCTGTTGATCAATCACCCGCTGGATTGCCCGGTCTGCGACCAGGGCGGCGAGTGCGAATTGCAGGATGTCTCGCTCGGTTATGGCCGTTCGGTCAGCCGCTTCACCGAACGCAAGCGCGTGGTTCCGGACGAAGACATCGGCCCGCTCGTTGCCACCGAGATGACGCGCTGCATCCACTGCACGCGCTGCGTGCGCGTGCTCGGCGATGTCGCCGGCACCTACGAATTCGGCGACATGGATCGCGGCGACCGCCATGTCGTCGGCACCTATATCGGCCGGCCGCTGGTGAGTGAAATCTCCGGCAACGTCATCGACGTGTGCCCGGTCGGCGCGCTGACCAACAAGGTGTTCCAGTTCAAGGCGCGCGCCTGGGAACTGATCGCGCGCGAATCCATCGGTTATCACGACGCGCTTGGCTCCAACTTGTGGCTGCACACGCGTCGCGGCGAGGTGTTGCGTACCGTGCCGCGCGACAATGAAGCGATCAACGAATGCTGGCTGTCGGATCGCGACCGCTACTCGCATGAAGGTTTGTACGCTGCGGATCGCGCGACGAAACCGCTTGTGCGCAAGAACGGCGAGCTCGTCGAAGTGTCGTGGGACGAAGCCATTGCGTTCGTCGCCGATGGCCTGAAAAAATCCGGCGGCGATCTCGGCGCGCTGGTCGCACCGCTGGTGTCGAGCGAAGAAGGATTCCTGCTTGCGCAGATCCTGCATGCGCTTGGCAGCGACTCCATCGATCACCGCCTGCGCACGCTGGATTTCGCCGACGGCGCGCCGGTTACCGCGTTCGAGATGCCCGTTGCCGACGTCGAGAAAGCACGCGTCATCGCGTTGATCGGCAGCAATCCGCGCCACGAGATGCCGCTGCTCGCACAACGCATCCGCAAGGCGTGGAAGGCCGGCGCCAGGGTTTACGCCATCAATCCGCTGGATTTCGATTTCAATTTCGAGCTCGCCGGCAAGACCATTGCCACGCCATCGGCGCTGGTCGATGCGGTACTGCGCCTCGCCAAAGCCGCCTACGACGCCGGGCATTTGCCGGACGGCGAACTCGCGCAGGTCTTGTCTGGCGTGAGCGCGGACGATGCCGCGCGATCGCTGTTCAAGGCATTATCCGAGGCGTCGTCGAAGGTCTTTATTCTCGGTGAATCCGCCGCGCAGCATCCGCAGGCGTCGGTGTTGCGCGCAGCCGCGCGCTTCGCCGCAAAAGCGGCTGGCTGTGCGTACAACGAGATTCCTTCCGGCGCGAACGATATCGGTCTCGCGCGCGCGGGCGCACAGCCGCAAGGGCAGGGCAAGACCGCCGCTGCGATATTGGCGCAGCCCCCGAAACATTTGATCATTTATCAGGCCGGTTCGCAGGACACGTCATCGTCAGCGGCGTTCGACGCGGCGCGCAGCAATGCGCAATTCTGTGTGTACATGGGTTCGTTCGCGTGCAGCGGCGTGAAGCGCACCGCGCATGCGGTATTGCCGATCGCGCTGCCGCCGGAATCCGACGGCAGCTACGTCAATGTCAACGGCGTCGTGCAGACGCTGAAGGCTGGCGCGCGCGCGCCGGGCGATGCACGTCCGGGTTGGAAAGTCCTGCGCGCACTCGGCGCGGCACTGGGCGTGGCCGGTTTCGACTTCACCGAATTTGCGCAAGTGCGCGACCTGATCGCGCCGAAGCTTGGCGCGAAATCCACGATGCCGCATACCGGCAAGCTGGCGTCGCGTGCGCCGACGGTTGCGGGTCTGCAGCGCATCGCCAGCGTGCCGATCTATCGCACCGATCAGGTGCTGCGCCGCGCGCCTGCACTGCAATCGCATCCGTTGACCGGCAAGGCAAGCGTGACGCTCAATCCCGAAGACGCGCTCGCGCTGGGTCTTGCGCAGGACGCGTCAGCGAAAATTTCCGGCAATGGTGCCGAGGTGACGTTGCCGGTGGCGATTTCGCGCAACATTCCGAAAGGTGCCGCTTGGATTCCGGCGACCTGGCCTGAAACCCGTGCGCTGCCGCCGATGGGCACGCCACTGACCGTGACGAGGGCCTGAGCGTGTTCGATCCCGTACGCAACTGGTTCCTCGGCTTCGGCGACCTCGGCCTTGTCGTGTGGCTGGTCATTCTGATCTTGTGCATTGCCGTGCCGGTGATCCTCGCCGTCGCCTTTTACGTGTGGTGGGAACGCAAGGTGCTCGGCTGGATGCATGTGCGCATGGGGCCGAACAGTGTCGGCCCTGCGGGCCTGGCGCAAACCTTCGCCGACGTGTTCAAGCTGTTGTTCAAGGAATACCTGCTGCCGGCCAAGTCGAGCAAGCTGCTGTTCGTGCTCGCGCCATTGATCGCGCTGGTTCCGGCGTTCGCCGCGTGGGCGGTGATCCCGTTCGACCAGCAAGTCGTGTTGTCCAACGCGAATGCCGGATTGCTGTACCTGCTCGCGATGACCTCGATGGGCGTGTACGGCATCATCATCGCTGGCTGGGCCTCGAACTCGAAGTACGCGATGCTCGGCGCGATGCGTTCGGCGGCGCAGGTGGTCTCCTACGAGATCTGCGCCGGCATGGCCCTGGTCGGCGTGCTGATTTGCGCGGGCAGCCTGAACATGACCGATATTGTCAACGCGCAATCCGGCGCGTACGGCATTTTCTCGTGGTTCTGGCTGCCGCTGCTGCCGCTGTTCGTGATCTATTTCGTCTCAGGCGTCGCTGAAACCAATCGTCTGCCGTTCGACATGGCCGAGGGCGAATCGGAAATCGTCGCCGGGTTTCACGTTGAATATTCGGGTGCCCCGTTCGCGGTGTTCTTCCTCACCGAATACGCGAACATGATCCTGATTTCCTTCCTCGCCTCGGTGCTGTTCCTCGGCGGCTGGCTGTCGCCGTTTCCGGAAAGCTGGCCGCTGGTCGGCATTGCCGGATGGTGGTGGCTGTTCGGCAAGGCTTTCTTCTTCGCCTTCCTGTACCTGTGGTTCCGCGCCGCGTTCCCGCGCTATCGCTACGACCAGATCATGCGCCTGGGCTGGAAGGTGTTCATCCCGATCGCGCTGGCCTGGATCGGCGTCGCCGGCGTGCTCGTGTACTTCGGCTGGTTCGGTTTGGGAGGCGCACGATGAGCCGCGTGATCCGCTACATCAAGAGCCTGTTCCTGATCGAGCTGCTCAAGGGCCTGGCCCTGACCGGCAAGTACATGGTCAAGCCGAAATACACCGTACGCTATCCGATGGAGACGATTCCGCGCTCGAATCGTTTTCGCGGCCTGCACGCATTGCGCCGCTACCCGAATGGGGAAGAACGCTGCATCGCCTGCAAATTGTGCGAAGCGGTTTGCCCGGCGCTGGCGATCACCATCGATTCGCACAAGCGCGAGGATGGCACGCGCCGCACCACGCGCTACGACATCGACCTGTTCAAGTGCATCTATTGCGGCTTCTGCGAGGAGTCCTGCCCGGTCGATTCGATCGTGCTGACCGATGTGCTGGAATACCATTTCGAGAAGCGCGGCGAAAACGTCATCGACAAGCCGAAGCTGCTCGCAATTGGCGACCGCTTCGAATCGCTGATCGCCGCCGCGCGCATGCAGGACGCGCCGTACCGCTGAGGATGCCACGACGATGAGCCTGATCCTTTTCTATGTCTTCGCCGCCATCCTCGTGCTCGCCGCGCTGGGCGTGATCGCGGTGAAGAACTCCGTGCACGCGGCGCTGCTGCTGGTGCTGTGCTTCTTCACCACATCGGCGCTGTGGCTGCTGATCCAGGCCGAATTCCTCGGCATCGTGCTCGTGCTGGTCTACGTCGGCGCAGTAATGGTGCTGTTCCTGTTCGTGGTGATGATGCTCGACATCAAGATCGAACCGCTGCGCGAAGGTTTCATCCGTTACCTGCCGATCGGCATTCTGGTCGCGGCGGTGATGCTGGTCGAAATGCTGCTGCTGATTGGCGTGAAGAACCTGCAGGTAGGGCCGCCAGTCGATCCTTCGGGCGCTTCCAACACGGCGTGGCTCGGGCAGGCGCTGTTCACGCGCTTCCTGCTGCCGTTCGAGGTCGCCGCAATCATCCTGACTGTCGCGGTCGTCGCGGCGGTGATGCTCACCCTGCGCAAGCGCAGCGGCGTGCGCTACCAGAATCCGTCGCAACAGGTGGCGGTCAAGGCCAGCGAGCGCATCCGCATCGTCAAGATGCCCAGCTCGCCGAAACCCGAGGTCGCGCCATGATCGCTTCCGGTCAAATCACGCTTGCGCATTTCATCGTGCTCGGCGCGGTGCTGTTCTGCATCTCGGTCGCCGGCATTTTCATCAATCGCAAGAACTTGATCGTGCTGCTGATGGCGATCGAACTGATGCTGCTTGCGGTGAATATCAACTTTGTCGCGTTTTCGCGCTACCTCGGCGACGCGGCCGGGCAGGTGTTCGTGTTCTTCATCCTGACCGTGGCGGCGGCCGAGTCCGCGATCGGACTGGCGATTCTGGTGACGTTGTTCCGCAATCGCGCGACGATCAATGTCGGCGAAATGGATGAATTGAAGGGGTAAAAGAATTTCGTCATTCCGGCCATGGATTGGCCGGAATCCAGGCGGCAGGAAGCCACCGCGACGGACGATCAACAACTGGATTCCAGCTTTCGCTGGAATGACGCGCAAAAGGAAGGCGAGCAAGAGCTAAAGACACTGGATTCCGGCTTTCGCCAGAATGACGAGCAAAAATAGATGAAATTGGATTCGACAATTCTGCTCCTTATCGCCCTCGCGCCGCTCGCCGGCGCGCTGGTCGCGGGCCTGTTGCGCAACCAGATCGGCCGCGTCGGCGCGCACAGCGTCACCATCGCCGGAGTTGGTCTGAGCTGCGTGTTGTCGTTCTACGTGTTGTACCAACTGGTCTGGGGTGGGGCGCCGACCTACAACGAGAACGTCTACACCTGGTTCCAGGTCGGTGATTTCTCCACGCATGTCGGATTCATGATCGACCGGCTCACCGCACTGATGATGGTGGTCGTCACTTTCGTTTCGCTGTGCGTGCACGTCTACACCATCGGCTACATGGCTGACGATCCCGGCTACCAGCGTTTCTTCAGCTATATCGCGCTGTTCACGTTCTCGATGCTGATGCTGGTGATGGCGAACAATTTCTTCCAGTTGTTTGTTGGCTGGGAACTGGTCGGACTCGTCTCCTATCTTTTGATCGGATTCTGGTTCAAGAAGCCGAGCGCGATCTTCGCGAACCTGAAGGCCTTCCTCGTCAACCGTGTCGGCGATTTCGGCTTCATCCTCGGCATTGCTGGCGTGCTGTATTTCTTCCACACGCTCGACTACCAGAGCGTTTTCGATCACGCGAACATTCTCAACGGCAAAACCCTCTTGATCTGGGGATCGACGCCGTGGTCGGCCGCGACCGTGATCTGCCTGTGCCTGTTCGTCGGCGCGATGGGCAAGTCCGCGCAGGTGCCGCTGCATGTGTGGCTGCCGGATTCGATGGAAGGCCCAACCCCGATTTCGGCGCTGATTCACGCGGCAACGATGGTAACCGCCGGCATCTTCATGGTCGCGCGCATGTCGCCGCTGTTCGTGCTGTCGGACACGGCGCTTTCCACCGTACTCGTGATCGGCGCGACGACCGCGTTCTTCACCGGACTTGTAGGCATCGTGCAGAACGACATCAAGCGCGTGGTTGCGTATTCGACGCTGTCCCAACTTGGCTACATGACGGTCGCGCTCGGCGCCGGGGCATTCGGCGCCGGCATCTTCCATTTGATGACGCACGCGTTCTTCAAGGCGTTGCTGTTCCTCGGCGCGGGCTCGGTCATCATCGCCATGCACCACGAGCAGGACATGCGCTACATGGGCGGCCTGCGCCGTTACATGCCGATCACCTGGATCACGATGTGGGTCGGCACGCTGGCGTTGGTGGCTGCACCCGGTTTCTCGGGCTTTTATTCGAAGGACGCGATCATCGAAGCTGCGCACGAATCCACGCGCTGGGGTTCGGGCTACGCCTACTGGTGCGTCCTGCTCGGCGCCTTCGTCACCGCGCTGTACAGCTTCCGCCTGCTGTACATGACCTTCCACGGCAAGGAACGTTTCGTTGTCGAACACGGCGTGCATCACGGACACGATCATCATCACGATCCCGGCCATCTCGCGCACGCGCCGCACGAATCGCCGTGGGTGGTGACGGTGCCGCTGATCCTGCTCGCGATTCCGTCGATCGTCATCGGCTGGATGACGGTTGGCCCGATCCTGCACGGCGATTATTTCGGCGCCGCGATCCGCACTATCGGCGAGCACGGGCACGAAGCATTCGCAGGTTCGTTTGCGACCATGCTCGATGGGTTCAAGGCGCCGCCGTTCTGGATGGCGTTCGCCGGTTTCGCGGTCGCGACGTACGTCTACCTGTTCAATCCGGCGCTGGCGGATCGCGCGAAAAAAGCGCTGCACCCGCTGTGGAACCTGCTCGACCACAAGTTCTACGTCGATGAGTTGTACCAACTGGCGTTCGCGCGCGGCGGTTTTGCGCTCGGCCGCGGTTTGTGGAAGGGCGGCGATACCGGCGTGATCGACAATATCCTGATCGACGGCACGTCGGCCGCCGTCGGCCGCACCGCTGCCGTGGTGCGCTGGATCCAGTCCGGCTATCTGTACAGTTACGCGTTTGCAATGATCCTTGGCCTCGTCGTGCTGCTCGGCGGGTTATGGTGGGTGGTTCGAGTCTAGACCAGGGACGATAACGACATGACTTCCGATTCCATCCTGCTTTCGCTGTTGATCTGGCTGCCCATTGCCGGCGGTGTATTCGTTTCGTTTGTCGGCAGTACGAACGCAGCACGCGCGCGGTGGCTCGCGCTGATCGTTTCCGTCGTCATTTTCGCGGTCAGCATCCCGTTACTCACAGGTTACGATGCCGTGGCCGGGACGATGCAGTTCCAGGAACACCACGTCTGGATCGCCGCGATCAACGCGAACTACCATCTCGGCGCGGACGGCATTTCCATCGCCCTGATCGTGCTGACCACTTTCGTCACTCCGCTGGTCGTGCTCGGCGCGTGGGACGCCGTGCATGAGAAGGTCAGCCAGTACATGGCAGCATTCCTTGTGCTCGAAGGCCTGATGATCGGCGTGTTCGCGGCCATGGATGCGCTGCTGTTCTACGTGTTCTTCGAGGGCATGCTGATTCCGATGTTCATCATCATCGGCATCTGGGGCGGACCGCGCCGCGTCTATGCGACGTTGAAATTCTTCCTGTACACGTTCTTCGGCTCGATCTTCATGCTGATCGGGCTGATCTATCTCTACCTGCACGCGCACACCTGGGATCTGGCGCAACTGGCGGCATTCCATCTGTCCGCGACCGAGCAGTCGTGGCTGTTCTTCGCCTTCCTGCTCGGCTTTGCCATCAAAGTGCCGATGTGGCCGGTACACACGTGGTTGCCGGACGCGCACGTCGAGGCGCCGACAGGCGGTTCGGTGATCCTGGCCGCGATCATGCTGAAGATCGGCGGCTACGGGTTCATCCGCTTCTCGCTGCCGATCGTGCCGGACGCGAGCCAGGAATTCGCGTGGCTGATCATTGCACTGTCGATCATTGCGATCATCTACGTCGGCTATGTCGCGCTGGTGCAGGAGGACATGAAGAAGCTGATCGCGTATTCCTCCGTCGCGCACATGGGCTTCGTCACGCTCGGCCTGTTCATCGTGTTCGCGCTGATGCGCTCGACTGGCAACACGCAGGCGGCGTACCTGGGCGTGCAAGGCTCGATGGTGCAGATGATCTCGCACGGTTTCGTCTCCGGCGCGATGTTCACCTGCGTCGGCGTACTTTACGAACGTATGCACACGCGCAAGATCGCCGACTACGGCGGCGTGGTGAACACGATGCCGTGGTTCGCGGCGTTCTGGGTGCTGTTCTCGATGGCCAACTGCGGCTTGCCCGGAACGAGCGGTTTCGTCGGCGAATTCATGGTGATCCTGGCGAGCTTCGCGATGAATCCGTGGATCGCCGCCGGCGCTGCGTTCACCCTCATCATCGGCGCGGCCTACACACTGTATCTGGTCAAGCGCATCATCTGGGGTGACGTGACCAACGACCATGTCGCCAAGTTGAAAGACATCAATCCGCGTGAAGCGCTGGTGCTTGGCCTGTTCGCCGCCGGCGTGCTCGTAATCGGCGTCTGGCCGGAACCACTTACGCACCTGATGGACGCTTCCGTAAAACATATTGTCGATCAGTTGTTGGTCGTGAAAATCTGAGAAGGCAGCGGTATGAACTTCAACCTCCACGACCTCGCCTTGCTCGCGCCGGAAGACTTTCTGCTCGGCGCGACCTGCGCGATTCTTTTCATCGACTTGTTCCTGAAACCGGCACAGCGCGCGGTCACGCACTGGCTGTCCATCATCGCGTTGCTTGGGGCCATGGCGCTGATCCTCGCCGATCACGGTCCGGCGGCAACGGCGTTCAATGGCGCATACATCCACGACTCCATCGCCGCGGTGCTCAAGATCTTCATCCTCGGCATCGTCGCCGTGGTTTTCGTTTTCTCGCGCCGCTATCTTGCGGACCGCAAGCTGTTCATCGGTGAGTTCTACACGCTCACACTCTTCTCCACGCTCGGCATGATGCTGTTGGTGTCGGCAGGCAATCTGGTGATGGTGTACCTCGGGCTGGAACTGTTCGCGTTGTCGAGCTATGCACTGGTCGCCATTCACCGTGATTCCGGCGTGGCCTCCGAAGCTGCCATGAAGTACTTCGTGCTCGGCGCGCTGGCGTCGGGCCTGTTGTTGTACGGACTGTCGATGATTTACGGCGCCACCGGCACGCTGGATCTGGCGCAGATCCGCCAGGTCGGTGGCGTGGGCGTGAACGGAATCGCACAACATCCGACCCTGTTCGCATTCGGTCTCGTGTTCGTGGTTGTCGGCATTGCGTTCAAGTTCGGTGCCGCGCCATTCCACATGTGGCTGCCGGATGTCTATGAGGGATCGCCGACCGCCGTGACGATCTTCATCGGATCCGCGCCCAAGCTCGCCGCGTTCGGCATGGCCTATCGCCTGCTCGACAGCGGTCTCGGCACGCTCGCGCCGCACTGGAGCCAGATGCTGGCCGCGCTGGCGGCGCTGTCGCTTATCATCGGCAACGTGGTCGCGATCGCGCAGACCAACATCAAGCGCATGCTCGCGTATTCGACGATCTCGCACATGGGCTTTTTGCTGCTCGGCCTGCTCAACGCGACGCCGGCGGGTTACGCGGCGGCAATGTTCTACGCAATCTGCTACGCGATCATGACCACCGCCGCGTTCGGCGTGATCCTGTTGCTCGCGCGCGCCGGTTTCGAGGCCGAGATGATCGACGACTTCAAGGGCTTGAACCAGCGCAGCCCGTGGTACGCATTCATGATGTTGCTGGCGATGTTCTCGCTGGCCGGCGTGCCGCCGCTGTGGGGATTCTTCGCCAAGCTGCTCGTGCTCAAGTCCGCGATCGATGCCGGCTTCCTGTGGCTGGCGATCATCGCCATCATCATGGCCATCGTCGGCTGTTTCTACTACCTGCGCGTGGTCAAGGTGATGTACTTCGATGCGCCGGCGGACAAGTCCGCGCTCGCGTTGCCGCAGGATTTGCCGCTGCGCTGGGTGCTGTCGATCAACGGCGTCGCCTTGCTCGTGCTCGGCGTGATGTGGGGTCCGCTGATCGGCTGGTGCTATCGCGCATTCGGGCTTGCGGGCTGACATTTCGGCGCCGTTCGCGGTTGCGCCAAACTCCCGCACTCGGCTAGAATGCGCGTTCCCCGGTGCGGGGTGGAGCAGTCTGGCAGCTCGTCGGGCTCATAACCCGAAGGTCGCAGGTTCAAATCCTGCCCCCGCTACCAACTTTTGCGCAGGATGCGCGCGTAGCCGATGTTTGGATGCAAGACAACGGCGGACCAGGAAAGGCCCTCGTGGCCTTTTTTTGTACCCGAAAAAACCATGTTCAATGCGGAACTGACCAATTTGCTGACGCCGGTGGTGGCCGATCTTGGCCTGGAATGCCTTGGCGTCGAATACAGCCCGTCGCAGGGCAATGGCCTGGTGCGCGTGTATATCGACGCGCCGCAGCGCGCGGTGACGGTGAACGATTGCGAGGCAGTCAGCCGGCAGGTTTCGGCAACGATGGATGTAAACGATCCGATCCCGGGCCGCTATACGCTGGAAGTGTCGTCACCGGGACTGGACCGGCCGTTGTACACGCCCGGCCAGTTCGCGCGCAGCACGGGACAGTCGGCGAAAGTGGAAGTCAATCTCGCCATCGCCGGACGGCGCCGGTTCCAGGGGCCGATCCTGGCGGTGGAAGGCGAGGATGTGATTCTGGAACAGGATGGAACGCCGGTGCGCATCGCGCACGCAAACATCCACAAGGCAAAACTGGTCCCGCAATTCGACGAACCTGCCGGCAAGCCCGGCAAGCACAAACCAACGAAGAAATCGAAGTGAGAGCAAGAACATGAGCAAGGATCTTCTCCTGGTCGTGGAAGCCGTCGCCAACGAAAAGGGCGTCGACAAGAACGTGATTTTCGACGCGATGGAAGCGGCGCTCGCTTCCGCGGCGAAGAAGCGCTACCTCAACGAGGATGTCGCCACGCGCGTGGCGATCGACAAGAACAGCGGCGATTACGAGACCTTCCGCCGCTGGGAAGTGGTCGCCGACGACGTGGTGATGGAATCGCCGGACCGCCAGTTGCGCCTGATGGACGCGGTCGACACGCATCCGGACATCCAGGTCGGCGAGTTCATCGAAGAACCCATCGACAACCCCGATTTCGGGCGCATTTCCGCGCAGGCAGCCAAGCAGGTCATCGTGCAGCGCGTACGCGAAGCCGAACGCGCGCAGGTCGTGGATGCGTACAAGGATCGCGTTGGCGAGTTGCTCACCGGCGTGGTCAAGCGCGTCGAACGTGGCAGCGTTTTCCTCGACCTGGGCGGCAACGCCGAAGCGTATATTCCGCGCGACAAGGCGATTCCGCGCGAAGCGGTGCGCGCCGGTGATCGCGTGCGCGGTTACCTATTCGAAGTGCGGCCGGAACCGCGCGGCCCGCAGTTGTTCGTCTCGCGCACCGCGCCGGAATTCATGATGGAGCTGTTCAAGCTTGAAGTACCCGAAGTCGGCCAGGGCCTGGTCGAGATCAAGGGCGCCGCGCGCGATCCGGGCGACCGCGCCAAGATCGCCGTGCTCGCGCATGACAACCGCACCGATCCGATCGGCGCCTGCATCGGCATGCGCGGTTCGCGCGTGCAGGCGGTGTCGAACGAGTTGAATGGCGAGCGTATCGACATCGTGCTGTGGAACGACAATCCTGCGCAGTTCGTGATCAATGCGATGGCGCCGGCCGAGGTGCAATCGATCATCATGGACGAAGACAAGCATTCGATGGACATCGCCGTCGCCGAGGACAAGCTTTCGCAGGCAATTGGTCGTGGCGGCCAAAACGTGCGCTTGGCCAGCAAGCTCACTGGCTGGCAGCTCAACGTGATGACCCAGGACCAGGTCGCGCAGAAATCCGAGGCCGAGCAGGAAGCCGCGCGCAAGCTGTTCCAGGACAAGCTCGAAGTCGACGCGGAGATCGCCGGCATCCTCGTGCAGGAAGGCTTCACCACGGTCGAGGAAATCGCCTACGTGCCGACTGGCGAGCTGATGGCGATCGAGGGTTTCGACGAGAACATCGTCGAGGAGCTGCGTGCCCGCGCGCGCGACGCGCTGCTCACCGACGCGCTTGCCGTCGAGGAAGACATCGAGGACAACAAGCCAGCCGAGGACCTGCTCGGCGTCGAGGGTATGGACGAGGAAACCGCATTTGCACTGGCCGAACACGGCGTCACCACGCGCGAGAATCTTGCGGACCTGGCCACCGACGAACTCATGGAATTCGCGATCGACGGCATGGACGAGACGCGTGCCGGAGATCTGATCATGGCTGCACGCGTGGAACAAGCGGCCTGATCCGGATCGCCACGGCATTGCGCGACACGCACACGGAGAACACAACATCATGTCGGACGTAACCATCAAGCAACTCGCCGGCGTACTCGGCATGAGCGTGGACAAGCTGCTCGTCCAGCTTGACGAGGCCGGCATGAAATTCTCCGGTCCCGACCAGGTCGTTTCCAGCACGCAGAAAGTGAAGCTGCTCGGCTTCCTGCGGCGCACCCACGGCAAGGGTGAAAAGGCAGCGGCCGAAGAGGATTCGGCACCGCGCCAGATCACGCTCAAGCGCAAGACCGTGAGCGAACTCACCGTCAACCAGGGCGCCGCGCGCGGCAAGACCGTGGCCGTGGAAGTGCGCCAGAAGCGCACCTACGTAAAGCGCAGCACGGTGGTCGAATCGCAGGAAGTCGATCCAGAGCGCGAGGATGCGCTGAAGAAATTGCAGGCGTCGCAGGCCCGCAATCAGGCCGAACAGGCCGCGCTGTTGGCGCAGGACAAACGCCGTCACGAAGAAGAAGCCAAGCTGCGTGCCGCCGAGGAAGCCCGGCGCGTGGAGGAAGCGCGCTTACGCGCCGCAGCGGAAGCCAAACCCGACGAACCGGCCGCACGCACGGAAGCAGCGCCAAAAGAAGAGCGCGCCGCTCCGGCACGCAAGGCGCATGCGCCAAAGCCCGTTGACGATCGTCGCGCTGGCCGCGGCGACAATGAAAGCGCCGCGCACAAGCACAAGCCGAAACACGGTTCCCACCGCATGCCCAGCGAGATCGGCGATGGCGATGGCGGCAACCGCTATTTCGGCGCCGAGCTGCACTTGTCCGACGAGGGCCACGCGCGTCGAGGTGCGGTCAAGCGCAAGCCGCGCAAAGTGGTGGTCGAAGCCGGGCGCGCGGCATCTGGTCAACACGGCTTTTCCAAGCCGGTTGCGCCGATGGTGCGCGAAGTGCCGGTGGGCGAGTCGATCCTCGTTTCCGACCTCGCCGCGAAAATGGCGGTCAAGGGCGCGGATGTGGTCAAGGCCCTGTTCAAGATGGGCGTGATGGCCACGATCAACCAGGTCATCGATCACGATACCGCGGTGCTGGTGGTCGAGGAGTTCGGCCACACTGCGGTACAGGCGCAGGAAAACACCGCCGAAACCACACTCGCCAAGGTTGAAGTGCAGGGCGACAGGCAGCCGCCCCCGCCGGTGGTCACCATCATGGGCCACGTCGATCACGGCTAGACCTCGTTGCTCGATTACATCCGCCGCACCAAGGTTGCATCGGGCGAAGCCGGTGGCATTACCCAGCACATCGGTGCTTACCACGTGAAGACGGACAAGGGCACGATCAGTTTCCTCGACACGCCCGGTCACGCCGCTTTCACCGCGATGCGCGCACGCGGCGCCAAGCTTACCGACATCGTCGTGCTGGTCGTGGCCGCGGACGATGGCGTCATGCCGCAGACGATCGAGGCCGTGCAGCACGCCAAGGCCGCGCATGTGCCGCTGATCGTGGCGGTAAACAAGATCGACAAGCCCGATGCGAATGCCGATCGCGTCAAGCAGGATCTGATCCAGCACGAAGTCGTGTCCGAGGATTTCGGCGGCGACGTGCAGTTCGTGCCGGTGTCGGCCAAGACCGGCCAGGGCGTCGACAATCTGCTCGACGCGATCCTGCTGCAGGCCGAAGTGATGGACCTGAAAGCGGTCAAGGACAGCATCGCCACCGGTGTCGTGGTCGAATCCAGCCTCGACAAGGGCCGCGGCCCGGTCGCGACCGTATTGGTGCAGCAAGGCACGCTGAAGAAGGGCGACTTCCTGGTTTGCGGCGTCGAATACGGCCGCGTGCGCGCCATGTTCGATGAGAGCGGGCAGGCGGTGGATAGTGCCGGTCCGTCGATTCCGGTGCAGTTGCTCGGACTTTCCGGCGTGCCGAACGCCGGCGACGATTTCGTCGTGGTCGAGGACGAGCGCCTCGCCAAGCAGGTTGCCGCCGAGCGTTCGGCCAAGCTGCGCGAATCACGCCTGATGAAGCAGAGCGTGCGCCTGGAAGACGTGATTTCGCAGATGGGCCAGGGCGACGCACAAAGTGTGTTGAACCTTGTCGTCAAGACCGACGTGCAAGGCTCCGCCGAAGCGCTGCGCGACGCGTTGACCGCGATCGGCAACGACAGGGTCAAGGTCAATGTGATCGCCTCCGGCGTCGGTGGCATCACCGAATCCGACGCCACGCTCGCCGTTGCTTCGAAAGCGATCGTCATCGGTTTCAACGTGCGCGCCGATGCGACCGCGCGCAAGGTGCTGGAAACCAACGGCATCGACCTGCGCTACTTCTCGATCATCTATGACGTGATCGATCAGGTGAAACAGGCCGCGACCGGCCTGCTTGGCATGGAAATCCGCGAAGAAATCATCGGCGTCGCCCAGGTGCGCGACGTGTTCCGTTCGTCCAAGTTCGGCGCGATCGCCGGCTGCATGGTCATCGAGGGCACGGTCAAGCGCAACAAACCGATTCGCGTGCTGCGCGACAACACCGTGATCTTCCAGGGCGAACTCGAATCGCTGCGCCGCTTCAAGGAAAACGTCGACGAAGTGCGCAGCGGCACCGAATGCGGCATCGGCGTCAAGCAGTACAACGACGTCAAGCCGGGCGACCAGATCGAGTGTTTCGAACGCATCGAGGTTGCAAGAACTTTGTAATGCCTTCGCGATCCTTCACCCGTTCTGATCGCCTTTCCGCCGAGCTACGCCGTCTCGTCGGCACACTCGTGCACGATGCCGTGCGCGAACATGCATTGCCGTCGATGAGCGTTTCCGACGTCGAGTGCAGCAAAGATTTCGACGTCGCCACCGTCTGGGTCACCGCGCTGTTGCCGGAGTCGTCGAAGGACGCGGTGAAGGCGCTCAACGCCATGGCCAAGGAAATGCGCATGCAGTTGTCGAAGATGATGCGCGTGCGCCGCGTACCGGAATTGCGCTTCAAGTATGATGATTCGGTGGATCGCGGCGAGCGTATCGAGGCGCTGCTGCGCGGGGAAAAATGAAGCCCGTCCGGCGTGCCGTCCACGGCATCCTGCTCCTCGACAAGCCTGCAGGAATAAGCTCCAACCGCGCGTTGCAATTGGCAAAACGTCTGTTCAACGCCGACAAGGCCGGGCATACCGGCAGCCTTGATCCACTGGCCACGGGCCTGCTGCCGATCTGCTTCGGCGAAGCGACCAAGATCGCCGGTTACCTGCTCGGCTCGCGCAAGGCTTATGCCGCGCAATGTCGGCTGGGCGTAACGACGACGACCGACGATGCCGAAGGCGAGGTAGTCCAGATCCGACCGGTTCCATCGTTGGACGATGCTGCCATCGAAGCGGCGCTTGCTCCGCTGCGCGGACGCATCGTGCAGGTTCCACCAGCGTATTCGGCGATCAAGCAGGGCGGCGTGCCGCTGTACAAACGCGCGCGCCGCGGCGAAGACGTTGTCGTGCCATCGCGCGAGGTCGAAGTCCACCGACTTGAACTTGAACGACGCGACGGCGACATTCTCGACCTGCACGTGGAGTGCGGCTCGGGTACCTATGTGCGCAGTCTCGCGCGCGAGCTCGGCGAGCGCCTAGGTTGCGGGGCGCACCTGACCGCGTTGCGGCGCGTATGGGTAGAAGCGTTCCGCGATCCGCACATGCACACGCTGAATGAACTCGAACATATCGCCGCCAATGGCGACACCAGAGTGCTGGATGGTCTGCTGTTGCCGCTGGAAGCGGGTGTCGGTGCGTTGCCAAGCCTGCTGTTGGACGCAGAACAGACGCGGCGCCTGCGCCACGGTCAGCGTTTTTCGATTTCCGGACATGCGCCCAAGCCGTTGTGCCGCGCGCTCGATGCACAGGGCCGCTTGCTGGCACTGGCGCAAGTCGATGCGGACGCAACCGTGCACGTATTGCGCGGTTTCAATCTTGCTTCGGACGGTGATTGAGGTTGAACAGTGCGATGCTGCTGTTTCCGTAGTTTGCGATGGCCAGCGATCCGTTGTCGGAAATTCCCAGGCCATGGGGAAAATCGAGAGACTTGTCCTGGATCACGACCGGCGGCGAACGACCGGACAGATCGACGCCGAGCACCCGGTCACCGACCTGGTCCGGTAGCCAGATCCTGCCGGCATATATCTGGCAGGCATCGGAATGTACATTGTCGATGACGTCGATCATGTTCCACGAGTCGGGTGCCGGATCGTAGTGCCAGATGCTGGTCGCGACCTGCTGGTAGGCTGTCAAGGTCGGATTTTTGGACACAGCGACTGCATAGGCGTGGCCCGAATTCGCATCGAAACAGACGTCGCGAGCGCCCCACGGGGGCGGCAGGCGCCAGACCCGTCCCCGCGTTTCGATGCGGGGGTCCTCACCGGTATGGAACGCCAACCACAATTTACCGGAGGTGTCGTAGGCGATGCCGTGACTAAACGTCCTGTTCGCAGAGGGTTTGACTTCGACCGGCCGAAACCCGGGTGTTCCCTGCGTGGAGAGGCGATGGATCGAATACGCGCAATCCCAGCATCCGCTGGCTGCAATTTCCCACGTCCCATCGCCGAGGTCCCTGGCGGCGATGTCATCCGACAAGTGTGGAACCGGAGCGATCACGATGGGAGCGTCGCCTTCACGTAAATCGAACAGCGCCATGCGCAAACCGCTTCTGTGGTTGGCGACGAACCGGTTCTCGTCGAGCCACCAAACGCCGGTCAATGTCGAGTACCGTTCTCCGCGCGAGGCAATGTGCAGCGGCGGCGTATTGCGCCGATTGGGTTCGTTCCAGGCGATTGTACGTGTTACCGGCATGCCTCTGTCCTGCGGCCAGCGTATCCGGTTCATTGTAGGTGCTAGACCAACCGTTCGGACGAATTCCCCTCGCGAGGGGAATTCGGGTTACAATAAGCGGCTTTCCAATCCCTCCCTTCGCAAGAAGGGCCTTGACGCGAACCGCGCTCCTCCGTCGGACCGGGCTGATTCGCGCCGTACGCAACAGCAAAGGTAGCCAATCATGTCGCTTTCCACCGAACAAACCGGCAAGGTCATTGCCGATTACCGTCGCGCTCCCAACGACACCGGCTCGCCGGAAGTCCAGGTCGCGCTGCTCTCCGCACGCATCGAACATCTTTCCAAGCACTTCGCCGAGCACGACAAGGATCACCACTCGCGCCGCGGCCTGCTCAAGATGGTCAACCAGCGCCGCAGCCTGCTGGCCTATCTGAAAAAGTCGGACGCCAGCCGTTATCAGACCCTGATCGAGCGCCTGGGCCTGCGCCGCTAACCGCCGTAACACGATCCCCGCTTCGGCGGGGATTCGTTTTGTAAGTAGTGCGAAACCGCAAAATCAAATTGGATTCCGGCTTAGGCCGGACTGCGAAGGCAGGATGCCGAAGCGAACATTCGCGTAGCGAATGGCCCGTAGGGCGAGCCGCAGGACGCGGCGAGTAATGACGAATCTCATACAACAGCTGGATTCCTGCTTTCGCAGGAATGACGGCAAAAAAAGGCAAACACAATGGCCAAAATTACCAAATCGTTCCAGTACGGAAATCACCAAGTCACGCTGGAAACGGGCGAAATCGCCCGCCAGGCATCCGGCGCCGTGATGGTGTCGGTCGACGGCACCGTCGTCCTCGTCACCGCGGTCGCTAACGCCAAGGCGAAGGAAGGCCAGGACTTCTTCCCGCTCACCGTCGACTACGTCGAGAAATTCTACTCGGCAGGCCGCATTCCCGGCGGCTTCTTCAAGCGCGAAGGCCGTCCGACCGAGAAGGAGACGCTGACCTCGCGCCTGATCGACCGCCCGGTGCGTCCGCTGTTTCCGGAAGAGTACAAGAACGAAGTGCAGGTCATTGCGCAGGTCGTGTCGCTCAATCCCGAAGTGGACGGCGACATCCCGGCGATGATCGGCGCGTCCGCCGCACTGTCGCTGGCCGGCATCCCGTTCAAGGGGCCGATCGGTGCCGCGCGCGTGGGTTATGCGAACGGCAAGTACATCCTCAACCCGACCAAGACCGAATTGCAGACCTCAGACCTCGATCTCGTCGTCGCCGGCACCGCCAACGCGGTGCTGATGGTCGAGTCTGAAGCCAAGCTGTTGTCGGAAGACGTCATGCTCGGCGCGGTCACGTTTGGCCACAAGTCCCTGCAGATCGTCATCAACGCGATCAACGAGCTCACGGTCGAAGCCGGCACCAAACCGTCGGCGTGGACCGCGCCAGCCAAGAACGATGCGCTGATCGGCGCGATCAAGGGTGCTGTCGGCAACAAGCTCGCCGAAGCGTTCAAGGTGCGCGACAAGTTGCAACGCCGAGACGCCATTTCCGCGATCAAGGCCGACACCATGACCGCGCTCGCCGGCCAGGCCGAAGCGAACAAGTGGGCAGCGGCCGATCTGGCCAAGGAATTTGGCGAACTCGAATACCGCACGCTGCGCGATTCGGTGCTCGACACGAAAGTGCGCATCGATGGCCGCGCGCTCGATGGCATCCGTCCGATCACGGTGCGTGTGGGCGTGTTGCCGCGTACGCACGGCTCGGCGCTGTTCACGCGCGGCGAGACCCAGGCGCTGGTCACGGTCACGCTCGGCACCGCGCGCGACGCGCAGATCATCGACGCACCGGAAGGCGAGTCGAAGGATCCGTTCCTGTTCCACTACAACT